>Ga0129314_1000026_pt1 | contig 197434 bp, 196 predicted proteins | sample O1111metagenome_FD_94431 | JGI IMG/M metagenome (GOLD analysis project Ga0129314, IMG submission 94431) | Orangutan individual fecal microbial communities from fecal samples from Wisconsin, USA - O1111 metagenome | ecosystem: Host-associated > Mammals > Digestive system > Large intestine >...
GACTAGCCGGAAAATAAGGTGCGGTTGGGGCTCTTATTTTCGGGGGACCTTTGAGGTCCAAGCCGGCAATAGTCCCTTACAGGGACAGAACAAACCACCGGCTAAGCCGGTGGTTATGATTGTAAAAAACGTTTTTCGGATAAATTGTCTCATAAGTAATAATAAAAATTGTATTTTTTATTATGGAACAATGTCCGGCTTTATGATATACTTTATGTAGTATTTAGGTACATGGCTGCATCAGGCACAATGAGAGATACCGGGGAATACAAATATTGGATATAGGGGCGAAGAAAAATGCAGGATAACGGAATGGACGCAGCAAGAAAAGCAGCAGAAGAGGCAGCAAGAAAAGCAGCGGCAGCAGCAGCTATGAAGGCAGCAGCAGAGGCCGGTGGCGATGAGGCTGCACAAAGACAGGCAAAGCAGGCAAGAGAAGCTTTGGCAAGAGCAAAGCAGGAACAGCATCAGGCACAGCAGCAGGTTCAAAATGCCGGTGAAGGCAACAAGGCCGGTTCCGCAGAAGAAGCCAAGCGCCAGTCAACAGAAATCGCCGCTAAGAGAAGAGCGGTTGATGCATCAATAAGAGTCGCAGAAGAAGTAGCAAGACAGGCTGCACATGAGGCAGTAGAAAAAGGATCCAGCGAAAAGGATGCTGCAAGAAAGGTTATGGAAGAGGAGACGATCCGCAAGGCGATTACCGAATCTACCAAGCAGCTTGCAGAAGAGGTTGCCAAACGTGTTGCAGATGAAAATAATGCAAAGGTAGCAGGAATTGTCAAAAAGTGTGATGAGGTTGTACAAAAGGCAAAGGCAGATACCAAGGAAAAGGCTGAAGCCGATGCCAGGACACAGCTTTCGGATATGCTGATCAAAGCTCAGGAAGATACGGAAAAGTCTATCAAAGAACTTATGGATAAGACAGAAGAAGCTGCCAAAAAGAAATGTGAAGAAAGCACAGCCGGTGCGAAAAAGGCTCAGGAGACTGCAGAGGCAGATGCCCAGAAGAAATTAGAAGAAAAACAGGAAGCTGCCAGAAAGAAATATGAGGAGATCCTGGCAGAAGCCAAAAAGAATTATGAAGAGACTGTAGCATCTTCCAAAAAGGAATGCGAAGATACGATCGCAGCAAGCCGTGAAAAATGCACACTGTCTATCCAAAATGCAGAGGAAACGGCAAGAACTGCCGTTGAAGCTACCAGAGCCAAGGCAGAGGCAGAGGGAAAGGCCAAGATCCTTGCGCTTAAGACCAAGGCAGAGGCAGAAGCCAATGCTGCAATTGCTGACAAGGTAAAAGCTGCGGAGGAGGTTGCCAAGGTAAAGGCATCCGAAGAGATTCGCAAGGCAGAAGCGGAAACTGCCAATCGTGTGGAAGAGATCGTCAGACAGGAGATCTTCAAGAAAGCCGTAGATGAAGCAGTTGATGCCATGAGCCAGATAGAAGCTGACAAGGCAAGAAAAGCTGAGGAAGAAAGGATCCGTCGGGAAGCAGAGGCAGAGCGCCTGAGAAAAGAAGCAGAGGCCAAGGCCAAGGCCGAAGCTGAGGCTGAAGCGCGTCGAATTGAAGAAGAGCGCCGCAGAAAAGAAGAAGAAGCCAAGGCAAGGGCTGAAGCGGCAGAAAAACAGCGCAAGGCGGCTGAAGCACTTGCTTTCAAACAGATACAGGAAGAAGAAAGAAGAAAAGCTGCGGCAGCCGGCGTGACAACAGCTCCGAGTGGACCGAGCGCGGCAGCAGTTGCGGCAGCCAGGGCAGCAACGTCTACCCAGCCCGGTATGACATCTACCCAGCCCGGAATGACATCCACTCAGCCTGGTATGACTTCTACCCAGCCCGGTGCAATGTCCACCCAACCCGGAAAGCCTACCATCACAATGCCCGGCGGTGGAGGTAAATTATCCTTTGCCGAGTTTGAGCAGGCAGCTAAAAAGCTCAAGATTTTGCTGGATAACGGTATTATTTCCCAGGAAGAGTTTGCAGCAGAAAAACAGAAACTGGTTGCCAATATGGAGATTTAAAACCAGTTGATATTACATATGCTATCAGCAGCAATACAAATTCAAAAAGTGTTTTAAAACAGGAGATTGACAAAGATCTCCTGTTTTTTGTAAAAAAATTAAAATTGGGGCTTTTCAAGTTTAAAACTTTATGCTATTATATGTCTTGTGCCGTGGTGTGGCTCAGCTTGGTAGAGCGCTACATTAGGGATGTAGAGGCCGCAGGTTCAAATCCTGTCACCGCGATCAAACGGAATTCTTTTGCAGAGTTCCGTTTTTTTATTTTGTCGCATACAGGCAGACAGCCTTCTGCAAAAGACTGTAGATGAGTGGATGCCGGAAATGAAAGGAAAAGGGAGATACAGGTATGGAAACATGGTTTTATGTAGTGGACAGCATAGATGGAGACTATGCCAACTTAAAAAGAACAGACATCGAATCGGACGATTTAAAACTTGTAGCCAGAGCATTGCTGCCGGCTGAGATCGTTGTTGGAAGTCACTTAAAATATGAATTTATGCAGTACATTCTGATGCCATAAGCACAAAAGGATCCGGGTGAGAGATTTTCTCTGCTTGAGTGACCGGTCGTTGTGGGGCTGCCGCCTCTGTACTGTCACCGGAACATTTCATATCGAATTGCGTAAATTTGTCAGATGCCGGTCTGAGGCTCGGAATTTGTGTCCTTCACTAAATGGACGGTGCCCACCTGGGTGTTCACCATTGGCATACACTCTCTGATCGTCTGCGCCTAGTGGGAGTAAATGCCGCCATCTACATGCTATCATCGGTAAAGGCACGGAAAATAAAAACGCACCTATGGCTTGAACGGTTATTTTCCGTGCCGGTCTTCTGTATGTGGCGGCATTAACTCCCACACGGCTCGACAAAATCGAGTGTATGACAAAGGCGAACGCCCTGGGGGTAGCCGTCCATTTAATGAAGAACACAAATCAATCGAGGGAGCCGAGGACCGGCATCGACAAATTAGCAATTCGATATGCGTTCCGGTGACAGTACAGAGGCGGCAGCCCCACAACGACCGGTCACTCAGGCAGAGAAAATCGGCAACAAACCGAAAACCATTGAAAACCGTTGCACTAACTATGGAAACAGACAGCAGATTATGGTATAATATCATGAAAAAGTTTGAAGAAAGACTGTTTTTTAAGGAGTATCAGTTAAAATGAGTAAAGAATTAGCAAAGACATATGATCCTCATGGACTTGAGGACCGCATTTACGAAAAATGGCTGCAGAAAAAGTACTTTCATGCAGAGGTGGATCATAGTAAAAAGCCTTTTACAATCGTTATTCCGCCGCCGAATATTACCGGTCAGCTTCACATGGGACATGCTCTGGATAATACCATGCAGGATATCCTCATCCGTTTTAAGAGAATGCAGGGCTATAATGCACTGTGGCAGCCGGGTACAGACCATGCCAGCATCGCAACCGAGGTTAAGATTATTGAGACCCTCAAAAAGCAGGGAATTGACAAACATGATTTAGGTCGTGACGGCTTTTTGGAAAGAGCCTGGGAATGGAAAAAAGAATACGGTGGACGTATTATCAGCCAGCTGAAAAAGCTGGGTTCTTCCTGTGACTGGGACAGAGAGCGTTTTACCATGGATGAAGGCTGCAATAAGGCCGTTACCGAAGTTTTTTGCAAGATGCATGAAAAAGGCTGGATCTACAAAGGTGCGCGTATCATTAACTGGTGTCCTGTCTGCAATACCTCTATTTCCGATGCTGAGGTTGAATACGAAGAACAGGCCGGACATTTCTGGCATATCAAATATCCGCTCGTAGATGAAAACGGACAGCCGAGTACAACTGAATTTCTGGAATTTGCTACAACAAGACCTGAGACCATGCTCGGTGATACCGCGGTTGCCGTTCATCCCGATGATGAAAGATACACATATTTACATGGCAGACAGGTATGGCTCCCGATCGTCAACAAAGCGATCCCGGTTGTAGAAGATGCTTATGTTGACATGGAATTTGGTACCGGTGTCGTAAAGATCACACCTGCACATGACCCCAACGACTTTGAGGTCGGCAAGAGACACAATCTTCCGGTTATCAATATCATGAATGACGATGCTACCATCAATGAAAATGGTGGTATTTACGCAGGTATGGACCGTTATGAAGCCCGCGATGCCATTGTTAAGGAGCTTGACAAGGAAGGACTTTTAGTAAAGATCGAAGATTACAGCCACAATGTCGGAACACATGACAGATGCAAGACCACGGTTGAGCCTCTGGTAAAAGAGCAGTGGTTTGTAAAGATGGATGAGCTGATCAAGCCGGCTGCAGAGGCAGTCAGAAACGGCGAGATCAAACTGGTTCCGGAGCGTATGCAAAAGACATACTTCAACTGGACAGACAATATCAAAGACTGGTGTATCAGCCGCCAGCTCTGGTGGGGACACCGTATTCCGGCTTATTACTGTGATGACTGCGGTGAGACCGTTGTTGCCAAACAGATGCCGGCTGTCTGCCCGAAATGTGGCGGATCACATTTTACACAGGATCCCGACACATTGGATACATGGTTTTCATCAGCACTCTGGCCGTTTTCTACTTTAGGCTGGCCGGAAATGACAGAAGATCTCAAATACTTCTATCCGACAGATGTGCTGGTTACCGGATATGATATTATTTTCTTCTGGGTTATCCGTATGATCTTCTCAGGATATGAACAGATGGGAGAAAAACCGTTCAAGACTGTATTGTTCCATGGTCTTGTAAGAGATTCGCAGGGACGCAAGATGAGCAAGTCCTTAGGAAACGGTATTGATCCGCTCGAGATCATTGATCAGTATGGTGCCGATGCACTTCGTCTGACACTGATCACCGGCAACGCCCCCGGAAATGATATGCGTTTCTACTATGAAAGAGTAGAAGCCTCCCGCAATTTTGCCAACAAGGTATGGAATGCTTCCCGTTTCATCATGATGAATATGGAAGACAAAGTTATTCCACCCAATGCTAAAGAATTTTTGGAGCCGGTTGACAAATGGATCATCAGCAAGCTCAACAATCTTGTTAAAGAAGTAACCGACAATATGGAAAAATTTGAGCTCGGTATTGCTGTACAGAAGGTTTATGACTTCATCTGGGATGAGTTCTGCGACTGGTATATCGAAATGGTTAAGCCAAGACTGTACAACAGTGACAATGCTGCCAGCCGGAATGCCGCATTGTACACATTAAAGACCGTACTGATCGATGCATTAAAGCTGTTACATCCGTATATGCCTTTTATTACAGAGGAAATTTTCTGTACCTTACAGGATGAAGAGGAGTCTATTATGATCTCCAGCTGGCCTGTATATGATGAATCAAAGGCATATGATAAAGAAGAAACAGAAATTGAGGTGTTGAAAGAAGCAATCCGCGGTATCCGTAATGTCCGTACCGGCATGAATGTACCGCCGAGCAGAAAAGCCCAGGTATATGTAGTAACGGAAAAAGAAAATATTGCATCTGTTTTCAACGAAGGAAAGCTGTTTTTTGCCCCGCTTGCTTATGCATCAGAGGTACTTGTCCAGAGCGACAAAACAGGTATTGCAGATGATGCGGTCAGCGTTGTGATTGAAAATGCAACCGTTTATATGCCATTTGCAGAGCTTGTTGACATCAGTCAGGAGATTGAACGTCTGAAAAAAGAGGAAAAACGCTTACAGGGTGAGATCGCAAGATCCAGCGGTATGCTGTCCAACGAGAAGTTTGTAAGCAAGGCTCCGGCAGCCAAGGTTGAGGAAGAAAAAGCCAAGCTTGCCAAATATACACAGATGCTTGAACAGGTACAGACACGTCTGGCCAGCCTGAAATAAGAGCCGGATAATAAAAATATAGGAGGGAGTCGTATGACAGATCACACAAGCATGGAGAAACAGATGCGGGCGTCGAATGTCAGAGACTCCCTTTTTCATATGGATGATAATTTTTTAAATGATAATCCGGAAGAATATTGTGAAAAAATAGAAGCATATATAGGAGGCTTGCCCCGATTTGCGAATGGAGACGGATTGATGCGTACCCGGGAGCTTTTGAAGCTTCTTTCAGTCCGGGAATGTGCGATTCCCAGAATCCATGTAGCCGGGACGAACGGAAAGGGAAGCACCTGTGCCTATCTTCAAAGTCTTTTTACAGAACATGGATACAAGGTGGGTGGTTTTATATCGCCGCATCTTGTTACGATGAGGGAGCGTTTTCTGATTGACAGGAAACCTGTTGATAAAAGAACCTTTGCCCGGGCATTCCAAAAGGTATATCTGGCAGCGGCTGAGCTTGAAAAGCAGGAAAAAGAATATCCGGTGTTTATGGAATTCCTTTTTGTTATGGGCATGGTTATTTTTAATATGAAGGATGTAGAACTTATCATACTCGAAACCGGTCTTGGAGGAAGACTGGATGCGACCAATGCATATGACAAAACAGATGTGTGCGTGCTGACTTCGATCGGGCTGGACCATTGTAAAATACTGGGAGATACCAAAGAAAAAATTGCCGCTGAAAAAGCGGGCATTATCAAAGAGGGGGCAGATGTCGTTTTTATCGATACGGAAACCGGGATCACGGACGTATTTATGCATGCGGCTTATGTCCGCCATGCCAATGTCAATAAAATCGATAAAAGTCAGTTTTATGTAGAAAAAATAAAACATAAAAACATTGATTTTTCTTATAAATCTAGCTATTATAATTATATTAGTCTCACTCTGTCAACATATGCACTGTATCAGGTAGACAATGCTGCACTTGCCCTGAGGGCATATGAGGTATTTTGCATGCGTCATGAGCTTACACCGATGTCGGCGGAGAAGATGAAAAATGCGATGCTTTATACATTCTGGGAAGGACGGATGGAGGAAGTGGACAAGGACATTTTCTTTGACGGGGCTCACAATGAGGACGGCATCAGAGCATTTTTACAGTCGGTACAAGCCATCCCGTGTCAGGGAAAGCGGATTTTGTGTTTTTCCGCTGTGGATGACAAGGATTACCAACAGATGATTACGCTGCTTTGCGAAAGCAGGCTGTTTTCCGAAGCGGTTGCAATAGATATGGAGATCCGGAGAGGTCTCGGTATAGAAACATTACAACGTTATTTTTCCCACTTTAGCCGCATGAATGTCTGTTATGAAAGGGGAGTACAAAACGGCATAAACAGATGTCTTTCTATCAAGACAGATGCAGATCAGGTTTTTATTGTGGGTTCTTTATATTTGGTTGGTCTTATAAAGACTGTGTTTAGGAGAAAAAGCAATGATTAACTTTGAAGAAGAATTAAAGAAATTTCATCCCAGTCTGGAAATCGATCAGGCTGAGGAAGCAATATATAATCAGGATCTTACCGATATGGCTGATTTACTGGTTAATATTATCCGGGAGAGTCAGGAAGAGGAACAATAATACAGAATCGATAGGAGTTTTGTCATGAGATGTTATCAATGTGGCGCTGAACTGTCGGAAAAAGATTTCTGTACGAATTGTGGCGCTGACGTCGTTATTTATAAAAAAATCATGCACATGTCCAATCGCTTTTACAATGAGGGACTGGCAAAAGCCAATGTGCGTGATCTGAGCGGTGCAATTGTCAATTTGCGTGAAGCGCTCAAATTTAATAAAAATCATATTGAAGCCCGTAATCTGTTAGGCTTGGTTTACTTTGAAATGGGGGAGACGGTAGCCGCATTGAGCGAATGGGTTATCAGTAAAAATATCCGTCCCCAGAAAAATATAGCAGATGATTATATCAATGATATCCAGTCCAATCCGGCACAGCAGGAGATGCTGGATCAGACGACCAGGAAATACAATCAGGCGTTAGCCTACTGCAACCAGGACAGCAATGACCTTGCAGTCATCCAGTTGAAAAAAGTTGTTTCCACATATCCGCGTTTTTTAAAGGCGCAGCAGCTTCTGGCACTTTTGTATATCCAGTCTGAGGAATGGGAAAAAGCCAGAAGAGTTTTGAACCGGTGCCTGCGAATCGATGTCAACAATACTATGACGCTGCGGTATATCAAAGAGGTTGACAGGATGTTAGAGGGAGACGAAGCAGCTGCCAAGAAAAAGAAGTCTGCCAATCCCAACTCCTATACTTATCAGAGCGGTAATGAGACAATCATTCAGCCGCGACCGACCAGAGAAGCTTTTCTTGGGCCGAATACCCTTTTGAATATTGTGATCGGCATTGTGATCGGGATAGCGGTCTGTATGTTTTTGATCGTTCCTGCCAGAGTGCAGTCTGCCAAAAGTGATCTCAATGACGAGTTAAAGCAGATCAGCGAAAATGCAGATCAGAAGACAGCCCAGATTACAGAGCTTGAGCAGCAGGTTTCTACCTTGCAGGATCAAAATGATAAGATGAATGACCAGTTGAATTCCTATTATGGTGAGGGTGGAGCTTTACAGACGGTTGATGCGCTTTTATCAACAGTGACCTTGTATATTGAGGACAAACAGGATCTGACAGCAGTATCCGATGGTCTGTATGCCATAGACAAGGATTATGTTGAAAACGAAGCTACCGATTCTTATAAAGAATTATATCATGCTATCATGGATCAGGTTGGAAGTGATATTGCGACACAATGTTTTGATACAGGAGTATCATTAAAGAATCAGGGAGATTATACCAGCGCAATTGATAAGCTGGAAAAAGCCTGGTATTTTGACAATACAGATCCGGAAATTTTATATAACCTTGCTGCTGTATATCAGTCAGCAGGCAACATGGACAAGGCCAATGAACTGTACAATGAACTTGTCAGCTCGTTCCCTGATTCCGAATTTGCAACGATGGCGGAACGCAATATCGCCAATGCCAATACTGTTTCTGTACCGCAGTCCGGAGAGGATGAGGAAACAAACACTGAGGATAATGTGGTGAGTGACTAGGAATAGTTGTGTAGGAGTGGTTGTTGCTTGTTGTTTGTAGCTTGTTGTTCGTAGCTTGTTGTTCGTAGCTTGTTGTTTGTAGCCTGCAGCTTGTAGTTTGTAGCTTGTTGTTTGTAGCCTACAGCTTGTTGTTCGTAGCTTGTTGTTTGTAACTTGCAGCTTGTTGTTCGTAGCTTGTTATTTGTAGCTTGTAGCTTATTGTTTGTAACTTATTGTTTGTGTCAGTGAGAGTTTGCTATTTGTGGGTGCATTTGGGAATGCCAGTCGCGTGAAATGCTTATTGACACGATATGGATTATAATTATAGAGATATTACAAAAGAGAACATTTGAGGATGTTCTCTTTTTTTGTGTCATGAAGATGAGGTTTATGGTTGGTGTGGAAAATCAGGAAATTGAGAAAAATCCCCTGGTGATTATAAGTAAGCGGGATGAAAACTGGGAAAAGTCGAAAAAGACCCAGCCGGAGAAAAGCAAGTGGTGTGAAAAACTGGAAAATAGAGAAAAATACCCAGTCGAAGGAATGCAAGCTGGGCAAAAAACCGGAAAAACGCGAAAAAAACCAGCCGGAGGAAAGCAAGTGGTGTGAAAAAGCGGAAAATAGAGAAATATACCCAGTCGGAGAAAAGCGAGCCGGGCAAAAAAGCGGAAAATAGGGAAAAAAAACCAGCCAGAGAAAAGTAAGCGGGGTGAAAAAGTGGAAAAACGCGGAAAAAACCCAGCCGGAGGAAAGCAAGTGGTGTGAAAAAGCGGAAAATAGAGAAATATACCCAGTCGGAGAAAAGCGAGCCGGGCAAAAAATTAAAAAAACGCGAAAAAAAACCAGTCGGAGGAAAGCAAGTAGTGTGAAAAAGCGGAAAAACGCGAAAAATACCCAGCCAGAGGAAAGCAAGCGGGGTGAAAAAACGGAAAAACGCGAAAAAAACCAGTCGGAGGAAAGCAAGTGGGATAAAAACCGGAAAAACGCAAAAAACACCCAATCAGAGGAAAGCAGGTGGAATAAAAACCGGAAAAACGCGAAAAAAAAACCAGCCGGAGAAAAGCGAGCCGAGCAAAAAAGCAGAAAATAGGGAAAAAAACCAAGCCGGAGGAAAGCAAGCGGGGCAAAAAATCAAAAAAACGCAAAAAAAAACCAGTCGGAGGAAAGCAAGTGGTGTGAAAAAGCGGAAAATAGAGAAAAATACCCAATCGGAGGAAAGCGAGCCGGGCAAAAAAGCGGAAAATAGGGAAAAAAACCCAGTCAGAGAAAAGTAAGCGGGGGAAAAATCAAAAAAACGCGGAAAAAACCCAGCCGGAGGAAAGCGAGCGGGGCAAAAAAGCGAAAAACACAAAAAACACCCAATCGGAGGAAAGCAAGCCGGATGAAAACAAAAAATGCATAAATACCCACAAGGTAATCAATATAAAATCAGAAAATAAGGGAGGAAATATTATGGATACTATGTTTACTGTCAGAGATGGCTGTCTGCTCGTGACCATGCCAAAGGAAATGGATCACTATAAAGTAGATATGATACGAAAGAGCATTGATCAATATCTGTTGAGTGGAGAGGCGCAGAGTGTTGTGCTGGATTTTGAAAATACCGGATTTATGGACAGCTCCGGCATCGGACTGATCGTTGGTAGACATAAAATGGTAAGCTGCTTTGGAGGGAAACTGGTTGCGACGCATGCCAACCCTAGAATTCAGAAAATACTGCTTATGTCCGGTGTTAAGGATATGATTGAGATTATTTAGTTGGAGGGGACAAAATGGTAAAACAGAAAGAAAGTAATTTTGATACAGTCTGGAATGAAAAAAAGTTAGCAGCAGATAACTTCTGCCATCTGGAATTTGATGCATTGCCGGAAAATGAAGGATTTGCAAGAGTTGTTGTGGCAGCATTTATGACTCAGCTGGATCCGCTTTTGGAAGAAATGGATGATGTAAAGACAGCAGTGTCAGAGGCAGTTACCAACTGTATAATACATGGATATCAGGGACTTGAGCAGAAGAAAATGCGGATACATATGGAGTGCTTCCGGTGTGCGAATGAATTGTATGTGCTTATCGAAGATTTTGGTGTAGGTATTGAGAATATTTCGCAGGCGATGGAGCCTTTGTTTACAACTAAGCCGGATATGGAACGCTCCGGAATGGGATTTGCTTTTATGGAAGCTTTTATGGATGAGCTTTTCGTAGAGTCACAGATCGGAAACGGAACAAAAGTATATATGAGTAAAAGGATTGGTGAAAAATAAAATATGGCGGACCTGACAACGCAGTTGTTGGTACAGGCGAGGACGGGCGATAAAAAAGCCAGAGATACATTGGTCGAGGACAATCTGGGACTGGTTCATTATATTGTGAAAAGATTTTTAAACCGGGGATATGAGGCTGAGGATTTATTTCAAATCGGTTGTATCGGACTGATGAAGGCAATTGATCAGTTTGATATTTCCTATCAGGTAAAATTCTCAACCTATGCTGTCCCTTTGATCACAGGTGAAATCAAACGTTTTATCCGTGATGACGGGTTGATCAAGATTTCGCGTAGTCTGAAAGAAAACAGCTATCATATCATGAAGGCATCGGAAAAATTTATGCAGGAATACAACAGACAGCCGTCGATGCATGAACTTGTGGAGGTGACCGGCCTTTCGGACGAAGAAATTGTTATGGCTATGGAGATCAATACACCGGTAGAATCGATATACCAGACAGTCTATCAGGCTGACGGAAACGAGATTTATCTGATTGACCAGATATCGCAGAACGGATACGTCAATTCCTTAGTATGCAGTAAGGATGATACAGAAAAAGAAAAACTGATCGACCATATTGTTTTAAAGGAATTGATGGATGGTCTTGATGAGAATGAAAAAAGGCTGATACAGTGGCGTTTTTATGAAGAAAAGACGCAAACAGAAATTGCAAAGCTTTTGAATGTCAATCAAGTGCAGATCTGCCGGATGGAAAAAAAGATTGTAAGGAAAATGCGTGAAAAGATAGAAGAAAAAGATTAGCATTGGCTAACTTAATGAAGTTGATTTGATAAAATAAGAAGGAAATTAGTTTAAACTAACTTGACAAAAATAAAATTATTGGGTATTGTCATATTTGCGCGGGATGATATGATACCTGCTGCAAAATTGTATAAACATTTGAAAAATTTTGTAAAAGCGAACAGCTTGCGGACGTTTTTGGAGTATGCATATCGAATATCCGATCGCGGGGAAGAAGCCGTAGAAGATGTGTATAGCGGGCACCGACAGCTGCATTATGATAGAATCGAGGAGTTACGATATGATAGATATGATTTGGGATTGCTTTCTGGATGCTTTAATAGACAGTTTAAAGATATTGCCCTTTTTGTTGCTCACCTACGTGGTCATGGAGTATCTGGAGCATCGTATGAAAGAAACATCCAAGGATGCTATTCGCAAATCCGGCAGGCTGGGACCTTTGTTTGGTGCAGCTTGTGGGATTATTCCACAGTGTGGTTTTTCGGCAGCGGCATCCAATTTATATGCAGGAAGAGTTATTACAATCGGAACGTTGATTGCGGTATATTTGTCAACATCCGATGAAATGCTGCCGATTTTAATATCCGAGCATGTGCCCTTTTCCGTTATGTTGAAGATACTTGGACTGAAGTTTGGGATTGCCTTGATCATGGGATTTATTGTGGACTGGATTTTTGCAAGAAGCATGCATATGAGAGCATATGCAGATCGTGTACCGGAGGACGAGACGTTCTTTATTAAAAAGCTCTGTGAAACAGAACAATGTAAATGCAATGATGGTATTTTTAAATCAGCTGTTAAGCATACGCTTCATATTATATTGTTTCTGTTGATGATTTCTTTTGCTCTGAATATCATATTAATGGCTGTAGGAGAGGAAGGTCTGTATAATTTTGTGTTGAACAAGCCGTTTATTGGCGTATTGCTGTCCGGTCTGATCGGACTGATCCCCAATTGTGCTGCCTCGGTAGTTATCACTGATCTGTACCTGAAGGGACTGATGAGTCTTGGAGCTATGATGGGTGGACTCCTGGTAGGTGCCGGAGTTGGTCTTATTGTTTTGTGGAAGGTAAATGAATCTTTAAAGGATACGCTTCGTGTTATTGTAATTTTGTATGTGTGTGGTGTTAGTGCAGGCTTACTGTTGGATTTTCTGCATGTGGCATTGTGATCGCATACCTGAATGCGAGATATGAAAAAGAGAAGATGAAAAGATAAGGAAATGCCGGAGGCAGATACAATTCTGTTGCCGGCTTTTTTGTAATTTTGTTTTTCTGCATTTTATGATATCAGGGACAAAAGGTCAAAAAGTCGTTCATGCTTGCACAATAAGACTTTTGAACTTGAGACCCACCAAACATGTGAAAGTAGCGATTTACGCAGTAAATCAGCGGATTTCGAATGTTTGAGATTTGCGGGAACTGCTTTGCAGCGGAGCAATTCGTGGATATCAAGTTAGGGTCGGAAGTATAGATATCTATTTTTGGATCATACTGTTAAAGAGATGTTACAGATAAAGGGGATTATAAATTGTCTGATAGCAGATTGGGTATCTTAAAAACGGAGATGATGAAAAATGGATATCGTATATATAAAGCTGGAACCTAAAATACAACTTTCGAAAGAAAAAGTATCTGTATCTGATGTAGCGGAAATTGTATGCCGGAATGAGACAAAAAAGGAGCAGGTTAAAGCACTTTGTATTCATACATTTGGCATTGCTGAACGGGATGTTGTTACGAGCCTGTATATTGTCAATGAAATAGAAATGCATATTAAGGATATTGTGGTTGTACCGCTGGGAGCGGAAGATGTGATTTTAGAGAGGGCGCCAAAGAAGAAGCCTTCCGGAATACTGGAAATCGGAAAGGTCATCTTTGTTTCAATGGTTTGTTTTTTTGGAACCGGATTTACAATCATGGCTTTTCATAATGATATAGGTATACGTGGGGTGTTTGAGGAAATATCATCCCTTATTACGGGAACCGGGGATTCCGGCGTGATGGTGCTGGAGCTTTCTTATGCGTTTGGATTGATGGCGGGTATTCTTATTTTCTTTAATCATATCGGTAAGCGCAGGCTTACTAAGGATCCGACGCCAATCGAAGTGTCTATGCGTAATTATGAGGATGACGTGAATAAGACCTTGTCAGAAACATGGGACCGGGAGGGAAAGACAATTGAAGCTCCTTAAGATGATAGTTCTTGGATTTTCAGGAATGTCCTTTGGCTTTCTGGCATCGGCAGGAGTGTTTACGGTACTGGTGGCAGTAGGGCTGGTTCCTCGTTTTGCAGGTAAAACACATACAGCCGGTTATATTCTTTTATATGAAGAATTTGTCATATGGGGAACGATATGCGGAATGTTATTCAGCATATTTGAATCCGTCCATCAAATTAGTAAGCATTTGCTAACCAGAATCGCATTTCCGACAGAAATTATCTTCGGATTCTTTACCGGATGCTTTGTTGGATGTCTGGCATTATCTATTGCAGAGATGCTGGATTCCGTTCCAATCTTTTCCAGACGGATCCGGATGCAATGGGGAATTGGTGTAGGAATATTGTTTGTTGCACTTGGAAAAATGGTGGGAGCAATGCTTTATTATATCTGTGGAATTGGAATGGGAAAGACATGAGTGTTAAAAAAGAGCTGACTATATAAATAAAACGGAGGAAATACAAGTGGATCAAAATAAAGACAAATCTTTAACAGAACAATTTCAAAAAGAGGTAGAAGATAAAAAGAAACAGAAGCAGGAAGCCAGAGAATATGCAGAATATGTAAAGCAAATCACACCGGCGCGCAGCCTGCCGTTGCAGATGCTGAAGGCTTTTCTGGTGGGAGGGATATTTTGTGTGATCGGACAATTTATTGTCAATATATTAAAAAGTCTGGGCATGGAAAAGGATCCGGCGGGCACATGGTGTTCTGTTCTGCTGATTTTATTAAGCGTTATTTTGACGGGATTTAGCCGGTATCAGAAAATTGCGGACTTTGGAGGAGCCGGGGCGCTGGTTCCAATCACGGGTTTTGCCAACGGCGTGTGTGCGACTGCGGTTGAGTATCAGGCCGAGGGGCAGGTGTTCGGAGTGGGAGTAAAGATATTTACCATTGCGGGACCGGTAATCCTTTATGGTATTTTTTCAAGCTGGCTGTTTGGACTTTTATACTGGCTTTGTCGTTTGTTTTAATAAAAAGGAACATGAATAACACTATCTGTTTGGAAATCAAACTGGCTGTGTATTCAATAAACATTTTCAGAAACCTATACTAATAGTATCAAACAAAACAAATAATTATAGAACAGATCAATGTTTTTGAACGGAGTATGATTATGGATTTCTCGGAAATGGGCGGAAGAATAAGAAAACACAGACAGTTAAAGTCTATGACGCAGGATGTACTTGCTGAAAAAGTCGGTGTTTCTCCTGCTTATATCGGAATGATAGAAAGAGGTGAACGTGCACCAAGTCTGGATGTTTTTATTCTGATTGCAAATGAATTGAGCGTGACGGCAGACGAACTGTTAAACGGACTGGTTGTTGAGTGCCACAATGCCCGGATTGCAAAATACGGGGAGCGTATTGCCAAATTGAAACATGCTGATGCGGAGCGTTTATTTGGAATGATCGATCTGATGCTTGGTATGGGTTCGGATGAGCCTGAGCTGTAAAATGTGAAAATCAATACGGTAAAAGGCTGAATACCTATAACAGTTGAGAAAGTGTTATAGGTATTTTTTTCTTATAATATATAAAATGATGTTAGGGTTTTTTGACCTTTTTACCCTGATATCATATAAAATGAAATTTTAAAATAGCAGTTTATGCGTTTTTTTTGACCGTTTTTACCAAAAAATATTAAACGTACCTTTATTTTTTATACACTACAAATGTAAGTGTTAAGCAATAAAGGAGAACGTCAGGTGAAAGCAGCAATATTTACGGATGATCGCAATTTAATAAATTACAGCGGGGAATATATTACCTTTATTTCAAACCAGATGCTGATAGAGACGGATATTGATTATTTTGGAAAGGCTGATCTTAATGATAAAGAACTGCCAATATTAGAATACGATCTGCTTTATATTGATCTGGAGGAAACTGATTATCAGGATGTCATTCTTGAACTTACTGACCGGGTGCCTGCGGACAGAATGCCCTTTGTTGTATTTATTTCATCCGATAACCGGTACATGGAAGGAATGGGTGGAAATAAAAGCATTGCATTTATCAATAAGCCTTTTATGATCAGACCGTTTGAAACAATATTCCGCAATGTACTTGCGCAGATGGAAGCATATAATGGCTTTTTTGAATATTCGCTGAACAGGAAACTTGAGACGCTCAGAATAAAGGATATTGTATATTTTGAAAGTGTCGGAAGAAAAATACATATACAAAAAGGAGATGGAAGTAGTTATTTCTTCTATGAAAAACTGGATGAAATAGAGGAAAGACTGATAAATGATCTGGAATGTGACTGCTTTTTGAGAAATCACAAGTCCTATCTGGTAAACTATAACTGGATTTACCGGAGCAGCAAAACCGAGATTACTCTTTTGAATGGACAGAGCCTGCCAATCAGCCGCAGCTATCAGGGAATATTGGCAAACTGATTGTATTTATAATAAACAGACTGTATATTCAAATTGCACTAGATTGTCCATATACTAATAATATCAGAAGCATTGAGGCCGAAACAGTTGAGCTGTTTACGGTCTTTTCTGATTTATATGTAAAAATAATATTCTATATGTTGGGGGACATGGATGAAGAGTGTTTTAGTTGTTGAGGACAATAAAAAGGCAGCAGTCTTAGTAGAGAAAATTTTAAAGGAGATTGATGGAAGTATCAGGGTTTCAGTTGCCGCGGATTGTGAGAAAGCCAAGCAGATGCTGTTGCAGGAAGATTTCCATTTGTTTGTCGTGGATATCCTGCTGAATAACAGTAATCCGAATGATGCCACGGGTCTGGACTTTGTGCAGTTTTTGAGAGGATTTAAAAAATATGAATACACACCGGTAGTAATAACAACTTCTGTAGCGGAAATGAAGGATCATGCCTACGATAATCTGGATTGTTATAAGTATCTGGAAAAGCCATATGACCGAGAGCGGGCGAAAGCTGTCTTAAAGAAGGCTTTGGAGATGCCTCTGGAATATGACAGGGATCAGTATTTTCACATTCGGACGGACGGGATTGTGAGAGCGGTGAAGTGCAAGGAGATTGTATACATACAATATGACCGGAGGAAGGTGTGCTTTTGCCTGACAAACGGATTTCTTGAGATATATTACAAATCTTTGACTGAAATATATAAGGAACTGCCGGAAGATATGTTTTTGAGGTGCAGTAAGGATGCGATTGTGAATCGGCGGTTTGTTGAATATGCGGATTTTAAAGCCGGAATGCTATATTTGATAAATCCTTATCCGGAAATTTCAATCGGAAAAACATATAAGAAAAAAGTTTTTGAGGAATTGGCAAATGATTGAAAGAGTGTATTTATTATTTGAGATAGTATCAATTATTCTGGTACTTTGGATATTGCATGGAAGTAAAAAGCGTCCGGGGATTTGTACGATCATATATGTGTGTTTGGAATTGATTATTGTTTCTCTTATAGGAGAAGGTTGGATTTCAAATTATTACTTTAGTCTTGCTTATTTAGGATTAGTTGTTGTAGATATTTTTGAATTTAATGATAATTTGAAAAATTCCATTATCTACATAGTTACAGATTATTTTTTGATATTCTGCTGTCAATTAATAGGAGCTGTAATTTTTGCTATTGTCAATCATACTGAGAAAATACCTGTGAATGGAGCTATCTTAATAAATGCGACGGTATTAATAATTTTACTCCTTTCTCTTATTAAATTTCGATTGCATAATTTTTTTGCGATTTTTTTGGAAAAAGGGAAAATCACAAATTTTATATTATCTATTTTAGGTATTGTGTTGGTTATAATGTTAAAGAAACAAATAACACAACTTAGATTTAATTGGGATTTAGTTGTGTATGCGATTTTGTTTTTTACAATAATTTTGCTCGTTGTTTTAAAACTTGAGAGAGAAAGAACGCAGAACATACAGTATTTGGAGGAATTGAAGCAATATCAGCAGTATAATGTTGTATATAAAGATATAATTTCTGAGATAAGACATAGACAACATGATTTTAATAATCACCTACAAGCACTTTATAGTATGAGTGCAGCATGCGATAATCTAGATCAATTGAGAAAAGAAGAGGAGGAATATCTAAAAGAGCTTGAAGAAAATAATAAAACCTATCATTTATTGAATGAAAATGTTTCTTCTTTATTGGTTGCTTTTCTATATGTTAAATTTAAAGGAATACAGGAAAAAGATATTTGTATTAACTATGCGATTAATATTAAAAATGTTGAAAAGATAATTCCTTTTTCGAGCATGGTTGAACTGGTTGGAAATATGTTAGATAATGCGGTGGAAGCTGTCTTAAAAGATGAAAATAAAAAGATATGGTTCCTGATGGAAGAGAATCAGGATGTATTTCATTTTAAAATATCAAATTCATATAAATGGGATAATGCGAATTTAAGGCATTTTGAAATAAAAGATGGAAAATCTGGAAAAGGTGCTGGGCATGGATATGGATTAACAAATGTAAAACGGATAATCAATAATTATAGAGGTATGCTTCAGATTGAATTTTCAATTGAAAAAGATATCAAAGTCATAGTGTTTGATATCATATTGCCGCTTAAAAAAGAGGTTTCTTGATTTTTCATGAAACCTCTTTTTTGTTAAATTATTCATTTTCATCGGGAATATCAATATCGGGCTCGCCAAATAAAATGAGACTGATTACATCCCAACTTAAGTCATTAGAAATTCTTGCAAATTCCTCTAAAAGTGAATCTAAGATAAATCCATGCAGTTTTTTAACCATTTTTTTTCTCCTTTCTTTTAGTCCTTAATATCACAAATACAATTTGTATTGTGTGTAACACAATGATCCAGAATCCCTGTTGAAATAGTGGAATATCCGAGAATATGAAGTAAGTCAGCATGTAAAAAACGCAGATTATAAATGAATTGAGTTTGCTTTTTTTTACAGCTGAAGGGTCCTTTAAATAAGAATATATTTTTTTGTTTTTTTGGGGACCTGCTGAATAATTGATCAGCATGCATATAAATAAAATAATTAAACCAACGGATTGAGTTATATCTGTGAATATATCAGGAAAAATTGCTATGGCAGAAAACAGGTAAAAAAAGGAGAGCATGAAGCAACTGGTATAGTGTTTGAGATGGAGTCCTCCTTGGTTTGATCTTAATAGAATCAGTAATAAAGAGTTAAATATATATGCGGGTACTTGTTCAATGCAAGCAAAGAAAATAAACAACATCAAAAATTTGGTACTGTCATAGATTATTCCAATAAAAGAAAATTGCAATAGTTTTCTTTGTCTATCCGTTAAACTATATTTGAACTGAATTCTGTCCAATGCAGCTTCCATGTAAATCCCTCCTATGTGCACAATGGTACGGGATGAAAGCTGCAACGAACGCTTTATTTACAAAAAGGAAATATAATGCGTAATAAAAAAGAATGTGTGGATAGTTAGAATGGGATTATTTTATTTTTTATCCCGGCAAAGAGCAAATTGAATCTTTTTTGTAGGAAAATAATAAGTTTATGAAAAAAATATAAAAAGATTTTTTTTTATGATGTATAATTATCATTTTATGCGAAAAAAACATCACATTCTGTAAAAAAATAAGCATTCACCGGATTATTCGATATAATACTACTGAGGTTAAATGGACAGAAATATCGCATTTTGATCATGAGGGGGAGACAGAGATATGATTATTATGATAGGCAGCAAAGACCGGAGAAAGTATGACGGACAGATTGGAAATACTGTATTGTGTCCGAAGTGCAGGAATAATTTGAGATACGAGCTGTTAAGAGATCAGGTGTGGTTTACTTTGTTTACTGTTCGAATATTTCCGATACAATCTTCTTATATGGTTCGTTGTCCGTACTGCGAATATGGAGAATATGTGGAGCGAGAGAGGTATTATGGACTGCTCCGGGCAGGAACAAAGAACAGGATAAAGGTATATCGATAATGTAGATATAGAGATCTTGGCTATTCCTCAGAAAATTTTACATGAGAAATATTTGAAAAATTTCGTGAAAATTTCGTCTAAAAATATGTCCTTAAGTGCAATTTGCAGATATAATGATAATAATAGGCTTTTGTGACCTTTGGATGTCATGATGATGATTATTTGTGAGGACAGTTAGGGTAATATGAAAAAAATACTGATTGTAGAAGATAATAGGGAAGCTGTAGAAGCTTTAAAAAAAATCATATCTGAAATGAAAGAGGATGTTGAAGTGCATGTGGCAGGTGATTGCGGGAATGCAAAGCAGATAGCTATCAATAACGCCATCGATATTTTCATTGTGGATGTGATTTTGAATCAGTCCAATCCCAATGATGCTTCCGGTTTGGATTTTGTACAATTTATCAGAGGCTTTAAGCGTTATGAATTTTCACCGGTCATTATTACGACAACCGTTACGGATCTGAAAATATATGCATATGATGTGCTGGGATGTTGTAAATATCTGGAAAAGCCATATGATCATGACAAGGCATATCAGACGATAGAAAAGACATTGAGGATGCCGCTAAATGATCATGAGGAGCAGTATTTACATATCAGGAGTGAAGGCATCGTCAATATTGTAAAGACAGATGAGATTATATGTATATTATATGCAAACCGTCGTCTTATTATTTATACAGTTAACAAATCAATACAGATGTATTACAAATCACTATCATTTATTCAAAAACAGCTTCAGGGACATAATTTTGTACGGTGTAGTGGCAGTGCTATCATAAATAAGGATTATGTGGAAGCTGTCGATATCAAAGAGGGAAAGATTTACTTAAAGAAAATGCTTGATCCGGTTAAGATTGGTCGTTCATATAGGAAAAAAGTGGTCGATATCTTGCTTGGATAATGTGGATGATGAGGTGGTATTGGATGGAGTTAGCACTGTTGGTCACGGAAGTTATATATATGGTGATTACTTTTTGGTGGCTGCACGGTTCCAAGAAGAAACCGGATATTTATGCAGGGATATATTTTATTCTGGTATTTGTTTTATATGTCTTTATAGAAAAAGATTATGTTCCCAAAACATATATCAACGTGGTGTTGTTGGCCAATGTCCTGCTATGTGTATTTGAATTTGGAGATAAAATCAGAGAGGCTGTATTATATACGGTTTTAAACTATCTTTTTTTGTTTATTGTACAATTTTTGTTTGCAATCGCATACATGGTATTTTCACCGACCGGGGATCTTTTGCAGGTAACTTTCCCATTCTTAGCCCTGATGCATGTACTGATCTTGATTTTCGCTGTCTTTTTGCAGATCAGGGTTCCGGTTGGAAAATATATCAAAAAATTTATCCATATCAATTATATAGGAAATATTGCATTGATCCTGGCCGGAGTAGCTCTGGTCGGTGTGCTGCTTGTGCAAAAAAATTCCTTTTATTTCAAAGACAGCTACATCATTTCAATGGCTATCGGTATTGCCCTGCTGGCATTATTTTTTGTCAAAATGTATGGAGAGATGAAGCAGAATGTTGCGTACAGGGAGAGGCTTTTACTGCAGGAAAAATACAACCGGGTATATGAGGAGCTTTTGCAGGAAATCCGTCACAGACAGCATGATTACAACAATCATCTGCAGGCTCTGTTTAGCATGAATATGGCTTATGATGATATTGATGAGCTCAAAAAACATCAGATGGAGTATTACAACCGGATAAGCCGTCATGATGATTATGATCTGTTGAAGGAAAGCGGTTCGCCGGTACTGGCTGCTTTTCTATATCTTAAAGTGCAAAATGCCAAAGAAAGAGGTATTGAAACAGATTCCAGAGTAGATGTAGATAAATTGGAACAAAGTACTGCTTTTACGGATATTATAGAGCTTGTGGGGAATCTTTTTGATAATGCCTGTGAAGCAACGGTGGAAGCATCCTGCAAAAGGATGACATTTGCAATTGTGCAAAGAGATGGCATGTTGGATATAAAGACTTCTAATCCATATGAATGGGCACAGGGTGAGCAGACTGACTGGTTTTTCAAAGACGGTGTTTCAACCAAAGGGGAAAAACGTGGAATGGGACTTACTAATGTCTGTGGAATTGTAAAAAAATATCATGGCACCATAGAGATGGCATTTGATGTAAAAGATGGAACAAAAATAGTTGTGTTTGAGATCAAAATGAAGCTTGCGGATGAAAGAGAAAATGCTGGTTTAAATTAGGTCCGGACATTATGACTATTCGGAGGTAAAAATGAAACACTATTCAATGAATTTTTTAAAAGGATCGTATTTTTGCCTGGGGGAGGCGGTTTTGCTGGCGCTCGTGGCAGGGTTTATAGCATTGATAGAAATTAATGATGATCTTGTGACTGGCAGCTGGTTTATAGGGACTTTTCTTTGTGTATGGATTATAAGATATTGCCGGGTCTGGAAAAAGATTGACGTAGATGACATGCAGATTACCGTGCATCGTTTTTTGAGAAAGCCACTTAGATTTTCGATAAAAGACAATTTAGTTGCATTTCAATATGAGCAGCATACTATGGCAACCATTCAGACGCATGTATCCCCATATATCCGGATTATTGACAAGGATAGTCACATTATAGAAATCCGCTGCCCTTACTTTACAAAAAAAGTAATGGATGAAGTGTGTGGAGAAGTCAGGAAAAGACAGTTTACATAAAAACTGATAATTGAAGCAGGGGGAATAGACAATGCTTACGGTTGCAATCTGTGATGATGATGGAGTGATTGCAGAAGAAATAAAAGGGATGCTGGAAGAGTGCTGTAGGGAGATACATACAGAAGTCCTGATCCGGATTTTTGGCAGAGGAATAGATTTAGAAAATATGATCAGGGAAGGTCAGAGCTATGATCTGATATATCTTGACATCCAGATGGATGAACAGAATGGAATAGAAACAGCAAAAAGAATCCGGGATATGAATCCGGATGTTTTTATTATATTTATATCCAGTTATGATCAGTTTATGGAGGAAATTTTTGATGTCAATGCTTTCAATTTTATACACAAGCCAATCAAAAAAGAACGTCTGAAAAAGGTGCTGCAACAGGTATTGGAAAAAATAGAAAAACGGACACAATTCTATTATCTGACATATAATCGCATGACCCGGAAAATACCATATCAGGAAATCGTTTTCTGGGAAAGTGTCAAAAGACAGGTTGTGCTTCATCTAAAGAGTGGTGAAAAAATATCCTACTATGAAAAGATGAATCACATCGAAGATGAAGTGTGCAGCAAAAAAATGTCATTTTGCAGGATACATCAGTCTTTTCTGGTAAATATGGATTGTATTACCAGTCGTTGCGGCAATGAACTAGAGGTAACAACAGGGGATGTGCTCACGGTCAGCAGGGAGCGGAGCAGGGACTTTATTCTTCAGTACAGCAGATACTTAAGGGGAGAAAGCGATGAATAGCAGTCTGACGGAGATTTTTGTCTGTGCCTTGATGGCAGGGGCAATGTTGTGGATTATAGGAAAATATCTGGATATTTTCCTGTTAAAAAAGCCACTTAAGGCATCGACAATAGTTGTGTGGAGTTTATATTTTATATACCAGTTTTACGCAGAGTATGGAAAGGGCAATGGGTCTATTTTCATGCTCTTGTTAAATGTAGGACTGATTTTTTTTATTTGCTTTCTGGGATACGAGGGGAGTGTCTTTACCAAGCTGTTTCATACGGTTCTGATATGTGCGATCGGTGCATTGATGGAAATGGTGACCTATTTTTGTCTTCAATTTTTATTGCCGAGCCATACGGTTGTTTTCAATTCTTTTGGATCGGTTTTATCTAAGTTTTTATTCATTATTCTTATTATCCTGTTAAATATGAAGCTGGGAAATTATAGTAAAAAAAGGCTGCCGGCTAAATATGTTGCTATGCTTTTGGTGATCCCTGTCGCATCTGTTTTTATTGCAAATGATATTTTTCTGTTGGATAACGAGGCAGGAAGCATACGATCTATGTTGTCTTTTTCGCTTTTACTTGCCATTAATTGCTTTATTTTCGAGATCTGTCAGAGGATATATGAAAATATGGAAACAGAGCATGAGAATATCGTCTTTGCCCAACAGCTGGAATTGATGTCCAAGCATACAGATCAACAAAAACAGATGTATGAAAGGCTGAGAGAATTCAGGCATAATATCAAAAACTATTGTATTGGACTGCGGGTCAACATTGAGCATGATGACAAGGGCAAGGCTTTGGACATGCTTGATCATATGCTGGATGTTGGAAAGCCGGAGGAAGAGATTCTCGTAAACTCCGGAAATACTCTGGTAGATTCCCTTATCAATTATAAATATTATGAGGCTGAAAAATATGATATCCAGGTTGAGACTGATATTCTGATTCCGGTGGAAATTCCAAAGGTGGGATATGGTGATCTGGCCATTATTCTGGGAAATCTGATCGACAATGCAATTGAGGCTGCCAGTATATGTCAAAAGGCGCGTATGGTCAATATCGTGATAGAAGTGAAAAGGAATGAGCTGATCATAGATATTCGAAATACATACGAAAAGGAACCCTGTATGGACAAACAGGGGGAATTTATGACAGGCAAGGCAGATGGAGAAAAACATGGCTTTGGAATTAAATCTGTAAAAAAGGCAGTTGAAAAGTATGATGGAAATGTTGTTTTTGATATGAAAGAAGGTGTTTTTGAGGCCGTTGTAATCATTCATCTTGGCTGAAATATACAAAACAGCTGCTGGGAAAACTGCCAATTATTACATGAAAACGGTTAATTATGACAAGTGTGAAAAAAAGTCTTTTTAATATGTTATGATATCAGCGGATTTCGAATGTTTGAGAATTGCGGGAGCTGCTTTGCTGCAGAGAGATTCGTGAATATCAAGTCAGGAGCAAATATGATAAAAATACAGAGATACGTGATTATAATGTGTCTGATTATCTGTATGACCGGATGTGGACAGATAAAGGAGCAAGGTAATCCATATTTTTATGACAGGGAAAATACAGAGCTGAATGCTGTATTAACATACTATGATGATGACTCTATAGTTAATCGCGAGGGTTCATTAACCATGCATCCGGTAAAAAAATATGAGGATGGAGAGGTGTATAAATTATCTGTTGCAGATGAAAGAAATATTCGGGATTTTTTAGATGATGACCGGTTGAATATATACTTTTATGTGACGGATGACAAAATTTACCGCCTATGGTCATATGTTTGTCAGGATGAAAAGGTGATCCGCTTTTACAATGATGATGAATTGTTTGTTAAGTACCTGGATACAGATGAAAAACTGATCAATAATGGAGAGCTTGTCTGCTGTACCGAAAATATGGATGATGAATTGACGGAAGAGACAGGCGAAATAGATGTTGTCATGACACGTCAGAATGATCGGGTGATTTATAGCAGAACAGAGCTACGGGAAGACGGAAGCCTTCATTACTATGAAAGTTTTGTATGGGAAAAAGGAAAAGGCTTAGTCGAATGCATGAGCAGATTTGGTGAGATGTCGGATATTTTATACATGGAAAATATAAGCCGGAAATAATTCTGTGTTAAAGGGTGAGCATATAGGGCATGAAAAAGAAATGGAACACACTAATAGTTGGTTGTCTGATGCTAATTGTCATTTTGACAGGTTGTAGAGCAGCTATGGACGATACCGAGAGTGAGGTTTTAGAAAAAGAAGATACTGAAACTGCTGTGCCTATAGATCCATCAAAAATCATATTCCCATCTGATAAGGATATGGATATTACCGTTTCCGAGGTAGACATTGAAACAGGTAAGGAAGAAGAGTGGATTGTCACGAATGTTTATGGTGATAGAAATTTATTCTGTTGCGATTATAAAGATTCTGATATTTACTATTTATTTACATACAGGCCATCATATGAAGAGTGTAGGGAAATTCTGCTTTTTGATGGAGATAAGCACTATTATATTACAGGGGATGATATAGATACCTATAAAAAGACATTAGTAAAATTGGGACAAATAAATCAAGTTAACTTTGTCTTTGGATTTTATGCCGAAAAAGATGAGGACACTATGGATTTTCAGAATGTGATAAGGCGTGGCGAAAGTATACGAGGAACATTTACACAATCTGACAGTAACGATGTGTTCAGTTATGAAGGAACGTTGAAGAAAGAAGAGGGAATTGTAAAATATGCTTCTAAGCGTGAATATGAACAACCTGAATATGGTTTATATCTAAACCTTTATTTGAATGGGGTTAAAATTCAAGAGCTTAGAGAGTTTATATATGATTATATAGTAAAGACAAATTATCTTTATGAGGTTGAGGTTCATGATTTCAATCATGATGGTTTTCTGGATATCGGGATTAAGATATTTGGAGTAGAAAAAGGTGTGTATGCAAAAAATTACTATATATATGATTCGTCAGCTAAGGAATTTTTCCTGGTTCCAGTAGCAGATGATCTGGGAATAGGTTTTCGGGGAGAACATGAATTGGATGATGGACGCTTTTATATGGTAAGTGGGGCCTATGCTGATGAAACCAGAATGAAGGGTGTTGTGTTGCTATGGCAGTGGAACCAATATAAAATCGAAAAATTTGCAGAAATAGAATATTGTTTTACAGATGAAACCGGAGACCGGTGGACAGCTTGTGTGACCGGCTGTGATGCCAATGGTAATGTCATAGGAAAACGCTATATTTCAAGTAATACCGATGACTGGGATGTTGTGTGGATGGAAGCAGAGAGATATATGCGTGTTTATGCACAGTGATGTGGGAAATCTTTTTATGTTGCTGATGATAAGCGGGGAGGAAGATTATATAAATGTTTTTACAGAAAATCGGCAGGACTTTGAATATGTTGCAAAAGTGATGGGAAAGTGGGCCAGTGGAAGTATCGATTTTGATGATGGTATATCAAGCGCTAATCAGGAGATTGAGAAAGAGATTTCAGGCAATGCGGATTTTAACAACAGTCTGACCAATTTATATGATCTAAAGGAAATAAGCTACATATTGATTGAAGATGATGAGATAACCTTTTATTTTTCTAAATTCCCCAAAGATTATCACGGTGGCATTTCTTATGGAAAAAATTTGAAAGAAAAATTTGGTACCATTCTGATCGATGATGATTGGGCATTGAAAATGCTGCCGAATGTTTAAAATCCGGCAGACAAATATAAGAATAAGCAGTTAGGATAAGAAAAATGAATAAAAAAATCATTGTCGGAATGGCACTGATCTGTATGCTCATTGGCTGTGGAACTGTGTGGAATGGTCTTCATCAGGAATTAAACAATACAGTTGGAATGAATTTTATCTTTCAGCCGATAAGTGGAGGCGCAGTACTTCACGGAAAGATCAGACATGATGATGCAAAAATTAAAAAAGACACAAAAGGCGACAATAATCAAACCCAAAGCGTGGTAAGGAATGCAAATGCAACAGTACATGATTCTGATTCGGATTTTGAAATAACTTTGGGAACCCTGTTTTCTGATTTTACATACGAGGAGGAAATTTCGTCAGAGGTAGTGAACAATCAGATTGGCACCGTTGAGGTAGATGGTAAATACCATAACTGGTACTTCCATGATTACGGAGATATTAGTTTATATACGACGGATTACAATGAAATTACCGGGGATATGTCAGGGCATAATGTGTATATCATGCAGATTGTATTACATACACCCCGATTTGAAACGGCACGGGGAATCAGTGTTGGGGCAGGAGTGACTGAATTGAAAGATGCTTATTGGGATGGGCTGATCTATGATAGAAGGGAAAAGAGCTACCAGTATATAGAAGATGGTATTAATATTTCTTTTTATATAAAAAAAGGAATTGTCAAAGAGATAAGTATATTTTATGCAGAAGGGAGGCTTTAATATGGGTGATCTTTATTATCTGACCGGGCGGCTGGCTGCGATATTAGTGGTAGTTGTCATTGTGGGGGGATTTATTGTAAGAGCTATCAAAAAAGATAATAAAAAAGATGGAGAGGATAAGTAAATTATGAAGAAAAGAAATATTTGTATGATTTTATTGTGTCTGTGTGCATTTTTATTAAATGGTTGTGCAGGCAGCGAAGTGATGAAGGAAATGGATTATGGTCTGGTGTGTGGCAAGGTGGAGAACAATGTTTATTCCAATGATTATTTTCAGATACAATGTGCCCCGGATGATAATTATGTGTTTTTAGATGATGATGAAGTTGCTGAGGTGTATCAGACAGTAAAAGAGGACAGGGATCCCGATTTTTATGAAAAGCAGGTGATGGAAAATAAGATGGCTGTTGTTGCCATTGCAGTTAATCCGGACGAAGGTGAGACCATGGTTATTAATGTAGTAGATATTGGAAATGATGACCCTACGCCTGACGATATTCTGGAAGCTGGCAAAGAAGAGGCTGCACCGGCTGGTGTTGAGGCTGTTTCGACAGAGGTGGAAACATGTGATTTTTTGGGGGAAGAAAGCGCTTGCCTGAGATTTCATGGTATTCAGAATGAGAATGATGTTTATCAGCAACACAGAGTTTATATCAAGGATGGATATTATATTCAGATCTGCATGACCAGCTATAATAAGGACGAGACAGATGACATGTTTATGGCTGTTAGCAAAATAGAAGAATAAAATAGTATATATCCTGTGTTTTGTTATTTCATATTTGACTCTGATTAGGATAGCTAACATATATAAATTCAGATATTTGATGGAACATCAGGAAATATTATCAAAATATATGTCTGAGAAAAGATAGGTAGTTAAGGATAATTATGAAAAAAGAAAAGCACAGATTGTTTTTTTATTTCATTCTACTGGTGTTTCTGGTAATAGTGGTGATTTACGTAATGATGCATCACAGAGCTGAAAAAAGAGATGATAAAAGTAATGAAAAATCAGAGATAGAAAAGGTTGCCAACACAGCCTCCCGGATATATCCGGAAACCGGTTGTTATGTGACCGATTTAACAGACGCAGATAAAGCTTTTTTGGAAAATTATTTTTACGGTATCTGGCAATTTGAAGAACGGATAGCACCGCTATGTGAGCAGGCATATGATAGTGCCGCATCAAAGGAAGTAAAACATTCTGAATGGAATTTTAGTGATAAGGCGCAGCAGACCCTTGGCACGCTTGGAATGGATATTAATGATATGACGGTAAGCATTACAAAGATGGAGCCTTATTCTATGAAGAATAACGATACACTGTATCTGCCGTCATGGGGATACTATGAATTTGAAAATCCACAGGATTCATTTTTGTATGGGATATATGGTGGATATGGCTATGTGCATGCCCCTTCTTATCATGTCGAGAAAATCAGTCCGGCAGAAGTCCGGATACTCAATTTATCCAATGGATATACATATGAGATCGTGGATATGAGTGAGCAGGGATCAGAAGAAATTTACCATATTTATTATAACTTCGCAGCTTTGCCGTCTGAAAAAGATAGTTGCTATGGGGGGAAACTGCCTGACAGTTTTTATATAGATTTGGAGCAGCCTGATGTAATGTATCTGGATTTTTGTGGTTTGTGGAAACTGAAAAGAAGATGGAAGCGGGGAGAAATATCTCATCCCATAGGAGGAGATATATACCCATTGTCAGTGAGTGGGCTTCGGATTATTTAAAATTAAGGAATGAATTTTTGAGCAGGAAAAAATTACGACATCTGGGAGTGTTTTTGCTATGTGCAGTATTGTTGTCCGGTATTTTATATAAGGTTATAATTTTTTATAGGACAAATAATGCGGAACAGACAGAGAGTACAGATGATGAAAAACAAATTTTTTTAAAAGAGCATGTGTATGGGACCTGGAAATTAGAAGAAAGAGTTTATACGCTGAAGAATACGGAGATGGATTTTAGCGACGAGGGGATAAATGCCTTACAAAATATGACTTTTTATATAAGTCCGTATCAGGTCAGCTTTTTAGATAAGGAATATAATCTTTTTCAAGATCCAAAGGATGCATACCTGTTTGGAATGTATGGTGGTTATGCACAGGTCTTTTATCCGGATTATGAGGTTTCGGATGTTTTACAAACAGATCTTACAGAAAATGTAAGAGGGTATGAACAGGTTACCAATATTTATAGCCAGTGTGGGTATGATGAAATTTTTTTTCATGATATGGGTGTGAAGAAAATCTGCGACATTTCGTATCGTGAGAATATGTACAAAGGCTATTATAATCCTTGCTATTATGGGCAATTGCCGGATAGATTTTGGGTAGATATGGATCATCCGGATGTATTATATTTAGAATTTTGTGGGATATGGAGACTGCAAAGGCAGGATGACATATTGTACGATAGAGGGATGGAGGAAAATTCAAATGATTGATGAAATAAAAAGAAGTGTCAGATCAGGAAAGATTATGGGAGCTGTGATATGTACTATAATATCTCTTCTGTTTTTACTGTTATTCATATTTGAGTTGAGAGGATATCTGGCGCCAACATATAACCTGGATGAGATTGATGAATTTAATATTAAAGCCGGAATGAAGGTCAGGGGAGAAGTAGATCTAAATTTTGGTCCTTATTGTTACATGGAAGAGGAGAATAGGGATACCGGTGAAACAACCATTAAGAGCGAGGAATACTATATTCCGTTAGAAACAGCCATTATTGGAATGGAATGTGAGGATGAATATCAGATACACCAGATGGATTATAATTATGGATTGGTGGAGAGCTATCTGGATGGTGATATAGATGATCTGGAAGAACTGGAAGATTCATTTATGACGCTTAGTGTCGAGGGATACATCAGGAAATTGAGTGGTGAAAGTCTGCAATATTATAATGAATTTCTTTACGAGGAACAAAAAGATGGATTTTTGCCATACAAGCTGGAAGTAACACCATTGCCATCTGTAGGGATCCTTGTAATAATCGGTTTCTTTCTTCTGCTGTTCATGGTTTCGGCAATTATATATACAGTTGAGACTATTTGGACTCCACTGCCACCCAAGTTTAAAAAATATCTGCGTCAGGGCGGTGATGTCGATAGTAGGATACAGCAGTTGGAGCAGTTTTACTACAATTCAAATAATCTGGGTGGTATCCATTATTCTTATGAAATGATATATGCATGCCAGAACGGGAAAGTGCGGTTGATTGATACCAAAGATATTGTGTGGATTTATGCAGCTAACAATACCGTCCGTGTGAATCTTATCCCGGTTGCAAAGATTCATTCAATTGTTATATGCCTGCAAAATGGCAGAAAAGAAAGATTACAAATTCCATACCGGAGAACCGGAGATGAAATCCTACAGGCATTTTCAAGAGTCATGCCATATGTATATTATGGTTATCAGGCTGATTTTATTAACTTGTATCAAAAAAATTTCCGGGATATGGTTGCCCGGAAAGAAGCTTGCAGGCTGCGGTTTTGGAATGACAAAAATCGCGGATTTATTTAATAAAGCATAAATTTCACCCCACAAAAGCCACGAATTGATATATCAAATCTCAACATGTTAGGGTATAATAGATACAATAATAAAAAGACATGGAGATACGTATGAAGAAGATATATGGGTTTGTGGTTTTTATATTGGCATGTATGTGGATGATGGGGGGTACTGTGTCGGCAGAAACTGCCGGAAAAGCGCAGGAGCAGATTTCTAATCTGGTCATTTTTGTTGAGTTTTCGGATACTCCCACAGAGAATGGGCTGACGGCCGGATATGTTTATGGTGGATTGAGCAATGATGAGGTTGCAAAGAAAGCATATCGTATTTATCTGAATGAATCTTATGATTATTCTATGCCTGCCTATATGAATGCGATTTCTTATGGACAGTTAAAGGTCGTGTGCTATGTGCCGCAGCTGTCAGGAGAGGGAGATAACTCGAAGATTACGACGGTTCGTCTGAACAATCCGCATGATTATTATGTGGAACAGTCCAAAGAGACAAATCTGGTAAGTGATGTTCTGGCTGCTATCAAAAATGATCCGGAGCTGGTACAGAAGCTGGCAGGTCTTGATCTGGACTTAAACGGAGACGGCAATGTAGATAATCTTACTCTGGTCTGTGCTGCGGGAACGGACAGTTCTATGGAATTTACACCCCATAAGAGTGATTACTGGGGGATGAAGGATGATGCCCTGAATGGGAAAGATGTTAATTGTTTAAATATTATTTCGGCGGTGTCTGCATTTATTGGCACGGAGGGCAACAGTGGTGTGTTGTGCCATGAATTTATGCATACGCTGGGATATCCGGATCTTTATAAAAATGGAAACAGCCAGGAATGTCCGGTTTCAACATGGGACATCATGGCGGGAAGTACGTCCAAAATGCCATATCCGTTAGCGTATATGAGAATGCACGTATCGGGCTGGCTGAACATTAGGACGATTACCGAAGATGCGGATCTGACTCTGGTTCCGGCGACACAGGAGCATGGAGATCAGGCATTTATCTTAAAGTCACCACGTTCCGATAAGGAATTTTTTGTAATTGAATATCGTAAAAAGCCCAATACTATGATGGTTGGAGCCAAGGCAGCACCTTACGACCAGCTGATTCCGGGTTCCGGGCTTGTGATTTACAGGATTGATACGACCCAGGAAAGTCTCAGCAATCATATTAATGAAAGAAACGGCGTGTATGTATTTCGGAAGGGGGTCACATCAGAGAGCATGGCAAGCTCCGGAGATCTGATGTCACAATCTTATTTTTCGGCTACAGATGATGGGAATGGTATCCGGACAGAGTTTGGCAGTACGGATCCGGATGCAACGATAGTAGACGGTGCACTGGTATTTTCGGATGGCACCAATTCCGGAATCCGTATCAGCAATATTGGTGAGGCGAAAGATACTATCAGCTGTCATGTGGAATTTGCACAGATTGATGAAAACAGTCTGTGGAAACAGATTACCGGTGAACTTGGCAGTAAGGTTTCCAACAAGGTTGTACTTGAAAAAACGGCAGATGGCAGTATTTATGCAGCTGTAGCAGATCGGAATGCACATACCATTTCTTTATATTCCTATGATGGTAATGCATGGCAGAAAAAGCCCGGTGAGATCACGGACTATAATCTGGATGGCTTTCGGTTAAAAGCCAGTGGCAATGATTTGTATATTTTATATGGGAACAGCCTGACAACCTGCGCCGGGTGCCTGAAACGCTATGATCAGACGGCATGGAAAACAATCTTGGATTTAAAAGAATCCAGTGGTAATGACATGGATCTGGCAATAGGAAATGACAAGATTTTTGTTTCCTACGTGGTTGATCAAAAAGTATACTTTTTAAGCTCCGGTCTGGATGGATCCGGAAAGTCTGAGATAGTGGCTGCACAGGGAAATTATGCAAATGTGACCTTGTGTAATGTTGGAAATGATGTATATCTTGCTGTAAGAGCATGGAAAAACAACAATGAGATTCACGGTTATAAGATTAGCGGAGCTTCTGTCAATGCGATAGGAACGGTTGCCGGTCTGTCGACCATGCAGCTGGTAGCGGATGGACAGAATGTCTATATGATCGGTAACAGTTCAGAGGGAAATGTTATTTACCGGCTGGAGACGGAAGGGTTTCAAAAATTTGGTACGGCAATCCCCGGCGGCAGTGCTGCCGTATCGGAACTTATTGTGGAAAAAGGAACGCTGTATGCGCTGGTAAGTAAATCCGTGGCCAACAATGTATATGCAATTCAGGTGTATGGATATGATGAAGCATCCGGTACATGGAAGCAGGAAGGTAATAATCTGAGTACCGGAGATACCATGGAAGCGTCCGGTATCATCAGTGGTTCCGTAATGTATGTCGGACTTTCCGCTTCGGATGGAAGCGGCATCTTAAGGCCACAGATTTTTATGAAAAAAATCACACGCGGCAATGTACCGACAACGCCAACGACACCGACAGAGCCGACGACACCGACAGAGCCGACGACACCGACAGAGCCAACGACACCGACAGAGCCGACAACACCGACAGAACCGACGACACCGACAGAACCGGAAGAGCCCGCTGCCCCTACTACCTATCTAACAAAGACCGGTGTAGATGGATTTATTACCAGACTTTACAATGTGGCTTTATTAAGAGAGGCTGATCAGGATGGCTATCAGTACTGGAAGCAATTATTGCAAAGAGGAACATATACCGGAGCACAGGTTTCTTATGGATTTATTTTTAGTAAAGAGATGGAAAACAGAAATCTTTCGGATGCTGCATTTATAAATCTGATGTATCGTGTGTTTTTAAACAGAGAGCCGGATGCAGGAGGAAGAGATTATTGGCAGCAGTATTTGACTGGTGGCGTCAGCAGGGAATATATCTTCCACGGTTTTGTTGAATCGGCGGAATTCGGACAGATCTGCAGCGATTATGGAATCCGTGCCGGAGGCTTCAGTCTGCAGCAGGGACGGGATTTGAATGCCGGTGCAACTTTTTTCGTATCCCGTATTTATACCAAAGCACTTGACAGACAATATGATGTAGACGGATTGAACTATTGGGGAAAAGAAATTGCTTCCGGAAGAAGCATACCCAAGCAGGTGGCAATGCTGTTCTTCCATTCAAGGGAATTTTTAAATGAAAATCTGGATGATGAAGAGTATATTAAACGACTGTACCGGACATTTTTAAATCGGGAACTGGATGAAGAGGGCTTCCGATTTTGGAAAAATGAATTGCAGTCCGGCAAGAGCAGGGATGAGGTTTTGACCGGATTTGCGGATTCAACAGAATTTAGAAAAATTATGTCAGGATATGGACTGTAAAACGTAGGAAAATCCGGATGGCAGACAGAAGTAAAATTATGGGCAGACAGAAGTAAAATTATGATAATGTAAATACACAGCAATAAAGGTATAATGTTTTTAATATACACAGCAACAGAAAGGAGATCACAACGTGAAGACACAGGCAAGGGGAATTATATTCTCCATTTTAGGCGGTGTCTTTTGGGGTATTTCAGGTGTATGCGGTCAATATTTGTTTGACCGGAAAGGGTTAAATGCGAGATGGATGGTCACGGTCAGATTGCTTATCGCGGGGGTGCTTATGCTGACAGTCATCTATCGCAAACCGGAAAACCGGAAACGGATCAAGGAATTGTTTGGCAAAAAGGAGTGGCTTTTCAGACAGCTTTTGTTCAGTATCTTTGGAATGGCGTTGTGCCAGCTGACATACTTTTCTACGATTGAATGTTCCAATGCCAGCACAGCGACTGTTTTACAGTATACTTCACCGGTCCTTATTATGATCTACGTTTCCATCAAAAACAGAAAGAAGCCGACAAAGCTTGATATACTGGCACTTGTTTTGGCTGTTGTTGGTACTTTTTTACTGGCTACACATGGGAATATCGGAACGTTGGCGTTATCAAAAGAAACACTGTTGTGGGGAGTAGGAGCGGCAGTCTGTGTATCCTTGTACAATCTGTTGCCAATCAAGCTGATGCAGGAATTTGGCATCGGAGCCATCATGGGTTGGGGAATGTTGATCGGCGGTATCTGTATGGCACCGATTACAAAGCCGTGGATCGTGCCCGGAACCTGGGACGTTACGACGTTTTTGGGACTTGCGGCAGTTATTGTGGTCGGAACAATCCTAGCCTTTGGCGTCTATTTTAAAGGTGTCCAGTCGATTGGTGCAGCCAAGGCAAGCCTGTATGCTTCGTCAGAGCCTTTGACGGCAACCGTGGCTACTGCTGTTTTCATGGGGATTCAGTTTATGCCCATGGACATTGCCGGATTGATCTGTATTGTCGTTGGAGCAGCGGTGTTATCAATACAGAAGCTGTAGTATTGTTGTGGTGGATCTAGATGGAAATGGTTATAGTATTGCTTTGCTGTGGTGAATCGCAAGAGTTAGAATACTGTTTTGATGATTGTAAATAGAAATAGCTATAGTGCTGCCATGATTGAAACAGAAGAAAATGGTTACAGTACTGTTATGCCGGAAACAGAAGAAAATGGTTATGGTACTGTTATGCCAGAAACAGATAGAAAATGGTTATAGTACTGTTATGCCAGAAACAGAAGAAAATGGTTATAGTACTGTTGTGTCAGAAACAGAAGAAAATGGTTATAGTACTGTTATGCCAGAAACAGAAGAAAATGGTTACAGTACTGTTATGCCAGAAACAGATAGAAAATGGTTATAGTACTGTTATGCCGGAAACAGAAGAAAATGGTTATAGTACTGCTATGATGGATAAGGATGAAATAGCTATAGTACTGCTGCGACCGGTGCAGATAAAATAGCTATAATAGCTTAGAACATGTACTATGACAGACGCTGGGACCATGAATTTGATTTAAAATAACGGATTGTACGGAGGAAATATTTTATGAAGATATTAGTCGTGATTGATATGCAGAATGATTTTCTGACTGGTGTTTTGGGGAATGCAGAATGTGCTGCCACCATTCCGGCGGTTGCAGATGTGATCCAAAACGGTGCCTATGATCATATTTATCTGACGAGGGATACCCATCAGGACAATTACATGGAAACACAGGAGAGTAAAAAGCTTCCGGTACCGCATTGTATTCAGAATACGGATGGGTGGGAAATCAATCCCGATGTCATGGATGCGGTTTTAAAATACGCAAAGGACAGCTATACCATTGTGGACAAGCCTACTTTTGGCAGTGTAAAGCTTTCCACTCTGCTTTCGGACAATTATCCGAATATAGCGGATACGCAGATTGAGTTTGTCGGAGTGTGTACGGGTATTTGTGTGATCAGCAATGTTTTGTTAGCAAAAGCTAATTTGTATGAGGCACAGATCCGTGTAATCGAGCATGCATGTGCCTGCGTGACACCGGATACGCACAAGACAGCGATTGACGCAATGAAGACCTGTCAGATTGATATTGTTTAATAATATGATGTTTGGGTCAAAAGGTATTTTGCCTCTGACTTGATATCCGCAAATTGCCTCGCTGCAAATCAGCTACTACAATTCACAAACATTCGAAATCCTCAAACATTCGAAATCTGCTGATTTACTGCGTAAACCACTACTTTCTCATGTTTGTCGGGTCCCAAGTTCAAAAGTCTTATCGTGCAAGTGCAAGCGACTTTTGACCTTTTAACCCTGATATCATGATAAGATATGTTGTTGATATGGGCGAAAACCGTGGAAAATATTCAAGAAATCCTGATAAAATGGGGAAAATTATAGAAAATAGCAAAAAATACCCAACAAGAAGAGAATAAGCCGGGCAAAACAAGGAAAAATTCCAAAAATAACCCACAAAGAGAAAGCGAACTGGACAAAAGCGGAGAAAATAACTAAAAAAGCCCTCGCAGAACCAAGCAAGCTGGGCGAAACAAGGAAAAATTCCAAAAATAACCCACAAAGAGAAAGCGAGCCGGGCAAAAGCGGAGAAAACAACTAAAAAAGCCCTCGCAGAACCAAGCAAGCTGGGCGAAACAAGGAAAAATTCCAAAAATAACCCACAAAGAGAAAGCGAGCTGGGCAAAAGCGGAGAAAATAACTAAAAAAGCCCTCGCAGAACCAAGCAAGCTGGGCAAAACAAGGAAAAATTCCAAAAATAACCCACAAGGAGAAAGTGAGCTGGGCAAAAGTGAAGAAAATAACTAAAAAAGCCCTCGCAGAACCAAGCAAGCTGGGCGAAACAAGGAAAAATCCCAAAAATAACCCACAAGGAGAAAGCGAGCCGGGCAAAAGCGGAGAAAACAACTAAAAAAGCCCTCGCAGAACCAAGCAAGCCGGGCAAAACAAGGAAAAAAATCCCAAATAACCCACAAAGAGAAAGCGAGCCGGGCAAAAGCGGAGAAAACAACTAAAAAAGCCCTCGCAGAACCAAGCAAGCCGGGCGAAACAAGGAAAAATCCCAAAAATAACCCATAAAGAGAAAGTAAGATGGGCAAAAGCGGAGAAAACAACTAAAAAAGCCCTCGCAGAACCAAGCAAGTCGGGCAAAACAAGGAAAAAAATCCCAAATAACCCACAAAGAGAAAGCGAGCCGGGCAAAAGCGGAGAAAACAACTAAAAAAGCCCTCGCAGAACCAAGCAAGCCGGGCAAAACAAGGAAAAAAATCCCAAATAACCCACAAAGAGAAAGCGAACTGGACAAAAGCGGAGAAAATAATAGAAAAAAACCTCAGGGAAGAAAGCAAGCAGAGCAAAACTCAAAGAAAATAACAAAACTCCCAGCTTGCTTTTTCTCACAACTCAAACAAAGGAGCAAACATAAACCATGGAACAGATTATTATAAGCCTGTTGGAAACAGATATGTACAAGATGTCAATGGGACAGGCTATTTATCATCAGTTTAGTGATTACAAGACAACATGGAGCTTTAAATGCAGAAATGAAGATGTACATTTTACGCAGGAGATGGTAGAAGAGATCAAGAGGCAGATTCAGTTGTACTGCAGCCTGCGATTTACGGAGGAGGAGTTGGAATATCTGCACAATATTAAGTGGATCAAGGGCTCATATGTGGATTTCCTGAGACTGTGGCAGCCAAGATATGAAGATTTTGAGATTACCACCAATGCCGACTGTGGGCTGGCGATCGAAACAAGAGGCACCTGGCTCAATACATCCATGTATGAAATTCCGATGTTGGCGATCGTCAATGAGGTATATTTCAGGATGGCATATGATTACAATGTGTTGATGGAAAGCTTCCGGATGCGTCTGAATGATAAGATCAAAAAGCTTCAGGATGGCTCATACCGGCTTGGCGCATTCAGTGAATTTGGACTTCGCAGACGTTTATCAGCAGAAGCACAGGAACTTGCAGTATGCGAATTAGCAAAGGCTAACTATTCGCATTCCTCTTTTGTTGGAACCTCCAATGTTTACCTTGCTAAAAAATATGGTCTTACACCGGTCGGAACAATGGCGCATGAATGGATCATGTGTGTCGGACAGGGAAACCACAAGCACAATCCGGCATATTCCAACTGGTATGCCCTGGATGCATGGGTAAAGGAATATGGTGTCTTAAACGGAACAGCCCTGACGGATGCAATCACCACGGATTGCTTCCTCAAGGATTTTCAGCTGACATATGCGACGCTGTTCAGCGGTCTGCGTCATGATAGCGGCGATCCGATTGAATGGGGAGAAAAGATGATCGCTCATTACCGTAAGCTGGGCATTGATCCACACACCAAGACACTGTTGTTCAGTGACAGTCTGGATTTTGAAAAAGCGGACAAGCTTTACCGTTACTTTAAGGACAAAGCCAAAGTAGCATTTGGTATTGGTACTTATATCGCCAACGATACGGATGTTCCGGCTCTCAATATTGTGATGAAGACGACGGCTTGCAACGGAATGGATGTTGCCAAAATCTCAGATACCCCCGGAAAGGGTATGTGCAAAAATCCCGGTTATGTACATTATTTAAAAAGATGTATTGACTGGCGTATGGATAACGAGTAAAGCCAGAGAAAAAAACTGAGCCAGATAACGAAAAAATAATGATAAAAATAACGAAAAAAACAATGATAAAAACAACAATAAAAACAACAATAGATAAAAACAACAATAAAAACAATGATATAAACAACGATAAAAGTAACGAAAAAAACTATTATAAAAACAATGATAACAACAATGATATAAACAACAATAAAAATAACGATAAAAGCAACAATAAAAACAACAATAAAAGCGGTGAGGGAGAAATATGGGTAAATACATTTTAGCGATCGATCAGGGAACCACAAGCAGCAGAGCAATCCTGTTCAACCACAGGGGCGAAGCGATTGCAAGTGCGCAAAATGAGTTTCCGCAGTATTTTCCAAAACCGGGCTGGGTCGAGCAGGATGCCAATGAGATATGGCTTTCGGTTTTAAATGTATACATGCAGGTGCTGGTACGCGGCAAGGTAAAGGCAGAAGACATTCTGGCAATCGGCATTACCAATCAGCGCGAAACTACGATCGTCTGGGATAAAAATACCGGCGAGCCGATTTATCATGCCGTGGTATGGCAGTCCAGACAGACGGCTGACATCTGCAGGAAACTTTCAGAGAGTGGTAAAGAGCAAATGATCCGGGATAAAACGGGACTTCTGATCGATCCGTATTTTTCAGCCACCAAGATCAAATGGATCTTGGAGCATGTGGACGGGGCAAAGGAAAAAGCAAAAAAAGGCGAGCTGCTTTTTGGCACCGTGGATACCTGGCTTGTATACAGGATGACAGGCGGCAGGGTGCATGCCACAGATTACAGCAATGCATCCCGTACCCTGCTTTACAATATTTATGAGAAAAAATGGGACGACGAGCTGCTCGCACTATTTGATGTTCCGCGATCTATGCTTCCGGAGGTTAAGCCCTCCAGTGGAGAATTCGGATATACGGAGGGCAAGTTTTTTGAGTCAGCGATCCCGATCATGGGAATTGCCGGAGATCAGCAGGCAGCACTGTTTGGTCAGACCTGTTTTGAACCGGGAATGGCTAAAAATACATATGGAACCGGCTGTTTTATGCTGATGAATACCGGAGAAAAGCCGGCTAGGTCTGAGCATGGCATGCTTACAACGATCGCATGGGGAATCGACGGCAAGGTAGAATATGCACTGGAAGGTAGCGTTTTTGTGGCCGGCAGTGCCATACAGTGGCTCCGTGATGGATTAAAGATGATAGAAAGTGCACCGGAAAGTGAAGAGCTTGCCGGGACAGTCCCGGACAGTGACGGTGTGTATGTGGTTCCGGCCTTTGTGGGACTGGGCGCACCATATTGGAAGCCGGATGCAAAAGGGGCTGTGTTTGGTCTGACAAGAGGAACGACCAAAGCCCATTTTGTAAGAGCTACACTGGATTCTTTGGCATATCAGTCTATGGATATTATAAAGTCCATGACATTGGACAGCGGAATTGAACTGCAGAAATTAAAGGTAGATGGCGGAGCCGTCAAAAACAATCTGCTGATGCAGTTCCAGAGTGATATTCTGGATGTGGCGGTAGAGCGTCCGATGGTTAGTGAAACAACGGCACTCGGAGCGGCATATCTGGCAGGACTTGCAGTAGGATTTTGGAAAAATAAAGAAGAACTGCGGGCCAATTATCTGGTAGACCGGACCTTTGTTCCGCAGATCAATGATGAAAAACGTGGAGAATTGGTGGACGGATGGAGAAGAGCCGTCAGGGCGACTTGTGATTTCTGATAAGCATACGGATCCCTTGCTTCTGATATGCACTCTTGATATGCACGATAAAAGTTATGAATTTAATGTGGCAAAAAACAAAAGCTATGTTATAATGTGTTTATATAGTGTTAGGGTTAAAAGGTATTTTGCCCATAACTTGATATCCACGAATTGCTCCGCTGCAAAGCAGCTTTCGCAATTCTCAAACATTCGAGATCTGCTGATTTACCGTGTAAATCACTGCTTTCTCATGTTTGACGGGTCCAAAGTCCAAAAGTCTTATCGTGCAGGTGCGAACGTTTTTGAACTTTTGACCCTGATATCTTTATATTGAGTCTATAGGAGTATGCCATGGACATTAGTAAGATATGTTTTAACTGTATGAAGGGTGAAGTAAATGAAGAGGGGATCTGTAATTGTTGTGGCAAACAGTTTTCGGATATCAAGCTAAGTGAGCGTTATTTACCTGTTGGCAGTTTTTTAAGAGAAAAATACCTAATGGGCAGAGTTCTCGGTGAGGGGGGCTTTGGCATTACATATATTGGTTATGACATCAATCTGGATGCGCAGGTGGCAATCAAGGAATTCTTTCCGAGCAATTTTGCCAGCAGGGAAAAAGCGGGTCCGAATGTCATTCCGCATGAAGGGGAAGCAGAGGAGTTCTTTATAAAGCAAAGAGACCGTTTCTTAGGAGAAGCAAAACGTCTGGCAAAGTTTCGCAATACGCCGGCCGTTGTTTCCGTTTTGGATTTTTTCAAGGATAACGGTACTGCATACCTTGTCATGAATTATATTGATGGGATGACATTGCGCAGATTGTTGGATTATTCAGATGGCAAGATTACGGTAGAAGAAACCTTAAAGATCATTGAGCCGGTCATGCTGGCGTTAAAAGAGATTCATGAAAGCGGATTTATCCATCGTGATATCAGTCCCGACAATATCATGATCTCCAATGAAAATAACCGTGTCTATCTGATCGATTTTGGTACGGCACGCACCAATTCGTCTGAATCCGAAAAGACGATATCTGTTTTCAAAAAATCCGGATATACACCTCCGGAGCAGCTGCGTACCAAAGGCAATCAGGGACCGTGGACAGATATTTATGCTCTGTGTGCCACGATTTACCGTTGTATTGTCGGGGCTAAGCCGCTGGATGTGACGGATCGTTTATTCGGAGACGTATTGCATAAGCCGAGTGAGTATGGCATCAAGATCGCTCCGGCTATTGAGGATGCCATTATGAAAGGTCTGGAGATTCACAATGAAGATCGTTTCCAGAGCATGGATGAATTGTATGATGCAATTTACCATACCGATGCATGGCAGAGCGTGAGTACGGAGGAATATACCAAAGTCATTGAGGCTGTCCGCAATTACAAAAAGCAGGGGGATAACAAGGACAAGGTTAAAGAGGCAATCAAGCGTCAGACCAATGCCAATGCGAGTCCGGCACTTTTTGTGGATGCATCCCAGTATGAGGATGAGCACGAGGCTATTCGCGATGTTGTGCGTCAGTACAAGGACAGTCCCGAATATAAGGCTGCATATGACCGCTTTGTAAAGGAAGATCCGGCATATTTAAGACAGCTTGAATATGAAAAGATTAAAGAGGTTGTCCGTGAATACAAAGCCTCCAAATATCCCAATATTCATGAAAGTCAGCTGATTGATGACATCATGACGGAAATGGGGACGGTACTTTCCGATAAATAACTTCATAACCAAAAGCCATCTTAACAAATAGTGTTAAGATGGCTTTTTTTAGTGGTGTGCCTTACGGCACGGGTTTTTAATGGTTGCGGGTCATCAATCCGGCATCTGTCAGCGGGGAGACCGCAGCCTGCTCGTTCGTCCGGTTGCCAGGTCAGGTTGTGCCGCCGCCTGTTTCAGGTGTGGTTGAGCTTTTTGAAATGGTCGCTGTGGCATTTTCATAACAGCAGCAGGTATTGGCCGTGTTGGTCTGTTCGTCACAGCTGTTGACAGAGTCCGGGGTTTTCTTTTTACAGCGGCATTCACACTTGGGAGGATCCAGTTCCAAGGGCTTTATGTTCATATTCAGAAGATCGCCTTCCACAAATGCCATGCAAAGAGAATCATCATTTGAGGACATGCTCGCCTTGGGAGCCTTTGCCTTTCCGTTGTGGCAAAGCTTATAGGGAATGTAATAAATGCTCTGCAGGTAAAGAGAAAGTCCGATTGTTATGGTATTATCATCCACATCCAGATTGAGAACTTTGCCGACAGAGGTCATATTAAGACCATTGTGCGTAGCAGCTGAGGGGATAAAGCCGAGATAGGAAATCGCCGGAGCCGCCAATGTGGAATCTGTGTAAGAAATACCATAAGGAGCATAAATTTCCAAAGTAACGGATGTGGGATTGGTATCTTCATCGTATCCGGCAGCTTCCGTACTTGGAGGAAGATAAGTGGCTGTGACCGGAAGGGTTGCCAAAAGCCGGTTGTAGCTGTCATAGAGTAAGACAGCGAGGGATACGGTTAAGTTGGTCAGGGTTACGGTATAGCAGTTTGGACGATTGGCAATGGGTGTGACCGTAACTTGGGCGGTTGTTGTGGATGCTGTAGGAATTTCAATGTTGATAACGCGTACAGCTGCCTTTACCGCTGTCGGATAAGTGGTAGAAATATCCGGTGTAAGCGTGATGGTATTACAAAGATTTATTCCGACCTGATCATAGATGACAGGTGTAAGCGTTGTTAAATATTGCGGGTCACCACAGGGGGCTTTGGTACAAACATCAAAACAGTCACTGCAGCTGTCACATTGTGTTGACATATAGCTTTTGTAACAGCGACATTTTTTAGATTTGCAGTTTGCCATATTTTTGTCCTTTCAATCATATATCTTAGTTTAAGATATGAAGAAAACATTGTATGGTTCCATTTTCAGGGCATAAAATATCTGTATTTTCGATAAATTATAAAAAAAGAAGGTTGGATTGTATGAACCTGTTTTATATTGCAAATCAGATTGAATTGCTGGCAGCACAGTTAAAAGAAATGGAGGTGTCGCTAAAAAATCTGGATGGGCTGTCACAAAAGGTAGAGAGATTTGAAAAGCATTTTGAAAAATTAAACAGTCTGGACGAATTGTACGATCTGGTAAACCGGATGAAAAATGAAATCAGTGAACAGAGTGAAAATGCGGGGCATATGGAGGAAAAATACCGGGAAGAAAAAAACAGAATGACAGAACAGCTTCTGGAACAGCAGAAAAGCAGCGAGCGATTGCGTCTGGAGATGGAAAAAATCCTGCATGAAAAGGAGGAAAGGCTTAACTATGCCCAAAATCAGTATCGTGAGCTGTATGAAATGACCAGGCAGATTCAGGAGGAAGGAAAAAAATGGAGAAGTAAATATATCAGGCTGAAAAAAGATATGCAGAGTGAATAGATGAAAAAAATTTTTGAAATACTAATGAATAGTCCGGATTCCGTATATGGTTTACTGACGGATATGACAGATAACCGGATATGGAGACGGAACAAGATAAGAAAGCGGATGGTATTTCAATCATGAAGGAAACAGAAAAAAACACCGGGACGGATAAAACAATGTATCAGGCAGGGAGCCAGAGCGCCCGGATGCCAAGGCCTGTATATATTCGGGAGAGTGCATCGATTGTCGGGCAAAAAGAAAGCAGGGGACCACTCGGAGAACTTTTTGACATGGTGGGTGAGGATGAAATGTTTGGCTGCAAAACATGGGAGGAAGCAGAGAGTACTTTGCAGAAAGAGACGGTTTTGTTATTGCTTGGAAAGGCAAAAGAGAAAAAGGAAAATATCCACTTTCTGCTGGGTGGGGATCTGCTGGGACAGACCATTGCATCAAGCTTTGGCATCAAGGAGCTGGATATTCCGTTTCTGGGACTTTTTGGTGCCTGCTCCACCAGTGGGGAAGCGCTTGCATTGGCATCCATGATCCTGGGCGGCGGGTTTGCACGGAATGTTGTGTGCGTGACCTCCAGTCATTTTGGAAGTGCTGAAAAGGAATTCCGTTTTCCGATGGAATATGGCGGACAACGTCCTCCCTGCTATACCCGCACGGTAACGGGAAGCGGTGCATTTTTGGTGTCTGCAATACCGGGAGAGCATCCTTATGCGGTTGTTAGTGGAATTACGGTGGGAAAAATTGTTGATATGAATATGAAGGATACCTTCAATATGGGGTGCTGCATGGCACCGGCTGCGGCAGATGTGATCATAGCTAACTTTGAGGACTTCGGACATGGTCCGGATTATTATGACAAGATCATTACCGGAGATCTGGGGCGTGTCGGACAGGAAGCACTGTTTCATCTTTTACGGCAGAGGGGCTATGATATATCAGCGCGTCATATGGATTGTGGAATGGAGATATTTGACAGTTCCCAGGACGGAACAGAATCCGGCGGAAGCGGCTGTGGCTGTGCGGCATCCGTGCTTGCTTCCTATATTCTGCCGAAGCTTCGAAACGGAGAGTGGAAGCGTGTGCTGTTTGTTCCGACCGGAGCGTTATTAAACAAGACAAGCTTTAATGAAGGAAAGCCAATTCTCGGAATTGCACATGCGGTTATGCTGAAAGGGATTGGATAAGCTGTTGGGCCGGCGTCCGGATGACAGCTTGTCACAGGCAAATCGCTACTTTCTCATGTTTGAACTTGGGACCTTGATAGCATGAAAATTATTTAACAAATAGATATTCTTATTTCCGGTTTGATATGATATAATGAGCGCAAGAGAGCCATGTGCTTGCACAAATGGCGAACGGCGAATGTCGATCATGATAGTTGCGAAGCAACGAAGAGCACGGAGTGCGGATCATGATATAATAAAACATATATCGGATTTGGGAGGTACAAAAGTGAAATTATTCAGTTTTTTAAAGGACAATACCGGACAGAGTGAGGAAGAAAGGGTTAATCGTACGGTTTACTTTTGTTACCTTATCGAAGTGATTGTGATTTTTTTTGCTTATGTGGCGGAAGTGATCAAGGGCAGCCGTACATTGCCGTATTTTTTAATGATGGCGCTTGTGATCGTGGTTCCGGCAGTGATTTTATTTTTGTCACTCAAAAAGAATGCTGAGTCGGACAAATTCCGTTATCTGGTTGTAGGTTTATTTGGGATCATGTATACCTTTGCAATCTTTACGACCAAATCCAAGCTGGCATTTACCTATGCAATGCCCATGATGTTGGCAATCATTATGTACAATTCCGTAAAGCTTTCGCTGCTTGCCGATACCTGTGCCATTGTACTCAATGTTATTCAGGTTATTGTATATGCTGTCAAAAACGGTGGCATCAAAGCAGGCGAAACGGCTGATGCGGAAATCCAGATCATTATTCTGATCTTTATCATGGGTTATTCCATTCTTGCCAACCGTTCCGCCAACTTCGGCAATAAGGATAAGATCGCCAAAGTAGAAGCAGAACAGGAAAAAACAGCCAATCTGCTGGATCATATCATGTTTGTTTCCAAGGTTATCACCAAGGGAATCTTTGCCGTAAACGGTAAAATGTCCGATCTTAAGGATTCCGTATCCAATACTCTTGGTGCCATGGAAGAGGTGCGTATGGGAAGTACTGAGACCGCAGAGTCCGTACAGACGCAGCTTATCCGTACAGAAGAGATCCAGAATCATATTATTGATGTACAGAAAGCAGCAGATGAGATCGTGGACAATATTTCCCACACCAGACTGGCGATCCAGAAAGGCAATTCCGATATCGAGCAGCTGATCTCACATGTGGAACAGACAGAGGAATCAGGCAATCTTGTCAAATCTGAGCTGTCTGAGTTGGATGAATATACAAAACAGATGCATTCTATTATAGAGCTGATCAACAACGTTGCGGATCAGACTTCTTTATTGTCATTAAATGCCAGTATTGAAGCAGCAAGGGCAGGAGAGGCCGGGAAAGGCTTTGCGGTTGTTGCATCTGAAATTTCTTCTCTCGCAGCCCAGACACAGGAGGCTACGGAGGAAATCGAATCCCTGATCAGTAATATTTCCGAAGAAATATCGGAAGTTATTACATCCATCAACAATCTGATCTCCATGAATCGTCTGCAAAACGAGAGTGCGGAAAATGCAGCCGGAAGCTTTGGAAAGATCGAAAACAATGCTTCTGTCATTGCAGACAGTTCCGCAAAGCTTGGCGAAAGCATATCGATGCTTGCCGTTGCCAACAGCAGTATTGTTGAAAGTATCCAGAATATTTCAGCTATTACAGAAGAGGTTTCCGCACATGCCAATGAAACCTATTCCAGCAGCGAGAAAAATACAGAGGTTGTTTCGCAGGTTATTGATATCGTATCTTCTCTCAGCGATCAGGCTGGGGAGCTGGCAAAACAGCAGTAAGAGTTTTGTGTGAGTGAAAGTGTGGATGCGGGGAGGAAACAAAGATGCCGATCATAGCGTTGCTGTATTATTTAGTCGCTTTAGTTGCTGCGCGTATTTTGTTGAATGCTTATAAAAAGGGAACTACAATCGGTAAAAAAATTGGCAAGGTCATGCTTGCCACTTTTTTGCTGGTTGTTTTTTATTCTTTCCAGCTGTCTGTTGACAGCATGATCCTGCGATCCTTTGCGATGAGTATGTACTTTATCACGACGGATATTATGCTGATTTTGTTTTATGACTATATTCTGGAGTTTATCAGCTGGAATAAGAAAGTCTCACGGACTGTCAGGTACTGTATGTATATTGCGGCAGGTATTGATATGGTATTTCTTCTGCTCAATCCATACAATCAGATGACGGTTACCTATATTGACAGGTTTTTTGCTGACACCCATGTTTTGACCTACATACCCAATACCCCATTTTATTACCATACGATCCTTGTGGTTGTTATGATCATGATTGCAGCGGTTCTTCTGATCTTAAAATGCGGAGAAACACCGCGTGTTTACTGGAAAAGATACTATCTGCTGATTTTCGGGGTGCTGATGGCGGTTGCTGTCAATGTGATGAATCTGTATCAGGCGGATTTTATCATACTGGATCTGTCATCTGTCATGTATTGTGTTATCGGTATGCTGATGTATTACAATACCTTCCGGTATCTGCCGACGGTCACCATGAATATTACGCGGCGTATGATTTTAAATTATCTGAGTGAGCCGGTTATTGTATTTGACTATGACGGATGGCTGACGGATTTTAGCAGTTCCATTTTAAAGGTTATGCCCAATGCGCACTTTAATGTTGGTTCCATGACAATTGAGGATTTTGTTAAAAGCAGCAATTTTATTGGCTTTAGGCCGGTTGACAGTGATCAGAAGTTTGAATGGACGACCAGGATCGGCGGGGAGGAACATACATACAGTATCAAATATCGTTGTATGGCCGATTCCAAAGGACGAAGCCTTGGAAAGATCTTTGTATTTCATGATATTACATCCATGAGGGCGACCTATTTCAATCTGGAACGCTCTCTTTTGTATGACCCGCTTACCGGCCTGTACAATAAGCAGAGTTATCTGCAGCAGGTGATACAGTGGGACAACAGCAAATACTGGCCGGTGGCTGTGGCTGTTTGCAATATCAACGGTTTAAAGCTGATCAACAACCAGTACGGAACAGCATTTGGAGACGCTGTTATGAAGCAGCTTGCTTACTTTGTAAAAATGCATACAAAGGATGATTCCTTCATTGCCAAGCTTGAGGATGGCGACATTCTGGCTGTACTTGAAGAGACTTCATATAATGAAGCGGTGGAGATCTGCGAAGATATCAAAAAGGATCTCGAAGGCTTTTACGGACGAGATGTTCTGATCCATATGGAATATGGTGTGGCTGTCAAGGAGGATGGTATCACTTCGATGGAGCAGATCCTGACAGAGGCCAAGAGCAGCATGCAGAATAAAAAGATGCTGCGTGATAATTCCATGAGCAGTTCATTGGTAGATTCGCTCAAACAGACCCTGAGTGAAAGTGACTACGAGACAGAGGAGCACGTGGAACGTACCAGAGAAATGGCGGCAAGACTTGGAAAGGCACTCAATCTTTCCGATACCGATATCGGCAAGCTGGAGCTGTTAGCAATCATGCATGATATCGGCAAGGTTGCGATACCGCATCAGGTACTTCTGAAAAAGGGCAAGCTGAGTGATGAAGAGTTTGAGATCATGAAGCAGCATACGGTGAAGGGATATCGTATCGCCAATGCATCTCCGGAATTATCGGGAATTGCAGACTGTATTCTTTCCCACCATGAAAAATGGGACGGAACCGGATATCCCAATAAGCTCAAGGGAGAGGAAATACCGCTTTTGGCACGTATTATCTCAGCAGTTGATTCACATGATGTCATGGTACACGACAGACCATATCACCATGCGATGCCGGAGGAGGATGCGATCAAGGAGCTTCGACGGTGTGCCGGTACCCAGTTTGATCCGCATGTGATCGAGGTATTTACCAAATTGCTTGAGGAAGAGGAACTTCCCAAAATCCAAAAGGAACGCGAAGAAAAGCAAAAAGAACAGGAAACGAAAAGAGCTGATCATACATGAGAGAAATGGAATTTAAGATGGAGCGTGAAGGACTTTTGTCAGTTGGAGACAAGGTCACAGTGACAGAGGGTCTTTTACCGAGCTGTTATTATTATACGATCGATCCGTCACTTGCCATGTCCGGTAACATCCCGTTTCGTGAAAGACTGACCGTCAAAGAGGGAACGGTCGTAGATATTGTGGAAAATGCAAGAGGTTTCTATGTGACAGTCAATTTTGCAGAAGGATGATGGATCATCCTTTTGCAATTGTCTATAAATAAATATAGCAGGAGGAAAAATTATGTTAAAAAAAATTAGTACAGAAAAAGCACCGGCTGCAATCGGACCTTATTCACAGGGAATTGTTGCGGGAGATTTCTTATTTGCATCAGGACAGATCCCGATCATTCCTGAGACCGGAGCAATAGCAGAGGGTGATATCAAAGTGCAGGCCAACCAGTCATTAAAAAATGTAGGTGAAATCTTAAAGGCAGCAGGCGGCAGCTATGATGATGTGGTTAAGACCACATGTTTCCTTGCCGACATGGATGACTTTGCTGCATTCAATGAAGTATATGGTGAATATTTTACCAATACCTTACCCGCAAGAAGCTGCGTTGCAGTCAAGACATTACCCAAAAATGTATTATGCGAGGTTGAGGTTATCGCCTGCCTCAAAAAATAAAACTTCCACAATGTATAGTTTCCTGGTCTTTCGGAAATCCTATCCATAATAATTGACAGAATGGAGAAGAAAGATGAGCTATATCATTGCATTTTTAGTTGGAGGAGCAATCTGTGCACTGGTACAGATCTTAATGGAAAAAACAAAGATGCTTCCGGGACGGATCATGGTATTACTGGTCTGTCTGGGGGCATTTTTCAGTTTTATCGGGTTATATGAACCGTTTACGGAATTTGCCGGTGCCGGAGCGACGGTTCCCCTGACCGGATTTGGACATGTATTGATGAAGGGGGTAATGGAAGCGGTTGATGAGGAAGGACTTTTGGGACTCTTTAAGGGAGGGTTTAAGGCAGGAGCAGCCGGATGCAGCGCTGCCTTGATCTTTTCTTATCTGATTTCTCTTGTTGCCAGGCCAAAGATTAGAAAGTAGCATTTATTGGATGGTAAATTTGATTCCCATGGCGGCAAGAGAAGAAATAAAGTCACTGTCCCAGATATTATCAATGGTCTTATCCATGATAAAGGTCTGATAGGATGTGCCGGTGACGCATCTTAATCTGCCGTTTTCATAACGGATATTGACGGCAAGAGCCTTAATGGAAGCAGCATAAGCAATAGCCTCAGGTCTATTTTTGAGCCGGTGCATATAGTTGCTTCCGGCATGGAGGGTCAGCTTCATGCTGTGCGGCACGCGGTCTCCCCTGATCAGTGAAAAAACGATCGGGCGGAGCTGCTTCCAGGTCGAATATACAGGAGAGGGCTGTCCGTTGCTTTGCCCTTCGAACTGTCCGCCGGCAGGAAAATTATCGGGTCGGTCCGGCAGCTCATCTGTATCGGATTTTATCAGATGCCCATCAATAATAAAGGTATTAAAGGTTGCAATGACAGCCTCTTCCAGATAAAAAGAATCAAAGGCCTCACTGTTCAATAATTTATTCATAAATTCTTTGATGCCTGTTATTTCAACTGAAACCATAGTGCCTCCCGGTGGTAGTAATATAAAAATCTTTCTTTTAGATTAGCATATTTTATGGTCTTTTCAAATGTAATATTTTGTGCTATCATATGTAGTAATAAAAACTACATTTTGTTTATATGGAGATTGTTATGTACAAAATTTTGATAGACAGCTGCGGCGAGTTTACAGAAGATATGGAAAAAAATCCGGTATTCGGACATGTGGCATTAAAATTGCAGGTGGGAGAATGGCATCAGGTAGATGACGAGACCTTTGATCAGGCGGTATTTCTGGATGTATTATCCCGTACGGATGCATGCCCCAAATCCGCATGCCCTTCGCCGGACCAGTATCTGCAGCAGTTTGAAGGCTGTGATGAAATCTATATTATTACATTATCCGGCAGCCTGAGCGGAAGCTACAACAGTGCGCGGACGGCCATGGAGATGTATTATGAAGATCATGAAAAGGCCAGGATCCATGTTTTTGATTCCTGCTCGGCATCCATTGGCGAGACTTTGCTCGGACTTAAAATTTTTGAACTGAAGGAAGCGGGACTTTCATTTGAACAGGTTGTAGTTCAGGGAGAAAAATACAAAGACAGCGTTACCACGTATTTTGTGCTGGACAATCTGGACACGCTTCGTAAAAACGGCAGACTGAGCGGCATCAAGTCTGTTGTGGCATCCACGCTCAATATCAAACCGGTCATGAGTGCCGACAATACCGGTACGATTATCCAGCTTGGACAAAAGATCGGAATAAGAAAAGCTTTGATCAGTATGTGTGAGGAAATTGTAAAAACCAAACAGGATACTCCCGGAAAGGATCTGATGATCTCGCATTGTAATGCCGGAAAAAGAGCCCTGTACATCAAAGATATTTTAGAAAAAACAGGTCTGTTTGCAACAATCCGCATCCTTGATACAAGAGGGATCAGCAGTATGTATGCCAATGACGGCGGTATTATTGTTGCGGTCTGAAAAAAGAAAAACGAGGCAGGGAGATATTCTCTCCGTTGGACATATGATATTCTTTTTTGGTAGAGGAAATGACATGGTTTTCATTGAGAACCGTGTCTTTTTTTACGAGGATAAATTCGGGATGCGTACTGACCCAGCGGTAAAAGTCGCGAATCTCTCCGAGCATGGGAAGAACCTTGCCATTGTCTAAGTGGACATAAACAAAATGTTCCTTTTCCCTGGCATAGATGATCTGTTCTAACGGAATATAATAGGTTTCATTTTCGCTGCGGATCTCGATTTTTGGAATGATAGTCTGGAGCTGCTCTTTATGTGTCTCGCGGATAAGCTGGTGAAGGGTGGACGCAACCAACGGCTTTTGAATGGTTGTGAGACCATCCAGAACGATCTGATAAGAAAAAGGGGTGTTTTTTGGAATCATGAGGGCAATGTTTCCCGGGACATTGGCTTTGCGCAGGGCGGCGGCAACGGACTGACCGTGTGTATCCGAATGGGACATATCAATTAAAAACAGCTCATATTTCATCGGAGCGTGCATCAGGCTTTCCATGTCCCCGAAAGAATCAATATAAAGTGTACCGGTTTCCTTGGAAAGAACGTCATTAGCTCTTCCCAGAAGTCTTTCTGTCTGTTTCCGGTCTGCAACATTGTCCGCTAAAACTGCAATATACATAAATAATATCCCCCTTGTCTGCGCATTGCTCCGATATTATGTCACAAAAGCCTAAAGAATGGTGATGGTAACAGGAGAATGTGCGATTATATAAAAAAGAAGCAACTGCAGGAATAAAATAAAAGGCATTCCATACAGGAAGTACCAGTGTCTGGTCTTGTGATGGAATAAAAACATTCCAAGGGTTGTTCCGAGACTGCCGCCAAAGATGGCAGTGGTAAACAGGGTGGCTTCCGGAATGCGCCAGACCTTCTTTTGGGCTTTGTGCTTATCAAGTCCCATCAAAAAGAAACCAAGAATATTCATAAATATAAAATAGCCGGCGATGATCATGACAACGCTCATAGTCTGTACTCCTTTGAACCTTCTGTTTATATAAAAATAAAATACCACAAAAAGCAATCCGGGGCTATACCTTTTGCTCTCAACATCAAAAAATGAAAATAAATCATATGATATCAGGGTCAAAAGGTCAAACATGAGAAAGTAGCGATTTACGCAGTAAATCAGTGGATTTCGAATATAAAAACAGAAACAAATTTCATGAATATTTTGAACGAAATGCATAAACTATGCATAATCAGTGACTAAAACATAAATAAATGAGTGTAAAATGCATAAAAACAAAAAATGATGAAAAAAGTTTGCATAATATACAGAAAAAGCGTATACTTATCCGCATGCAGAGTATTTAGCGGCCACTCTTGAATTTACAGGGGCAGTCGGGTAAAATAAAAAATGTATGCGTTATAGAAAGAAATGCTGGTAACCGATTTGGCTGCCGACATCAGGCAGAAAGGATTAGATAAAATGATTAAGGTTGGAATTATTGGAGCAACAGGCTATGCGGGAGGAGAACTGGTCAGACTGCTGACACAGCACAAGGATGCACAGATTGTCTGGTATGGTTCCAGAAGTTATATCGATCAGAAATATTCATCTGTTTACGGAAATATGTTTCAGATCGTCGATGACAAATGCATGGATGACAATATGGAACAGTTAGCAGGGCAGGTAGATGTGATATTTACAGCAACACCTCAGGGACTGTGCGCATCCCTTGTCAATGATTCCATTTTAAATAAGGTTAAGATCGTGGATCTGAGTGCAGATTTCCGTATCAAGGATGTATCCGTATATGAAAAATGGTATGGCATTGAGCACAAATCTCCGCAGTACATAGAAGAAGCCGTTTACGGACTTTGTGAGATCAACAGGGAGGATATCAAAAAGGCACGCCTTGTTGCCAATCCGGGCTGCTATACGACCTGTTCCATCCTGACCGCTTATCCGTTGGTAAAGGAAGGACTGATTGATCCCCATACCCTGATCATTGATGCCAAATCCGGCACTTCCGGGGCAGGAAGAGGGGCAAAGGTCAACAATCTCTTTTGCGAGGTCAATGAAAATATGAAGGCATACGGAGTTGCCACACACCGTCATACCCCTGAGATCGAGGAACAGTTGGGATATGCTGCCGGTGAACCGGTTGTATTAAACTTTACACCGCATTTAGTACCCATGAACCGCGGTATTCTGGCAACGGAATATGCATCCTTGATCAGAAAGGCAGACGGAAGTCTTCCTGCCTATGAAGAAATAAAAGCTGTTTATGATAAATATTACGCAGATGAAAAGTTTATCCGCGTACTGGAAAAAGGAGTATATCCTGAGACAAAATGGGTAGAGGGAAGCAACTATGTGGACATCAATTTCAAGATTGACGAGCGTACCGGACGTATTATCATGATGGGCGCGATCGACAATCTGGTAAAGGGAGCAGCCGGACAGGCCGTACAGAATATGAATCTGTTATTCGGTCTGCCGGAGGATGAAGGGCTTTGCCTGGTTCCGATGTTCCCGTAGGATACAGCCGCAGACAAAAGCTACAGTCGGAAAACAGATACAGTTGTGGAGGAAATCAGAGTGGCTGACAGTTGTGATACCTGTGTAAATTATGTATATGATGATGATTACGAATGCTATTGCTGCGAATGTGATCTCGACGAAGATGAAATGAGCCGCTTTTTGAGCGGTAATTACAATGAATGTCCATATTATCAGCTGGACAATGAATATCTGGTCGTACGTCATCAGATGTAGCCTGCGCTTTCGTAATGATAAGCAGGGATAAGGAGAAAAAATGATTCGGGCAATGACACTTAATGATTATGAAAATGTACATGCATTATGGATGCGGATTAAGGGCTTTTCTATCCGCAGTATAGATGATTCACAAGAAGGTGTGGAGAGATTTTTAAAACGCAATCCCGGAATCAGTGTAGTCGCAGAGGAAGACGGCAGAATTGTCGGTGCTATTTTATGTGGACATGATGGTAGAAGAGGATGCCTGTATCATGTGTGTGTGGATCCTGATTACCGGCTGAGGGGCATTGGTAAAAGCATGGTAGTCTTTGTCATGGAGGCTTTGCGCAAAGAAAAGATCAACAAGGTCTCATTGATCGCTTTTACCAAAAACGATATCGGCAATGCCTTCTGGAAGGAGATCGGCTGGACGAAGCGGGAGGATCTCAATTATTATGATTTTACATTAAATACAGCCAATATAGAGGCATTTAATCAATAAAATGCCGGATAAAATGAGAAGATGTAAAAAAGCCGCATGGATAACGGCAGGAAGAGGAAACAGTTATGGAACAAAGAGAAATGGAAAAAATCATGCAGAAAGCAGAAGTGCTGATCGAAGCGCTGCCTTATATCCAGAGGTTTAACAGAAAGATCATCGTAGTTAAATACGGTGGAAGTGCCATGAGTGATGAAGAGCTGCAGAAAAATGTGATCAAGGATGTGACCCTGTTAAAGCTTGTCGGTTTCAAACCGATCATTGTACACGGTGGAGGAAAGGCCATCAGCAAATGGGTTGGCAAAGTGGGAAAAGAAGCACAGTTTATTAACGGCCTCCGTGTAACAGATGCTGAAACCATGGAGATTGCGGAAATGGTACTTTCCCGCGTCAACAAAAGTCTTGTTACCATGGTACAGGAGCTGGGAGTCAAGGCAGTCGGCATCAGTGGCAAGGACGGAGGACTTTTAAAGGTAGAAAAAAAATATTCCGATGGAAAGGATATCGGTTATGTCGGAGATATCAAGGAAGTGGACAGCAAGATCCTATATGATCTTTTGGACAATGATTTTCTTCCGATCATTGCTCCGGTCGGACTGGATGACAATTATGATACCTACAATATCAATGCCGATGATGCAGCATGTGCCATTGCCAAGGCAGTGGGCGCTGACAAGTTGGTATTTTTAACAGATATTGAAGGTCTTTACAAGGATATCAGCGATAAGAGTTCTTTTATTTCCAGACTGACCGCAACCGATGCGGAAAAACTGATCGGCAGCGGTGTGATCGGTGGCGGAATGCTTCCAAAGCTTAATAACTGCACATCTGCAATCCGCGGCGGCGTTTCCCGCGTGCATATTCTGGATGGAAGAGTACCACACTGCCTGCTTTTGGAAATCTTTACCAAACAGGGTATCGGAACCGCCATTGTATCCGATGATGACAATCTGATCAAAGGAACCAGACGGGATCAGTTTTGTCCGGAGCATTGATGAATAAATTCAGAAAAGAGGAAATGAAATGAGTGAGAAAATGCAGGCTTATATAGATGAAGCCGAGAGCGTGCTGCTACATACATACAATCGTTATCAGATCGTACTGGATCATGGAAAAGGCGTCCATCTGTATGATATGGATGGAAAAGAATATCTGGACTTTGTATCCGGAATTGCTGTTTTTGCCCTGGGCTATGGCAACGAGGAATACAATCAGGCCTTAAAGGATCAGATTGACAAGGTCATCCATACCTCCAACTATTATTACAACGTTCCGGCAATTGAAGCTGCCAAAAAGATCAAAGAGGTTTCCGGTATGGACCGGGTGTTTTTTACCAATTCCGGTGCGGAAGCTGTTGAGGGGGCTATCAAGGCTGCAAGAAAATATGCATATTTAAAAGATGGCAGTACCGATCATGAGATTATTGCAATGAATCATTCGTTCCATGGACGTACCATGGGTGCTTTATCTGTTACCGGCAATCCGCACTACAGAGAAGCCTTTGAGCCGATGATCGGCAATATCCGTTTTGCGGATTTCAATGATCTTGAGAGTGTAAAAGCCCAGATTACGGACAAAACCTGTGCCATCATGTTTGAGACAGTTCAAGGTGAGGGTGGTATTTATCCGGTTCATGAGGATTTCTTAAGAGGTGTGCGTAAAATCTGTGATGAGAAAGATATTTTACTTATCTTAGATGAGATTCAGTGTGGTATGGGACGCACCGGTTATATGTATGCATGGCAGAAATATGGTGTAAAGCCCGATATCATGACAACAGCCAAGGCATTGGGCTGTGGTGTTCCGGTCGGCGCATTTTTATTAAATGAAAAAGTTGGCTCTGCTTCACTGGTGGCAGGTGACCACGGCACCACCTACGGTGGCAATCCGTTAGCCTGTGCTGCCATCTGCAAGGTCATGGAGTTATTTGAAAAAGAGCATGTACTGGATAATGTAAGAGAGGTATCTGCTTATCTGGAAGAAAAGCTGGATGAGGTCGCTGCATCCTGTGAGGATATCGAAACCCGCAGAGGAAGCGGTCTGATGCAGGGACTTGTTTTCAAAAAGCCGGTAGGAGAGATCATTACAAGGGCTTTGGATCATGGACTGATCCTGATCAATGCAGGCACCAATATTATCCGTTTTGTCCCTCCGCTTATTATCAGCAGACAGGATGTGGATGATATGATCGCAATCCTCAAAGAGTGTATTTCATAAAAGGTAGGATATAATATGACCAAAAGGATTTATTCAGCGTTGCTGGTCATTCTGATGACCGTGCTGGTGGCAGTCAACGGATATCACCATCAGGATGCCATGGCTGTCCTCACGGATGATGATGGTATTTTTCAAAAAAAGGACAATCTGGAGATCTGGTATACAGATGAAACTTTAGGGGATTATCTGGCAAGAGCGGCACTTCAGTATTATCAGGAAACCGGTGTGCGTGTTGTTCCGACCTATGTATCCGGTGTCCGGTATTTAGAGCAGATCAATCAGGCAGAAATTGACGGAACCAATGCACCGGATCTGTATATTGTTACCAACGATATGCTGGAAAAGGCTTATTTATCAGGACTTGCCGTACCGATCAAGGATGAGAGGGAGCTGGTCAATGAACAGCATTTTTCCAAGGCCGCACTTTCGGCAGTCACTTATCAGAATAAGCTTTTAGGATATCCCTTATATTTTGAGACATCCCTGTTTTTATACAATGAGACTTATCTTCATGATATGGCGGTTGCGACTATTGAGGCAGAAAGGAATGCTGCTGAGGGTGAGGCTGCCCAGGAAATGATCGATTCGGCAGAATCGGTGGAAGAGCTTGATCTGACGGTTTCTGCAGATGCCGCATTGGATGAGCCGGTTTCGGAAGAGATGATCCTTGACAAGGAGCTGGAGCTGGTGCCTGTGAGTATGGACCGGATCCTGACCTTTGCCGAATCCTATGATGCGCCTGAAAATGTGGAGGCCGTTTTTAAATGGGATGTATCGGATATTTTTTACAACTACTTTATTGTAGGAGATACGATCAATATCGGTGGCGAAAATGGGGATGATTTCAACCAGATCGATATTTACAATCAGCCGGCTGTTGACTGTCTGTTAAAATATCAGGAATTAAACCAGTTCTTCTCCATTGACAGTGCTTCAGTATCTTATGATGAGGTTTTGCAGGATTTTATGGACGGCAAGATCGTGTTTACCGTTGCAACGACGGATGCGATCAATCGCTTAAAGCAGGCCAAGGAAAAGGGAGAGTTTCAGTATGATTATGCGATCACTTCCATCCCGCAGGTAAGTGATGAGCTGAGCTCACGCAGCCTGTCAGTCACAAATGCGCTGGTTATCAACGGTTACAGTGCATCTACAGATGAAGCCAACCGTTTTGCAGATTATCTGATCGATGGTCAGGAAGAGGATTTTTATACACTGACCGATAAGATTCCGGCAAAAAATGATATCCAATATGAAAATGATGCAATTTATGCTGCGCTTGATGAATATGCAATTTCTATTCCGATGCCGAAGATGATGAGGACTTCCAGCTTCTGGGCACAGCTTGAGATTGCCTTTACCAAAGTCTGGGACGGCGAGGATGTGGATGCGACACTTCTTACTCTGGACCAGACGGTAAGAGAACAGATCGCCAAAACTGAATAATTTAAATCGGGCATGGAAAAACTATCTGCAAAAGGAAAAGGAGATTTTTTATGCTCGGTTTTTTAATTGCAGTGATTTCAGGAGCTCTGATGGCAGTGCAGGGTGTGTTTAATACGGGTGTGACAAAGGCATCCTCTATCTGGAGCGCCAGTTCATTTGTCCAGTTTTCGGCGCTGATTGTGTGTCTTTTAGCCTGGGGATTTACAGACCGGTCCAGTCTGTTTGGTGTATTCCATGTGGATTCCAAATACATGCTCGCAGGCGGTGCCATTGGTGCTTTTATTACCTATACCGTGATCATGAGCGTGGATAAGCTGGGTCCTGCAAAGGCTGCCATGTGCATTGTAATTTCACAGCTTATCGTTGCCTATCTGATTGAATTATTGGGAATCTTTGGCATAGAAAAGCAGCCACTGTCGATCAAAAAGGTTATCGGTATGTTGATTGCAATTGTAGGAATTGCCATATTTAAAGGTGAGAGTGCATAGATATTTGTAATATCTGTAACAATTTGTAACATTTCTGTAAAATCCATCTTGTAAAGTTGAAATCTTTGGAATAAAATATAAGACACGATTAGCATAGAAGGACCTTCTGTTGAAAAATAGGAGGTATGTTAATGAAAAAAAGAATGATTTTTATCTGTATGATCGCGGTTGTGATGGTTTTTCTGCTTGTGGGATGCGGACGTAAGGATGCATATGTGATATCCGGAGAGACTGCAGATGAAAGCCTGGCAGATGCTTCGTCGGTGGATGGGACAGTGTCTGATGAGATATTGACAGATGGAACAGTTTTGGACAGTGGCTCATGTGATGAAGAGGCGCAGAAAGCATTGGCGAATGGTTCAAAAAGAGCAGCAGATGGTGTGGCGGATAATGTAGAAGACCATACAGCAGCCGGTGGGATGGATGCATCAGGGCAGTTGGATAGTGGACTATCAGCTACGATTTATGTGGATGTCGACGGCGCGGTTTTGCAGCCGGGTGTTTATTCTCTTCCGGATAATGCGCGGGTTTTTGATGCAGTTGATGCAGCCGGCGGACTTTTACCGGAGGCATGCAGTGAAATACTCAATCAGGCAGAGCATGTCAGTGACGGTCAGAAGCTTTACATTATGACCAAAGAAGAGTGGGAAGTCCAAAAAGAGCTGGGCAGCTCGCAAGAATGGACAGGTACACAGGAAGGAACCGGCAAACAGGGACAGAATGGTACACAGGGCACACAGAAGCAGGCTGAGCAGGACGATGGACTTGTTGACCTTAACCGGGCGACGGAGAGTGAGCTTTGTACTCTGCCCGGTATTGGACAGACGCGTGCGCAGGCGATCATTGCCTATCGTGAGGCCAGTGGCGGATTTCGGAGTATTGATGAAATCCAAAATGTTTCCGGCATCAAGAGCGGTACATATGAAAAGATAAAAAATAAAATTAAAGTGCAGTGAAGAAGCTGTATGAATGGAGATAGAAATGTCTAAAAAGGTTTTAGTGGTGGATGATGAAAAGTTGATTGTAAAGGGTATCCGTTTCAGTCTGGAACAGGACGGAATGGAGGTTTCCTGTGCATATGACGGTGAAGAAGCGTTAGCAATGGCTAAGGCAGAAGATTTCGATATTATTCTTTTAGATATCATGCTGCCTGGGCTGACCGGATTTGAGGTGTGCCAGCAGATACGGGAATTTTCCAATGTCCCGATCATTATGCTGACCGCAAAGGGGGATGATATGGACAAGATCCTCGGTCTTGAATATGGTGCAGATGATTATATTACAAAGCCCTTCAATATACTGGAGGTAAAGGCACGCATCAAGGCTATCCTGCGTCGTCTGTCTGTTCCCGTAAAAGCAGAAAAAGATGAAAAAACAATTGTTGAAAGTGGAGATGTCAGGATCGACAGAGAAGGACGCAGAGTTTATATCGAAGGCCGTGAGATCAATCTGACAGCCAAGGAATTTGATGTATTGGAGCTTCTGATGCTGAATCCCAACAAGGTTTACAGCCGTGAAATGCTGCTGACTATGGTATGGGGCGAGGATTATCCGGGTGATGTGCGGACTGTGGATGTGCATATCAGACGACTGCGCGAAAAAACCGAAAAAAATCCCAGCGATCCCAAATATGTACATACGAAGTGGGGCGTTGGATACTATTTTAAGTAATCGTGATTGATATGAAAACAATATTTAAGACATTTTTTGAAAAAATCCTATCTCGGCTGCGTTTTGTAAAAAGCTTACGTTTCCGTATCTTTTTGATCATTATAGTGGTTGGTTATGTGCCAACCCTGATCATGAGATACGGAATTTTACAAAATTACGAAAGTCGGGCCGTTTCACTGCGTACGGCAGAGGTTGAAAATCAGGCTAAAATTCTTGCCAATCATCTGGCTGTCAATAATTACCTTCAAAATACCAACTCCGATACGATCAATGCAGAGCTTTTGCAGTTGTCAACCTTGTATGATGGCCGGGTGCTTGTTATTGACCAAAATTTCGTAGCTGTTAAAGATACATACGGTATCAGTGAAGGTAAGACGATCATTTCCGAAGAGGTTATCAAATGCTTCAAGGGAAAAAGTATCAGCAATTATGACAGCAATAACCATTATATCGAGATCACCACACCAATTACCCTCACGGCAGAGGTAAGTGATGAAGTCAGCGTGGGTAAAATTGCTGAAACTGAAAATCAGACAATCGGTGTTATGCTGATCAGTGTTTCAACCGACAATATCAATACCAATATTCAGGTGCTGGATGAAAAAGCACAGACCCTGCAGCTTTTAATGACACTTTTAGTCATTGGTCTGTCATGGGTCGCATCCCGTGTTCTGATGAAACCGTTTGACAAGGTAACGTCAGCAATCGGTGAAGTGCGGGACGGTTTTGAAGGCGTAATTTCCGATGTGCCTGATTATGAAGAAACGGAGCATATTATTGTTGCTTTCAATGAAGTTCTGAAGCGCATGAAGATTTTGGATGAATCCCGTCAGGAATTTGTTTCCAACGTGTCACATGAGTTGAAGACACCGTTGACATCCATGAAGGTTTTGGCAGATTCCTTAAATTCACAAGACAACGTACCGATTGAACTCTATCAGGAATTTATGCTGGATATTGCGGACGAGATCGACCGCGAAAGCAAGATCATCAATGATCTGCTTTCTCTTGTTAAAATGGACAAGACATCCGCAGATCTCAATGTGGAAGCTGTTGATATCAACAAGATGATCGAATCCATCTTAAAGAGATTAAAACCGATTGCCGATCAGAAGGATATTGATCTGATCTTTGAAAGTGTGCGTGATGTAACGGCGGAGATTGATGAGGTAAAGCTTACACTGGCTATATCCAATTTGGTTGAGAACGGCATCAAGTACAACCGTGAGCATGGATATGTAAAGGTTCGACTGGATGCGGACCATCAGTTTTTTGTCATTCAGGTAGAGGACAATGGCATCGGAATTCCGGAAGAATCTATTGAGCATATTTTTGAGAGGTTTTACAGAGTTGACAAGTCACATTCCAAAAAGATCGGCGGAACCGGGCTGGGACTTGCCATTACAAGAAATGCGATCCTGATGCACCGCGGTGCAATCAAGGTGGACAGTGAACCGGATAACGGAACAACGTTTTCCGTTAAGATTCCATTGACTTATGCATTGAAGTAGGATGTGGAAGGCTGATGAACCGGAAAATGCTGAGCCAGAGAGTGAAAATGCGAAAACCGGTAAGGCAGAATCTGATGACCTGAGAATAATCATCGGCCAGAAGTAAAACGTAAATTTTATATAGAGGATATTTTGCGTGATGAAGAAATGGATACGGCTAAGCCTGCTGATATTGATTTTTTGTTTGACAGGCTGTGGCGGCAAAGATAACCATACATCAAAAGAATATTTGATCTATGATGTAGATAAAGATGAAAATAAAGTAAACAGTTATTCCATTCATGTGGAAGAAACCGAGACAAAGGATGTTTTACAGGCACTGTTTCGGGCTCTTAAGCAGAATCCGGAAACAGCCGGCTATAAGAGTGCAATTCCGGAAGGGGTTGATCTGATTGGTTATTCATTGAATGAAGATCAACTGGTGCTGGATTTCAGTGTTGAATATCACGATCTGAATCCGATTCAGGAAGTGCTTTCGCGGGCAGCCGTTGTGCGGACACTATGTCAGGTGGAAGGTATCCGGTTTGTATCGTTTAAGGTAGAAGGTGAGCCTTTGCTGAGTGGAAGCGGGTATCAGATCGGTCTTATGAATGCAGATCAGTTTGTTGATAATGCCGGAGATGAAATTAATTCCACGGAGCGTGCAGACCTGACATTGTATTTTGCCAACAAGGACGGCAACCATCTGGTTCCGCATACGGTAGAATGCGTATACAACAGCAATATTTCCATGGATAAGCTGGTGGTAGAGCGTCTGATTGACGGACCGGAAAACGGTGACAGTGATGAAAGCGGCTATGCAACTATTGGAAGCGATACGCAGATTTTGAGCGTTACAACGCAGGATGGGGTCTGCTATGTCAATCTGAATGGGGGATTTTTGAATAGAAAGGGCAATGTTACACCGGAAGTGGCTGTTTATTCCATCGTGGATTCACTGACAGAAATTCCCGGAGTAAACCGTGTCCAGATTTCTATTGAAGGAAACAGTGATCTGAATTATATGGAAACCATTTCCTTATCACAGCCGCTTGAGAAAAATACGGAGATTATTGATAATGCACAATAAGGAGAAACATGAGAAGACCATTATGTCTGCTCTGTCTTATTTTTGTGTTGCTGGTCATGATATACATGACTGCGTTTGCGGATATATATCTTGATCCGGATCAGGATCAGAAAGTATCACTATCTGAAGGAACATGTCAGGCCGGAGAGATATTAATATCAGAAGGGGAAAATCAAAAACAAGAGATATCACGATCGGAAACAGATAATCGGGAACGGGTGATATCACAGTCGGAAACAGATAATCGGGAACGGGTGATATCACAGTCGGAAACAGATAATCGGGAACGGGTGATATCACAGTCGGAAACAGATAATCGGGAACGGGCGATATCACAGTCGGAAACAGATAATCAGGAACGGGCGATATCACAGTCGGAAACAGATAATCAGGAACGGACGATATCTCTGCCGGAAAATGAAAGTAATCACAAGCTGTATGGCTATGTCTATGCCATGGAAGAGAAAAATGGCAGATCTGTTTTGTATATTAAAAGCACAGAAGAAAACAGATCCGTCATTTGTTATCTGTCTGAGGAGGTCTCCTCACTACAATCACTAAAAATTGGATATCAGGTTATTATTAAAGGAAAGGTACGCCGTTTTGAGGCGGCGTCCAATGACGGACAGTTTGATGTCAGAAAATATTATGCGGGAATGGGAATTTCATATTCCATGACAAACTGTGCGTATGAGGTGATGATGAAAAAGCCGTGGCCGGTTCGTCAGGGACTTTTTGTGATCCGAAAAAAGCTGGCTTATAGTCTGGATGCTTTGCTTTCCGAAGAAGATTCCGGTGTGCTGAAGGCTATGCTTTTAGGAGATAAAAGCGAGATGACAGAAGAAATAAAAGGACTGTACCAAAGAACCGGCATTGCACATATTGTAGCTGTTTCGGGACTTCATATCTCTCTTTGGGGTATGGCGATATGCCGTCTGCTAAAAAAACTTCGCATTCCGTTAGCATTGGCTAATTTCATCTCATTTCTTTTTGTGGTTTTATATGGCATGATGACCGGCTCGCAGGCATCTGCCGTCCGTAGCGTAATCATGTTTTCGCTTTATCTTTTGGCACCTGTAGTAAACAGGACCTATGATATGCTGACTGCCATGATGTTGTCGGCGGCGGTTCTTTTGATGTTTCGTCCTGCTTATGTATTTTACAGTGGGTTTCTTTTATCCTTTGGTGCCGTGTCCGGAATCTCTCTTTTTATGCCGTGGCTGACGGATCTTTATTCGCCGCCAGCCAATATAGACGATATTATTCTAAAAGAAAAAAATAACATGCAGAAAATATCAGATCAGATTATCCGGTTTATCAGGGTATCTATAATGACAAGTCTGTGTGTATCACTTTTTTCACTTCCGATTCAGCTCTGCTTTTTCTATACTTTTTCTGTTTATTCCGTGTTTCTGAATCTTTTGATTGCTCCCTTTGTTTCGGCTTTGATGATCCTTGGCATGATTGGTGCGGTTTTGGGCTCCTTTTTACCAACGCTTTCCTGTATACCATTGCAGATCTGTCATATTATTCTGGCTTTTTATGAAAAACTATGCCTGTTTTTTGATCGTCTGCCTCTTGCACATCCGGTTATTGCAAAACCGGAGATGTGGAAGATTGTCGTATATTATGCTGTGCTGGGAATTTTGTATCTGGTGATCATGAGGGTGGTGATTTCGCCATCGGAATCACGGCAGAGGATGTCTTTACGTGATAATGTGCAGAAACAAAAATCTCCGAGGCTAATGATTCCGTTGCAGATGCGTTTAGGTGCTGATATTTCTTGTCAGGTAAATTGGCGCAGAAAAAGTTTGCTTTCTGTAATTAGGAGGAGAGGGAAAATGCTGTATAAAGAAATGTACAAGGTAGTGCATAAGGTAGTGAATAAGTTAACACGCAAGATAATGCACATGGTCATGCACATGGTCATGCACATGCATATGGTAGTGCATGACCGGGATGAAAAAAACAAAAAGAAACTGTGCCAGATATTTGCCATAGTTGTTTTGCTTGCGGATATTTTATTTTTGTGTATTCATCCCAGAGCCGGAACAACGTTGACAATGCTGGATGTTGGTCAGGGAGATTGCTTTGTGATTGAAGAAAAAAGTGGGTTTACCGCAATCATTGATGGCGGCAGCAGCTCTGTGTCTGAGGTGGGCAGATATCGCATTGATCCTTTTTTGAGAAGCCATGGAATTTCAACCGTGGATTTTGTCTTTCTTTCGCATGCTGATACCGATCATACCAATGGTATTCTGGAACTTTTGGAAAATCAGAAAAGTAATCGGATTAAAATTCGTTACCTTGTGCTAACTGATCTTGAAAAAGAAAACGAGAAATTTGATGACATCATGCTTGCCTGTAAAAATGCCGGCACCAGAGTATTGTATTTTTCACATGGAAATCATATTGAGATACATCAACTAAAGCTTACCTGTATTCATCCGGGGGACAAAGATACTAAGCTGGAAGGACTGGATGAAAATGACCATTCGATGGTTTTGTATATGGAGTACAAATATCAAAATAAAAACCATACGGCGCTTTTTATGGGAGATCTTGGCTCGGCACATGAGAAAGAAGTGATGGAAAGCCTGTCAGCAGTTGATAAAAAACAAGGTGACAAGGAGAGTGGGGGGATAGGAAAAATGCAAAGCAACGATAAAAATAAGTATGAAGATAATGATGAAAATGAGAATGAAAACAGGAAGAAAGATGAGGTTAAAGGTGAAGATAAGGATGAAAATAAGGGTAAATATGAGGATGAAAATAAAGAAAAAAATAAGGATGCAGTCGAGGCCGGGGGTGAAAATAAAAGGAGTGGAAAAATAGATATTTTGAAGATCGGACATCACGGATCGAAGTATTCTTCCACCGAGGAATTTTTGCAACTGGTTGATCCATATGTGTGCCTGATTTCGGCAGGCAGAAAAAACAGATATGGACATCCGCATATGGAAACGCTGGAAAGAATAGATGAGACTGACGGCACGGTTTTTCGAACAGATCTTATGGGGCAGGTTGTGGTTGATCTGGAAAAGCAGGACATTGTTGTCCGGAGTGTGTATGCGGGAAGATGAAAATGAGATACAAAGTTATTGAGAGCATGTGTAAGGATGTGAAAAAGCCCACATAAGAAAAGCTGGAAGGGCAAAAAAGCAAAGAAATGCGGGAAAAACCCTCAGCTAAAAGTAATAAGAGGGCAAGAAAGAAGAAAATAAGGGAAAAAGCCCGCACAAGAAAAGCTGGAATGGCAAAAAAGCAAAGAAATGCGGGAAAAACCCTCGACTAAAAGAAACAAGAGGGCAAGAAAGAAGAAAATAGGGAAAAAAGCCCACACAAGAAAAGCTAGAAGGGCAAAAAAGCAAAGAAATGCGGGAAAAACCCTCAGCTAAAAGAAACAAGAGGGCAAGAAAGAAGAAAATAGGGGGAAAAGCCCGCACAGGAAAAGCTGGAAGGGCAAAAAAGCAAAAAAATGCGGGAAAAACCCTCAGCTAAAAGTAACAAGAGGGCAAGAAAGAAGAAAATAGGGAAAAAAGCCCACACAAGAAAAGCTAGAAGGGCAAAAAAGCAAAGAAATGCGGGAAAAACCCTCGGCTAAAAGAAACAAGAGGGCAGGAAAGAAGAAAATAGGGGAAAAAGCCCGCACAGGAAAAGCTGGAAGGGCAAAAAAGCAAAAAAATGCGGGAAAAACCCTCAGCTAAAAGAAACAAGAGGGCAGGAAAGAAGAAAATAGGGGAAAAAGCCCGCACAAGGAAATTAAGGAGGGTAAAAAAGCAAAAAAATGCGGGAAAAACCCTCGGCTAAAAGAAACAAGAGGGCAAGAAAGAAGAAAATAGGGGAAAAAGCCCGCACAAAGAAATTAAGGAGGGCAAAAAAGCAAAGAAATGCGGGAAAAACCCTCAGCTAAAAGAAACAAGAGGGCAGGAAAGAAGAAAATAGGGGAAAAAGCCCGCACAAGGAAATTAAGGAGGGTAAAAAAGCAGGAAAATACAAGAAAAACCCTCGGCTAAAAGAAACAAGAGGGCAAGAAAGAAGAAAATAGGGGAAAAAGCCCGCACAAAAAAATTAAGGAGGGTAAAAAAGCAAAGAAATGCGGGAAAAACCCTCAGCTAAAAGTAACAAGAGGGCAAGAAAGAAGAAAATAAGGGAAAAAGCCCGCACAGGAAAAGCTGGAAGGGCAAAAAAGCAAAGAAATGCGGGAAAAACCCTCAGCTAAAAGAAACAAGAGGGCAAGAAAGAAGAAAATAGGGGAAAAAGCCCGCACAAGGAAATTAAGGAGGGTAAAAAAGCAGGAAAATGTAAAAAAAGCCCTCAATCCAAAAAACAAGAGGGCAAAAAAGGAGAAAATCCGCAAAAAGAACCAATTTCAAAAATAGTAAATGGGGGAAATGAAAAAGTAACCACCAATAATCATTAAAGTCAAAATAGAGGTACAAAATATGAAAACTACATGTAAAAATATGAAAAAAGAAATTGAAGAAATAAAAAGTGAATTAGAAGTAATTCATAAACTCGAAAAAGATTTTCCAGATAAGGAATTGTTGTGTGCAAAAAACGGAAAGCATTATAAATGGTTTGTTAAAGAAGATGGAAAAAGTCAGTACTTGCCCAAGAATGAAACTAGGCTGGCAGAAAATCTAGCTTTAAAAAAATATTATATGGGTAGAAAACAGGAACTGGAGAAACGTTTGAAGGCATGCAATTATTTTGTTAAAACAGTATCTGATTCGGAAGATGGGGCAGAGAGAATATTGTATCATCCGGAATTCGGCAGACTACTTGAAAAAAAGTTCCGGCCAATGAATGAGAGCCTGGATAATTGGCAAAAATCAGCATATGAAAGTTGTTCCGGATATAAAGAAAAATTAATCGTTCCGGCAACACAGGGAAAATATGTCCGTTCTAAATCGGAGGCAATTATAGATAGGCTGTTATATCAATATCACATTCCGTTTCATTATGAAGAAAAACTCGATCTGAATGGAATTGTAATATACCCTGATTTCACAATCAGACATCCGTTGACCGGAGATTTTTTTTATTGGGAACACTTTGGATTGATGGATGATGCAGATTATCAAAACCGGGTATGTGAAAAAATAAAACTGTATAGTAAAAATGGAATTTGGCCATCAGTTCATTTGATTATGACCTATGAATGTAACAGATTCCCATTGAGTATAGAAAAGGTGGAACATATTATCCATGAATATTTTAATATGTGATGGTCATAAACAATGGACATAAACAATGGTCATAAACAATGATCATTAGAATATGATGCTTATCGGTGTTCATTTAAAAGCAGTTGTTTTAAAAATAGTTCAAAAATATACAAATGATTTCTTGTTGAGAGCTTACTGAGAATTTCTAAAAAGTTTCTGAGAAGTTTTTGAAAACTTTATGAAAAGTGGCAGATTATTATTGATTTTGTCGGCTTGTTAGTATAATATTGAATAGAAAATAAAACCAAATATATGCCGAAAGGCATTAAATATGAAAGGAAAGAGGTAAAAAGAAAGATGGCAATTGATTTAACAAAGTATGGCATCAATGGAACAACAGAAATTGTTCACAATCCTTCTTACGAAGTATTATTCGAGGAAGAGACCAAGGCAGGCCTTGAAGGTTATGAAGTTGGTCAGAACACAGAACTTGACACCGTTAACGTTATGACTGGTGTGTTCACAGGTCGTTCTCCTAAAGATAAATATATCGTTATGGATGAAAACTCAAAAGATACTGTATGGTGGACATCTGACGAATACAAAAATGACAACCATCCTATGACAGAGTCTACATGGGCAGCTGTTAAAGAGTTAGCAAAGAAAGAACTTTCAAACAAGAAATTATATGTAGTAGATGCTTTCTGCGGTGCTAACGCTGATACACGTATGGCAGTTCGTTTCATCGTTGAGGTTGCTTGGCAGGCTCATTTCGTAACAAACATGTTCATCAAACCTTCAGAGGAAGAATTAAAGACATTCGAGCCTGATTTTGTTGTTTACAACGCTTCAAAAGCAAAAGTTGAAAACTACAAAGAATTAGGCCTGAATTCAGAAACATGTGTAGCATTCAATATTTCAAGCCGTGAGCAGGTTATCATCAATACATGGTACGGCGGAGAAATGAAAAAAGGTATGTTCTCTATGATGAACTACTACTTACCTCTTAAGGGTATCGCTTCTATGCACTGCTCAGCCAACTGCGATATGGAAGGTAAGCACACAGCTATCTTCTTTGGTCTTTCAGGAACAGGTAAGACAACCTTATCTACAGATCCTAAGAGATTATTAATCGGTGATGATGAGCACGGTTGGGATGACAACGGTGTATTCAACTTCGAAGGCGGCTGTTACGCAAAAGTTATCGGTCTTGATAAAGAATCTGAGCCTGATATCTACAATGCTATCAGAAGAGATGCTTTATTAGAGAACGTTACAGTTTCAGCAGACGGAAAGATCGACTTCAACGACAAGAGCGTTACAGAAAACACTCGTGTTTCTTACCCGATCGACCATATTGACAAAATTGCTTCTAAAGTAAACGGAGTATCTTCAGGTCCTGCAGCTGATAACGTAATCTTCTTATCAGCAGATGCATTCGGCGTATTACCTCCTGTATCTATCTTAACTCCTGAACAGACACAGTACTACTTCTTATCAGGATTTACAGCTAAATTAGCTGGTACAGAGCGTGGTATCACAGAGCCTACACCTACATTCTCAGCTTGCTTCGGACAGGCATTCTTAGAGTTACATCCTACAAAATATGGTGAAGAGCTTGTTAAGAAGATGAATGCTAACGGTGCAAAAGCATACTTAGTAAATACAGGATGGAACGGAACAGGCAAACGTATCACAATCAAAGATACTCGTGGAATTATCGATGCTATCTTAAGTGGTGATATCAAGACAGCTCCTACAAAGAAGATCCCGATGTTCAACTTCGAAGTTCCTACAGAGCTTCCGGGCGTTGATCCTGCTATCTTAGATCCTCGTGACACATATGCAGACGCTTCTGAATGGGAAGCAAAAGCTAAAGATCTTGCTGAGAGATTCCAGAAGAACTTCGTTAAATACACAACAAACGAAGCTGGTAAAGCCTTAGTAGCAGCTGGTCCTCAGTTATAAAATCCGCGTTCCTATAAGCGGTGCATAAAAAATCGCAATTCAGGCGAGATAAGTTTACTTATCAGAGCCTGAGTTGCGATTTTTTTATATAGCGCGCCAGCGCGAGACTGAGTGTGCTGCCTGGCAGCATACTCAGTGCACCGCTTAACCGGAGCCAAGACCCTAATCTAATACATCCGGCATCAATAATCTTCCGTTTCCTCTCTTTTATCTTAATTTCACCACCCTCAGCGCAACAGCCGCAGGCGCTTTGCGCGTCCGTCTAAAAACTTCTCACCATAATAAACCAATCAACCATCAATTATCTCCCTCGTCAACAAAATTGCCAATACTTCTGAATTTACACCCAGCCCAATCCCAACCGCCAATCCACAACACTCAACTCCAAATCCGAAAACCCCGATTTTTAATTCCACGATTCAACTTATCTATCAAAACACCATCCTTCCGCCCATAAAAAATATCCCCCATATCCCATAAAAGAATTGACAAATCGGTCTACTCTGAATAAACTAAAATCAAGAAAGGTTTATTTGGAATAAACCAACATAGAATACAACATAGAACACAATAATCCTACATCCAAAAACAAATAACTCTATACCAAAACCAAATACCTTTATCACCTTTATCCACAACCCCCATGATTCCAAGGTCAACCCCAAAATACCTCATGACCTCATCAATCATACAACACCCAACAAACATTCAGGAGGACGCATATGGAAATCGAATTAGGAGAAATTCAGGAACAATTTGCACAAATAATCTGGGAACATGAACCAATCGCGTCGGGAGCGCTCGTTGGGATTGCAGCTGAAAAACTGGGTTGGAAAAAGTCTACCACCTATACTGTTTTGAGAAAACTGTGCGAAAAAGGTCTGTTTCAAAATCGGGATGGAGTAGTAACGTCCGTTGTCTCGAAAGCGGAGTTTGACAGTGCTAAAAGTCATAAATTTGTAGAGGATAACTTCAACGGTTCCTTACCGTCTTTTATTGCAGCCTTTACAGGCAGGGAAAAACTGTCATCCAAAGAGATACATGAAATTCAGCACATGATAGATTTGTTCAAAGCATCCAATACAAATGAATGAATCGGTATTCACGTAATCAAACGAAAAATATTTCCACATCAATTTTTACATTGTATCGAATGATAAAATCCACGAATCAAGGATGATGTATTATAAAATCATAATGAACCGGTCGAAAGCAGTCAGTTTAAAGATAGCAACTATAACAATAAACACTAAAACAACAAACGACAGAACAACCTGTCCCCCCCAGAAAAGAGGAAACACATGAACCATATTTTTATAGAATTATTGAATAACGCTCTGATTACCAGTGCCTTGATCATGGCAGTTATACTCGTCCGGCTCTGCATCAAAAAAGCACCCAGATGGATTAGCTGCGCGCTTTGGGGACTGGTCGCAGTAAAACTGATCATACCTTTTCATATTGAGAGCATCTTAAGCCTTGTGCCGAATTCTGAACCAATCCCTGTAAACATCGAGTATCAGGCTGTGCCACAGATTACATCGAGTGTGCCGACAGTCAATCAGGTCATCAATCCGGTGCTTGCCGATAATTTTGCGGCAAATGTTGCATACTCCGTAAATCCCATGCAGATTGTGATAAGCGTGGCTTCCATGATATGGATTGGCGGTGTCGCTCTTTTATGCCTGTATGCACTGGTTTCTTATATATTGCTTCGTAAAAGAGTTGCCGTTTCACAAAAAATATGCGAACGTGTATATTCCTGCGATGAGGTGCAAAGTCCGTTTATACTGGGCGTTATCAATCCTAAGATATATATGCCGTCCGGTATGGATGAGGACGTGACAGACTGTGTGCTGGAGCATGAGAGAGCGCATCTGAAAAGAGGAGATCATATCTGGAAACCACTTGGTTTTTTAATACTGGCTGTGTACTGGTTCCAGCCTCTATGCTGGATTGCCTACATTCTTTTGTGCAAGGATATAGAGCTTGCCTGTGATGAAAAGGTAACAAAGGATAAAGACAGAGAGTGGAAGGCAGAGTATTGTCAGGCACTTTTGGAATGTCATGTAAAGCAAAAAATGATAACAGCATGTCCGGTTGCTTTTGGTGAAGTGAGTGTGAAGGACCGGGTTAAAAACGTCCTGAATTATAAAAAGCCGGCTCTTTTTATAACGGTTGCGGCCCTTGCGCTGGGAGTTGTAGTTGCGATTTGTTTTATGACAGATCAAAAAGGAAATAAAGATTTGTCAGTATCCGGACAGGATATGGAGGCAGCAGGTGACGAAAATACAACAGATTCGCAAACAAATGGTGGCACACAGACGCAGGACAAAGAATTGGAGAATGCACTGTATGCCACAGCTAATAAATGGGCAAAGGCCATTTGTGCCGGTGATGGAAAAACAATCATCGCGATGGCCGATCAGGAGGTTATAAAAAATTTTGAAGATGCAGATCTGTTGAGGCAGGGAGAAGGTACCGTTTATTTCAGCCTTGGTTCAAGTCCGATGTTGGAGTGGCCTGACGGGATAACACCGTATGTGGTTTCCAATGTCGATGTCAAAAATCAGACGGTGAGTATTCTTTACTATGCATGGACATCGGATCCGCATGTGGTGGTATTAAAAGAGCAGCTCAACCTGTCAGGTGACGGTGATACTTATACTATAGATGCAGAAAATATGACTTATCTTGATGATATTGCTTCGGCAGAAGAAATTTTGACTGCTTATCCTCTTGGAATTAAGGACACACTGATGAATTACTATGAGAAAAATTCTTTTGGAGAAACCTTAAATCAGAATGCATTGTTATCCAGTGGAAATGTATATCACGATCTTTTTGCACCACAGACTGCTGTATATGACCTGCTCAATATCGGAAACAAAGGCAATATGCGGACAGAGGTGGAAGCGGATAGCAATCCGGATACCTGTGATGTGAGAATTTCTTTCCCGGACGGGGTGATCGCCGTGACGATGATAAGACCCTATGGAGAGACTGGAATCTGGCTTCCCTACGATTATCATATGGAAGATCCATCTGAAAATGTCCTGACCCTGCAGGAGCTTGTGCAGCTTGTCACAACGGATTCCTTTGCTGATATACAAAAACAAAAGGGCATTTCCCTGTGGGATTCGTATACCAATCTGACAGAGGATGAGGCATATGATGCGGAATCTCTTACCAACCTGAAAAGAGCAGAATTTACATATGATGATACGGTTTTTGAACTGCGTATATATTACTGGGCGGAGGATACCTCTGTCGATGAAGAGTATAAAAAGGGCGAAGTATATTCAGTACGCTTGGTCAATGCAGCGACACAGGATTCTTTTTTATTGTATATTGCGGATGACCGTTATGTTGCCGATGCCGATATTGAAAGTTTTCTTGCAAAAAAATATGAACTGCCGTCTGTCCTGCTTGACAATAATGAGAACGAAAAATTAAAAGGGAAGCTGTCATATTCAGATTATCGGGTAGACCTGTTTCTAAATTTTGCTGGCTGTCTGTTTAAGAGTGAAAGTTATAAAGAGCCGACTCATGGCGATTGGACACCGGAAGCATGGTATTCCCTTGGCGGAGCCGGTGTGTGCACTGATTCTTCATATGGAAGCTATGAGAAATTTTCTGATGGACAACTTATAGAATATCAATATACAGATAATCACATGAGCAGCGAGCTGGTAACCACTTTTCAAAACGATGCATATTCCGGCTGTCTGTACCGCTACAATATAGATCTTGTGACGGCGTCCGAAACGGATCTGCTTGGTGAGGGTGATTTACCGGAAACGCAATACTGGGTTGTTTTCTTTACAGAGGGTGAGGGACAGCCATTATATATGAAATTTTTTGACAGTAATTATTATTCCAAGGGTGATGCATTAAAAAGTGTAAGTATCATTGCAAATTAAATCATAAACGGTTAAAATTAAAACAGAATGATGATGTGCAACAGGAGAGGAACGTTACTGTTTTTATGAAACGTATCAATGAAGATATCAAATCAGGCAATTTAAAACAGATATATCTTTTGTGCGGGGAAGAGGATTACCTGAGAAATCAGTACCGCAACCGCTTAAAGGATGCGCTTTTAAATGGTGGCGATACGATGAATCTTTCCATATATGAGGGAAAGGACATCAATCAGGCACAGATCATCGACAAAGCGGAAGAGGTTCCTTTTTTTGCAGACCGTCGTGTCATCATCATAGAAAACAGTGGACTTTTCAAAAATTCCGGAGCAGACCAGCTGGCAGAATATCTTGGCGAATGTTTTGAAACGACCTATTTTGTTTTCAATGAAAAGGAAGTTGATAAGCGCAATAAGCTTTACAAGGCTGTCAGGGAGCACGGTTATATCGGTGAGTTTCATGAACAGGATGAGACGACATTGAGCCGTTGGGTTGCCGGACTTGCCAAAAAGGAAAATCTTGAAATGGATGCCATGGCGATATCCACACTACTTTATAAGACAGGTACAGATATGGAAAATATACATTCCGAGCTGGAAAAGTGCATCTGCTACTGTCTCAACAAAGGAAAAATTACGGCAGCAGATGTGGAAACAATCTGCACAGAGAGGATTGCCAACCGGATTTTTGACATGATCAATTATCTGGCGACAGGCAGACAGGAAAAGGCTCTGCATCTGTATTATGATCTGCTTTCTTTAAAGGAACCGCCTATGCGTATTCTGGCTTTGCTTGCAAGGCAGTTCAATCTGCTTTTACAGGCCAGATCCTTGCGCGAACAGGGCTATGACCGCCGGACCATTGCACAGAAAATGGGAGTACCGCCCTTTGTGGCGGGCAAGTGTCTGGATCAGGCATCGAGGTTTAAAAAGGAGACTCTGCGGGCTGCTATTGATGACTGCGTCCGGGCAGATGAGGATATCAAGACAGGAAAGGTTCCCGATGTGATGAGTGTAGAGCTGTTTATGATGAAATACGGCAATGTGGCCGGTTAGAAAAGGAGATGAAATAATAGGATGCTTTTTTTTATTGTGTATATTGTGATTTTTATTTGTATTACCAGACAGGTGATCTTGAAAGCACAGAAGAATCAGCAAAGAAACAATCAGTCTAATAATGGATCCCAGGCAGTGTACACGCCACCCAAAACCGATTCGATAGCAGCTGTAAATGCACAGAAGGATAACTATTATCAACACCATCAGCGTCTGGCTACCCAGCCGCTTTCCGTTACCAGACGTGAATTAAAGCAGGAAAAGCAACAGCAGCAATTGCAACAAAAGCAGCAAAAGCAGCAAATGCAGCAGAAACAACAACAGAGCCCCAATAAGCGGCAGACTGTTCAAAAGGAGACCGGGAAAAAGCCATCGACAACGGATTATCTGGAACGCAAGGCCAAAATGGATCAGATGGAGCATGCCAGGGAAAAACAGGAAGAAATCAGACGCGTCAACCAAAGATACGGTGGACAAAGGGTTGGTGGCAGATATCTGATCGGCGATCCGATTCCCAGGGGAATGAAGCTTTTCTATTGTCCGTACTGTGGGGCTGAAAATATCGTGTCTGCCGATTATCGGAGCGGCATGGATTGCTATTTTTGCCGGACGGAATTAAAATAATACCGGTGATGGTAAAATCTGTTCAATATATACAGGTCCTGTGACAAAGAGCCGGATCTGAATGAAAGAAAGAAGGAAGATATCATGAGTAAAATTGATGAAATCAGGACTGAAATGGTCAAAGCAATGAAGGAAAAGGATAAAGAAAGAAAAGATTCTCTTTCCATGTTATTAAGTGCTTTAAAGAATAAAGCAATCGATAAGAGAGAAGATCTTACAGAAGATGAAGAAAACGAAGTCATCAAAAAAGAAATCCGCCAGACCAAGGAGACCATGGAGTCAGCACCTGCAGACAGAACAGATATTAAAGAGCAGTGCGAAAAACGTCTTGCCGTATATCAGGCATTTGTTCCTGCTGATCTTTCAGAGGATGCAGTCAGGGAAATCATTCAGGGTGTATTAAATGACCTTGGCATTGAAAAAGCTACTCCCAAGGATAAAGGCAGGATCATGAAAGAACTGATGCCCAAGGTAAAGGGCAAGGCAGAAGGAGCCGTTGTCAATAAACTGGTTGGAGAATTTATGGCATAAATAGGGCCGTGATTTAACCGGAAAATCAGACCGGATGATCGGCTCATAGCGGAATAAAAAATCAGAAAGGCACTTGGGAGTGATATTCCGAGTGCTTTATTTCGTTAAGATGTTTATGGGAGAAGGGGGATATCTTTTATTAACTGAAGAATGGCAGAGACAATGCATTCTTTTCAGCAGTGAATAACGATTGAAAAACAAATTATTGGATGTTACAATATGTAACAGTGAGATTATATCGCGTGATATAAATCTGCGAAATACTTTGTTGGGAGAAAATAAAATGGGTAATTATGTACTTAGTTGTTGTTCTACAGCCGATCTTTCCAAAGAGCATTTTGAAGCAATTGATGTAAAATATATTTGTTTTCACTATGAATTAGATGGCGTCTCATATTTGGATGATTTGGGACAGAGCATGTCATTTGATGAGTTTTACTCAAGAATGGCTGCAGGTGCAGAAACAAAAACATCACAGATTAATACAGATGAATTTATAGGATATTTCAGATCCTTTCTGGAGCAGGGACTTGATATTCTGCATGTGTGTCTTTCTTCAGGAATCACAGGAGTAATGAATTCCGCTAACATTGCTAAAGAAGTGTTGATGGAGGAATTTCCGGATCGAAAGATATATATTGTTGATTCCCTTGGAGCTTCATCCGGATATGGACTGATCATGGATACAATGGCCGGATTACGGGATCAGGGAATGACAATTGATGAATTATATCAGTGGGTAGAAACTAATAAACTACGGATGCATCACTGGTTTTTCTCTACAGATCTTACCTTTTATATAAAAGGCGGAAGAATTTCAAAGACAGCCGGAGCGGTTGGTCAGATGCTTAATATCTGTCCGCTTCTGAATATGGATCATCTGGGAAGATTAATTCCACGATATAAAATCAGAACGAAAAAAAAGGTGTTCAAAGCCACTGTTGATAAGATGGAAGAACTTGCTGATGATGGTCTGGATTATTCCGGAAAATGTTATATGTGTCAGTCGGACTGCATGGAGGATGCAAAAGAGGTTGCCAGGCAGATCGAGGAGAGATTTCCAAAATTGAACGGCAGAGTGGAAATTAACAATATTGGAACTACGATTGGCAGTCACACCGGTCCCGGAACAGTATCTATATTCTTTTGGGGGAAGAAGAGGGTTGATTAATGATGTTTGACAGAGTGGAGTGATAGTATGTCAAAATTTACACGACAGGCAATCATGTACAGTATGCTTAAATTGCTTCAGGAAAAATCAATTGATAAAATTACTGTAAAGGATATCTGTGAAATGTGTGAAATCAACAGAAATACCTTTTATTATTATTACAGTGATATATATCAGGTGCTTGAGGAACTACTCAGAACCGAAACAGAGAAATCCTTAAAAGAGAAACAGGAAAATCACTCTTTTTATGAGGATTGTTTAAAAAAATATCATCTGATACTTGAATATAAGAAAGCGGTATATCATCTCTATAATTCTAAAAACAGGGATTTGATTTTGAAGTATTTATATGATATTACCGAGAATTATATGGAAAAATATGTGTTGAAAGAGGTTGAAGGAAAAAAACTTTCAGCAGAAGATATTCAGTTTATTGTTGATTTTTACAGCAATTCCATGATCGGAAGTATTCTTCGATGGATGCAGAGGGGAATGATGGAAAAACAGGAGAAATTGATTTACAGATTGTCTGTTTCCTATCAGGCCACGATAAAAGCGTTGATTGCGCAAATAGAGGAAGAGAAAAATAAAAATCAGATACCTTTGTAACAGTGTTCTAAAATCAGAACACTGTTTTTTTATATCAATTACAAACTATTATGAATTGCTTTCCGGCGAGGTATGTGACCAATACGGGCTGACACAGATGGAAATATGATATACTCATGTTTCTTCATAATAATCCGCGGCATGATACCGCTGCAGAAATAGTAAGAATCAGAAAATCAATCAAGTCCCATGTTTCCACTTCGTTGAAAAATCTGGAAAACAAAGGATTGGTTGAAAGAATACAAAGTAAAGATAATAAAAAGCACATTGAGATTATTTTACTGGACAAGGCAGAGTCAATTGTAGAAGCCAAGGTTTTGTGTTAAGAAAAAAACACTGCTGCTGATTGCAGGTATTGTGTGGATGATAGCAGGATTAGGACTGCAGCTTTTAAAATAAAAGCTGCAGTCTGATAAATAAATTATTTGTTTGCACTGTCAGCGTCGATTACAGATTGGATCTGATCCATCAAAGCGTCATAATTGTCCTGATTATCAATTCCTCCAAGTACAGGTTTCCCCACAATATTACCGTTTCTATCGACCAGTATTGTAGTAGGAAATGCCATGATGCCGGAAGCATATTTTCCTGCATCGGAAGCAGAGTTGACGGAAAGATTGCGGTATTCGGCTTTCTGGCTTTCAAGAATAGCTGCCGCTTCTTTAATAGCAGCTTCATTTCCGTCGAAGGTTTCTGTGTTGATTCCGATTACTTCACCTCCCATTGATTGGAGAGTATCATTTAATTCATTAAGCTTGGATAACTCGGCAACGCAAGGTTTGCAGCCGGTAAACCAGAAATTGACGACAGTTACCGCATTTTCGGAAAACAGACTTTCGTCAACAGCATTACCATCAAAATCCTGACCGGAAAAATTTTTAAAGGGGGATTCATCTTTGGAATCGTTTTTCGGATCAGAATTGTCTGAAGCCGTATTTCCAATTTCGGCTATCTGCTCCTCGATTTTTCGTATAGTTTCAATATCATCAGCCAGTATCTTCAACTCATCATCTGTAAAAGAGGTCTTGTTTGCTTCGATCGTGTCAGCCAGATAATCAGCGTAATTTCCACTCGGATCAGCAGTACTTTTATTCATCATGCCAAATACCTTGTTCCATTCATCATCATGATCTGCAAAAAGCTGGTTCTCCTGCTGATATAGATCATCCAGTTTGGTATCGGAAGCCTCCGGTGCTTCTTTTGTGCTACAGGCCGTAAGCAATAAGGCTATGCAGAGTGTGAAAATAGAAATAAATGTTTTTTTTGTTTTCATAAATAACGTCTCCTTTAATATATAGTGATATAAGTATCAAAAATGATTTTTGTCATTCACCTGATGTAAGCGGATTGATTCTTTACCCATAAACCGGTAGTGGATTGCATCCTTGGGACAAGCCTTTATACAGTCTCCGCATCGTATGCATTCCGGATGATTTGGAGTCTTGCACACATCAATATCCATTTTACATGCCTTTGAACATTGGCTGCATCCGATACATTTGCTGTTTTCAACCTTAATATCAAGAAAGCTGATCTTATTAAATAATGAATAGATTGCTCCAAGGGGACAGATCCATTTGCAGAAGGGTCTGTAAAACAAAATACTCAATATAACAACCGTAACCAAAATAAGGCATTTAAAAGAAAAAAGCTTTCCAAGTGCAGATCTTATGGCGGCGTTTCCGAGCGAAAGCGGTATCGCCCCTTCCAAAACACCCTGTGGACAAATATATTTACAGAAGAACGGATCTCCCATTCCTACAGAGTTCGTTATAAGCATTGGCAGAAGTATAACGAAAACAATAAGGATGATATATTTCAGATATCTTAGCGGCTTCAGCCTTGCTGTGGAAAATTTTACTCCTGGAATTTTATGAAGTAAATCCTGAAACCATCCGAACGGACACAAAAAACCGCATATAAATCTTCCGAGCGTTACACCGAGTAAAATGAAAAAACCGGTTACATAGTATGAAAATTTGAATCCGGATGACCCTACAACCGCCTGAAAGGCTCCGATTGGACAGGCTCCCGCTGCAGCGGGACAGGAATAACAGTTTAATCCCGGGACACATACTGCTTTCGCATTGCCCTGATATATTTTGCCTTTAAATAAATTGGGGATATGGATATTGGTAAGCAGTGTGGCGGCTGCCTGTATCCATCCGCGTATCCCGGCTGTTTTCTTTGATCTTAATTTCTTTTTTTTATCCAATCCCGACACACTCCAGACATAATTTTATTGCTTTACCCAGTACGGTGGCTGCTTCGCCTCTGACCGCACCATAGCTGATCATGGCTATTCCCATGATGAATAAAACAAATTGAGATATTTTTTTGTATTTCAAGATATTGCAGCTCCCTTCATTTGTTGTATTTATTGACCGGCTGACTTTGATATTATACAATAGCTGTTGTAAAATTTATGTTAAGATACAGGTGAAAGAATTTTGAGAATATTAATCGTTGAAGATGAGAAGCAAATATGTGATATGGTTGCAAAAAGACTGTATGATGCCGGATATGAGGTGGATACCTGTTATGATGGAGAAGCAGCTTATGAATGTATCCTGACAGAGAATTATGATCTGATCGTGCTGGATCTGAATCTGCCGGGGATGGATGGAATGGAGCTTTTAAAAGCGCTCAGACAGGAAAATGAGGAAACAAAGGTGCTTATATTGTCTGCCAGAGGGCAGATCGCGGATAAGGTTGAAGGACTGGATGCAGGTGCAAATGATTATATGGAAAAACCGTTCCATTTACAGGAGCTTGAGGCACGTATCAGAAGTCTGACAAGAAGAAAGTTTGTGCAAAAAGATGTATGCCTTGAAAGTGGAGAGATGAAGTTTGATACGATAAGACGCGAGGCATATGCAAAAGGAAAAATGGTACCGCTGACAAGAAAAGAAAACGGTATTCTGGAATATCTGCTTCTTAATCAGGGCAGACCGGTAAGTCAGGAGGAATTGATGGAGCATGTATGGGATTCATCTGCGGACAGCTTTAGCGGTGCCATCAGGGTACATATGTCTTCTCTCAGAAAAAAGCTAAAGGCTGAGCTTGGATATGATCCGATTTTGAACAAGGTAGGAGAGGGATATAAAATACGAGAGGAGTCCGACAGATGAAAAGAATGTCGCTGCAGTGGAGACTGACCTGTATCATTACATTGTATATTGCGGTTATATGCGGATGTCTCACCATGCTTATCTACCAAAACGGTGTGCATTACATCGATTCCTTACAGGAAACAGTTGATGCCCGGGGAGATGACAGTGGGGAGATTTCGGATGAAATATATATCAGCATTCCGGAGGATAAGTGGGATGAATTTGCAAATGATTTTTCCATACAGGTGTACAATAATAAGGCAGATTACAAAAAAAACAGTTTGATAATTTCGGCTTTGCTGGCTCTTCTTGGTGGGGCGGCTACATATTTTGTGAGCGGGCGTGCACTCAAACCGATCAGAGAATTTTCAGACAAGATCGAAGAGGTACAGGCACAAAATCTTGCAGATTCACGGATAGATGAAAATAAGGTCAGGGAACTGAATCAGCTTAGTGTTTCGTATAACAAGATGCTTGAGCGTCTTTCGGATGCATTTGAGATACAGAGGCAATTTACGGCCAACGCGGCACATGAGCTTCGGACACCATTAGCTTTAATGCAGGTACAGCTTGATTTATACAATTCCACCCGGCATCCGGATAATGATGCTGATACCTTACAGACGATAAAGATGGTTACGGAACAAAATGACAGGCTTGCCAAAATGGTAAAGACGCTTCTTGACATGAGTGAACTTCAAACGGTAGGCAGAGACGATAAAATTATAGTGGGCGCTCTTGTTGACGAGGTATTGGCGGATCTGGAGCCTCTTGCACAGGAAAAAAATATAAAGCTTATCGGAAACTGTAAGGATATAACCATGATTGGAAGTGATATTCTTATATACAGGCTGGTATACAATCTTGTTGAGAATGCCATAAAATACAATCATTCAGAAGGTCAGGTAGAGGTGACTGCATATCGGAGGGAAAAAAGTGTTTATCTGTCAGTAGAGGATACGGGAAGCGGGATTCCCGAAGAACTCCGGGAGCGTGTGTTTGAACCCTTCTTTCGTGTGGATAAATCCAGGAGCCGCGAGCTTGGCGGTGTAGGGCTTGGACTTGCGCTGGTTCGTGAAATCGTGAGAGTGCATGATGGCAGTATTACAGTTAGGCCCAATCCGTCCGGCGGGACGATTTTTGATGTGACATTTGGAACAACATAAATAAAATACAGCTATTTTTGGTAAAAACTGACAAAAATCAGACATGAATTTTGTAACGGGGTACACGTTTAACCTTTGTGGACCTCGTTTTTTTATTGTACCATATAATCAGAATATCAGTTAAAGAGGGAATGGATATGGAACAGAACAGGGTTAGGATTGTGGATGTTGCAGATGCACTGGGGCTTAGTACAGCGACTGTCTCAAAGGTGATTCACGGCAAAACAGAAAAGATTTCGGATGAAACGGTAAAGCGTGTCCAGCAGGAGCTGGAGAGGTCGGGATATATCCCGAATATGGCGGGCATTCTGCTTGCAAGAAATAATTCAAGAATCGTCGGAGTGGTGGTAAATGATAATGTAAAGTACGAGGGCAGGGTTTTAGAAGATGGATTTGTGATGTCCTCATTGAATGCGCTTTCCCGTGAGGTTAATGAAAAGGGATATTTTCTGATGATAAAAACGACGGCTGATATCAATGAAATTCCGGTGTTTGCTTCCATGTGGAATATGGATGGACTGATACTTATGGGCTTTTGTGAGGCAGATTATGAGAAGCTTCGGAATCAGATGAGGATATCCTTTGTTGTGTACGACGGCTATTTTGAGAAATGCTCAAAGGTAGTTAATCTGGTTATTGATCACTATGATGGTGGTTATCAGGCAGGAAAATATTTCAGGGAGCTCGGTCATAAAAAAGCACTGTGTATAGCAGATAATTTTATCTGTATGGATAAGAAGAGAATTGAGGGCTTTCGTACAGCATTTGAGCCGGGAGATACCCTGAGATGGCAGATACCCAGGACCGAAAAAGAAAGAATGCGTTTTTATGAGGGAAAATATCCGGAGCTGATAAAGAGCAGTGTTACAGCTGTTTTTGCGGTATCAGATTTTTATGCACTTGAGTTTATGCGCTTTTTGCAGGGGAAAGGAAGACGGATTCCGGAGGATATCCAACTGATCGGGTTTGATGACAACATGGCAAGCAGGGAAAGCAATCCGGCACTGACAACGATCCATCAGGATGCAGCACTTAGGGCGAAAACAGCAATTGAATGCCTTGAAGCCATGCGTGACGGATTAGATTATAAAGCCGGAATCGTGTTGCCGGTCAGGTTAGTAGAAAGAGAAAGTACGAGGTTATTATAATGTCTGAGTTTATGAAATCTTTGTGTAAAATTGCGATTCCCGTTACCCTGCAAAGTATGCTGCAGGCATCATTTTCTATTGTTGATCAGGTTATGATCGGTCAATTGGGAGAGACAAATATATCGGCAGTTGGGCTATGCGGAAATTTTTCTTTGATTTTCTCCGTAGTCATAGGTGCAGTGAGCACGGTTGCCGGGATTTTGATTGCACAGTTTATTGGTGCTGATGACTCTAAGGAGGCGTGGACCGGGTTTGATGTAAGCTTTATTTGCGGACTGATAATATCGGCAGTGTTCCTGCTTGCATCCGGATTATTTCCGGCACAGATCCTTGGACTTTATACAAAAGATATGAATATTATAAAAGCCGGAGCAGTTTATTTCAGAATTATAGCATTTTCATATGTTCCGATAGCGGTTAGCACCATTTTATCCGCATGGCTGCGTTGTAAGGAGTATGCCACGATACCGTTTTTAGCGAGCTTTGGAGCAGTTGCGGTAAATACAGGACTTAACTATTTGCTGATATTCGGAAAATTCGGATTTCCGTGTATGGGGATAAAAGGAGCAGCTATAGCGACACTTATTTCGCAGCTGTTTAATCTGGCATTTATTATGGTCGGGTTTATTGTCTGTATCAGAAAAGATGGAGATAAAATGATACTGTCATTGCATTTTGAAAAAATAACCCTCAGGGATTATCTGGTCATGATTACGCCGATCCTTGTCAGTGAATTTCTGTGGAGTATGGGACAGAATGTGGAGTCTGCGGTGTATGGACACCTTGGTACATCCAACCTTGCGGCTTATACTCTTACCTGTCCGATACAGGGACTGATCGTTGGTGCATTGAGCGGTTTATCGGCAGCTGCAGGCGTAATGGTCGGTAAGAGACTTGGCAGGAAGGAATACGATGGGGCTTATACAGAATCAAAAAATATTATGTATGCGGGCTTGATCGGTGCGGTCACGGTATCGGCATTGTTAATTCTTCTTTCAGGAATATATACCGGATTGTACCGCGTGGATTACGGCGTAAAAGAGCTTGGAAAAATCCTGCTTATTGTTTTTGCTTTGTATGCTCCGGTCAAGGTGGAAAATATGATCCTTGGAGGAGGAATCATAAGAAGCGGTGGAAATACAAAAATCATCATGATAATTGATATTGTCGGAACATGGTGTATCGGAATTCCGCTGTGTCTGCTTGCAGCGTATGTATTTGAGTGGGGCATTGTCGGTGTCTATACGTTGCTTACCACAGAAGAAATATTCAGGCTGATTGTTTCGTTGATCATTTTCAGGAAACGGAAATGGATGATCAGTTTGTCATAGAATATGAGTACAAAATAATGGACACACCTCCTGCTAAAATGAAAACAGTTCACAAGATGATGTTTCATTTTAGCAGGAGGTTTTTTATGAATAAAAGTCAGATAAAAGGATGCAATAATCAGGCAAGGAAAAATGCGATATTTGTAGTGATTAGTTTTATTCTGGTCATGATCATTCTTACTTTTTTTTCGATGAATGTATACAGCCAGTCGCTCGAAAATGCTATACAGATCGACAAACAACAGACAGATCAGTTGGAAAAAGCATACTTAAAGGAGATGAAGCATATACTGAATGACTACGGATGTCCAAATGCGGGTATCACGATGACAAAGGTATATGGAGAAGCTGCTGATTTGTATGAAGTGGAGGTTCATCATGCCGATATGCGTTATCTGGATCAGGATGGCATGGATGAACTGGATGTGCGGTTAAAGAATCTGACAGCACAGTTTCCACATGCAAGGTTTGTTTTTTCATATTCTTATTAAGTGTTTTATAAAGAAATATTGAAATGATGTCAGGATCAAAAGGTATTTTTTTATCAGCATGTGTTATGAGATATTTCGTGTAAATTTTGCCATCTTTCATGAAAAGAATGACAGTAAAGCGCTTTGCGATTATAATAGTAAATATATCCGAAAAAGGAGCATGTATTTATGAGAAATAATCCAAAGCCATATGAAATATACAGACATTTTAAAGGTAACACCTATCAGATCCTTGCTATAGCAAAGGATTCGGAGGATGGACACCTGATCGTGGTATATCAGGCCCTATACGGCAGTTATGAGATATATGCGAGGGATCTGGTACAGTTTATGAGTCCGGTGGACCGTATCAAGTATCCGGAAGCAGAAGCACAGTACCGGTTTACAAAGGTCGATTCGGCACAACCGACCGTTAATGATAAGAATGGACATTCCTACAGTCAGACTGACACTAAGACGGATACAGGTAATTCTGACAGCCGGTCAAATTCTCAGATGGATACAGGACATTTTGAAAGCAAATCAGAAGTAAATGTAAACGCGGAATATCAGAGCAGTCAATCTGATGAAAAAACGGATGCAGGACATCAGGATGAACAATCAGATGCAAAATCGGATGCAGGCTATCAGATGGATCCACAGGTAGAAGCATTTTTAGATGCAGATTCATACGAGGAAAAATTAAATATATTAGCGGGGCTGCATCGGCGGATTACGGATGACATGCTAAAGATCATGGCTCTGACCATGGACATAGAGCTCAATCCGGGAAGCACGCAGGAGCAATACGATGAATTGAAAAACTGTCTGTTGACAAGGAATAAGTTTGAGGCGGACAGGCGCATCTAGATGTCAGACCGCTAAGAAACGGAGGCGGTTATATGGCATACAATTTAGATGACAAGCTGGTTGTCGGAGTGAGCACAAGGGCATTATTTGATCTGACCAGAGAAAGTCAGATTTATGAAACGCAGGGAGTAGAAGCATTTTGCAAATATCAGACTGAGCATGAGGACGAGGTATTAAAGCCCGGACCCGGATTTATGCTTGTAAAGGCTCTGTTAAATTTAAACAGGCTTCCCGGACAGGAAAACAGAGTGGAAGTCATTATCATGTCCAAAAACAGTGCGGATACATCGCTTCGTATTTTTCATTCGATCGAGCATTATGGACTGCCGATCACGCGCGCGGTTTTATCGAGCGGCATGCCGCTTGCACCCTATTTATCCGCATTTCACACGGATCTGTTTTTATCACACAACGAGGATGATGTAAGAAGCGCGCTTGCAGACGGCATTGCAGCAGGCATTATTGTAGATGACGGTATCAAGACCTATGATGCCGATGAAAAAATCGATCAGATCAGGATTGCCTTTGACGGCGATGCAGTATTATTTGGAGCGGATTCCGAGAAAATTTTTCGTGAGAAAGGTCTTGAGGCGTTTACCGAAAATGAAAAGACCAATGCCAGGAATCCATTGGCAGCGGGACCGTTTGCAAGATTTTTACAAATAGTATCCTCTATTCAGCAGGAGTTTCCTGCTGAGAAGTCACCAATCCGTACAGCCCTGGTTACCGCCCGTTGCGCACCTGCACACGAAAGGGTGATCCGTACATTGCGGGCATGGAATATCCGGATTGATGAGGCATTTTTCCTCGGGGGAATCAGCAAAAGCGAGGTATTAAAGGCCTTCGGAGCCCATATCTTTTTTGATGACCAGGAGGCACATACACTTCCGGCGTCGGAGGTTGTACCGGCTGCCAGAGTACCGTTCATGGATGACGCATGATTAAATAGAACATGATAAATTGGAAGTTTTTAGTGATATATGAATACGATCGATCAGGATATTATCACACCGCTTTTAGAGTGGTATGATCAAAATAAAAGAATATTGCCATGGCGCGGAAGCAAGGATCCATATTGTATTTGGGTTTCCGAGATCATGCTTCAGCAGACAAGGGTAGAAGCTGTCAAACCTTATTATGAGAGATTTATGGCAGAGCTTTGTGACGTAAAGAGTCTGGCTCATGCCAGGGAAGAGCGGCTGCTAAAATTGTGGGAAGGGCTGGGGTACTACAATCGTGTCCGCAATATGCAAAAAGCGGCCATACAGATCGAAGAACGTTTTGACGGTGTGTTTCCCCGGACCTATGATGAAATACAAAGTCTTCCGGGGATTGGGAGCTATACTGCAGGAGCCATTGCATCTATTGCTTTTGGAGAGGCTGTACCGGCGGTGGACGGAAATGTACTGCGTATTATTTCCAGGCTGATTCTATACGAAGAGGATGTACTAAGCCAGAAAGCCAAAAATGAAGTCCGGGATATGCTGCTTCCCTTTATGAATGTTTCCGGCAGAAGCGGAGACATTAATCAGGCCTTTATGGAACTTGGAGCAACTGTCTGTGTCCCCAACGGAGCGCCACATTGTGAGGAATGTCCATGGAAGGCTATGTGTCTGGCAAAAAGTAAGGGCGTGTGGCAGGAATATCCCAGAAAAGCTGCCAAAAAAGCAAGACGTATGGAAAAGCGTACGATACTGATCGTGGGTGATGAAGATCATATTTTACTGCACAAGAGACCTGCAAAGGGACTTTTGGCATCCATGTATGAACTCATCAACTGCGAGGGCGAGCTGACGGAAAAAGAAGCCGTGGATGTGATCCGGTCATTGGGACTTTCGCCGCTTCGTATACAAAAGACCCTGCCGGCCAAGCATATTTTTTCACATATTGAATGGCAGATGAGCGGATATCGTATCATGGTGGAGCCGCTTGACTATTACAATCCGGATGGCAAGCCGGATGGGGATACAGATTGTAATCCGGATCAGCAATCAGATGAGAAACAATCAGATGACTACTACTGGGTCACAAAAGAAAAGACAGAAAAAGAATATGCAATCCCTTCTGCCTTTTTGGCTTTTACACAGTATTTTGATATGAAGCCCGGTATGGGTAAAAAAATTTCCGGATAATTATGAAAAATGAAAATCAATCCTGTCAAGTGCTATGACAGGGTGGAATATTCTTCCAGATTCCAGATTTTATCGACCAGACCATCATAAAAGTCCGGTTCGTGACATACCAGTAAAATGGAGCCTTTATATGTTGTAAGGGCTCTTTTTAATTCCTCTTTGGCGTCTACATCGAGGTGGTTGGTCGGCTCGTCCAAAAGCAGGACGTTGGTTTCTTTGTTGAGAAGTTTGCATAGGCGAACCTTTGCCTGCTCACCGCCGGACAGTACTTTTACCTTGCTTTCAATGTGTTTGGTTGTGAGACCGCATTTGGCTAAAGCACTGCGGACTTCGTATTGTGTAAATCCGGGAAAGGTTTCCCAGATTTCCTCAATGCAGGAATTGTTACTTGGAGTGACCTCCTGTTCAAAATAGCCGGGATAGAGATAATCCCCAAGCTGTGCTGAGCCGGACAAAGAGGGAATGAGACCAAGCACACTTTTTAAAAATGTTGTTTTTCCAATACCGTTTGTGCCGACGATCGCAATTTTTTCACCGCGTTCCATACGCAGATTGATCGGTTTGGAAAGAGGTGTGGCTGCATCATAACCAATAACAAGATCGGTGGTCTCAAAGATAATTTTTCCGGGAGTACGGGATTCTTTAAAATAAAATTCCGGTTTTGGTTTTTCTGAGTCAAGTTCGATGATATCCATTTTATCCAGCTTTTTCTGGCGGGACATAGCCATATTGCGTGTGGCAACACGAGCCTTATTACGGGCAACAAAGTCCTTCAATTCACGGATTTCCTGCTGCTGTTTTTTGTAGGCAGCTTCCTTCTGGCTCTTTTTGACCTCATATACTTCCATAAATTTATCATAATCACCGACATGACGGTCGAGTGCACAGTTTTCCATGTGATAGATGATATTGACAACGGAATTTAAAAACGGAATATCATGGGAGATCAGTATGAATGCATTTTCATATTCCTGCAGATAACGTTTGAGCCATTCAATGTGGTTGGCATCCAGATAGTTGGTCGGCTCATCCAACAACAAAATTTCCGGCTTTTCCAAAAGTAATTTTGCAAGAAGAACCTTGGTACGCTGACCACCGCTCAGCTCGGAAACATCCTTATCAAGACCAAGCGGCAGAAGATCAAAAGCTCTCGCAACCTCTTCGACCTTGGAATCTATGATATAAAAATCGTGACTGTCCAGAAGATCCTGCAAAACGCCCATTTCTTCCAATAGTTCATTCATCGCAGCTTCATCGATATCCCCGGACATCTGGTCGCAGATTTCCGTAATACGGGCTTCCATGTCAAAAAGCCTTGCAAATGCGCTTTTTAAAACATCCCCGATGCTCTGCCCCTTTTCAAGTACCGTATGCTGGTCAAGATAACCAATCTTGGCATTTTTTGCCCAGATTACCTTGCCCTCATCAGGAGTGAGAGCTCCTGTAATAATATTCATAAATGTGGATTTGCCCTCGCCGTTAGCACCGACTAATCCAATATGCTCACCCTTCAGTAATTTAAAGGATACATTGTCAAAAATAGCACGATCACCAAAACCGTGACTTAAATTCGTAACTTCCAGTATCATAGAAGCCTCTCCTTGTTAATATAATCTGAAAATTTATTATCTCTTTTGCGTTTATTATATCATGATCCGCACTCCGTGCTCTACGTTGCTTCGCAACTATCATGATCGACATTCGCCGTTCGCTAATTGTGCAAGCACATTTGCTCTCTTGTGCTCATTATATCATGATCGACATTCGCCGTTCGCCAACTGTGCAGGCACATTGACACTCTGACATTCATCATACCATATCCCGGCATGATCATTCGCTAATCCAGACAAAATACATATCATTCTCTCATGAAAAGCCCAAGACGACAAGATAATAATTTATAATTAGCAATCCTTGCCCATTATTTAAAACAAAACACATATAAATATCCAAAACCATCAATCGCTTCATCTTATCCATTTTGCCACAGCCAGTTTGCAGACAGCTTCTTTTATGTGGATATTTGACGCTATTGATTAGATTATCTTAATATTCCATCCCATTCCACAGCACTTTACGACATGGATGTCGTAAAAGGCGCATCAGAGGCAGGATGCCGATCATGCGTCGTGTGCGTCAGGAACCAATACCCAACCATGGAATATTTAGATAATCTTATCAATAATAGTCCATCCACATAAAAGAAGCTGTCTGCAAACGTCCGTCCCCAAAATCCCAAAATCAGATCCCCTCATCCCATTGACTTTTCCCATCCAAATTTATATAATATCATCAAATGGCAATGACGAAGACGAGTAGCACAGTTTATCGTTCCCAGCGAGCGAGGGATGGTGAGAGCCTTGCAAAGTGAAACGGTGTGAATAACAGCTTTACCAGCCAGTACAATTGATTTGAGTGACTGTATTCAGTAATTCAGGTGGCACCGCGGACTTATGATATGTTCGTCCTGAGACAAGCAATGTTTCAGAACGGACTTTTTTTATGCGCTCCGTTCAAAACAAATCGGTTTAATAAGGAGGAGACAGATATGTCAAACATTTATCGTGACCATACGATGAATCAGATTACAGAAGCAGATGTTGACAGTACATTAAGGATTGCCGGCTGGGTAGAAAATATCCGTGACCACGGAGGCGTATCCTTTATTGACTTAAGAGATATGTACGGTGTTATGCAGGTCGTTATGAGAGATACCTCTTTACTTGACGGTATCAATAAAGAAGATTGTATCAGTGTTGAAGGTCTGGTACAGCATCGTGATGAAGAGACCTACAATCCCAAGATCCCGACCGGTACTATCGAACTGGAGGCACACAAGGTTGAGATTTTAGGCAAGGTATACAAACAGCTTCCTTTCGAAGTACAGACTTCCAAGGAAATCCGCGAAGATCTGAGATTGAAATACCGTTATCTTGATCTGAGAAACAAAAAAGTAAAAGACAACATTGTATTCCGTTCACAGGTCATCAGCTTTTTACGTCAAAAGATGACAGAGATGGGATTTTTGGAAATCCAGACACCGATCCTTTGTGCATCATCACCCGAAGGTGCCCGTGACTATATCGTTCCGTCACGTAAATACAAAGGTAAATTTTATGCTTTACCTCAGGCACCCCAGCAGTACAAACAGCTGCTTATGGTATCCGGATTTGATAAATACTTCCAGATCGCTCCCTGCTTCCGTGATGAGGATGCAAGAGCAGACCGTTCCCCCGGAGAGTTTTATCAGCTTGATTTTGAAATGAGCTTTGCGACACAGGAAGATGTTTTCCGTGCCGGAGAAGAAATCCTGACTGCAACCTTTGAAAAATTTGCTCCGGAAGGTGCATTTGTCACAGCAGCACCTTATCCGGTTATCAGCTACAAGGAAGCTATGTTAAAATACGGCTCCGACAAACCGGACCTTAGAAATCCATTGGTTATCGTGGACGTGACAGACTTTTTCCAGAGATGTACATTCAAGCCCTTCCACAAAAAGACAGTACGTGCGATCAATGTGCATGCAAAGCTTTCCAAAGGCCAGCATGAAAAGCTTCTTAAGTATGCACAGTCTATCGGCATGGGCGGCTTAGGATACCTGGAAGTACTTGATGATATGACTTACAAGGGACCGATTGATAAATTTATCCCGGATGATATGAAAGAGGAGATCGCACAGCTTGCCGGTTTGAAGGCAGGAGACACCATCTTCTTTATCGCAGATAAGGAAGCAAAGGCTGCCAACTATGCAGGCCAGCTTCGTACCGAGATCGCAACAAGACTGGATCTCATCGAAAAGAATGCATTCCGTTTCTGCTTTATCAATGATTTCCCGATGTACGAGTATGACGAGGAAGAAAAGAAGATCATCTTTACACACAATCCATTCTCTATGCCTCAGGGCGGGCTGGATGCATTAAACAATATGGATCCTCTCGATATTCTGGCTTATCAGTATGATATCGTGTGCAACGGTGTGGAATTATCCTCCGGCGCTGTCCGCAACCACAGTCTGGACATCATGGTCAAGGCATTTGAAATTGCAGGTTACACAGAGGAAGATCTGCAGCAGAAGTTTGGAGCACTTTACAATGCATTCCAGTATGGTGCGCCGCCGCACGCAGGTATGGCACCCGGTGTTGACCGTATGATCATGCTGTTAAAGAACGAGGAAAATATCCGTGAAGTCATTGCCTTCCCGATGAACGGCAATGCCCAGGATCTGATGTGTGGAGCTCCCGGTGAGGTTACCGAGCAGCAGCTTCGTGAGGTTCATATCAAGGTCAGAGACTAAGAGGACTGATATCAAAATTGTATGAAAAAGCTGGAGGGATTGAGATAAAGATAGCAATCCTTCCGGCTTTCTGTTATATTGAAGTAAATATGCAGATGATGTATAGTTACAACAAAATGATGTATAATAATGACCATGAAAGATAAGAGGTAACAGGATTATGAAGAAAACCATAATTTCTTTTTTGATGATGATAGGCCTTGTTATGGCACTTACAGGCTGCCAGTCCAAAAATGAAGGGGCAGCAAATGATGTGGATGCAGCATTTCCGGATGCAGTTTCTGTTCTGGCAGAAGCGTGGAATCAGATGCCGGAGACATTTCCGGTTGTCGGTGGCAGTATGGAAACGGCTGTTGAGGATGCGCCTGCCAGCGTGGACTTATCCGATACAGATGCGCTGACATATACGTTCTTGGTTCCGGAGGATGTGCAAAAGGATATCACGGACGCAGCGACACTTTCGCACATGATGAATGGAAATACATTTACCGCAGTTGCAGTGCATATGGGAAGCATGAGCTGTGAGGACGCAGCTGCAAAGATCAAGGATAAATTTCTTGGCAATCAGTTTATGTGCGGTTTTCCTGATAAAATTAAAATTGTCAGTATGGGCAGTTATGTGATCTATGCATATGGAGCAACCGACATTGTAGATGATTTTATGAAAGGCTACGAGGAACTTGACGGAGCATCGGTTGTAGCTGATGAAATCTATCAGTAAAGGAAATATCAGACAGATATGCTTTTTTCAAGTATTACTTTTTTGTTTTATTTTTTACCGGTTTTTCTGATCTGTTATTTTATCGTGCCAAAGAAATTTGCCAACGCAGTTTTACTGCTTGGCAGTCTTTTCTTTTATGCATGGGGGGAACCGAGGTATTTGTTGTTAATGGTGATGATGATCTGTGCCGGATACTTTTTTGGCATATGGATTCAAAAGATCACAACGCCGGGCAGCAGGAAATTAGTCACAGCTTTGTCTGTGGCTTTTTGTCTTGTCGTGCTCGGCTTTTTTAAATATACGGATTTTCTTCTGGAAAATATAAATCGTCTGCCGGGTCTTTCGGTGTCCCTTTTATCTGTTACGTTGCCGATCGGCATCAGTTTTTATACCTTTCAGATTATCAGTTATCTGTTGGATGTCAGTCATAAAAAGGTTTCGGCTCAAAAGAATTTCCTTTGTCTGGCAGTTTATATTGCCATGTTTCCCCAGCTGATCGCTGGTCCTATTGTCCGTTACCGGGATATTGAAAAGCAGCTGACGGAGAGGACGGTTACGGTGCCGGAAATTTCCTGCGGTATCAGGCGTTTTGTGATCGGACTTTGTAAAAAACTGATTTTGGCTAATACATTGGGAGAAATCGGGAATCTGTATCGGGAAACTTCACAGGTAACAGTGGTCTTTGTGTGGCTATATGCAATAGCGGCAACATTGCAGATCTATTTTGACTTTTCCGGATACAGCGATATGGCGATCGGTCTTGGTAAGATCATGGGCTTTGAGCTGCCCGAAAACTTTGATTATCCCCTTGCATCCTGTAGTATTACAGATTTCTGGCGCCGCTGGCATATGACCCTTGGAGGTTTTTTCAGGGATTATCTTTATATTCCGCTTGGTGGTAACCGTGTCCCGGTGCTCAAATGGATCCGCAATATCCTGATCGTGTGGATGGCGACCGGATTGTGGCACGGTGCTGCATGGACGTTTGTGGTATGGGGGATGTTTTTTGCATTCTTTCTGGTAATTGAGAAGACGATAAAAAAAGCGATCCTTAAAAATGAAAAAGTGCTTCCCAAACAGATTCCCGGAATTGTATTGTGCCGTCACATTTATGTATGGCTGCTTTTATGCATAAGCTTTGTGATCTTCAATGCTACAGATCTGTCGGATGCATTTACAGCTTTAAAATATATGTCCGGTGCAGGCCATATCAGTCTCGTATCGGCTGAAAGTCTGTTTTATTTCCGGGACTATTTCTTTATTCTGCTGATTGCTGTTGTCATTGCCTGTGGATTTTTCCGGTATTTGACAGACTTTCTCAGACAATATCAAACAGGAGAAAGGGTGCTCAACATTGTGGAGCCAATACTGCTTGCAACCGGATTCCTGATCTGTGTTGCTTATCTGATCAACGGAAGCTACAATCCATTTTTGTATTTCCGGTTCTGATTTTTGTAATAAAGGAAAGTAAGCTATGAGTAACCGTAAAAAAGACTGGTGCAATATCATATTGATGGGATGTCTTTTGGTAGCAGGCTTGATTGCTTGTCTGGTTCATCCGCAAAAAGAGGTATCCGTATCGGAAAGAAGGACGCTTCACTCTTTCCCTGAGCTAGGTCTTGAGACCATCTATACCGCAAGGGGCACGGAAAGCTTTATGGACAGATTTGAGCCATATGTGGTAGATCAGTTTCCGTGCAGAGAACGGTTTCGGACGCTGTATTCTGCCTTTTCACTGTATGTGCTGCAGAAGAAAGAAGTAAACGACATTTATTATGCTGAGGATCATATTTTGAAAACAGATTCGGAAATAAGGGAGAACTCTGTTTCATGGGCACTAAACCGCATGAAATATATTGATGAGAAATATCTTCAAAACAGCCATGTGTATTTTTCAATTATCCCGGATAAAAACGATTATCTGTCGGAGCATGAACAGGTGCCATATCTGGATTTTGATGCGTTTGAGGCAGGATTTCGCGAAAAAACGGATGCCTTTAGTGAATACATCGATCTAACGGATGAGCTTGAACTGGATGATTATTACCGTACCGATCTTCACTGGAGGCAGGAAAAGCTTCTGCCGGTGGTAAATAAGCTTGAGTTAGCAATGGGTAATTATGAAGAGAAACCCGGTAAAGCAAAGACAGGAAACGGATATCTTTACGGACAATTTGAAGAGAAAGAAGCCGATGTGCCGTTTTATGGCGTATATTATGGTCAGGGGGCACTGCCGGTCGCCCCGGATAAGCTTTCTTATCTGTATGCCGGTTATATGGATGGGTGTGTTGTGACCTGTTATGATACGGGAAAGGCCGAGGCAATGCCTATGTATGATGAGCCGGCCCTTAAGGGAATGGATCCGTATGAACTGTTTTTATCCGGTTCCAGGGCACTGATCACAATTGAAAATCCGGATTGTAGCAATGACCGGGAGCTGGTTTTATTCCGGGATTCGTTTGGAAGCAGTATTGCGCCCTTGTTAGCACAGGCTTATTGCAAGGTTACGCTGGTCGATATCCGCTACATCCGATCTGATGTACTGGGGCGGTTTGTTGATTTTGATGGAGCGGATGTTTTGTTTTTGTACAGTACACAGGTTTTGAATCACTGCGACGGACAGTTCTTGCAGTGACGAAGCTCCGGAAAATTTATTAAAAAATATTTTAGAAAATTGTTACAAATTTCTTTTCCGTTTTATGGTATCATATAGATATAGTATGATATTAAAATAAAAAAGAAAGGATGATCGCATGGCAGAAACCAAAAAACAGGATGAAATTTTACAGTTAGGAAGAACCTTACTAAGGCTGCGTTCCACCATGGATGCCGCACACCTGAAAAATATTTTTAAAGAAATGTCCTTTATGGACTACGAGGTGTTGAATTTGTTGGTGGCACGGTTAAATTTACATACGGCTGACAAAATATATTTATCTGAGGTCAGCAAGGAGCTGGATATCCCTATTCAAAAGGTATCCGCGATGGTCAAAAACTTACAGAGCAAGGGCTTTGTGTACTGGACACATGATAAGTCGGGCACTTATATCAGGCTTTCCGAGCTTGGAAAGGAAACGATGGAAGCCCAGCAGCATAAATTGATGGAATACTTTTCCACGATTGTAGACCGGATCGGTATGGAGGAATTTAAAAAGATTCTGTACAAGATGGAAGAGCTTGAAGAAATCATGGTAGAAGAATCCATGAACATATAAAGAAACAAGATATATATGACAACAAAAAGTTGCCGGAACCGGAGGTTTTGGCAGCTTTTTATATTTGTGAAGCTGAATCGCACAGGTTTTTAAATGAATCTTAACAATTTAAGTCCTTTAAACTTAATAATTTTTCGATTAAGATAGATAATGTGATCACAATTGAAATGGAAATTCAATTTGCCAATTGGAAGAAGAGAGGAATTAATCATGTATAGTATTTTGGTTTGCGATGATGAAAAGGATATCGTATCAGCACTGGAAATATATTTAAAGGGCGAAGGCTATGATGTCGTCACAGCCTACAATGGCGAGGAAGCCTTAAAGCAGCTGAAGGAAAAGGAGATTCATCTGGTGCTTTTAGACTATATGATGCCGGTCATGGATGGTATGAAGACAATCACCGAGATCCGTAAAAGAAGCAATGTGCCGGTTATTTTTCTGACCGCAAAGAGTGAGGATACAGACAAGATTGTCGGACTGAATATCGGAGCCGATGACTATGTGACCAAGCCGTTCAATCCGGTGGAGCTTTTGGCGCGTGTCAAATCCCAGTTGAGGAGATACATGCAGCTTGGAGCAGCCAATACATCACCGGTGAGTGAAGCGGATGTATTGCGTGTCGGACCGCTGATGTTAAACAATTTATCCAAGGAAGCTTATCTGGATGGAGAGCTTCTGACATTGACAAAAACCGAATACGACATTTTGGAACTGTTAATGCGTCATCCGGGACAGGTATTTTCGCCCCGGGATATTTACACCAAGGTGTGGGATGAGATCTCAATCGGCAATGAGAGCACGGTTGCCGTACATATCCGTCATTTGCGTGAAAAAATCGAGATCGATCCTGCCAACCCGCGATTTGTAAAGGTCGTGTGGGGACGAGGCTATAAATTGGAAAACGGATGGCAGAAATAAAAGGAGATTGTTAGGATGGATGAAACAACCAACAGCCGGGATGCTGCTAATGAAGCAGACGACAGGGAAAGTATTGCCGGCATAGAGGAAAAATCCCGGGATAAAAAAGGTAATAAGCACAAAGAAAAATATGAAAAAAAGTGTTCTTCTGGTGCAAAATCCGAATGGGATCAAAAGAAAAACAGAAGATTTAAAAAGAGTACACTGGTTATGATGATCGTATCGGTCGTAAGCTGTGCACTGACGGTCTTTTTGGGAATTGCCACTTCTTTTATGGCAGATAATGGTGTTATGGATGGACATGGCAGGGAGGCGATGCTGAATTATCAGATGGAGCTTTTGATGGACCGGTATTCTATCTGGGCACTTTCCGACCGTGGACGCAATTATAATATGGATACCATCGAAAAGACCAATCTGCATATGGGAATCATCAGCAGCAAAAAGGATGACATCGACACCAAAGATCTTGCGGATATGAGTAACTATGTGGTAAATAATTTTGATAAAAATTTTGATGCAAACAATGTCCATATTTTTAAGACCTATGTGGATAAATACACGGATCTCAACTATGATATGACTGATATCTGGGGTTATGCAAGGGTGTGGCACGATCAGACGGAAAATGCAGAACAGGTACAGATGCAGGGGTTTTATTATGACTGGATGACCAACAAGCTGTATGTGCAGGCCGGAGATGATCTGTATCTGTTAAATACCGAGTATTGGATCACCAATGCCGACAAAAGCGAATCTACGGATGACGTGATTTTTTATATCGATGATGCCCATGATGACTGGACCGATATGACCTTATTGATAGAAATTCCGGATTTTGAGTATCAGATTCCGGTATCCAGAATTGAGATCATTGATGACTTAGAGCTGCGGGATAAGAATATCTCCCAGAATGAAATCCTGAATATGGGAGCGGGATACCTGGATGTTGTGTGCAATGGAGATGCTTCTACGGACAGGGTTTATTACTGGGTTGTCACATACTTAAATGATCCGCTGGTTTCCAATGGCCAGTCGCTGTGGCACAACGAGGATCTGTTTTTGCAGATGGAAACCGTGTTCAATTTTCTGTATGACTGGAAATATGTCGTTGTTGTATTACTGGTATTATCCGGCATTATGCTCGGTGTCAGTGTATTGTACTGGATTTTTAAAGCTATTTCATTTATTTTCCATGCATTTGGAAAAATTATTCTGATGTGGAAGCTTGTATTGGTTTTGCTGGCCGGCTTCTGGCTGATCGTGGTCTTTGGACTTTCCGCGGGCGGCGGAGCTGCATTTTTAATCATTTTATATGTTTTCGTTTTCTGTCCGGTGGTTTTGTATATCGGATGGGAATACCGCAAGATCAACCGTGTCTGTGATGAGTTAGCAAAAGGCAACATTGATGCAAAGATTGATTCCAGACATATGATATGGGATATGAAAAATCAGGCAGACAATATCAATGCGATCAGTGACAGCATCAATCTTGCCGTAGAGCAGAAGATGAAATCGGAGCGTATGAAGGCAGAGCTGATTACCAATGTATCGCATGATATCAAGACGCCGCTTACTTCCATTATCAATTATGTGGATCTTTTGAGCAGAGAGGATATTGAAAACGAGACTGCCAGAGAATATATTGAGGTACTTGACCGTCAGTCAAATAAATTAAAGAAACTGATCGTAGATCTGATCGAGGCATCCAAAGCATCCACCGGCAATCTGGAAATCCATCCGGAGGAGATTGATGTGCGGATGGCGCTTTTACAGGTAACCGGAGAATATGAAGAAAAATTAAAGGAAGCAGGTGTGGAGCTTTTCTTAAATGCGCCGGAAGAAAGTGTCATGATAAGAGCAGACGGCAGATATCTGTTCCGGATCTTTGACAATCTGATGACCAACATTATGAAGTATTCTCTTTGCAATACCAGAGCTTATATTGATCTGACAACGGAAGCGGAAAGCGTGCTGGTCGTATTTAAAAACATATCGAGAGAGCAGTTAAGCGTCAAGGGTGAAGATTTCACAGAGCGTTTTTACAGAGGAGATGCATCTCGCAACACAGAGGGCAACGGACTTGGACTTGCGATTGTAAAGAGCCTTGCAGAGCTTATGCAGGGTACGATAAGTGTTGTGGTTGACGGAGATCTGTTTAAGGTAGAAATCCGTTTCCCCAGACTGGCATCTGATAACAAAGCCGGGAAATAAAACCGGAAAAAACATAATGAATATAAACGAAGTCCATGTTATACTCGGTGTATAGACCGTAGTTTGACCCGCTGACAGCAGACCGGCGATGATTTTTGGCAGGTTCTGACAGCCGGATGATGGGAGAAAGCACATGGACAAAAGAGCAGAGCTGTATGATGTAGAAGCATTGTATGCATATATAGAAGGTATTGCAAAACAAAATAATCTGGAACAGACCATGATGGCATTGCCCCTTATGAAGGAATTGCATAAGGGGCAATTTCGCTATGGAAACGACAAAAAGCCTTATATCATCCATCCCATGATGATTGCCAGACAGGCTGTTGCTTTGGGACTTTTAGATGATGAGCTGGTGGCTGCAATCTTGTTGCATGATGTTTTAGAGGATTGTGATGTAAAAAAAGAAGAGCTTCCGGTTAGTGATGAGGTAAAAAAGATCGTGGAGCTTGTCAGCTTTTTTGAAAAAGAGGGTGTCTCGGAGGCGGAAGCCAAAGCTGACTATTATCAAAAAATAGCCGGACACAAAAAGGCTTCCATCCTGAAGGTGCTGGACCGCTGCAATAATGTCAGTACTATGGGAGAGACGTTTCCCATAGCACGGCTTTGCCGCTATATAGAGGAGACGCAGACCTATGTTTATCCTTTGATAGAAAAAATTCTGTCCGATTATCCGGAATATTCTGATGCGGCATTTCTTGCACAGTATCAGATTGAAAGCATTCTCAGAACACTAAAGCGTTTTTTAAATAATGAATCTGACACCGCCATGGATGCAGGTCAGCGATAGTGTCTGAAGCTCACCGGCGTATTCCCCGTCAGCGTGTACAGTGAGCTTATCCTCGGTATGGATGGTAAGTGATTCTGAACGCAGGAAATGTATAAAGCGTGAATTGGTGTGTTTACCCAAAAATGCCAAAGGTAAGAGATAAAACGCCCGGAAGGGATGCAGATTGGCAACAACCATGATATCAAACCGGCCGTCACAGCCGTCTGCCATAGGGGTCATTTTGACACCGCCTCCTTCATAAGGATGTATCATGGTCACCACAAAAAGCACGCGATCAAAGTGGTGAGTAGTCCCGTCGGCAAGTGTGATGTCACAGGAGGTCTGTCTGGCAGTCAGGATCTGCTTGATGGCGATGACTACATAAGAAAGCTTGCCAAGGTGGAGCCTGTTTAAAAGATCCTTGACCGGCGAGGAGTTGGTTTCTCTGCATACGGCTGCATCCAGGCCGATGCCGCAGCTGACGCAGAAATTTCTTTTGCCTCTCGGAACACCTCCCGGTATTTCCAGCTGTCCGAGGTCTACATTGCGGATCTGTCCGCGCTGGTAGCGCTGTATAAATTCATCGGGATCTGCAGATATATGTAAAGCTCTTGCCAGATCGTTGCTCGAACCGGTCGGCAGATAGGCGATTGCGATATCGTTACGGTCATTTAGTGTAGTCATGACCTCATTCATGGTGCCGTCACCGCCAAGGACGGCAATGACCGGATCAGAGCCCCCGTCTTTATCAATTCTTTCCATAATCTGTCTGGTGCATCTGACTGCGCCGTGCTTTTTGTCGGTTAAAAAAGCTTCATATACGATAAAATTTTCATTCAGCTTTTCTTTCAATAATGTAAATCGTGTTTTTCCGAGTCCGGACTTGGACGCCGGATTTACAATGATGTATAACATAAAAACTCCTTTGCGGTAAGTTAAAAATTCTTTATTTACAACTATAACATATCAACGGAAAAATCGCACCGGTTTTGTATAAACAGGACCTTTTGACGGGAAAAACAGAAAATGCTTGAAAAAAAACCGAAAATAGACCATTATAATATATATACAACAGGGAATTGACCCAATAGTGAAAAGACAGGAGGATGTAACATGTATTCTTTAGACGAAGTAAGAAACGTTGACCCCGAAATCGCAGAGGCGATTGTAGATGAACAGCAGAGACAAAACAGTCATATTGAGCTGATCGCTTCTGAGAACTGGGTAAGCAAGGCAGTTATGGCAGCAATGGGAAGTCCGCTTACCAACAAATATGCAGAAGGATATCCGGGAAAGAGATACTATGGTGGATGTCAGTGCGTGGATGTGGTTGAAAATCTGGCAATTGAGAGAGCAAAACAATTGTTTGGATGTGAGTATGTCAATGTACAGCCTCATTCCGGTGCACAGGCTAATCTTGCCGTTCAGTTTGCCATCTGCAAACCCGGCGATACCATCATGGGAATGAATCTGGATCACGGCGGACATCTGACACATGGTTCACCGGCCAATATTTCAGGTGCATATTTCAATATCGTTCCTTACGGAGTTAATGACGAAGGATTCATTGATTATGATAAATTAAGAGAGATCGCGCTTGAGTGCAAGCCCAAGATGATCATCGCAGGTGCTTCCGCATATGCGCGTACCATTGATTTCAAAAAATTCCGTGAGATCGCAGATGAAGTGGGAGCTGTTCTTATGGTCGATATGGCTCATATTGCCGGACTTGTGGCAGCAGGCCTTCATCCCTCACCGATCCCTTATGCAGATGTTACTACCACAACCACACACAAGACCTTACGTGGACCTCGTGGCGGTATGATCTTATCCAGTGAAGAAAATGCCAAAAAATACAATTTCAACAAAGCTGTATTCCCCGGTATCCAGGGTGGTCCCTTGATGCATGTGATCGCTGCAAAAGCAGTCTGCTTCAAAGAAGCTTTAAGTGATGATTTCAAGGTTTACCAGCAGGGAATTATCGACAACGCACAGGCTTTGTGCAAAGGCTTAATGGACAGGGGAATCAAGATTGTTTCCGGTGGAACGGACAATCATCTGATGCTGATGGATCTGACACCCTTTGACCTGACAGGAAAGGCTGTTGAAAAGCTGCTTGATGATGCTCATATCACAGCCAACAAAAATACCATTCCCAACGATCCCAAATCTCCTTTTGTCACAAGCGGTATCCGTTTAGGAACACCGGCTGTTACATCACGTGGCATGAATACCGAAGATATGGATCAGATCGCAGAGGCTATTGCACTCGTTGTCAAAGGCGGAGAAGAAAAGGTCCCTGAAGCAAGAGCGATTGTACAGAAGCTGACAGATAAATATCCGTTGATCTAATCTGTAGTTTTAAAAAACAATTAAGATTTATTTAAGAGACTGCCATATAAATTGACAGTCTCTTTTTTTCGTGGAAAATATAGTTAGGATAAAGAATTTCCGGTTAAAGAATTTCCGGATAAAGAAGCTGCGAATGAATAAACAGAAGCATTGTGATCCGGCTTATGACTGATGCCCGGATGAATTATATGGAAAAATTAAGATGATGAGGACAGGCAACTGATGAAGAAAGACCATATTGGTAAAGAACAAAAACAGAAAATTATTTTATTTGCATTGATGCTCACAGTTTTTCTCCTGGTGCTGGGAGGAATCATCGGAATGCTTCATTTAGCCCGTCGCTCAAAGACCAGACAGACCATGGTCACGTCCGATGCGGAAATGCAGATTTTGCAGGATTTAAAGGACAGTATGAAGGATAGACAGCTTACGGTCATTCTGGATGCGGGGCATGGTGGCAATGATGTCGGCACCGGTGATGAAACCTACTGGGAAAAGGATATCAACTGGGATATTGTACAGAATATGGAAAAAATGCTTACATACTGTGGCGTAGAGGTGCTTCTTACCAGAAATGGGGATGAAACCGTTTTACTTGATGACAGATCGGCATTTGCCAATGCTCATGAAGAAGCTTCTTATTATATCAGTGTTCATTGCAATTTCTGCGAAGGAGATTCCTCTGTTTGCGGGCTGGAATGTTATTACTGGGATGGCAGCGAACCGGGTCGTGCCTATGCACAGGCCATTCTTTCTGCCGCAGAGGACAGCGGAAAGATTTCGGTCCGCGGTCTGAAGACGGATAATTTTCATGTGCTGAGGGAAACGAAAATGCCGGCAGTTTTGGTTGAAACCGGATATCTTTCCAATCCAGAGGATAAAAAACTGCTTTATGACGAAAACTATCAGAAAACCCTGGCATTATATCTGACAAAAGGGATTGTTAGCGGTGCCTTACAGTAGTTTCTGCTTGAATTTGTATAAAAATCGACAAAAACGCTTGCCTGTATTTGTATCATGTGCTAGAATATCTTTCGGTGGCGCACACTTGTCCACTGTAGAAAGACAAACGCGCAAATGTCCGTATGTGGAAGATTGGATATTTACAGGAGGCGTTTTTTATGACTGAAACACCCAAATATTTTGTGGTAAGACCCAAGGCTCTGCCGGAGGTTCTTTTAAAGGTTGCCGGTGCCAAGAGACTATTGGAGACAGGCAAGGCAGAATCGGTGCAGGATGCAACAGAAATGGTTGGGATTAGCCGTAGTTCTTTTTATAAATACAAGGATGACATTTTTCCGTTTCATGAAAGCTCGGAGGGGACGACATTTACCCTGACCGTGCAGATGGACGATGAGCCGGGACTGTTATCGGATCTGTTAAAGGTGGTAGCCGGGTACGGAGCCAATATTCTGACGATTCATCAGAGTATTCCGATCAATGGTGTGGCCTCGGTTTCGATCAGTATTACGATGTTACAAAATACTGAGAAGCTTTCAGAGGTCATCGAACAAATGGAAACGCAAAAAGGTGTGCATTACGTCAAAATGATAGCTAAGGAGTAAAAAAATGGCAAAAGTAGCAGTGTTAGGATACGGTACAGTAGGAAGCGGTATTGTTGAGGTCATCAAGACCAACCGGGAACTAATTGAAAAGAGAGTTGGCACAGAGGTTGATGTAAAATATATCCTCGATCTGAGAGAATTTCCCGGAGATCCTTATGAAGAATTACTGGTGCATGATGTGCAGGTGATCATGGATGATCCGGAGGTTGATATTGTATGCGAGGCGATGGGTGGTACCGGTGCTGCATATCAGTTTACCAAGACTGCATTATCCAAAGGAAAGAGTGTATGTACCTCCAACAAGGCTCTTGTTGCGGAATATGGCCCGGAGCTTTTAAAGCTTGCAGAGGAAAATCACTGTAATTATCTGTTTGAAGCAAGCTGCGGCGGTGGTATTCCGATCATCCGTCCTTTGCAGACCTGTCTGTTGCAGGAACAGATCATTGCTTTAAAGGGAATCATCAACGGAACCACCAATTACATTCTGACCAAGATGGAGTTAGAGGGTGCTGACTTTGACGCAGTATTAAAGGATGCACAGGCGCTTGGGTATGCAGAGGCTAATCCGGAGGCTGATATTGAAGGTCATGATGTACAGCGTAAGATTGCTATTTTATCCTCCGTTGCATTTGGAAATACAGTATATTATAAGGATGTTCCGACAGAGGGCGTTACCAGGATTTCCATTGATGATTTTAAATATATGAAACAGCTTGGGGCGACGATCAAGCTGCTTGGCATGAGCCGGTACGAAGATGGTAAGTATTTTGCAATGGTTGCACCGTTTGTTTTGACAAAGGAAAGCCCGTTATACAATGTAAATGATGTTATGAATGCAGTGTTAGTCACAGGTAACACATTGGGTGACAGCATGTTTTACGGAGCCGGAGCCGGCAAGCTGCCGACTGCAAGTGCGGTTGTTTCCGATGTTGTTGAATGTGCATTAAATCCCGGCAGGACGGTTGCCTGCACCTGGAAACCTGAAAAACTTGAACTTTCTGATATTTCAGATGCTAAGAGACGTTTCTTTGTCCGTATGACCAATACCAACGAAGAAGCAGTAAAGGCAGCATTTGGTAAAGTACAGTTACTTGAGGCTGTCAAAGAAAATGAAGTAGCATTTGTAACAGAGGTTATGACCGAACGTGTATATAAAGATCTTGCATCAGCTTTTGATGTTGTCAGCATGATCCGGATGGATAATTGATCATATTTTATGAGGAGAGAGAAACATGAAAAAAGTAGTGAAATTTGGTGGAAGTTCTTTGGCAAGTGCCGAGCAGTTTAAAAAGGTAGGAGATATTATCCATGCTGATGCAGACCGCAAGTTTGTGGTTCCTTCTGCCCCGGGCAAAAGAAACTCCAAAGATACAAAAGTTACGGATATGCTGTATGCAACCTATGCTTATGCAGAGGCCGGCAATGATTTCACGAAAGCACTTGCGCAGATCAAAAACCGTTATCAGGAAATTATCGACGGACTGTGCCTGAACTTATCACTGGATAAGGAATTTGACGAGATTACAAAACAGTTTAAAAATAAGGCCGGCAGTGATTATGCAGCCAGCCGTGGAGAATATTTAAACGGTATCATCATGGCAAATTACCTTGGCTATGAATTTATTAATCCGGCAGAAGTTATTTTCTTTAATGAGCATGGAGATTTTATGGCTGCCAAGACAGATGAAGTTTTATCTGCCCGCCTGAAAGATGTAGAAAGAGCTGTTATCCCCGGATTTTTCGGAGCAAAGGAAGACGGTACGGTAAAGACTTTTTCAAGAGGTGGTTCTGATATTACAGGTTCCATTGTTGCAAAAGCCGTGAAAGCGGACATCTATGAAAACTGGACGGATGTTTCCGGCTGTCTGATCGCAGATCCCCGTATTGTTGACAATCCGAAGCCGATCAGTACAATTACCTATCGTGAATTAAGAGAGTTATCCTACATGGGTGCAAGTGTACTGCATGAGGATGCAATCTTCCCGGTCCGCAAGGCCGGTATTCCGATCAATATCAAAAATACCAATGCACCTAAGGATCCCGGAACATGGATTGTGGAAAGTACCTGCCACAAACCGCCGTATGTCATCACCGGTCTTGCAGGTAAAAAAGGATTCTGTGCTATCAATATTGAAAAGGATATGATGAACAGTGAGATCGGATTTGGAAGAAAAGTCCTGCAGGTATTTGAGGAAAACGGCATTTCTTTCGAACATATGCCTTCCGGAATTGATACCATGACCATTATCGTCCATCAGTCTGAGTTTATGGAAAAAGAGCAGAGAGTACTTGCCGGTATCCATAAGTTGGCAGAGCCCGATTCAATTGAGATGGAATCAGATCTTGCTTTAATCGCTGTTGTAGGCCGAGGCATGAAAGCTGCAAAAGGAACTGCAAGCCGTATTTTTGCAACATTGGCTCATTCCAATATCAATGTTAAGATGATTGACCAGGGTTCTTCAGAGCTCAATATTATTATCGGAGTTAAGGAAGCTGACTTTGAAACAGCAATCAGACAGATTTACAGTATTTTTGTGGATACTGCGGATAATAAATAGGATCTGACAGCCGGGATAAGCTGGAAAGTTGAGAGATATTTCGGAATGATGGGAGATATTCTGGAATGATGGGAGATATTCTGGAGTGATGAGAGATATTCTGGAATGATGAGAGATATTCTGGAATGATGAGAGATATTCTGGAATGATGGGAGATATTCTGGAATGATGGGAGATATTCTGGAATGATGGGAGATATTCTGGAATGATGGGACATTCTGGAATGATGAGAAATAAGCGGAAAATAAACGTGCGAAGATGATGGAGCGTTTGTTTTTCGCTTTTTTGTTGCCGGTTATATGGTCGGGATGGTCGGGAATCGGAGAATATCTTGAATAAGGTTGGAGATCTGTTAGGTGCCGAGGACAAAAACGAGAAAAATGAGAAAAAGCCCTGCGGTCTGTTGTGGGTGAGGGCGAAAAACAAGAAAAATGAGAAAAAAGCCCTGTGGTCTGTTGTAGGTGAGGGCGAAAAACAAGAAAAATGAGAAAAAAGCCCTGCGGTCTGTTGGAGACGAGGGCAAAAATCAGGAAAAATGAGAAAAAAGCCCTGCGGTCTGTTGATGATGAGGGCAAAAAACAAGAAAAATGAGAAAAAAGCCCTGCGGTCTGTTAATGATGAGGGTAAAAATCAGGAAAAATGAGAAAAAAGCCCTGAGGTCTGTTGTAGATGAGGGCAAAAAACGAGAAAAGTGAGAAAAAACATACTACAATTAGTTGATGTCAGATTGTCAGGAAGTCTGTATTTTGGAAAACTTGAAAACATCGACTATTCTGAAAAAGTTCATAAACTGCTAATTATTGAAAAGAAATTTATATTCAATTTCCATACCTTAATTCTATATTGTGATGTTAGGGTCAAAAAGTATTTTGCCCCTAACTTGATATCCACGAATTGCTCCGCTGCAAAGCAACTTCCACAATTCTCAAACATTCGAAATCCGCTGATTTACTGCATCAATCGCTATTTTCTCATGTTTGGTGGGTCCCAAGTTCAAAAGTCTTATCGTGCAAGCACGAACGACTTTTTGACCTTTTGACCCTGATATCATATTATACAAAAGTAATAGAAAGAGTAACACCGAGAGTAACACCGAGAGCGACACCGAAAGCAACACCGAGAGGAACATCAAGAGCAGAAGCGTAAGCGACACACACAAGAGCAAAAAAACACAAAAAACAATAGCCCCAGGCCTTATGGTACACTTAGAAAACTCCAGAAGGGATATGATAAGGATATGGATTTGATGCAAGGAAAGATTGAAAAGCTTACCAGTCAGGTTTAGGTTTCTAAAGGATAAGCTGTCTAGGACCGAAGCATTCTTGGAAATGAAGGGCATCTTGGAAGAGTTCAAGGAATTCATAAGACCTAAATCGATTCAAGAGAAGTTAGCTCTTAATCAGAAAAAGGTTGAGGAAGCAGAAAAGGAACGTCCAAAAGATGAAATCAAGAGAAAAAGAGATATTGCTTTTTAAAGTAATCAAAGTTCTAAATTGATGTTATTCGCTTTATCGCATATAATATCCTTGTAACATTGTATTCAGAGAAGTAGACAAATTTATGAAGGTTATGAGTTCTGCAGATACTGTAGCTAGATGGAATATTTCACGACACAGTGCGTCCTGAATTGAGTTGGACTCATTACAGGGTTTTAATGAAGGTTAAGGATGAAGATGCTGGAAATTTTTATTTGGAAGAAGCAGTCAAAGCAGGATGGAGTTCTAGACAATTGAATCGCCAGATTAATTCTTTTTATTACCAGAGAATACTTGCGAGCAAAGATAAAGAAAAAATGATAAATCGAAATAAGTTGTACTTTATGGAGGGAAGGTTATGAAAAGAAATATTCTTCTTTTGTTTTTATCGTTATGTCTTATGACTATCCCGGCCTGTGGAAAAACTACAGTTTTAGTAAATAAAGCTAATGAGGATGTTAACGAAGATTTTGAAAAGATTTCCTCAAATACTGAGTCAAATGAAGATGTTATTGTTTCTGGCCCATTCGGAAGTATTACACTTACTATTCCTGATACATGGGAAACTGAAATATGTGATGTGGATAATACAAGTCTAATACTTACCTCATACGGAATTCACTTGAAACCAACTGCAGAATCGGAGGGGTTTGTTGAAGTCGGATATTGTGATAGCTTCGGAGTATGTGGGACAGGACTTGAAGAAAAGAAAGTCACAATAGCAGGCCATGAAGCTAACATAGGTTACTATGATGGTAATACGAACTGGAACTTTATTAGCTGGTTTGGAGAAGATAGTGAACTTCGTAACATTGTTGTGTTATGTAGTGCTGACTGGGGAGCAGATTATCTTGATGAACTGGTTGAAATCCTAGACAAGCTTCAGTTTGATGACACAAAACAGACTGGTGGTATTGGAATATATCAACCTAGTAGCGAATTAGGAATTGATGATGGTTACCTGAATGTGTCAGCAAGAAATATTTCAAGTACAGGTGTAGACATTGTGTTTAGATACGATGTGAATGGCGTCAACGAGTCTGCTTCAACGGAATCGCTTTATTACGGTGCATATTTGCCTATATCAAAAAAAGTTGGTAATGACTGGGTCGAACTTGAATATACATCCGATGAAAATGTGGGTTTTGATGATGTAGCATATCTTATTCAGGAAAATGAAGAAACCATTTACGAATATGATTGGGAATGGTTATATGGGGCACTTGAACCGGGTGAGTACCAGATTGCTATTAATATTTGCAATGATGCTAATATATATGCATATTTCATATTAAGGTAAAAATTATAAATAATGAGATAGACAAATAGGAAGTTGTAGGGATGAATGGAAATAAAAATGAAGCATAATCGTAATATGATTGTAAATGAAGAACCGAGATACAAAATATCATTGAAGAAAGGATACAGAATTTTATATATTGTAATGTCAATCTTTTTCTTGATAGGTACATTGTATTTTGGAATTATATCGTTTAGTTCAGGCACAGATACGATGCTTTTTGGTATTGGATTTACAGGGATTTTTCTTATATTTTTGTTCTATTCTTTGTACGGTTTAACAAAAAAATGTGAAAGATATAAAGGAAAAGTCGTTTATTCAGTTTTCTTGAAAACGAGAGAATATAACTTGTCAGATATTACTTTTTTTAATGAAGAAATTGAAGAATTTTATCGGGATCATGGCGATGGCAATGTAACCAGTAGTTGGGATAAGGTCACAACTTTCTATAACAAGCAGGGGGAAAAGCTATTCAAATTCGGCTTGGCTTATGACAACGTTCAGTTATTAGCAAGCGATGTCAAAAATACACAGAAAAGTATTTCGAATCAGAAAAAGAAAAGGTAGTCAAATTTCAGTTTGCAACTCAGTAATAACAAAAGCAGACCGTGTCCATGAGCACAGCAGTAGCTTATGCACCCAATCGTTATCACCATGTGCAAATGAACACGGCATCGTTAAATTATGCACCCACTAAAGGGTGTGCATGTTCATCGTTAAAAGGTGTACCGTTACATTGTATCATTTTTAGAACGGCAACCGACCCGGTCTGCGGTTCCGGTCACTGCCATATTATCCCCTATTGGGCTGATACACTGGGCAAAGAGGAACTGGTGGCCTATCAGGCGTCAAAACGGGGTGGGACGCTGTTCTGTCGCAGAGAGGGAAACAGAATATTCATGGCCGGAAAAGCTGCACTGTATTCTGTGGATGAATTATTCATTGATGAGGTTTAAATTAGAAGTTGTATTATTGAATAAAATGGAGATTTTGATATGAAAGACAAGGCAAACAAGGGTTATTGGCAACGACTTGCAAAAATATATGCACCTTTGATGGAGTCAGATAAGAAATTTTATAATGCAATCTGCGGATATATTAGAGATTATCTCAAATCTGATATGAATGTATTAGAATTAGCTTGTGGAACAGGGCAGCTATCTTTCCCATTGTCTGATTGTACTAATAGCTGGACGGCAACCGATTTTTCGGAAAATATGATTAAGCAAGCGAAAAGGAGAGGTACAACAGAAAAACTTAGTTTTTGTGTAGCCGATGCAACGGCACTTTCATATGAGAATGAAAATTTTGATTGTGTAGTAATTTCAAACGCACTGCACATTATGCCAGAGCCTGAAAAAGCAATGCAGGAAATTCGTAGAGTATTAAAAAAAGATGGTATTTTGTACGCACCAACCTTTTTATGGGCAGAGAAAAAATCAAGTGGTTTACGAAAGCGATTGATGTCTATTACAGGATTTAAAGCATACAAAGAATGGAACAAGGAAAATTTTTGTGAGTTTATTACGGATTATGGCTTTACAGTCATCAAAGTGAATTTGGTGGATGGCGGTTTAGCTCCTGTTGGAGTTTTGATTGCGAAAAAAACTAATTATTAAATCCCAGTTTCTGTTGCTTAAATAATGGGAATATGGCGTAAAACAAGGAACGCAACTTAAGGTTGCGTAAATGCAAAAGTAGGTTGGTGGAAGGAAAACATAAATTGAGCTTTTCTATATTTGCAAATTGTTGTAATAATTATGAAAAGAGGATTATGCTATGAGTTTTGGAGAAAATCTAAAAAATGTTAGAAAGCAAAGAGGCATTACACAAGAAGAGCTTGCAGAGACATTAGGGGTTTCAAGACAGGCAATTTCAAAATGGGAATCAGACAATGGGTATCCTGAAACAGAGAAATTATTATTGCTTTCAAAAAGATTAAATATTTCCCTGGACTATTTGATGAACGATGCTTCAGAAATGCAGGAGAAAGAACACACAGAAGAAAAAAGTGTTGTTATTGCTCCATCAGGTAAAATTGCGATTACGACACATGATAAGCAAAATGTAATAGTTTGTCACTCAGTAAAAAGCTCTAAAATAATGTTTCCTCATAAAGATGAGCCAGAGTATGTTTTATTGGGAATTGACAAAGTGACTTTTTGGGGAGAACACACAACAATACTTGGTTGGTATGAAACATTAGAAAATATTGAAAAAGAAATTAAAGAGATAGCGGGAGCCATTAACAATGGCGATGGTGCATATAGTCTTAAATATAATGCGGAGATAGAACTGGGTGGATTCTTTGGCTCGCCCAAGATAAAGAAATAAGAATGTTATTATGAAAAGCCGTATAAAAGTAAGTAAAATTCAGCTTATTGAGAGATTGGAAAGAAGCGTAAGCTTTGAATTCTCACTTGAGGTATTTTAAGGGATTTAATAACTGTTATATCGTTTTACTCTTGTTTACGAACCTTCATAAGGGAAAAAATAAGGGAAAGAATCAACTGCGAAAACATTGTTTTTGACCAGTTAGGTAGAAAAAATGACCACCTATTGATAAAGTATAGATAATAATCCTAATTCAGATATACTACAAAGCAAGAAAGGAGGAAAATCATGAAACTGAATATTAATATCGATGCGGAAGCTAAAGAACCTGAAATTATGATTACAACAGCACAGATGACGGAAGAAGTTAACAGAGTTGTTGATTTTGTAAGCAGATTAGATGATGCTCCAACAATTATTTCCGGTATCAGAGAGGATAAGGTCGAACTATTAGATCCGGATCACATAGTAAAGATTTACGCAGAAGACAGTAAGGTTTTTACCCAAACTGACAATGGTACGTATCAAATTAGATTGAGACTATATGAAGCGGAAGAAAGATTGGATAACAGTAAGTTTGTTAGGATATCAAATTCAGAAATCGTGAATCTTAAGAATGTTAAAAGCCTTGATCTAAGCTTTGTAGGAACAATTTGTATGGAATTATCGAATGGGACTGTAAGTTATGTTTCCAGAAGATATGTTTCAAAGATCAAAAAAGTATTAGGATTATGAGGTGACTAAAAATGAAAAAAGAATTATTTTCTAGAATATTTGTTGGATTATTGGGTGGAATTGTAATTGGTTATTTGATTACAATTGGAATTTCACTTGCAATCGGTGATGGTAGTTACTATTCATGTGTTCCGAGTTTGATTGAACGATTTGGCAATGAGGTAACAGCGATTATCATACAGACTGTTTTAAGTGCCGTTCTTGGAGCAGGATTTGCAGGAGCATCTGTTATCTGGGAAATAGATAAGTGGAGTTTATTAAAACAAACAAGCATTTATTTTGGAATTGTATCTGTACTTATGATGACAGTTGCATATATTTGCGAATGGATGGAGCATTCTGTTAAAGGTGTATTAAGTTATTTTGCTATTTTTGTTGCAATATTTGTTGTAGTTTGGATAGTACAATATTTGATTTGGAAGATACGTATTTCTAAGATAAAAGAAGGCATTCAAAAGAATAATTAGTCGAAATACACAGAGTACAAATTGAAGTTGATGGAGGAAAGATGAAGCCGACAAAGAGAAATTGTAGGAGGTATCGAAAAATGAATAGGAAAACTTTATTCTGTTTTCTGACAGCTTTGATAATGATTTTTGTTCTTGCCGGCTGTGGTGGAAAGAATAGTGGTGGGAATATTGACAATGTTCAAATTCCTGATTGGAAACCATCGGAAATATATTCAGACAGTGATATTGAGGCAGCTTTCCAAACAGTAAAAGACTATTTCGGCAACGAATTTGACGGCTGCACACTGATAAAACTGTCCTATCCCGGAGATACATACGCCGATGAATTTTATGAATGGGCTGAACAATATGACGCGGATGAAGCAATCGTAATATTATCATCTTTCGATGTAGACTCATCAGGCGGGGATGGTTCACTTAATCCGGATTCAACATATGATGATTGGAAATGGATTCTAATTAGGAATGACAGTGGGAATTGGGAACATGTTGACCACGGGTATTAAAGCGACAGATTCCAATTTAACGAACAGGAGATGATGATCGCATGAGAATCCTATATGAATTATCTTGGTTGTGGGAAACGCTGGGCATTGCACTTGTGGCTGCGGCTGTCTGTATGGCTTGCGCTGCGCTGATTGGCAAGGCAGCGAAAAAGAATCTCGACAAAAAGGTATTGGCGGTCGTAGGGGCAGCGGCATTTGTGGGCGCGATTCTGGCGGTCATTCTGATTGCCCGGACGCCGATGCCGCTTTGATAGGACGGAGCGTTTGCAGGAAGCGTATGCGTTTGGGAAAAGAATTTACTAATCGGGATTTGTCTGTGAAAAGCCCGTAAATAAGTGGATGTTAATATGCGTTGCTTGTGGCAATGGCTTTTTTGAATATAGAATTGAGTTATCAAAAACAAGGAGGCAGAGATTATGCTAAGTGATAATATCAAAAGAGTTAGAAAGTCAAAAGGGCTATCACAAGAAGAACTTGCAATTAAACTGAACGTAGTAAGACAGACCGTATCAAAGTGGGAGAATGGTTTATCCGTTCCGGATTCAGATATGCTAATTACATTGGCAGATGAGTTGGATACTTCTGTAAATGTATTGCTTGGAGAAACTGTAACGGAGTCGATGACGGATGACCTAAAAGTAATCTCCAAAAAGTTAGAGGTAATTAATTTACAGCTGGCAAAGAGAAACATGGTCAAAATAAAAACTATTCGTTTGATACTTATTGCGTTATGTGCGTTTATAGTGCTTGTTTTTATTGCTCTTACGATTATGCAAAGTTCTTATCTAAGGTGGAATTATAATAATCCAGAGTTGGCAGTTGCAGGAACAATATTACATGGATTTGAATTTGTCTTTGTGAGATTAGCACCACTTGCTTTCATTGCTTCTGTCATTGGAATCGCAATCACGTATAAGAAAAGGTAAATCCCAGTCTTACAGACGGATTAAAAACACGCGTTTATTTGAAGTTGAAGGAGGAACAAGTATGGAAGGCAAGATGACAAAAATTGAAAAAATAATGACTATTTTTTCATTGCTAATCCTAATCACTGCGATTATTGTAAGAGGTGTTATAGGAGTTAATGATTCAGGAGTTTTAGTTATTCTCTCTTTTGCAGGACTCCTTATGTGGGTTATTTTTCTGATATGTGCTTTTTTCCCATCAGACTGGAGAATGACTGAAAAACAAAAGGCTAAAATCATGAATCGAGTGGAATATCAAAATAAATATAGGAGAACTTTTATTATTATTGACACGATTTTAGCAGTAATTTTTGCTGTTATGATAATGACATTAGAATAGGTGAAAATCCCAGTTTGCCGAAATAAGAAAATCTAAATGTGGGAGGTGGATTTTATGTGGTTTTGGTGGTTTATGTTAATATGTGATTTATTAATTCCAATTGTTATGATTGTTGGAGGAAGAATGATGTGGAAACATTGTCCCAAACATATAAATGGTATGTTAGGCTACAGAACAACTCGTTCGATGAAAAACATGGATACATGGAAATTTGCTCATGACTACTGTGGAAGACTTTGGTGGAAAATAGGATGGTTAATGATGATACCATCTGCTTTGATACATATTCCATTATACAATAGTGATGAAAATACGATTGGGGTTGCGGGGGGAATTCTTGTGACAATTCAATGTATTATTTTGATTGTATCAATTTATCCGACAGAGAAAGCTTTGCAAAAACATTTCAATGATGACGGAATGCGTAGATAGGGGAAAAATACTGCTTGTAAATTCGGAACATGGAAGAAAATGTAAAAGAAGTAAAATTGTAACACCTATTCAGGAACCGAAGGAAATGTTTATATAGAGATGGATGAATGAAGAGTATGAGTTAAGTGATAGAAAATTTGGAAAAATATGCCGTAAATATGAGAATAAAGCGGGAAAATGATGCAAAATTTAAAAAAATAAACAATTTAAAAGAAAATATAAGAAAATTAAAAAATGGTGTTGACAAATGTCAGACAATTATATATACTTAACTCATACACAAGATAAAACTTTCACATAGATATCCTAATGAAAGAGAGGTACGGTCCACCTAACTGATGAGTGTACAGTTTAAAGGAACTAAAGACAAGATCTGAATTGAGTACATTGGATAAAAGAGCAAGATACAAAAGATAAATAATCAACTTGCTACCGTGCAACGGCACAAAAAGTGGATGGAAAGAGAAGAAGATCAGAAAGGAAGGCGGAATTTTGAAGCCTACATCGTAAAGCAGATGCTGAAGATATTTGTTCGGCATCTGCTTTTAGTTTGTGTGGAAATAACTGCAATTATATTTTACATGTACGAATTAATTGTGATATGATATGCGTAAGTAAAATTTTATGACATAGACGAGGTGAAAGGGTCATCATGGAACTTTTGAAAGGAAGACCTCAGGATGAGACTGGCAGGTTGGAAAAAGAGATCAGGGTCTATGATCTGTTGGACAAGCTGGGGATTGAATACGAAAGAACGGATCATGAGCATGCGGATACAATGGAAGCGTGCAGGGAGATCGATCGTATTTTAGAGTGTGTTATCTGCAAAAATCTTTTTTTGTGCAATCGTCAGAAGACAAAGTTTTATCTTTTGATGATGCCCGGAGATAAGGTTTTCAAGACCAAGGATCTGTCAGCGCAGATACAAAGTGCGCGGTTGTCTTTTGCATCTGAGGAATATATGGAAAAATATCTGGACATCAAGCCGGGAGCGGTTTCTATTATGGGACTGATGAATGATACGGAAAATCAGGTACAGCTTTTAATTGACCGTCCGGTTGTGGAAAGTGAGATTTTAGGATGTCATCCCTGCGTAAATACATCCAGTCTGAGGATGAAGACATCCGATGTTATGGAAAAATTTTTGCCGGCAGTACATCATGAGGCAATTATTGTTGATTTGCCGGATTATGCTGAGGAGGACTGTTAGTTGAAAAAAGATAAATATAATTTATCAAAGGAAGAGCTGCGAAAGCACAATCGAAAAAAAGCACAAAAACAGGCTTACACCTTGATGGCAGTTGTAATTGTAGCTGTTGTCGCGTTGCTGGGTCTTGGTGGATTGGGCATTTATAAGCTCGCTCACCGGAATGCAAAACCGGAGCCTGTTGTGGAAGAAAATACGGAGCCGGTTGTGATCGAGACTCCGGAGGTTGTCGAGGAGCCTGAGATAGAGGAAACAATATCCGAGGATACGGTGTCGGAAGATACAGTGGCAGAAGAGACAACAGAGCTTTCGGATGAAGAAAAGCTGGCAGCACTGGATGCCACGATCGATACTTATATTTCCAATATGACACTGGAGCAAAAAGTTGCCGGACTGTTTTTTGTAACACCGGGACAGCTGACTAATGACAATCATCTGACGGTAGCCGGAAGCAAAGTAAATGAGGCCCTGAATAATTATCCGGTTGGAGGTCTTTTACTGGATGAAAGCAACATGGAAAATGACAGTCAGCTTAGTGAATTGATTTTTAATCTGAAAGCATTTTCATCCAACAATATTTTTATTGCAGTTGAGGAGCATGGCGGTTCGGACAGCCCGTTTGTCAAATCTGGGATTTCAGAGGGTGTGATAACCTCTCCTAAGGAAATTGCTGAAAGCGGAGACAACAGTGGTGCATATACGGCCGGTATTGCAATCGGTACCTTGCTCAACCGTTATGGATTTGATACGGTTTTCGGTCCGGTAGCGGATATTGCATATTCGGAGAATGGTTACACATCCGGGCAGTCATATGGAAGTGACCCGGAGATTGTCAGAGGTATGGTCAGAAATGCCATCCATGGACAAGAGGATCAGGGCATACGGACAGCAATCCAGTATTTCCCGGGATATGGAGATATCACATCATCGCCCTCCGGTACACGTCCGGTTTCGTCACGAACGGCCGATGATATCAAGGAAAAAGAGTATCCGATTTACAAAGATGCCATCAACAGCGGTGCAGACTTTATCATGGTTTCGCAGATCGCATATAAACCGATCACGACGGATGTGCCTGCATGTCTTTCATCATCTGTGGTAACAGATATGCTGCGCAATGATCTGGGGTATGATGGAATTATTCTGACGGACTACATGAATACCAACTCGTTGATCCAGCATTATAAGCATGCGGATGCGGCAGTTATGGCAATCAAGGCCGGATGTGACATGCTTGTTTCGCCCGGCAATTTCCAAAAGGCTTACAATGGTATTCTGGATGCTGTAAACAGTGGTGAGATCACTGAAGAGCGGATTGATGAATCTATCTGTAGAATTTACCGTGTAAAATATGCGTCAGCGGTTAATTACAGCGCGATGGAATCACAGTAGAAGGTCAAAAAATCAAGAACCAAAGCTGAAATCTGAAAAGAAAATCTGTAAATTTTTATGAAAAATATGATTGACAATCTGAAAAAGATTTGCTATATTAGTACTTGTCCGTGAGCAAACGGACAAGACATGCGCGAGTGGCTCAGTGGTGGAGCACCTCCTTGCCAAGGAGGGGGTCGCGGGTTCGATCCCCGTCTCGCGCTCTTTTTATTTCCGCAAACTCTTTATTTTAAAGAATTTGCGGATTTTTTATATCTGTGAATTATTTGGCAATCCCTTAAAATACTAAAATGTACCCTATAGATTAGACAGTTTGAGTTTTAAAAACCCTTACCATTGGACAGTAGGTTTTAATGAAATCCCTTAAATCTAGACAATGAGTTTACAGGGACCCCTTAAATTCGGACATGGTTTTGATGAACCCCTTTATTTTGGACAAAATCGCTTTTTGACTCCGATTCAGATTGATATTACAATAAAAATGAATTGGAGGAAATTATGGCAAACAGAAAGTTTACAGAACAGGAAATGCTCACACTGAGAAATAGCAAATATGTGCTGGATGTATCACCGAGCATTGTACATTTCTCGGCAGAATTTAAAAAACTATTTTGGGAGGAACTGTCAAAAGGCAGGCTTCCACGTGAGATTGTTTCGACTCTTGGGATAGATCCAAATATCCTGGGGGATTCCAGAATAAATGGTCTGAAAACCATGATTGGAAATGAAGTAAAAAAGGGAAATGGTTTTCGTGATCTTAACACCTATGCACAGGGCTGCAACGGATATCTTTCGGCTGAAAATCGGATAAAATATTTAGAAATGCAACTGGCATATAAAGATCAGGAGATTGAGTTTCTAAAAAAAATTGTATCTTTAAATCCGGAGGCTCCGGAATAATGAAAATACCAGCATATGCAAAGTATCAGATTATTTATGATACCATGCAAAAAAACAATAATCTATTGAATGTAGCTGCCATGTGCGAAATTGCAGGAGTATCCCGTTCGGGATATTACCATTATCTCTCAACAGAAGACCAGCGAATGGAAAGGGAGGAACGGGACAGACAGGATTTTCTTTTGATTCTGAAAGCATACCAGTACCGAGGATATCATAAAGGTGCTCGTAGTATATATATGAGGCTGTTACACATGGAACCGCCGATAGTGATGAATATCAAAAAAATCCGGCGGCTGATGAAGAAGTACAACTTACAGTGCCCTATCCGCAAGGCAAATCCCTATCGGAGAATGGCAAAAGCAATGGCAACTGCATATACCGCACCCAATATAGTAAACCGTGAATTCGAGGAACACGGACCAAGAAAAATTCTGTTAACGGATATCACGTATATTATAAATGGAAAAGCACCCCGGTGCTATATGTCAACAATTATAGATGCCTGTACCAAGGAACTGCTGTCATGGGTTCTCAGCGAATCACTAGAAATTGATTTTGTATTAGAAACAGTAAAGCAGTTAATAGAAAAACATGGAACTGATTTAAGCGCAGAAACATTAATACATAGCGATCAGGGTTCCCACTATACCAGCATTAAATTTATCCAATTATTAAAGGATAACGAACTGAGACAGTCTATGTCACGTAGAGCAAACTGTTGGGACAATGCTCCTCAGGAATCATTCTTTGGTCATATGAAAGATGAATTGGATCTATCAGAGTGCTACGGCTATGAGGAGATGTTAAACGCAGTTAGGGATTGGACAGAATATTATAATACAGAACGATATCAATGGGACTTAGCAAGGTTGTCACCTGTTGAATATTATCAATATCTGACAACAGGAATTTATCCACTGATAATCCCTAAAGCAAAAGGTGAAAACCATCAATCAGAGGCATCACTTTGATGCCTCTACACAACAAACAAATATAAAATAGAAATCTGAAAAGGAAAAGTCATAGTGTCCTTGACAAAGGGTACACTTTATACCTCAAGTGAGAATTCAAATTTGTAAGTTTCTTTTCACAGTATAACACATACATATCTCTATGCGTATCAGCAATTTGATAATCCTTCCCTGTGGATCTCCGTCTATCAGCAGGACTTTCTTTCCTTCCTGAGCCAGACCTATACCCAGATTCACACATGATACGGTCTTTCCGACTCCACCTTTTTGATTTAATACTGCAATAGCCTTACACATAACATTTCCTCCTGTTTTTAATAATTCAGTACATACAATTTCAAAAGTTCAATTATTTCTCTCTTCATCTGTTCCGTAGAATAATTCATTGGAAAATACTTATGAAGCTGATCATTCTTAAACACCACCCGGTCCGTTTCTTTCTGCTTTATTTCACTTAGAATATCTTCAACTCTCTGGGGCGTTAATTTTCCGTCAGCACTCAGCTTTTTCATACGCATTGCCTGCGATAGTGACGGCGTACATAGTGTCAATTCCATAGCATCAAATACATCCTTCTGTTCTTTTTTTCTTTAGATATGCAATCTGCACAGCCGGAGTAAATCCCATTGAACCGTCATCTACCTTTTCCAACAGTTCAGGAATCAGATCAGCCATCTTGATATATCTCTGCACCTGCTTAGGACTGTCTCCAGTTTCCTCACTGATAATCTCCAGTCCCTTTTTTCCCGAATTGTGGTCAACTTGACCAGCTTTCTTTCTTCCAGATTTTCTTTTTAGCACATCATATTTCATCTTATAGGCAAATGCTTTTTCACTCGGTTGGATTCTCTCTCTTTGTAAATTTGAATCTACCATTGCGATAACTGCCTGATCATCTGTCATGGCAGAGGTATTGAATGCATCGCAGATGCAGAAACTACAGGAAGTGTTGGTTAATCGTTTGTCGGAAAATCGTGCGCCTGATTATTTAAAAACTCGTAATGAGGAATTTCTGGATATGTTTCTAACGGCCAAACATTTAGAAGGCTGTTCGGATAAGACGATACGTTATTATAGGTGTAATATCCAGAGAATGTTGGAAACAGTAGATGTTCCGGTTATAAAAATATCTACAGAATTCTTTTCTTGGTTAGAGGAAGAGGATTATATTATTAAGAACCCGATGAAGAGAATCCATAAGGTAAAAGCGGCGGTAGTGGTTAAGGAAACTCTTCCGGATGAGAAGGTTGAGATATTAAGAGATAACTGCGGAAATCTTCGTGACCGGGCGATGATAGATTTCTTACTTTCAACAGGGATTCGTGTCGGTGAATTAGTCGGATTAAACATTGAAGATATAGATTTTTCGGAACGGGAATGCGTTGTTTATGGAAAAGGTGATAAAGAACGTAAAGCATATCTTGATGCAAAGACCAAGCTGCATTTAATGAATTATATCGAATCAAGGACAGATAATAATAAAGCGTTATTTGTATCATTAAATAGACCGCATGATAGACTGACAGAGAGCGGCGTTGAATTGAGACTTAGAGAAATGGGTAAAAAACTGGGAGTTGAAAAAGTACATCCGCACAAGTTTAGAAGAACAATGGCAACCAGAGCGATAGAAAAAGGTATGCCGATTGAACAGGTACAGAAAATTCTGGGACATGAGCAGATAGATACCACTCTCAGATACGCTATGGTAAATCAAAATAATGTGAAGCAATCGCATCGAAAGTATATTTCATAGATTGACATGTAACGCAAAAAGCGTTATAATAAAGAAAAATGGAGGTGTATTCTATGGGAAAAACAGCAACATTAAATTTGAGAGTAAATCCAGATGTAAAAGAAAATGCAGAAAGTGTACTAGAGCAATTAGGGATACCGATGGCTACTGCGATAGATATGTATTTAAAACAAATATCATTAGTAGGAGGAATTCCCTTTTCTGTTGTATTGCCAAAAGCAGCTAGTTCAGTAAATGCAGATATGATGTCTGTTACGCAGATTCATCAAAAGTTAGAAAAGGGATATGCAGATATAGAAAAAGGAAATGTTGAGGATGCAGCTAGTGCTTTTGCGGCATTTAGAGAGAGGCATTAATGAAGCAATATAAAGTAGAGATTACAAAAGAAGCTTTGCAGGATATGGAAGATATATACAATTATATTGCTATAGATTTGCTGGCTCCTGAAAATGCAATGGGACAATATAATCGTATTGCGGATGAAATACTTACATTAGACACTTTCCCGGAACGATTTAGGATTATGGATTCAGAGCCGGAAAAGAGAATGGAGTTGCGTAGAATGCTCGTTGATAATTATTCAGTGATTTACACAATTCGTGATGAAAGAGTAATTGTAACGGATGTTTTATACACGGCATCTGATATAGAAGCACGTTTGAGAGGCGAGACATAAAAGCTCGTGTTTATTTGAATTTTACGGCTCTTAACTTATGGGTATAAAGTGCCGATATTACAGATATAGAAACGGATTTCTTTAATCAATTTCAAGGAGGATGATATCATGATTAGAGCAACTAATTTAACACAAGTAACAGAGTATTATAAGAATAATACAGTTAGTAAGCAAAATAGCACAGAGAAAACGAAGGATGCGCAGGCAAATGCTGCGAAAATTAAATCCAGCGAAGATAAGTTGTCTTCTAAGGCACAGAAATATTTAGAAACATTGCGTAAGGATAACGCAGATTTTGATTTTATTATTGCTGATAAGGGCGATGATTTTAGAGGATTGGTAGACCAAAGTGATAAGGAATTTACAGTTGTATTTTCGAGTGCTGAGCTTGAAAGAATGGCATCTGATGAGAAATACGCACAAGAGAAGTTATCTATGGTAAAAACAGCGGTTGTAATGTCGGATAAAATCAATGAACAGTTTGGTTTTGAACGTGCGTGGGGAAAGACAGAAAATAATGGAACTGTATTAAGTAAGCTAACTATGTCCTTTGATGATAGTGGAAAAATGACGTTATTTGCTGATTTGGAGAAGATTACAGAAAAGCAACAAGAATGGCTGGAAGAATTAAAAGAAAAACGTGCAGAAGAAAAACAGCAGGAAAAGAAGGATTTAACTGTTAAGCGTACTACCATTCAGGCAAATTCAGAAGAAGAATTGATTGAAAAGATTTCTGAACTGGATTGGAGTAAGATAGCTGAAGAAAAAGCGACACAGGGCATGAAGTTCGATACCACTATTTAATCGGTAGCATTAACCGGGAATTGGAGGTGTGCTATGATTGCAGGTACAATACGAAACGCTGTGAATCAGATGCAGTTAGTAAATGATTGGAAGCAAAAGAAGGCTACCGGGAATGTTGTAAAGAAACAAGAGGGTATGACTGTAACAAGCCAGGAAGAAAATATGATTCAGCATTTCCAAGAGCAACTTGAGCGAGATAAAGAAAGTTCCGCATATAGTCAGATTTATAATAAGATTGCAAGTGGTCAAGAATTAACCGCTTCGGAAGAAGATGCTATTCGCCAGAAAGACCCTAAAGCCTATATGGAATATAAAGCTGCAAGAATGGAACAAGAAGCTTATGAGCGTAGATTGAAAAACTGTAAAACAAAAGAAGAAGCTCAAAGACTTCAAGTAAATGAAATGAACGGTAATTTAGCGGAACTAAAAAGTATCGTGAATAATCCGAATATTCCAAAGAGCGAAAAGCTTAAGGAAGCTCAACGTATTATGGGAAATACCTTTAGAGCAGTAGAAACATTTACGAAGTTTGTAAAGAGTGCGGAATTTAAGGATTTGCCCACAGAAGAGGATATTGTTGAGGCTTCTAAGTCAGAAACATCGGTTGTAGAGGAATTAACAGATGCTGAAACATTTGAACAATCAAGCGATTCCTTAATATCTCAGACAACAGATTCCGTAGATGATGATGCAAAAATAATAGATGATTCGAAGCCGGATGCTCAATTAGAAGAGGTTCATCAGATTGAAAAGGATGTTATGGAGGAAATGAAGGACATCGAAATAAAGCATTTTGGTGAGAAGAAATCATCTGTGAGAATAGATATTACGGTATAGAAAATGTCTGCGTGAAATTTCAGTTTGCCAAAATGATGACAGACAGGGCTAGAAATGTTTTTATCGGACTGGCATCCTCAGCTGTTTTGTCAGCAATTACCGGAGGCATTATTGCCATGATCGGTCTTGCGGTATAATTTTGTTATCTAAAAATTATTCCGTTACATGATGATTGAGCCACCTGCCGGAACGGAAACGTAGGGTAAAGATGATGGCCCGAAGGCTCCAGTCGGCAAACATGCCAATCCATACGGCGATGGGACCAAAGCCCCAGACGCGGCATAAATAAACACATAAAACTACACGGCAAAGCCACATGGTGCAGCAGGAGGTGATCATGGAAAATTTGACATCTCCGGCCGCCCGCATGCCGTAGGCGGGAATGAAGGAAAGCACCCAGGAGATGGGTTTGGTTATTGTGATAAAGATGACCATCTGGAAGCAGAGCTTTGCGCTTTCAGCTTCCATACCACCCAGCATGGTGATCGGTTTGGTAAGGGCAAAAACTACCAGACAGCTTATGATGATGACAGCTTCTGAAACCCAGGAAAGCTTTTTGATATAATAAATGGCTTCATCTTTCCTTCCGGCGCCAAGACACTGGCCGACTACTGTCATCAGTCCAATTCCAATGCCCATGGCAGCGACGCCGTTGAGCATTTCCAGAATATTGGTCATAGCCTGTGCTGCGATTGCGACAGTGCCAAGTGTAGAAACGGTGGACTGGATCGCCAGTTTACCAAACTGGAACATACTGTTTTCGACTCCGGAAGGGATGCCGATATACAGTATTTTTTTTATGGTTGAAAGATCCGGTCGTATGGAAAGATAGTTGCGGATGGAAATCGGATTTTTACGGCTGCGAAGTCCGTATATGACTACTACGGCACAGAAAATACGCGAAACAAGAGTCGAGATCGCGGCTCCAGCTACGCCCATATTGAGTACAAAGATCAGTAAAGCGTTGCCACCGATGTTGAGGAAATTGGAGGTGACGGATATGATCATGGGGCGGCGGCTGTCGTTTTGTGCACGCATGATGGAGGCACCGGCATCATACAGACCGATAAACGGGAAGGACAGCAGGGTAAACAGAAAATATACCTGTGAATTGGTCATAACATCGGCTTCGACCTTGCCAAAAATCAGTCTGAGCAAGGGTGTGCGGAAGATCAGACAGATCAATGTCAGTGCTGTTGATAGCAGTGCCATGACGTAAAGTACCTGTTCTGCCGCGTGGTTGGCATCTTTTTCATTTTGGCTGCCAAGGTAGTGGGAGCAGAGGATTGCACCGCCGGCGGCGAGCGCAGAAAGTGCCTGGATGACGAGGACGTTGATGGAATCGACGAGGGATACTGCGGAGATAGCGGCAGAGCCAACGTTACTTACCATCATGGTATCCACGGTTCCCATCAGACAGGTGAGAAGCTGTTCTACTATGATCGGGAATAAAAGTTTGCGCAAATCGGTGTTGCTGTATATGTGATTTGAGTTAGTAGATGTTTTCATAGGGTGCTTCCTTATTGTTTTATCATGGATTAGTATTTTGATATCCGGGTCAGGGGAATCTCTACCCACTCCGTCCTGCCGGGGGCATGCAACTGTGGTCTGCACTCGCTTATTCCGAGCCGTGCAAAAGTTAATGCCATCAAAAGCGAAAGACTGGCATGGAAAATAACCCGTTCAAGCCGAAGGCGCGTTTTATTTTCCATGCCTTTACCGGCGAAGCAGAGTGGCTGATGGCATTTACTCTTGCTAGGCGCAGGAATCCAAAGAGTGCAGACCACAGTTGCATGCCCCCGGCAGGACGGAGTGGATAGAAATTTTCAGAAATATTATAGCACTACTTTGATAGAACGCAAATGAAAAAACAGGCTGTACTCTGACAGCCTGTTTTTTAGCATTATCTTTTCCCGGCTAACCCCTCATTGATGTAGTAGCTTGCGGTATAATCATCCGTTTTATAGGTTTTCAATGTATATTGCGCGTCTTTTATATAGATTGATTTAACGGCTTCTACAGGAGGAAGGATTGATAACAGAGGCAGGTTACCGCCGTCTATCAGATCTCCGATCACATAGGAAGTGTGGTTTTTCTTCATGCAGTCTGTAAAATCAGAAGCCCACGCTTCAACGTATTTTTCCACTCTGGGAGATTCTTCAAATAAATCGTATCCTTCTAAAAACATGCCGCTTTCACCGACTTTAAAGTCGACACCTGCTTCATCGGCCAGATCCTGATAGGGTTTCATATAGGTCTCGTAAACATCATCCATGGTCCAGGTCGTGCCGTTTTCATCAACAAAGCCGGGCCAGATCATCTGATCGGGATCGACATGGTTTTGTTCGCGGGGAGCAACAAAGCTTCTTGGTTCATAGCAGTGATAATCCAGATTGATTCCGGCTTTGGCAATCTTTTCCCAGTAAGCCATATTGGCATCGTCTGGCCTGTCACAGGTGGAGATCAGGACACATCTGTCGGGAGATACTTCCCATACGGAATTGGCAATGGAAATAAAAGCGTCTGCCATTTCATCGGATGAAAGGCCGCTTATGCCATAAGAATGGGTTTCGGCAGTGTTTTCGCAGGAGAGCTCAAAGCTTAAATAATCATTGGGAACATTGGCATATCTTTTTGCAAATGCTGTGATCAGAGCTTCTTTTGCCTGATACTGCTGGGTGCTTGCAAGGCAGTCCGGTGTGTAGATGTTGTCCGAATACTGATAGCCGTAGCCTTTCAGGTCATCATCCATAAAGCCGTCAAAGCTGATTTCAATGTGAATACCGTATTTCAGTCCCCAACCAATCGCACGGTCAATGTCGTCAATGATGTTCTGGTTGACTGTGGAGCGGTCGTTGCCATAGTCGGGATAGGCGAGGCTGGCACATCCGATACGCAGACTTAAATAGTTGAAGCCGAGGTCTGAGAGGGCAGCGAATTCGCTTTCCTGATAGTTGGTAGAAGCTCCGAGTATAGTCAGTCCACCGTCTTTCCCGGGTTCGGAATATTTGTGGGAATATGCTCCCTTCCATTCGGAGGAATATCCTTTTTCTTTTGTCGAGGGAACCGGTGCTGCATCTTTGATGGCAGCATCATCGATCGGATTTACAGCAGCAATATCATCAATGGAAGCATAAACAGCTTCCGGTTCAAAGCTGTCATAAAAACGCACCATCTGTAATGCAAGCTCGCGTCTTGTCAGTGTGTTGTTGATATACAGACAGTTGGTATCCGGATCATTTGGAAAGACATATTGTCCACTCAGTCTGGATGCCAGACCGATAGAATACATAACTGAGGTAATGCCATAGGATTGGTTTTCTTTGACAGCATCGTTGCCATGCCAGCCTTCCTCAGCGGAATAAAAAGAATAGGAAGCGTCCTTCATTCTTAAAAACTCACACATACCGAAATGATCGCAGCCGATATCCCAGTCAGCGGGTGTCCAGCGGTTGCTTCCACCATTGTCATTTATCATGGATTTGGGGATTCCGTCATCGGAAAGCAAACTGGCAGCATAGTAAACAGCCATCATGCTGTCCGAGGTACGGACTGCTTCCTTGGAACCGTTGGTGACAGATTTCCATTCGTTTATTTTTTCAGCATCTGCTCCCTGTTTTTCAAGGATTTTTTCGATGATTCCACGCAGATCCTTGGTTGTCGCGGGAGCGTCCAGATTGTCCATGTATTTGGCGTTGACAAGTCCAAGCGATTGTATGCGCAGGATTTCGGGATCTACCGAAGCTTCGGTATCCTTGGTATCTGCAGCTTCTTCGGTATTGGCTGATAATTCCTGATCTGTGGCTGATTCACCGGATTCGGATGATATGGTCTCTGAAACGGACGGTTCGTTATCTGAACCTGTACCGGCACAGCCTGTCATAACAGACAGCATAAGCAGGCAGGTGGCTGTAAAGAGCCCTGCTTGTTTGAGAGTGTTGGATTTCATGAAATTTCCCCTTTCTGAAATGAAAAAATATTTGATTTGCGTTTCCCTTTAACACTTTTTTATTTTGGACGGTATTACCAGCCAGAATAAAAAATATAAATTATTATAACAGATAATAGTCGGATACTCTAGGGATTATATTGCGCCAACAGTCTTATGCTAACAATTTTATGATATTTAATTCTGAATGGAAAAGCCGACGGAGTATGGTTTGACATAGAAAGGTATGGTATACTTACCAAAAGACTTTACAATAAAGGGGTAGACACATGATAAAGTTATATATTGTCTGTCTGGTCGTATCACTGCTTTTGTATTTTATGCTGTATGTTACCGATGTAAAGCGTAGCATCAGCCAGAATATGATGGCACTGATCATGATTCTTTCCAATCTTGGGTATTTAAGTTTTTCATTTGCACAAAATCTGTCAGAAGCGGTTCTTGCCAACAAGATCATCTATCTTGGCGGCTGTTTTATTCCGATGCTGTATTTTTTCACGGTGTGCGAGATATGTCATATTGATCTGCAAAAAAAGGTCAAGATCCTGATGATCCTGTTTCAGGTTTTTACCTATATATGTGTCTGCACGATCGGCTTCAATACCTGGTATTACAAAGCCGTGGAATTTAGCTGTGTCGATGGCGCAAACCGCCTGATCAAAGAATACGGCCCGATGCACAGTCTGTATCTGATCTCACTTTACGGATACTTTGTGATCTCACTGGTTGCCAGCTGCCTGTCGATTGTCTGGAAAAAGCCGGTCAACAAAAAGGAAGTTTACCACATCCTGATATATGGCGGAGTGGCAAGTGCCTGCTACATCGTGCAGAGGGTTTTGCATCTGCCCAATGATATCATGCCGATATCCTATATTATTCTGGTTGCCGGTATTCTGGTGCCTGTTTATCACTCCAATCTTTATATGGTGGATGAAAATAAGGACATTATCAGTGAACAGCTGCAGAAGGTGGGTTTTATTACGTTTAATCGCAGGCTCGAATATATGGGCTGCAGTGATTATGCATCCGATGTTTTTACAGAACTCAAAGACAACGAGGTCGGAAGGCCGTTGAAAAATACGGGTCTGGAGCTTCATGTCATTTTGGAAAGCCTGAAAAAATATGCCGGGCAGGTTGAAAAAGACAGGCTGTATGGGCACCATCATACGAGGATCAACAGCATCAAAAAGAACCAGAGCTTTTATGATTTAGAGATCCATACCTTAAACAATTTTATCGGCTCCATTTCCGGCTTTGTCGTGGAATTCCGGGATGAAACGGAGCATCACAAGATCATGGAGCTGACCTCGCGGTACAATGAGGAGCTGTCCAAGGAGGTACGTGAAAAAACGCGCCGTATCCGTGATATCCAGGAAAAGACGATCTTAGGCATGGCGCAGATGGTCGAGTCAAGGGATCTCAGTACCGGAGGACATATCAGAAGAACGAGTGATGTTGTGCGGATCTTTTCAGAAAAACTGCTGCAGTCTGATCTTGGATTTGATGAGGATTTTCTGGATCTGGTCATCCGGAGTGCGCCCATGCATGATCTTGGTAAAATAGGGGTAGATGATGCCATCCTGCGCAAGCAGGGACGTTTTACCAAAGAAGAATATGAAGAAATGAAAAAGCATGCCGAGATCGGCGGGGAAATGGTACGCAACATTCTGACCGGAGTAGAGGAAAAGCAGTTTGTGGGTGTTGCCCAGAATGTGGCGCATTACCATCATGAAAAAGTGGACGGAACCGGCTATCCCGATGGGAAAAAGGGAGATGAGATCCCGATTGAAGCGCGTATCATGGCACTGGCAGATGTTTTTGATGCACTGGTTTCCAAACGCTGTTACAAAGATGCATTTTCTTATGACAAGGCTTTTTCCATTATAAAAGAGGATGCCAGCACGCATTTTGATAAGGCGCTGGCGGAGGTATTTTTAAGCTGTCGGAGTGAACTGGAGGATTATTATGACCACTGCTCTTAAACAGGTAAAATATTTATAATTTGGCAGTGGATTGAGAATGATTTTTCTTTTCTATTTATATAAAAACGATTATACTAATAGATATAGAAGGTAATCAAATAAATATTATTTTGGGGATAGGAGTGATACGATGAAACTGACATTTATTGGGGCAGATCATGAGGTTACGGGAAGTTGTCATTGTTTACAGGCGTGTGGAAAGACCATACTCGTTGACTATGGTATGGAGCAGGGCATCAATGTGTTTGAAAATGCGGAGCTTCCGATCAGTCCGGCAGCCGTGGATTATATTTTTCTGACACATGCCCATGTAGACCATTCCGGTCTGCTTCCTCTTTTATATACAAGAGGATTTCGCGGACAGATACTGATGACAGATGCGACTGCGGATCTGTGCAGCATCATGCTTCGTGACTGTGCACATATCCAGATGCAGGAGGCGGAGTGGAAAAACCGCAAGGCAAAAAGAAGTGCTGCTTCGGATCTGATCGAGCCATTATATACGATTGCAGATGCCGACGGTACATTAAAGCAGATTGTTCCCTGTCATTATGACAGCATTGTCAATGTGTGTGACGGCATTAAGATCCGGTTTACGGATATCGGACATCTGCTTGGTTCTTCCAGTATTGAGGTCTGGATCAACGAGGCCGGTATAGAAAAGAAAATTGTATTTTCCGGTGATATCGGCAATACCAACCAGCCATTGATCAAAGATCCCAGGAAAACAGCTGAGGCAGATTATGTTGTCATGGAATCGACCTACGGTGACAGGCTGCATGCGGCAGAGAGACCGGATTATATTGCAGAGCTTACTTCTATTTTAAAGGAAACCTTTGACAAGGGCGGTAATGTTGTCATTCCTTCCTTTGCCGTAGGACGTACGCAGGAGCTCTTATACTTTTTAAGACAGATCAAAAATGAAAAACTGGTGAAGGGACACGAAAACTTCCCTGTTTATGTGGATAGTCCGCTTGCTGTGGAGGCAACCGGGATTTTCCAGAAAAATATATACAGCTGTTTTGATGATGAGGCGATGGCACTGGTGAAAAAGGGAATCAATATCCTAAGCTTTCCCGGACTGCATCTGACGATCACCTCAGATGAATCAAAGGCTATCAACTTTGACGAGGAGCCAAAGGTTATCATATCCGCGTCCGGTATGTGTGAGGCAGGACGTATCCGCCATCACTTAAAGCACAACCTCTGGAGACCGGAGTGTACCGTTTTATTTGTCGGCTATCAGGCTGTCGGTACATTGGGACGTGCGATCGTGGACGGAACAGATGAGGTAAAGCTTTTTGGTGAACCGATCAAGATCCGTGCAAGCATCCGTCAGCTTACCGGCTTATCCGGCCACGCTGACAAAAACGGACTGATCGACTGGATCAACGGTTTTGAAAAGAAACCGGATCGTGTCTTTATCGTACATGGTGAGGACAGCGTATGTGAATCCTTTAAGGAATGTCTGATCCATGAATATGGCTACAATGCATATGCGCCTTATTCCGGCACGAGATTCAACCTTGCCAACAACGAGCTTGAATACATTGCAACACCGGTCCGCCTGGAAAAGAAGAAGCTTGGAAAAGCTGTATCCGACGTCTTTGCAAGACTGGTTGCTGCCGGACAGAGACTGCTTGTGGTTATCCAGCACAATGAAGGCGGAGCCAACAAGGATCTTGCCAAATTTGCCGATCAGATCAATTCACTTTGTGATAAGTGGGATCGCTAATCGAGAAAAAGGAGAAAAATTGTGAGTTACGCAGATCAGGTTTTTAAAGAAATGTGCCGTGATATTTTAGACAACGGCACCAGTACAGAAGGAGAAAAGGTAAGACCGCACTGGGAAGACGGTACAAAGGCATATACGATCAAAAAGTTTGGCGTGGTCAACCGGTATGATCTGAGAAAGGAATTTCCGGCTATTACGATCCGCAAAACCGCATTGAAATCCGCGATGGATGAGATCTTATGGATCTACCAGAAAAAATCCAACAACGTTCATGACTTAAAGTCACATATCTGGGACAGCTGGGCGGATGAAACAGGTTCGATCGGAACCGCCTACGGCTATGTGGTCGGGGAAGAATTTATATACAAGGGCGAAAAGATCGACCAGATGGATTATGTCTTGCGTCAGTTAAAGGAAAATCCCTACAGCCGCCGTATCCTGACCAATCTGTACCAGTATCATGATCTGGCCGGCGGACATCTGGATCCGTGCTGTTATTCCGCTACTTACAATGTGACAAAAGAGGGCGATAAGCTGGTGCTCAATATGGTGCTCAACCAGAGGAGTCAGGACGTACTGACCGCCAACAACTGGAACGTGGCACAGTATGCCATCTTATTGATGATGGTAGCACAGGTCAATCACATGGTACCGGGTGAGCTCATCCATGTCATTGCGGATGCACATATTTATGACCGTCATGTGGAGCTTGTTCGTGAGCTTTTGGACAGACCCGAGCATCCGGCTCCCAAGGTAAGCCTCAATCCGGAAATCACGGATTTTTATGCCTTTACAACCGATGATCTGATTGTAGAGGATTATGTGACAGAGCCGCAGATTAAAAATATTCCGGTGGCCATATGATGTAGCTGTCCGACAATGTGCGGATGGTATATAAAGCAATTGGATTATTTTTATGAAAAATTACCTGGGACAAAAGAAAGGACATATCAGAAATGAATTTAATTGTTGCAGTAGATAATAATTGGGCGATCGGCAACAAAAATAAGCTGCTGATCAGTATTCCCGCCGATATGAAAAATTTCCGTACCCTCACCACAGGCAATGTCATTGTCATGGGCAGAAAGACGCTGGAAAGCTTTCCGCAGGGGCAGCCGCTTGGCAACCGTGTCAATATCGTTCTGACACAAAACAAAGATTATCAGGTGAATGGAGCGACCGTCATCCATTCGCTGGAAGAGCTTCAAAAGGAGTTGGCAGGATACAATGATCAGGAAATTTATGTGATCGGCGGAGAGAGCATCTACAGACAGCTGCTTCCTTTGTGTGACAGGGCAATTGTGACAAAAATTGATGAGTCATATGAGGCGGATACCTATTTCCCAAATCTGGATGGGATGGATGACTGGGAGATCACTGATGTATCGGATGAGCAGACATATTTCGATGTATGTTATCATTTTGTTACCTATCAAAGAAAAAAGGCTTAGTTTTAGTTTGTTTGTTTAGTTTGTTTTTTAATATTATTGACAATGTCAGGCAAAAGTTTGATAATATGATATGATGATATCAGGGGAAAAAGATCAAAAAGTCGTTCGTGCTTGCACGATAAGACTTTTGAACTTGGGACCCGCCAAACATGAGAAAGTAGCGATTTACGCAGTAAATCAGCGGATTTCGAATGCTTGAGAATTGTGGGAGCTGCTTTGCAGCGGAGCAATTCGTGGATATCAAGTTAGGGGCAAAATACCTTTTGACCCTAACATCATATGATTTAAGACAACATATGCATAAGTAAAATGTGCATGGAGGAAAGGAAGTAAAGACATGGAAAAGAAAAACATTGACTGGTCTAATATCGGATTCGGATACATCCAGACAGACAAGAGATTTGTATCCAACTACAAAAACGGAGCATGGGATGAAGGAACATTAACTTCAGATGCTAATGTCGTGATCAGTGAATGTGCCGGTGTTTTACAGTATGCACAGACATGTTTCGAAGGTTTAAAGGCATATACAACAGAAGATGGAAAGATCGTATGTTTCCGTCCTGACTTAAATGCAGCCCGTATGAAAGATTCATGTGAAAGACTGATCATGCCGGTGTTCCCCGAAGATAGATTTGTACAGGCAGTTGTTGATGTAGTAAAAGCAAACGCAGGATATGTACCGCCGTATGGTTCAGGTGCTACTTTATATATCCGTCCTTATATGTTCGGTTCCAACCCGGTTATTGGTGTTAAGCCTGCAGACGAATATCAGTTCCGTATGTTTACGACACCGGTTGGTCCTTACTTCAAGGGTGGCGCAAAGCCGATCACTATCCGTGTATGTGATTATGACCGTGCAGCACCGCATGGAACAGGTCATATCAAAGCCGGATTAAACTATGCTATGAGCTTATATGCGATCACAGATGCTCACAAACAGGGCTATGATGAAAATATGTATCTGGATGCAGCTACACGTACCAAGGTAGAGGAGACAGGTGGAGCCAACTTTATCTTCATTACCAAAGATGGCAAATTTGTTACACCGAAGTCCAATTCTATCTTACCTTCCATTACCCGTCGTTCTCTGGAAGTGGTTGCCAAAGATTACCTCGGACTGGAAGTAGAAGAAAGAGAAGTTTACTTCGATGAAGTAAAAGATTTTGCAGAATGCGGTCTGTGCGGTACAGCAGCTGTTATCTCACCGGTTGGCAAGATCGTAGACCATGGTAAAGAGATCTGCTTCCCGAGCGGAATGGAAGAAATGGGACCGATTACCAAGAAGTTATATGATACACTGACAGGTATCCAGATGGGACGTATCGAAGCACCCGAAGGATGGATCAAAGTTATCGAGTAATTTTATAAAACAATTCGCAAATTCAAAACCTCTGCATATATTAGTACAAAAATGCAGAGGTTTTTTTATGCCAGAAAATATAAATTCGGAAATTGGGCGTCTGTTAGTCAGCGTTACGAGCTCTGTTGGTTATATACCGATAAAAAACGCGACCGTGAAAATATATGCAGAACGTCAGAAAGATGGAGAGAGGCTTTTATTACAGGATCTTACAACCAATGAAAGTGGTCAGACAGAACGGGTAATCCTTCCGGCACCGCCGAAAAGTCTTAGTCAGGAGCCGCCGGAAACACGTCCCTATGCACAATATGATGTGGAGGTTTCAGCAGAAGGATATGAACCTGTGAGTATTAACGGAAGTGAGGTTATGGCAGATGAGCTGTCTGTCCAGAATGTTGAGATGAATCCGTTAGAGGAGCCGGATCTTGTTGAAAGTGATATTGTTATTCCGGATCACACTTTGTACGGAGAGTATGAAGCTAAAATTCCGGAGGATGAAATCAAGGAGGTTAATGAAAGCGGAGAGATTGTATTAAGTCGTGTGGTTATACCGGAATATATTGTTGTGCATGATGGCAGACCGGATGATGCGTCTGCAAGAAATCATTATGTCAGATATAAAGATTATATCAAGAATGTGGCGTGCAGCGAGATTTATGCTACATGGCCGGAGGCTGCGATCTATGCCAATGTTCTGTGTATTATGTCTTTTACCCTGAACCGCGTATATACAGAATATTACAGGGGGAAGGGCTATGACTTTACCATCACAAGCAGTACCGCTTTTGATCAAAAATGGATATATGGAAGAAATATTTATGAAAATATTTCATATATTGTAGATACGGTTTTTAACAATTACTTATCCAGACCCGGAGTTGTACAGCCAATTTTCACTTCTTACTGTGATGGAAGAAAAGCAACCTGCAAGGGGCTTAGCCAGTGGGGATCCAAATATCTGGCTGATCAGGGATATTCGGCAATTGAGATCATTCGCTACTATTATGGCAACAACATGTTTATCAATTCCACAAGCTATATTTCGGGTGTTCCATCCTCTTATCCGGGATATGACCTGACTGTCGGTTCGAGAGGCGTCAAGGTTATGCAGATCCAGCAGCAGCTCAACCGCATTGCACAGAATTACCCGGCAATACCAAAGATCGCGGCTGACGGAATCTTCGGTGCGGATACAAAAAGAGCAGTAGAAGTATTCCAGGGAATCTTTCTGCTGCCCCAAAGTGGAGAGGTGGATTACCCAACATGGTACCAGATCTCAAGTGTTTATGTTGCAGTGACCCGGATTTCGGAACCCGGATGAAATTGTATGTTTCTGTTATTGCTTCAATGCATTTTCGATGGCTTCCATCAGCCGCACATTGTCTTCGTGAGACATAAAGCAGATGCGGATGAAGCGGTCGCCGAGAGGAGCAAAGGATGTACAGCTTCTGATCATCATACCCTGACGGATCAGGATATCAAAAAGCTCATCTGAGGTAAGGCTTCCTTTGGGAAGCTTTGCCAATATGATGTTGCCGTTTACCGGAAATGTCTTTATGCCTTCAATCTTTGAAAGCGCAGCTTCTATATAATTCTTTTCCTGTTCCATGGTATCTCTTACCAGATGGATATATTCCCTGTCTGTAAACATGATACTGCCGACTGTCTCTGCAACGGAATTGATATTCCACGGATCCTGTACGGAGGAAGCAGAGGCTAACAGTGATGGATTGCAGGTCAGTGCATAGCCTAAGCGGAGCCCCGGTGTCGCAAAAAATTTGGACGTGCCGCGCAGGACGATCAGATGATCAAAATGATTGGTCAGGGCTGCCGCGGAGATATCATCTGACCGAAGAGAAAATTCCACATAGGTTTCATCGATCATGAGGAAGGTGCCGGACTTTTGGTAAGCATCGGCTAACTTTATGAGTTCTTCTTTATGCAGGGCACCGGAGGTTGGATTATTGGGATTGCAGAGAATAACAAGATCTGTATGCACAGGGGTGTTTTTTATAATAGCATCTGCTGTGAGGACAAAATCTCTGTCCTCTGTTGCATTGATCTGTGCGATCTCGCAGGACATTCTGTTGAGATCCTTTTCGTATTCGGAATAGGTAGGACCGACAATAACAGCCTTTTTTGGCTCGATCATGGATAAAAATAAGGTCAGAAGCTCCGTGACACCGTTTCCCAAAATGATATTTTGGGGATTGGCATTGGTGTATTGGGAAATGGCTTCCTTTAATGCCTTGTAGGACGGATCCGGATAGCGGGAGATCACGCTCAGATCAGCTGCCAGAGCTGCTGCGGCTTTTTTTGAAAAACCAAGCGGATTGACGTTGGCAGCAAAGTTTATGATGTTTTCTTTTTTAATGCCGTAGATAGCTTCTATTTTTTCAAGATCGCTTCCGTGGAAAGCGGTTGTCTGTTTTTTCATGGTATCACCTGTGTCCTTGTTGGAATTAAAATTGTGTTATGGTATAATCAATGATATATCAAACATCTAAAAAAAACAATCATAAGCAGGTTCAGACGTGGATTTATCAGATCAGATTTCTACAATTACATATGGTAATGGAGTTTTGGACTTTGATGTGGACAAGGTTATCATCCGGACGGAAGCGGATACGCTTTATCAGGGAAGCTTCCGGATACAGGTTCATACACCGGCGCAGGTGCATGGATATATTTGTGCGTCAGATATCCGTCTGCAGATTTCCCGTGATATGTTTGACGGGAAGAGTCTGAATGTTCCGTTTTTATATGATACGACCGGAATGTGTGAGCAGGATACCATATCCGGTGAAATTCATGTCATCACCAATGTAGGTGAGTTTGGCCTGCCTTATGAGGTTATCATAGAAGACCGTGTTTTAAAGGGAGAGCTGGGAGAGATCCGGAATCTGTTCCACTTTGCCAATCTGGCAAGAGTAAACTGGGAACAGGCACTGGAAGTCTTTGCCAACCCTCTTTTTGAGCGTGTGCTGGTCGGAAGCGGAAGCCAATATATCGAGGATTACAGGATCCTGTTAAAATACGGTATGGAAACAGGAAAAATGGATTCTGCCCTGGACCGTTTTTTGATCGATATCCACAAAAAGCAGGCTGTTGTTCTGGAATGCGGGACAAAGGAATATGTCTTTCCAAAGGAAGAAATGCCGCAGGCATTAAAGCTTGATATCATCCGCAGCGGATGGGGCTATACAGATGCAAGGCTCCGGTCCGATTCTAAAATCTGTACCATTGACCGGCTGCTGACACAAGAGGATTTTGTCAATGACCGATGTGAGCTTGACATTGCTTTGGATGCATCTCATCTTCATGTGGGTAAAAATATCTGCCGGATCACAGAGGCAGAAACGGACAATATCCTTTGTACCATAGAGATTGAAGTGGCAAGGGAACGCTCCGGGGAATATGAGGACAAGCTGCAAAGGGATATGCTGAGGGCAGGCATCATGCGCCTGTATCTGGATTATCGTACCGGCCGCAGACCGATTCGTGAATGCTTCAAGACAGCAGAAAAGCTGTTAGGAAGCTTCCGGGGAATGGACAAGCTGCTTCCGGCTCTGTATGAAGCACATCTGAAACTTTTACGCAATAAAAACAATGAGGCTATCTGGCTTTTGAAAAATGCCAAGCGTATGGTCAAACAGCAGGATGTGCCGGCAGACCTGTATGGATATTTTCTATATCTGATCTCTATGTCCGGGGATGATGACAGAGATCAGGCTGCGGACCTGTTGGACGGGCAATTAAAAGAGGACGAGCAGAGCTTTTCTCTGTTCTGGGCATGTATGCACAAGGACAATCTCCAGTATGACAACCCGGCGGCCGTTTATAGACGTCTGCGTGGTTTTTTTGAAAACGGGTGCACCAGTCCGGTATTGTATTTAGAGGCGGCACTGATCATTTTAGATAATGAGCTTGTCTTATCCGCGATCACGGATTTTGAGGTGCAGGTACTGTTGTTTATGGACCGGTATGCGTTGTTGTCGGAGCTTGTGTGTGAGCAGATGTACAAGCTGCCTTTAGCGGTCAAAAAGGTATGTCCTCCGTTTTTACTTCTGTGTATCCATCATCCGGGCAGGGACGAACAGGCGACAGACAGGATGATCTGTCGTCTTTATATGAAGCTTGATCCTGTAAGTGAAGATTCCGCGGGATGGCTAAAGAAAGGTATTTTATCTGACTGCCGGATCAACGGACTGTATGAGGCATATATCCGGGCTATTGATTTTGATACAAAGGAGACGCTGCCGGATGCGGTGGTACGTTTCTTTGCCTATGACACCGCCCTGGAGGATCGTTATTTAGCCTATGTATATGAAAAGGTACTCAAACAAAAGGAGGAGCTTGGAGCCGAATATGTGAACCGGATCCATGATTTTGTATTGAGGCAGCTTTCAAATGGCAGGATCAGCCGAGAACTTGCATACCTGTATCGCAATATACTGTCAATAGAGGATATGAATGAAGACTTGCAAAAACAGTTGCAAAAGCTTGTTTTTGCTCATGAATTGACAGTTCCTATGCAAAATCAGTTTAAAAGCTGTATTATCCGTCAGAAAGGATTAAAGGATCAGACACGTTATACGATCAAAAACGGACATGCCGTTGTCTATCTGTATACAGATGATTATACGGTTATGTTTGAGGATCGGGACGGCGCTGTTGTATCCGGTGAAGACGGATACCGTATTGATTCTCTTATGGAATACCGCAAGATGAAAGAACTGTTAAGAGGCTGTGGTAATATCAGTGTCGGGGAACAGCTTTATCTGTATGAAAAGAAGCCGCTTCATGCTTCCGATACGCTTGAGGAAATGACTGAGCGATACAAAAAATACCTATGGCTTTTAAATAGGGAAGATATTGAACCGGAATTTAAAAAAGAAATGGCAGCAGGCTTTATGCGAGCCTTTCAAAGATGGGATATGCATGATGAGTGCGAAAGAATGCTTGCAGATATGGATGTCCTTGATTTTGCACCTGGAGACCGGCCGGAATTTATCAACGCACTTGCCGGAGCCGGACTGTACGAAAAGGCATATAAGATCATCTGTATGTATGGACTGGACAGGATCCCGCAAAAGACATTGCTCGGAATTGCCCAATATGCACTTTCCAAAGCGGACGGATATGATGAAAAGCTTATGTGTATTGTTTACCGGGTGTTTGTCGGCGGTAAGTATACAGACGATATTTTACAGTATCTGGACCGGTATTTTACAGGCACACTTAGTCAGATGACGGATATTTATCATGCACTCCGCTCCATGGAGTTGTCAGCCGGTAATATAGCACAGAGGCTTTTAAAGCAGGAGATTTTCGTCTCTTCCTACAATAGTGAGACGGTTGAATTGTTTCTGTATTGCTGTGAGCATGATGCTCCGAACGATTTACGCCTGTCCTATCTGGATGTATGTGCCAAAGAATATCTGATCAAGGATACAGATATGGAAGAAAGTCTGTGGGAGGAGCTTATCCGTCTCATAAAGGAAGGCTGTCCGGTTTCGCCGGTTCTTTCCATGGCATTTTTGAAATATTACAGTAAAGATACCGCAAGTCTTGAAGAAGAGGTGCAAAAGATCTGTGCAGAGCTGTTGCAGGAATTTCTGGAGCAGGATGTATTCGTATCCTTTTTTCTGTCATATACCGATATTTGTCCGGTGCTTGAACTGTATACGGATCATACATATATTGAGTATTATACCGATGAGCATGTGACGATGATGTTGCATTTTGTAGACAGTCAGGACAATGGAGAAAATACCGATTACCGGATGGAAGAAATGTCGGAGGTTTTCCCGGGGATTTATCAGAAGCGGCTGCAGTTATTCTGGGGCGACAGCATTCCGTACTATATCACAAGAGTGGTTGACGGTCAGGAGCAGTTCTGCCAAAACGGTCAGCTTGTGATGATCGATCATTCGGTAGCGTCCAGACGCGGAAGATATCATGATGTCAATGAGATTGTGATGGCTTTGGCACTTGGTAATTATGAACTCGCAGGTCGTCTGACGGAAGAGTATGAAATAAAAAAATATCTGGTTGAACATATATTAAAGATACAATAGGAAGATACAGAAGATGGAAAATGGGACACAGGAAATTTTAAAAAATTATATTGTGGGACTGGATCTGGGAAGAAACTATGCCCAGATCAGTTATGTGTCTTTTGAGGGCGATGAAGGTGATGTGTACAACATCCCGGTATGCCTGTGCAAAAGAACAGGAGCCAATCAATGGTTTCACGGAGAGGAAGCCAAGAAAGCGGCTGCCAATTTTCAGGGAACGTTGGTAGATGATCTGCTATCTCTTGCGCTGAAAGGAGAACCGGTGCAGATCGAGCATGCGAGTGCCGAACCGGTGGAGCTTCTGGCTCTTTTTATCCGCAACTGTCTGGCGGGGCTTGGACTTTACAATCATCAGATCGCGGTCAAGGCACTGGTTATTTCGGTAGACACTCTGTCCGAACGGATGTTAGAGATATTAAATCATATCAAAAAAAGTGTGCTTAACGATTTTGAACATGTATTTTTTGAGCCCAAGATGGAATGCCTGTTTTCCTATACGATACACCAGCCCAAGGAGCTTCGATGCTATGAGCTCGGAGTCATCGATCTGGCGGATGGTTATCTGAAATTTTACCATATCCGCATGAACAACAAGATGAGGCCGATCGTGACAACGATCGATGAGCATGAGGATCGGGCCTTCTGCATTCCGGAGGATTTTCATTCCATTGTGGAAAAGGATGAGTATCTTCATATGATGGATGAAAAGCTTGCCGGTATTATGGAGGAATTTTTAAATAACCGTCTGGTCACGGTATTTTATCTGGCAGGCAAAATTTTTGAAAAGGAATGGTGTCCGCAGACGTTAAAGCTGATCTGTCACAACAGACGTGTGTTTGGCGGAAGCAACCTGTACAGCAAAGGTGCCTGTCTGCTTGGGATGGAGAAGCTTTCACCCGGAAAGGAAGCACAGGAATATCTGTACCTTGGCAAGGATAAGCTTTCGGCAGATATCGGGGTAGCTGTCATGCAGGGAGGCAAAACAGTCGTGCACAATCTGTTAAACGGCGGCGAAAAGTGGTTTGAGGTAAAAAAAGAGTTTGAATTTATGCCGGGAGAGGATGGAAAACTGCCCATTGTGATCACACCTCTTGCGGATAAAAGACAGCGGATCGTACCGGTGATCCTGCCTGCGATTGTAAACAGGGATATCAAAAGCATCAAGTTTCGCTGCCTGCTCCGGATGAAATCAGCCAATGAGCTGGTTGTCGAGGTGGAGGATGCAGGGCTTGGTGAGTTTTTTGCACCTACCAATAAGCGGTACCGGGAGATTATTTCACTTGTATAAGGGAGTAGCTATATGAGTTATGTCCTTCTTTGTAAAGGAAACAAGGCATTAAAACCATATTATATTGAAGATATACGCAAGAAGATATATACACTGGAGGAGCTGTGTTACTATCTGTATCACAACACGGTTTTGTGCGCAGAAGAGCTTGTCCGGTTTCAGCTTGCACACTGGATCGGACATCAGCTGGGATTTCAGGATCTTTCGGAAAGCCTTTTGCGCATTTTGGAAAAGGAAAAAAGGCCGGAAAAGATCGCATCCCAGATCTTTGCATACGCGGATTATCTGACAAAGCAGGAACGTGAGGCTGTCTGCGAAAAGATACGCAGAAATTCTGAGCTTTCATGGAATGAGCGTAAAAAAATGCGGGCCGATTATTATGTACTGGAGAAGCATTATCAGGATGCGATCCGGGAATATGAGGATATCCTTTTGCAAAAGGAATACAATACGGCAAAGGAAAAGCATCATATTATTTATGACATCGGCTGCTGCTATGCACATATGTTTTATTTTGATCTGGCTTATGACTGTTTTATCCGGGCTTGTGATATGGAGATCTCTCAAAAAGAAGATCTGCGGGCTGCACTGTTTTGCAAAAGGATGCTTTTATCCGACAGGGAATATGAGGATTTCCTTGCAGGTCATGAGGAATTCATAGAGACGGACCGGGAGCTTTCGGAACAAATCCGGGGGATCCGGCATGAATATGACAACGAAGCAGAGACAAAAGAACTGGTATCCAGAGAGACTTTGGGAAACAAGGAAGAGTGGGTACAGTATATTTCGGATAAATTAGCAGAATACAAGCTTGAAAGTTGAGGTCATTATGGGTTTATTTTCTAAATTATTCCGTAAAAAAAAGGAATACGAGCCGTTGGAGGAAATACCGGTTGATCTGGAGCTTCAGGATGGAGAAAGCTTCAATCTGGACGATTCAGAGCAGAGATTTTCTTATGTGAAAAGCTGTCTGGAGCAGATCGGCGAGGCTTCCGGTGAGATCGAGCGGCTGAAAAGTGAATATCAGATGGTCAATTCCTACCTGCATGACATGGAAGAGATCGAGGCACTGCCTGAGATGGAAAAAAAGCAGGTTGAGGAGCATGCACAGGCGATTTTTCTTTTAAACGGAAATAAAGAAAGGGCAAAGGACCGCACCGTCCATATGAGCGAAAGCGATTACCGCAAGATCGAACGGTTGGAGGATGAGGTCGAGGAAGGTATTAAAAAGATTGCCGGGACGGAGGATTACCAGAATAAGATCCGCAAGGACATGCAGAGGCTGGAAGGTGAAAAGCATGCATGCCTGTACCGGATGGAGGAGGCAAAGGCCGGTCAGATGAATATGCGTGGAATTACCATTATCAGCCTGATTGCGGCAGCAGCCTGTGTGGTGATACTGCTGATCTTACAGTTTATGCTGGAAATGGATACGCAGATCGGATATATGATCCTGACGATCGGGACTGCGGTTTTGCTGACGGTCTTTTTTGTAAAATTCAATGAGGCGAAGCAGGAGTTAGCCGTGGCTTCCAAAAGCTGCAATAAGATTATTGCTCTACAGAATAAAGTCAAGATCCGCTATGTCAACAATACCAGTCTGTTGGATTATTATTATATTAAATACGGTGTCAGCAGCGCGGACAAATTACAGGAGCTGTGGGACAAGTATCAGGTGGAAAAGGAAGAGCGAAAGCGGATGAGCGAAACGGAGGCGGATCTGGATTTCCACAGCGAACAGCTTGTCAGGCAGTTAAAGCACTATCCTTTATATGATCCTTTTATCTGGGTACATCAGACGGAGGCTTTGTTAAATCCCAAGGAAATGGTTGAGATCAGACACAATCTGATCCTTCGGAGACAAAATCTCAGAAAACAGATGGAATACAATAATGAAACGGCAGAAAAGGTCAAGGCAGACATTATGAATGTGGTTTCCAAGTATCCGAGGGATGCGGAGAAAATTTTAAATATGGTTTCTGACTATGAAAAAAAGTATCCGCTATGATCAACAGCGGCTGACGGTAAAAAGAAAAAACGTATGACATGTCGTATGCAGCTTCGTGATTATGTAGAGGATTGACAATGAGCACTTTAGCATGATAATATGTCAAAGTGATAAAAACATAACCGGATGGATATGATACCGGACACGAGGAGGAAATATTATGAAAAAGACATTGGCAATGTTGTTATGCGGTGCCATGACAATGGCTCTGCTTGTTGGATGCGGTAAAACAGCTGATGATGCATCCACTGCCACATCAGATGCAGACGCAGCTGCAACAACAGAAAGAACAACTTTTGTTGTAGGTTTTGATGCAGAATATCCGCCGTATGGATATATGGATGACAACGGCGAGTATACAGGCTTTGACTTAGAGCTTGCCCAGGCTGTATGTGATATGGAAGGCTGGGAGCTTACCAAGACCCCGATCGACTGGGATTCCAAGGATATGGAATTAAATTCAGGATCTATCGACTGTATCTGGAACGGTTTTACCATGAACGGACGTGAGGACGATTATACATGGTCAGATCCTTATTGTGACAACAGTCAGGTAATCGTTGTAGCAAAAGACAGCGGTATCAACACACTGGAAGATCTGGCAGGCAAAACAGTCGGTGTACAGGCCGCAAGTGCTGCACTTGACGTTTTATCCGATGAAGAGCAGCAGAAGGCACTGGCAGATACCTTTGGTACATTACAGCAGTTCTCTGATTACAACTCAGCATTTTCTGAGCTGTTGGCAGGAAGTCTGGATGCAATCGCAATCGATATCGGTGTTGCCAACTACCAGATCGAATCAAGAGGCGATGGCTACGTTATCTTACCCGAGACCCTCAACTCAGAGCAGTACGGTGTAGGCTTCAAGCTTGGAAATGAAGAATTAAGAGATATTGTAAATGCTGATTTAAAGAAACTGGCTGAGGACGGCACAGTTGCTGAACTGGCTGAAAAATACGGCATTTCCGATTTGATTTGCTTAAAATAGTCTGATTGATAAAGCTGTCAAAAATGATATCACTTTTTGGCAGCTTTTTTTGTATATTATCCGTATATCTGTTAAAATGGGAGCAGATGATACGGTCTTGAGATTAAAATTAGAAAGTACAGAGTGGGATTATGGATTTTGGAACAATACTTCAACAATTAGGATCAGGAATGATAAAGACGGTCGGGATTTTCTTCTGGACTTTGATCCTGTCATTGCCGTTGGGTCTTTTGATTGCCTTTGGAAGGATGTCAAAAAATAAAATCGTTTCTACGGTTTTTAAATTTTATATTTCGGTCATGAGAGGTACGCCTCTTATGCTGCAGCTTTTGGTTGTCTATTTCGGACCTTACTATTTGTTTGGAGCAAAGTTATCCCAGGGATACCGGTTTATTGCGATCATTATTGGATTTGTATTAAACTATGCAGCCTACTATGCAGAGATTTACCGTTCGGGAATCGAATCCATGCCTGTGGGACAGTATGAGGCAGCCACACAGCTTGGCTATTCCAAGGCGCAGACCTTTTTCAAGATCATTCTGCCTCAGGTGATCAAGCGTATTTTACCTGCCATCACCAATGAGGTAATTACCCTGGTCAAGGATACCTCGCTGGCATTTTCACTGGCATACATGGAAATGTTTACGATCGCCAAACAGATCGCTGCAGCACAGACGACCATGATGCCTTTTGTGGTAGCGGCAGTTTTCTATTATATATTCAATCTGCTGGTTGCATTTACCATGGAGCAGATCGAAAAGAAAATGAGCTATTACCGATAGACAGGTCACGAATGGGAGAACGGATATGAACATACTCGAAATCAATCATATGAAAAAGAGCTTTGACGGGCTTGAGGTATTAAAGGATATTTCACTTTCTGTAAAAGAGGGAGAGGTTGTATCCATTATCGGACCGTCCGGTTCAGGTAAATCGACGATATTAAGATGTGCCACCATGCTTGAAAAAATGGATGGCGGCGATCTTATTTATATGGGTGAGCATGCGGCAACCGATGTTGACGGACGAAGCACCTATGCATCCAAAAAGGATCTGCAGCGCATCGGTCATTATTACGGACTGGTATTTCAGAATTTTAATCTTTTCCCGCATTACAGTGTATACAAAAACATTGTAGATGCACCGATTTCTGTATACAAGGTCAGTAAAAAAGAGGCTGACGAGCGGGCTGATAAGCTCTTAAAACAACTGGGACTTTCCGAAAAGCGTGATGCTTATCCGTATCAGCTTTCCGGCGGACAGCAGCAGAGAGTATCCATAGCAAGGGCTCTGGCACTGCAGCCCAAGATCCTGTTTTTTGATGAGCCGACCTCGGCACTGGATCCGATGCTTACCGCAGAGGTATTAAAGGTTATCAAGGATCTGGCAAGTCAGAAGATGACGATGATCATTGTCACTCACGAAATGGATTTTGCAAGGGAGTTATCTGACCGCATTATTTTTATGCAGGATGGTGTGATCCAGGAGCAGGGAACGCCCGGTGAGGTATTTGGCTCAGACAATCCAAGAGTGAGAGACTTTATCGGTAAATTTAAAAGTTGACAGTTTTAGAATGATTCAGACAGCGAAAGGGAAGACAAGATGAGCGAGGAATTGATTCAGGGACAGATGACAGAAACTACGGAGCGCAGTGATGAGCATATCAAGGAAGAATGTGGTGTCTTTGGTATGTATGATTTTGATGGCAATGACGTTGCTACCAGTATTTATTACGGCTTGTTTGCACTCCAGCACAGAGGACAGGAAAGCTGTGGTATTGCCGTCAGTGATACCCACGGCCCCAAGGGCAAGGTGATGACGCATAAGGATATGGGACTGATGCATGAGGCCTTTACACCGGAGACACTTGCCGGGTTAAAGGGTGACATCGGTGTCGGTCATGTGCGGTATTCAACAGCCGGAAGCTCGACGAGGGAAAATGCACAGCCACTGGTTTTAAACTATGTAAAAGGTACTCTGGGACTGGCGCACAACGGCAATCTGATCAATGCACCGGAGCTGCGCAAGGAGCTGGAATATACCGGAGCCATTTTCCAGACAACGATCGATTCGGAGGTCATAGCCTACCATATCGCAAGAGAACGTCTCAATACAAGAAACGTCGAAGAGGCAGTTGCCCGTGCCATGAAAAAGATTAAGGGAGCTTATTCCTTGATCGTCATGAGCCCGAGAAAGCTGATCGGAGCAAGAGATCCCTTTGGTTTCAAACCACTGTGTATCGGTAAAAGAGATAATGCCTATATTCTGGCAAGTGAGACCTGTGCCCTTGATACGATCGGTGCAGAGTTTATCCGTGACGTCGAGCCCGGAGAGGTTGTTACGATCAGCCCGGAAAAGGGAATTGAATCAGATAAGACTATGTGTCTGCCGCAGAAAGAACAGGCCAGATGCATCTTTGAGTATATATATTTTGCAAGACCGGACAGTATCATTGACGGTGTCAATGTCTATCATTCAAGGATTCAGGCAGGCCGCTTTTTAGCGATTGATTCGCCGGTAGAAGCGGATATTGTAACCGGTGTTCCGGAGTCCGGAAACTGTGCTGCCATGGGTTATGCGATGGAGTCTGGGATTCCGTACGGAACGGCATTTGTAAAAAATACCTACGTCGGAAGAACCTTTATCAAGCCCAAGCAGAAAAATCGTGAAAGCAGTGTACAGGTAAAGCTGAATCCAATCCGTGAGGTTGTGGAAGGAAAGCGCGTGATCATGATCGACGATTCCATCGTCAGAGGAACGACCTCCGACCGTATTGTCAAAATGCTGCGTGATGCCGGAGCCAAAGAGGTCCATGTACGTGTATCGTCACCGCCGTTTTTATGGCCCTGCTATTTTGGAACGGATGTGCCGGCGAGAGAGCAGTTGATCGCTTACAATCGTACGATTGAAGAAATCAGACAGATTATCGGCGCAGACAGTCTGGGCTATCTGAAGGTGGAGCGCTTATCGGAGCTGGTAAACGGACTGCCCATCTGTAAAGGCTGCTTTACCGGAACTTATCCGATGGAGCCGCCCAAGGAAGATATACGGGGTGAGTTTGAACAATAACGGTATATGATAAAAAGAGCGTTTGAAATGATAAAATATGGATAATTAAAGATATAGTGGCTAATCTAAAGTCTGACTTTAGATTAGCCATTTTTGCTTTGAGTAAGAATTTATCTGTTGAAAAAGAGCAGGTCGCTTGCCTGAATTTCCAAAGCGTCTGCAATATCGAAAAGAATTTCCAGAGAAATGGAGGTGTGCATGTTGGGAGCCTCTATATTGCTCATATGCGTGCGGCTGATATTTACTTTTTCCGCCAGCTCTAATTGTGTCAAGCCTTTTAGCTTGCGGTAATATGCGATATTTAAACCGAGCATTTTGTATTTTTGATCATGTTTACTGGTCATACGGATACTTCCTTTTTCTGATTTAGTTCAAGTTTAATGACCGTTATACAACAAATAAACAATAAAATATATTGCAAATGCAAAGCACAACATTGCAAAAGCAATCAGGAAGTTGTATAATTTTGAAAAATAGGGGGAGGAACTCATATTATGATGAAAAAAAGAAAATGGATACAAATGGTTTTATGTGTGGCATTTGCCATGTTACTCCTGTGTGGATGTGACAATTCAAAAGAGAAATCACCGGTTTCGGAAGCTGGTACAGAGGTTGAAGCCGATGCGTCAGCAGAAGGCGTGGGAGAGGCGATGGACGCACAGACTGTGGGAGATGCAGGTGGAGCGGATGAAACAGATGGAGCGGATGTATCGGGCAAAGCTGATGAAGCGGATAAAGCAGAAGCCGGGGACGGGCAGGCTGAGGAATATAAGGGAATGCCGGTAGCGACGGTTGCAACGACGGTTTCAGACCCCAATGCGTTTTTGGATTATACAGAAACACTGAAAGATCCTGCGTTGTTGATATATAACGAAAATGAAGGTTATGTAATCAATATGGGGGAAGGGGAGTATTATCAGTTAAAGAAGGATGATAGAATATTTGAATATATGTCTGAGAGAGGCGTAGAATCTAGTGATACTTTAGAAGCTGGTGGTGGAACTAATTTTGCAAAGGTTGATAAAGTGAGTTATGTATATGAAATGAAGCCGGATTATACAATATATGATAGCCCGCACAAGGTACTTTATGTAGTAGGTTTTGTTGCAGGTGAGGATTATACTAATCCGGAAGAGTATTTTTTACTGACCTGTTATCTTGACGCACCAAAAGAATAATAAGGAGAATATGTTGTGGCTAATCTAAAGTTTGACTTTAGATTAGCCATTCTTTGTATTATTAGCAGTGTCTATTTTTCCGGAGTAGTTTTCCAGACAATTAAAGATTCCAAGTATGTATACAGTTGTGTTCTTGATTTTGTATATTACAATGTAATCTAATCCGGTGAGTTTTGCTTCTCTATAATGGAAATTATATAAGACTGGGTCTTGGCTTTTGCGATAAAGAAATGGATTGGTTCCTAGATGATTATATAGAGATTCGAGACTGTCGAGTAGATGTGAAGCGGCTTGTTTGCTTTTAAACTTATTGAGCAGATATTCAATGTGTTTGTTAAGCAATTTTTCCATCTCATCCGTAACAATTAGTTTATAATGCATATTTCTCCCTTGTTTTGGATAATGATTCTTTGGCATCCGTGGTATGCCCTTCTTTAATTTGTTGTTCTGATGTCAAAAGGCTGTGGTACATGCTTAATCTTTCAAACAGATTTTCATATGTTTCGATACTCATGATTACCATATCGCCGTAGCCGTTTTTGGTTATATATACAGGAGAATCTGTTTTATGGCATAAATCAGAGATTTCAGATGTGTTTTTTAGATCTTTAATTGGTATAATTGTTGCCATTGTTGCACCTCCAATATATTGTGGGATAATAATACCACAATAATTCCACAATTGTAAATAGGATTCTAAATAAAAAAATTTGGCTATACAAACAGAAATAATAAAACACTTGAAAATTATCCTCAAATATATCATTATTATATGGTAATGTTTCGTATCCAAACATATTAACGGTACGAAAAAAATGATGCAAAACAAAGGAGATTAAACATGAGCAACGACAGATATGTGAGCCCGTTATCCGAAAGATATGCAAGCAGGGAAATGCAGTATATTTTTTCGCCGGACATGAAATTTACAACCTGGAGAAAGCTGTGGATCGCGCTTGCGGAAACAGAGATGGAATTAGGTTTATCACAGGATGGCAAACCGGTTATATCACAGGAACAGATTGATGAATTAAAGGCACATGTTGACGATATCAATTATGATGTTGCAAAAGAGAGAGAAAAGCTGGTGCGTCACGATGTCATGAGTCATGTTTATGCATATGGCAAGCAGTGCCCGAAGGCAGCGGGTATCATCCATCTGGGAGCAACCTCCTGCTATGTTGGTGACAATACCGATATTATTGTCATGACAGAGGCATTAAAGCTTGTGAAAAAGAAACTGGTCAACGTTATCGCTGAGCTTGCCAAATTTGCAGATCAGTACAAAAATCTGCCGACACTGGCATTTACACATTTTCAGCCCGCGCAGCCTACGACCGTAGGTAAAAGAGCTACACTCTGGTGTCAGGAGTTCTGCATGGACTTAGAGGATCTTGACTATGTTCTTTCTACCATGAAGCTGCTTGGCTCTAAGGGAACAACCGGTACACAGGCTTCTTTCTTGGAGCTGTTCAACGGAGATCAGGAAACGATCGATAAGATCGATCCGATGATTGCACAGAAAATGGGATTTACACAGTGTGTTGCCGTTTCCGGACAGACATACAGCCGCAAGACTGATACAAGAGTATGCAATATTTTAGCCGGTATTGCAGCAAGCGCCCACAAGATGAGCAACGATATCCGTCTGTTGCAGCACCTAAAAGAAGTAGAAGAGCCTTTTGAAAAAAATCAGATCGGATCTTCTGCAATGGCATACAAGAGAAACCCGATGAGAAGTGAAAGAATTGCTTCCCTGTCCAGATATGTCATGATCGATGCATTAAATCCTGCCATCACCTCTGCAACGCAGTGGTTTGAGAGAACACTGGATGACTCAGCCAATAAGAGACTTTCTATTCCTGAGGCATTCCTTGCAATTGATGGTATTCTGGATCTTTGCTTGAATGTAGTAGACGGACTGGTGGTTTATGATAAAGTTATCACCAAGCGTCTGATGAGCGAGCTGCCCTTCATGGCTACCGAAAATATTATGATGGATGCTGTTAAAAATGGCGGGAACCGTCAGGAGCTGCACGAGATCATCCGTGAGCTTTCTATGGAAGCCGGCAAAAATGTTAAACAGGAAGGCAAGGACAACAACCTGTTAGAGCTGATCGCTGGCAATCCTGCCTTTGGCATGAGCCTGGAAGATCTGCAAAAGACAATGGAACCTTCCAGATATGTAGGACGTGCACCGATCCAGGTAGAAAAATTCTTAAAGGATGTTGTCAATCCGATTTTGGATGCCAACAAAGACTTGCTTGGTATGACTGCAGAGATCAATGTATAAGATAAAACAGAGATGGTGTTTTGATCGATCCTTTCGATAAATCATGGATGAAGGGAGAATCAGGACGAACTTATTTTAGAGTATAGAAAAGAATTGTTAACCTTGATGATAAAAACGGTTGACAATTCTTTTTTTTGATTGTATCTTAGTTTGTGGAAGAATTAAACATTTATAGGACTGTGTAAATAAAACAATTCCATTTTGAATCAGTTGATGCGTGGAATTGTTTTGTTTACACAACGGTTTTTCCAAGATGAAAATAAAAGATTGCATATGAAAAAGTCTATGGTGCAATCAAGAGAGGATCAAATTATGAAAAAGAAATCAACTGTTTATCAACTGACGACCTGTGCACTTATGGCTGCACTGATGTGTATCCTTGGCCCCAATTCCGTACCGATCGGACCGGTTCCGGTATCACTTACCAACCTGGTTATTTATCTGGCAGTTTATCTGCTGGGTACAAAGGGAAGCACCATCAGTTATATTGTATACCTGTTCCTCGGAATGGTCGGACTTCCTGTTTTCTCCGGTTATGAAGGTGGATTTGGAAAGTTAGCAGGCCCTACCGGCGGATATCTGATCGGATTTATCCTGATGGCAATTGTCTGCGGTATTTTTATGGAAAAATCACATGCCAATATATGGCTCACAAGTCTTGGTATGGTGCTTGGTACAATCGTAGCTTATCTGTTTGGAACTGTCTGGTTTATCCATCAGTTAGATTATACATGGGGACAGGCGCTGGCGGTCTGCGTATGGCCGTTCATTCCTTTTGACCTCATCAAGATCGTAATTGCCGGAATTTTAGGAAAGAGTATCCGTCACGCACTTTCCAAAGCACATTTACTGCCGACAGAATTTGCGGATAAAAAGGCCGTTGAGGCTGTGGCAGCAGAAGCAGAATAAAATTGCGGGAGCTGCTTTGCAGCGGGGCAATTTGTGGATAGCAAGTCAGGGGCAAAATATCTTTTGACCCTAACATCATAAGATATAAGGAAGATAAAGTAATGGATTTATTGAAATTAGCAGATGAAATAATTGAAGGAAAGAGACTGACCAGAGAAGATCCGTTAAATGAGATTTTCATTGATTGTGATTATGATCAGCTGTGCGAGGGTGCGGATAAGCTTAGAAAGCATTTCAAAAATGACCGTGTGGATCTGTGTTCCATTATCAACGGACGAAGCGGAAAATGTCCGGAGGACTGCAAGTACTGTGCGCAGTCAGCACATTACCATACAGACTGCAAGACCTATGATTTTATATCAGAGGATGAAATAGTCGAAGCATGCAAGCTGCATGAAAGCGAGGGCGTTGACCGTTTCTCGATTGTGACTTCAGGAAGGGCACTTACCGGAGAAGAATTTGAAAAAGCACTTCGCGCATTTAAGAGAATGCAGGATGAATGCAACATTGAGCTGTGTGCATCAATGGGATTTCTGACAAGAGAGCAGTTCCGTAAATTAAAAGAGATCGGGATTGTACGTTACCATCACAATATCGAAACTTCCAAACGCTTTTTCCCGCAGATCTGTTCCACACATACCTATGAGCAGAAATTTGAAACCTTACATATCTTAAAAGAAGAAGGCATGCAGATCTGTTCCGGCGGTATTCTGGGAATGGGAGAAAACTGGGAAGACCGTATTGATATGGCAGTAAGCCTTGCTGAGGTCGGCGTGGATTCCATTCCGTTAAATGCGCTGATGCCGATTAAGGGAACACCGCTTGAACACAATGAACGTCTGAGTGAAGAGGATATTGTACGGACTGTTGCAATCTTCCGGTACATCAATCCGGAAGCACACATTCGTCTGGCAGCCGGAAGAGCACTCATGAAGGATGACGGAAAGAAAGCATTTTTATCCGGAGCATCTGCTACGATCACAGGTAATATGCTGACAACCGTTGCCAAAGCAACAATCCGCAGTGACCGTGAAATGCTGGCAAGCATTGGGCGTGAGACAAAAGTGGTTTAGTGTTTTTTGAATGGTATTATTGGATATTGTTTCGGGATATTTTTTGAATATTGTTTCTGAATGGTTTTCTGGATAGTGTTTTTGATCAGGTACTTAATTAAGCCTGGTCGAAAGCACTATTTTTTTGATTGTCTTTGGATAAAAACTAAAGCAGCTCCCGTAATTCTCAAACATTCATAATTCTAATCGCGCAAGCACGAAAATAGAGTAAAGTTTTAGTTGGTGTACAGCATGTAAAGAAAGCTGTTTATGTGGTATCATAGGTGTCAGAATAACTCCTTTCTTGGATGGTGGTTAATGTTTTTTTGTCAACTCTATTATACCATACCCAGTGAGGAGTTATTTGCTTTTAGGTAACAAAAAATGCCGTATTTATGCGGCTTGTGGCGTTTTGCAAACGCCTAATGTTTTTGTACTGTGGGGAAAAAAACTGCCACAGTACGGGCGCATGGGTGCACCGGTAATCGTAGCAGTTTAGGTGTCTTATACAATTTGAACTGAGGTCATGTTAGCAGAGCAGGAGCATGACGTCAATTGTTTTCAGGAATGTTCTCAAGATATTTTCCGACTACAACAGCATTATCGACCACTTCATCAAATGAGAGCCTGGCTGCATATGTCTCGTCGGCGATGTAATTGCTCCAGTCATTTACCAGAGATTCTTCTGCTTTTACATCAGCGCAGATGAACTCATATTTTTTTAAAAGATCAAAGGATCCTCTTTTCTTGGCAGTATGCTCTACAGCCAATCTGAAATGTGCCGGATTGATGGAATCCCTGTAAAGATGGAAGAGAACATACAAATCATAGAAGTCCCTTGATCTGGTATTTCCGATGCCTCTGCGGATAACTGTTTCATATTTTTCTGCAAGGATCGTCTCCAAAGTATAGGCATACACATCAATGTCCTTTTCATCGAACATGGTATGAAAAGAATACTCGACAGCTGCAGGAGTGATCTCATCCCCGGTGGTGATGTCAATCTTCATTTTGTTCTTTATCTTGCCGTACTCTGCAATAAAGTGAACTCGGAAATTGTTATAATCATCATCTTCACGGATAGGCTCAATCTTTTCAAATCGGAAGATGATTCTGTCTCCGGTATCAATGTCGAAGATCTCTTTTACGATTCTTTCAATGTTTTCTTCGTCCATATCTATTCCACGGACGGTTGTATCCATGTCCATGGTGGTTCTTTCAGAAATGCCGATCATGGAAGAGATCAATAGACCACCCTTAAGGACAAAGTTCTTTTTATATGGAGAGAGGGATAATCTCTCCAGAATACGCTCAAACATAAAAATCTGTAATACTTCCTGAGCATGAAGGTCTTTCTCTTTTGCAATATTGCGGATTGCGCCTTTAAGCTGCTCCGGTGTTTTCATCTGTGGTGCTCCTTTCAGCCTGTCAGTATATCCATGTAGTCTCTGACAGGTCTCTCTATATGGAAGATCTTAGCATATCTGATAAGCTGCGTATGGTCGTTAGTTCGGTCATTAAAGTATTCACGCAGAGCCTGCAGATATAACTGCTTATCTATCTTGTCTTTTTTCTTGATCAGGTCAATTATACATCGTTCCTTATCATACAGACGGACTTTGTTTCCGTCAGGTGTTAAGGTCTCGGTAATGCCAACACTCCATTTATCGGCATTTATATAATGTAATCTGATATTCTTATTGTCCTTTTTTAACCGGGTTGCATTAAATCCCTGCGGCACGGAAACATCCCATACGTGGGGAGTACGGTCGGACATATCCCAAAGGTAAAGGGCAGTGCCATAGGAATAAACTACTCTTGGGTTGTTCGCCTGTATGATCTGGAGATCATCCGGGAACTCATCTGCATAATAATATATTCCACGAGCTTCTTTTACAAGAATGCCTTCATCAATAAAGGTGGGTATCAGTACACGGCTGATACCTGCTTTTTCTATCTGGGACGTTGTGATCATGCCACCGGTCTTTTCGGCCATTTCTTTTAGCAGTTCAATTCTTTGTTCTCGAAGTTTTGACATTTTGCATCACCTCCTCGAAACTAACGCACTTTAATTATATAATAGTAAAGTCTAAATGTAAAGTTTTGAAAGAAAAATATTTTTTTGAAATTTATACCCACATTTGGACTTCAAAAATACTTTTCTGTAATGAAGGACGGAATTGGCAATATGTTCAAAGAAAAAGCTTCCTGTAATTATTGATACTCCGCTTTCAAGATTGGATTCGTTGCATAGAACCGCGCTAATCAACACATATTTTCCAAATGCAGGGGAACAGACTATTATCCTATCAACAGATTCGGAAATTGATAGTACATACCATTTCGGTACTTGAGCATAAGAAAACGACCACACAGGAGCATTCTTACTCTTTTATGGTTGTTATTTTTTGTCACCGCTTGAAGATGTCACTCAAAAAATGTTTTTCTTACAATCCCTAAGTGAAGGCTTCTTTAGGACGACTTTTTGACCTTTTGACCCTGATATCATATAATGAAAGCATGAAAGAAAAAGATCGTGAAATAATACGCAAACTGAATATTTTACAGGTGCATAACTTTTATCAGCTGCGTGGGGGCGAGGATGCAGTCGTTGAAAAGGAAGCCGGGATATTAAGGCAGCAGGGACACAAGGTTGTACCTTATTATCGTTACAATAAGGACATCAACAGTCTTCCTTTTTTGGAAAAAGTTTTGCTGCCGTTTTCCTCTGTTTTTTCATGCAGGACATACCGGGAAGTGCAAAAACTGATCCGGGAGCAGAAGATTGATCTGGTACATGTGCACAATACGCTGCATCTGATCAGTCCATCTGTATTTTGGGCGGCAAAAAAGGAAAATATACCGGTCGTCATGACAGTGCACAATTTCAGACTGTGTTGTCCCAATGGATTGTTTTACAGAGGAAAGAGTGCTTGTGAAGAATGCATGGAAAAGGGCCTTTTGTGTGCAGTCAGACACCGGTGCTACCGGAACAGCAGTTTGCAGACGCTAATTCAGGTATTGAATACATGGGTACATCGGAAAATCCATACATATAGGGATGTTGACTTTATCTGCTTTACCGAATTTCAAAAACAGAAAATCTGCAGTCTTTTGGATGTCGATGAAAAACATGTGTGGATCAAACCGAATGTCTGTGAAAATATTGAGTTAGCATATGCTAATCAAGAAAACCGGATTTTATATGCAGGAAGACTGTCTGAAGAAAAGGGAGTTGGAGATCTGGTCAGGGCATATCGGCAATTAGTTGCAAGAATGCAGAAGACCAGACAGGAAATCCCCAAGCTTGTGATCTGTGGGGAGGGACCGTTATCTACCGCACTACAGCAATATGTCAGGAAGCATAAGCTGACCACCGTCGTTTTTACCGGGCAGGTATCCGAAAAAAGAGTGCAGGAAGAAATACAGAAGTCCGGATGTGTGGTGCTTCCTTCCAGATGCTATGAAGGGATGCCGATGGTGTTGGTGAAGGCTTATCATATGAAACGGCCTGTCATTGTACCGGACTTTGGATGTTTTACGTCTTTGGTGGAAAATGGTGTGAATGGATTTCGGTATCAGCCATATGATGTGCAGAAGCTGCAGGAGATACTCTATGATTTCCTGACGCAAAAAGAAGGTATGGCCTGTTCTTTTTATGCATCTGATCTGATGGAAGATACAGAATATGCGAAAAATTATGACCGACTGATGCAGATATATTTTCATGCAATGGAGAAATAGTTTTTTTGAAAAATTGTTTTTTTAAAATCTTGAAGAAAAATGCGTCGATGATAAGAGAGCAAGACTTGCTGTGGCTACGTGATGAAAGAAAAGAGGATTAAAAGATGTTTGGACTTGTAAAGAAAAATGAAGCGTTGGAAATGAAATTAAAAACGCTGCAGATGAATTTTGAGAACAACTACAAGGATGCTGCCAAGATCAATTATGAGGAATACTGGAAGATGCTTTCCGAGCTTGAACAATCGGGAAAACTCAAACAAAAACAGATAGACTATTACAAGGAACGCGGTGAAAGCCTGCGTGGACAGATGGACAATTTTAATCATCAGAATAATGTGAAGACATTTTGATGGTAAATGGAGGATATATCGAAAAGCTGCTATTGGCAAGATTGCTGATGGCAGTTTTTTGCAAATTATTACAAAAAAGTGGTTGATGATTACATTGCAAATTTTTTTAAATAAAAATCATTTATAATTCTTTTATAGTTTGCAGGTAGTTATATTGAGTTAAAAAGGGGGGAGAGAATATCAAAGAAAATTGGTTGCATTGATAGGCAGTTCCGAAGTTCACTTTGCTCAAAGCTCCTAATATAAATTCCCCTGATTTTATTGAAACAGAATGTTGTAAATTGTGGAAAAGATTAGTAAATGTTAGATGTTCCAATTTGTTGACGGCATCTTTAGAAATTTGCGATGAAATTTTATTTTTCTTAATTATTATACAAACAATGTGTCGATGTATTATAATTGTATATAGGAAGTTGGTGATAGTGCGATGAAAATAAATGTAGGGGATACGTCAGGGTGTCTGGAAATTATCAGCGATTGTAATGAAACAATTGCTGAAGCCAAAGAAATAGTTAAACAATTAGCTGAGAATGAATGGAATAAATTTTCAGAATGGGATTATGGAAATGATTTTAAGTCATATTATCATCTTAATGAATCTGAATCAGCTGCATATGATAATAAATCAACTATGCCAAAATCTTTTGTCGATAAGTATGTGGAGAAGGATGAATATGGATATGAAATAACTTCTATTCCTAAATTTTTGTATCATAAAAAGAAACCTGATACACGATATGAGCTGGAAAAAGCTTTTAAAAAGAATGAATTATATAAAGTGAAATGTAATATTTGTAAAAGAACATTTTTGATTGATGAGTATAGCTTTAAATGTGTAAAGTGGATGTCTTGTATTGGTGCAGAGTGTCTTGCAGATACAATAAAAGAAGTTGCAACAGATTATTCTAAGAGTCAATATGTTTGGGATGATAACTCCACATCATTACAGGAGCTTAGCAGACAACTTGTAAAAGTAGATGAATTGAGTAATCCATTGACATATTATGGACAACCTAATACGGAAGATTCTCTTGAAATTGCATATATATCAGATATTCATCTGATACATCATTTGAAGTATTATGGTTGGAATGAAAACCGGATGATTAGAGATATTGTTTCAAAGTTATATAGGACAATGGAACCAGCGGATATTGTCATTTTCGTCGGTGATACATCGTCAGATACAAGGCTGACGATCAAATTTTATAATGCATTTATGAAACGATATGACTATAGGATGTTCATGAAATTCAAAAAGCATGTTATGGATATAAAGCATAAAAAGAGTATGATTCAAAAGATAGACGTTTCAAGATTAAAATATATAGGTAATAAATTAAATGAAAAAATTGCTTGTGATATGGAAACATTATCACAGTATTATGATTTTTCAAAGTTTATAAATTATCATGACAGTTATCATAAGGAAATGGATTATGAATCGACTTTTGAGTGTTATAAAGAAGTTAAGTCATATAAAAACTTAATGCTGTCGAATGAAGTAGAGAATATGATTTTTGCCATGGTTAGGTTATATAGTCATAGGAAAAAATATGAGAAAAAGTTTGAAACGTTTCGGAGAATGTATGAGTCTTTGTTGTGGAATATACGAGAGCTTGAAAACAAATATGGGAAAAGTATTGATGAAATCAATATGACCGATTATGGGGAACATACTTTATTGAGTGCCCAAAAAGATGTATATGTTGTACTTGGAAATCATGAGTATATTAATTTTGAAGATGTGGCATCATGTGTTTTGTACTATAAAACGGAATTGTCCCAAATAGGAATAAATCTTTTGCACAATAATTGTTATGTATATGAGAAATTTATTATTTATGGTGGTACGGGGTTTGCAAAGTATGATAAAAAGTGGAATGCGGATACAGTTGTTTGTTGCCCTAATTTTACTCGTAAGGATGAAATAAAAGAAACAGAATTATTTGAAAGAGGTTATAAAAAGGTCTTGGCAAAGGCAAAAGAAAATAATCTGTGTTTTTTGTGCGTTTCTCATTACCCTATATATGCTTGTTTGAATAGTAAATATGATAAGGAGGCAATCTATTTTACTGGTCATAATCATCAAAACAGTTTTATTAAAAATGCTGATAAAGTGGTATATTCTGATAATCAGATTGGATATAGGGATAATAATGTTACATTTAGAATTGCAACTACCGGCTTTGAATTGAATCCATATGCAGATATGCAGGATGGACTATACATAACTACTATACAAGATTATTTACAGTTTTATAGATATATTGGAGAAGATATCGGCAAGGGTAACATCTTATATCAAAGATGTCAAAACGGAAAAGCCTATTTATATGTAATAAAGCGAAATGGTTATTATGGTTTTTTTATTATGAATCCAAAGGGATCAGCAAAGGGAATATCAATCGTTAATGGTGGTGTTACTAAGAAGTTGACTAACGCTACAGATATGGGGTGGATTTGTGAGAATTTTGATGTTGTTTTATCCAAGTATTTGAAGCTTCTGACACCCTTGCGCAATATACAAGAACAATTATCAAAAGAATTGAAAGAACTTGGGTTATCAGGTGAAATACATGGTTGCATCGTTGATATAGATCGTTATCACCATATTATGTTAAATCCAACTGATGGTAGTATAACTTTTTATTATTCCTCTGAGTTTGGAAGGGGTGTGAACTTAGGGTCTTTTGATGAAGTAATTAAATCAATGGAAGCCTATAATTCTGCCTCGACTCCTATTGATTACAAAAGGATTAAGAGAGAATACAAGGAGAAATCAAAAGATGAGAAATGCCTTTTGAGAGCGATATCGGCTAATTGCTTGATAGAAACTGAAAATACTGAGATTGCGAATGCGTCCGAAAGAGAAGAGACGATTTTAAGTCGTACAGATGGAATGTATGGTATATCGAGAAAGGTAAATCCATTACAGAGATTGTTCAGCGGTCATGTGATGAGAAATTATGATCTGAGATTAACTGAAACAAAACAAAAGCCATATAGAAAATATTCATATGAAAATAGGTTATTTGTGTATGAAGGTATTGTTTATAAGATAATTATGGATGATGGAAGTGATATAATTTTAGCAGAGGAAGTGCAAGAAACAGAGAAAATATTTGCTTCCAAAGGTGGCAATGATGCTGTTATATTAACGGGAAGAACAAAACGCTTTGCTTTGAGTGAATTGAAGACTAAAATTGCTAATAAAAATTCGTTTGACACATATTGGATCTTGCATTAATAAGAGGGGATAATTTTGGTATATTAGTGAAGATCTTATAAGTGCTATAGATTATTAAAATGATAATTATTGTATAATATCTGCATCAGAAATTAAAAACGAGGAAACGATATAATGGATGGAAATCTGGAATACTACAAAGTGTTCTATTATGTTGCAAAAGAAAAAAACCTGACAAAGGCAGCTGAGCTTTTGAGTATATCACAGCCGGCGGTCAGTCAGTCCATGAAGTTGCTTGAGGCTAATGTTAGGGCAAAACTGTTTCTGCGGACCGCAAGAGGCGTGCGCCTGACGCCAGAGGGTGAGATCCTATATGACTATGTAAAAGGCGGGTATGAGCAGATCGCACATGGAGAACAGGTGCTGAAAAAGCTGATGAATTTGGAGGCAGGAGAGCTTCATATTGGCGCAAGTGATATGACTCTTGAATTTTATCTGTTACCTTATCTGGAAAAATTTCATGAACTGCACCCGGATGTAAAAGTGAAAATTACCAATGCCCCGACACCGGAAACCTTAAAAAATATCATGGATGGATCCGTGGATCTGTGCCTTGTATCCACACCTTTTGAAGTGGGAGATGGGATGGAAGTAAGACCGGTAAGAGAAATTGAAGATATTTTTGTGGCCGGACGTCGATACACCCAGCTTAAAAACCACATGACGGATTTTAAAGAGCTTTTAGACTATCCTATCATTTCATTGGAGGAAAATACCAGTACCCGAAAATATATGGATGAGCTGCTTGCGCAAAATGACGTTGTCCTGCGCCCGGAGTTTGAGTTAGCAACCTCTAATATGATCGTACAATTTGCTTTACGGAACCTCGGAATAGGCTGTGTCGTAAGAGACTTTGCACAAAGCGAGATTGAAAGCGGCAGACTTTTCGAGATCCGCTTCAACAAAATGATCCCCAAAAGACAGATCTGTGTTGTTACCAACCAAAAACTCCCCACCAGCTTCGCCGCCAAAGGCTTGCTGGATCTCTTATTTGAAAGTTAGCCAATGCTAATGTTAAATTTGACCAACAGTCAGCGCCGGGAAAAACTGCTTTTCTCATTCGCTTATTCCGAGCTGTGTATGAGTTAATGCCGCCCAAAACCAGTAAACCGGTACAGAAAATAACCCGTCCAAGCCGAAGGCGCGTTTTATTTTCTGTACCCTTGCCGTTAAAACAACGTAAAGGGCGGCATTTACTCATACTAGGCGCAGGAATCCCCCGCGAATGAAAAAAGCAGTTTTTCCCGGTGCGTCCGTCCAATAAATCCACATTCAAACTTTACATAAACCACCAAAATAACCACGACTTATAACAAATATAACAAATATTGATTTTACTTATGAAAGAAAACTGTGTATAATACATACTGTAATGAGTAAAGGTGTCTTAAAAAAGCAAAACATAACACCTTATACAAAACAGGAGGAATTTTTACATGGTTAAAGCAGTAGTTGGCGCCAACTGGGGCGACGAGGGAAAAGGTAAAATCACAGATATGATGGCAGAAAATGCTGACATTATCATCCGCTTTCAGGGTGGTGCAAATGCCGGACATACCATCGTCAACGATTATGGCAAATTTGCATTGCATACATTGCCTTCAGGAGTATTTTACAGCCATACCACAAGCATTATCGGCAATGGTGTAGCGTTAAATATTCCCGTGTTATTCAATGAAATCAAATCCATTACAGACCGCAATGTACCGATGCCCAAATTATTGGTATCAGACAGAGCTCAGATGGTAATGCCTTATCATATTTTATTTGATCAGTATGAAGAAGAAAGACTGGGCGGCAAATCCTTTGGTTCCACCAAATCCGGTATCGCTCCGTTTTATTCAGATAAATATGCAAAGATTGGTTTTCAGGTAAGCGAGCTTTTTGATGAAGACTTATTAAAGGAAAAAGTTGTCCGCATCTGTGAGACCAAAAATGTACTGCTTGAACATTTATATCATAAACCGTTATTAAAACCCGAAGAATTACTTGAGACACTTCACCAGTATAAAGAAATGGTAGAGCCTTATGTATGTGATGTATCCGTATTTTTGGATAAAGCCTTAAAAGAAGGCAAGACCATTCTGTTAGAGGGCCAGCTTGGTACTTTAAAAGATCCCGATCACGGAATCTACCCGATGGTTACATCTTCATCCACGCTTGCAGCCTACGGCGCAATCGGAGCAGGATTACCGCCGTATGAAATCAAACAGATCGTAACAGTTTGTAAAGCATATTCTTCAGCCGTTGGAGCCGGTGCATTTATTTCTGAAATCTTCGGAGACGAAGCAGATGAATTAAGACGTCGTGGTGGTGACGGTGGAGAGTTTGGCGCTACAACAGGCCGTCCGCGTCGTATGGGATGGTTTGACTGTGTTGCTTCCAAATATGGATGCCGTATGCAGGGAGCTACCGATGTTGCATTTACCGTATTGGATGTACTTGGATACCTGGATGAAATCCCTGTATGTGTCGGATATGAAATTGATGGTGAAGTGACAACCGACTTCCCGGTTACCTGCAGGCTTGAAAAGGCAAAACCGGTATTAAAATCCTTACCCGGATGGAAATCAGATATCAGAGGTATCAAGAAATACGAAGATCTGCCTGAAAACTGCAGAAACTATATAGAATTTATTGAAGGTCAGATCGGATATCCGATTACCATGGTAAGTAACGGTCCCGGAAGACATGATATCATTTACCGTGAAAGTCCTTTAAAAAAATAATATAAATATGCTCTTGCGGAGTTATGACTTTGATGTTGTAGCTTCTGCAGGAGCATTTTCTTTTTCCACATCCCCGTCTTCAGACATTCCGGCCGTAAAATCATAATCCACCGAAGCAATCGTATGCTTTTTGGTAAGCAGTCCGTACATCCAGATATACACCCAGATCAAAATCGGAACGCAGATCGTAGCAATCAGACTGGAGCGGAGCAAAATCCCTTTTCCGTCAAAATTGAAGATTGCGAAAATCAAAGTTAAAATATAAAGCATGACCAGAGCAATGATTCCGATCCATGCGGCTATACGCTGTCCTTTTGAATGCATGTCCAAAACTCCTTTTTCTTGTAATTTATCATATATCTGACTATAATAAAAGAGATATTGGGGCAAAAAGATATTGAGCTCCTGTTTTTATTCAAAATATTCAGTATAGAAGGGAACTTGCATGATGAAGGATGCAAATTTGTCATATGTTTTACGGACAGGTACCATGTTAAAGGACCGATACCGGATTGATGAGGTGCTTGGGGCAAACGGTATGACGATCACATATCTTGCTTATGATATTTTTCGGGAACAACGCATTGTGATAAAAGAGCTTTTTCCCAATTCCATTGCAGAGAGGAATCCGGACGACGGACTTTCTGTTTCCTGCGTGCAGTATAGCAATGAGGCAGACTTTTTTACCATGAAATCACATATGATCAAAAAGGCCAAGACCTTGATTTCCTTGTATCCATTGGAAGGGGTTGCCAATATGATCAATGTATTTGAGGAAAATCAGACCGTATATCTGGTCAGTGAGTATGCAGAAGGCGTCTCGCCTCTTGAGTTTATGCAAAAGATCCATTCGCATCCGATGCAGTTAAAAGAGATCCTGCGGCTGTTAAATCCGGTTATGAATGCACTGGATATCCTGCATGCCAAAGGGATTGTGCATGGACGTATCAATCCGGCAATGATCCGTACCAGGAATAAAAAAGTGGTTCTGGTCAGCTTTGGGGATCCTATAGAGGATGCCATGATGCCTGTTTTGGAGCAGGCTGTGGCGCGCGTACCGGAATATGCTGCGGTTGAACAGTATATGGAGGGAGAAAGTCTTTGCGCTGAAACCGATGTGTATGCTGTTGCGGCCATTATTTACGAAGCGGTTACCCGCATCAAGGTGGCCCCGTTCTATGAAAGAATTGGTCAGGGCGAAGAAGAGCATGCAGATCCGGTCCGTCCATTAAAAGATTTCAATATCGGTATCATGGCTTACCAGAGTGATGCCATTATGAAGGCTCTGAGTATTTATCCCGGGAATCGTATCTCTTCATTCGAGGAGCTTCTTTCTCTTTTGTCAGAGGATGAGTTTAAAGAGCCGGCCAAGATTGTCATGCACAAAAAACCGGCATATTTCGCAGAAAAGTACAAATACATCCGTACAGTCCGTACCGTTCTGGCAGTGGGAGTTATTTTTCTGATCCTGTTTTTCGGACCTAAGCTGTACCGTTATCTGAGTGCCGGTGATGCCGGACGTTTCTACCGTAAACTGGACGAAGCCAATATATATGAACAGTGCCGTATGGTGGTGGAATTGTCCGATGGTAAGAGGAAAGCCTATGCTAACGATTACAATCTGATGGAGGAGCCGGAGCTGTCTGACAATGATTTTAAACCGGACTGGCAGATCCACTATTATGATAAGGTAACCCAAAGGTTTGTGACAAATGAACAGATCAATCTGGATGCCGATGTTGTCCGTTATATCCGTCTGGACTACCGGAGAAATGACACCGCCATTCTGATGTTTGTTGATAAAAATGAGACAAGGCAGGTTATCGTTGATCTCAAGCCGGATATTTTTGACGTATACAGTGTGGAAGAGAGTATTACGGATGCAAACGGGAATACGACCTATCAGGCTTATAAGGCTGAGTGGTAGGAAATGTTAAAGATTTATTACTTGCAAGAACAGAAATTTTTTTATATACTATTTGAAATGGCGTTTGTATTTCGCCAAAGCTAGAAGATGAAAAATATGCAAAAGGAGTACTGAAATGGCATTATTAGATCAGTGGAGAGACGTGGCTTATGATGAGTCAGCAAATAAAGGAGATTTACAGAGATTTTGGGGTGATTACTTCAAAAAGGAGCAGGCAATTTACAAAGAACTGTTAGCAGCTCCCGATACCGAGGTTAAGGGTACTGTCAAGGAACTGGCAGACAAATATGGTGTGACAGTTATGGAAATGACAGGATTTCTGGATGGTATTCAGGAATCGCTGGTTAATCCCAATCCAATCGAAGAGATGGAAGAGGATACCGAGGTATCTTTAAAATTTGACAAAGAACTTCTTTACAAAAACATGGTAGCTGCTGATGCTGAGTGGCTATATGGTCTGGAAGAATGGAAAGAAATCTTTGACGAAGATAAATTAAAAGAGCTTTACAAAGAGCAGAAGAGCTCACAGACAGTTGTCAATGCTCCCAAAATTTATCCCAACGACCCCTGCCCCTGCGGTAGTGGTAAAAAGTACAAAAAATGTTGTGGAAAAAATAAATAAATTCTTTACTTTTTCAACAACTGCGCATACAATATAAACAGTTTAGATATGTTATATACAGCCAATACGTTGACGAGAAGAGTAGGATGCGGCAATGCAACAGAGAAGGGTACGGCTGCTGAGAGTACCTGTGCAGGAAACATTTGAAAACTACCTCTGAGTGACCCCAATCCGGTCCGGTGATACCGTTATCATCATTAAAGAGTGGCCTGGTTTACCGCTATCCGTTTTGGAGGCGTACAGACAAACAGGGTGGAACCGCGTATATTACGTCCCTTACATTGTATTTTGCAGTGTGAGGGACTTTTTTATTAAGTTAAGGAGGAAAAGAAAATGATTATTACATTAAAAGATGGAAGCAAAAAAGAATATGCACAGGCAATGAGCGTTTATGATATTGCAAAAGATATCAGTGACGGGCTTGCACGTGTGGCATGTGCCGGTGATGTCGATGGCGAAATCGTTGATTTAAGAACGGTACTGGATAAAGACTGTACTTTAAATATTGTGACAGCCAAGGATCCTGCAGGTCTCAGGGTTGTGCGCCATACAGCATCCCATGTTATGGCAGAGGCTGTACAGAGATTATTCCCCAATGCAAAAATTGCAATCGGACCTGCTATTGACGAAGGATTTTATTATGATTTTGACTCAGATCCTTTTTCAAGAGAAGATCTGGACAAAATTGAAAAGGAAATGAAAAAGATCATCAAGGAAGGACATAAGCTGGAACGCTTTACACTTCCCAGAGAAGAAGCCATCAAATTCATGGAAGAAAAAGGCGAGCCTTACAAGGTAGAGCTTATCAAGGATCTTCCCGAAGATGCGGAAATTTCTTTCTACGATCAGGGCGGCTTTGTGGATCTTTGTGCAGGACCTCATCTGATGAGCACCAAGGGCATCAAAGCATACAAGCTGATCTCATCATCCATGGCTTACTGGAGAGGTAATTCCGGCAAGGCACAGCTGCAGCGTATTTATGCAACAGCCTTCAATGAAAAAGATGAATTAAATGCTTACTTAGAGCATCTGGAGGATATCAAAAAACGTGACCACAACAAGCTTGGCCGTGAAATGAAGCTTTTCACAACGGTTGATGTTATTGGTCAGGGGCTTCCTTTATTTACACCCAAGGGAACCAAGATGATCATGAAATTACAAAGATGGATAGAAGATCTGGAGGATAAGGAATGGGGCTATGTCCGCACCCGTACACCTCTGATGGCTAAATCTGATCTTTACAAGATTTCCGGCCACTGGGATCATTACATGGATGGCATGTTTATCTTAAATAAAGACAATGATGACAAGGAGACAATGGCTCTGCGTCCGATGACATGTCCGTTCCAGTACTATGTATATATGAATGAACAGCATTCATACAGAGATCTTCCTTATCGTATGTCAGAAACATCAACTCTGTTCCGTAATGAGGATTCCGGAGAAATGCACGGTCTTACCCGTGTACGTCAGTTTACGATCACAGAAGCACATATCATCATGCGTCCGGATCAGGCACAGGAAGAGCTGACCAGATGTACAGAGCTCTGTCATTATGTTATGAAGACACTGGGAATTGACGGAGATGTTACCTACCGTCTGTCCAAATGGGATCCCAACAACAAGAAAAAATATCTTGGGGATGATGAATACTGGAACAGCACACAGCAGTACTTAAGAGATGTCATGGACAAAAACAACATCCCTTATACAGAGGCTGATGATGAGGCGGCTTTCTATGGTCCCAAGATCGATATTCAGGCTAAAAACGTATACGGAAAAGAAGACACCATGGTAACGATCCAGCTTGACTGCGCATCTGCTGAAAACTTTGGTATGTATTATATTGATGAAAAGGGTGAAAAAGTCCGCCCCTGGATCATTCACCGTACATCCATGGGATGTTATGAAAGAACACTGGCATGGCTGATCGAGCACTATGCAGGTAAATTCCCGACATGGCTGTGTCCGGAGCAGGTACGTGTACTGCCGATTTCCGAAAAATATGCTGATTATGCAGAAAAAGTACGCAAAGAGCTTGCTGCACGCGATATTGATGTGACGGTTGATCATCGTTCTGAAAAGATCGGTTACAAGATCCGTGAAGCCAGAATGGATAAGCTCCCTTATATGCTGGTTGTCGGCGAGCAGGAAGAAAAAGACGGTCTGGTATCTGTCAGAAGCCGTTTTGAAGGCAATGAAGGACAGAAATCGCTGTCAGAGTTTATGGATCAGATCTGCGAAGAAATCCGCACGAAGGCAATACGTGAGGAATTACCGGAAGACGAAAAGAAACGCTGATAAGTTACAAATGAATTTTTATATTTGAGCCGAAAGGAGTATGACTGGATGAGTGACAAAAAAGAAATGCTTGTAGTGGATGACTTGGGAGAGATCAAAAATGATGTCAATATTTTGGAAAAAGAGCTTCTGAATAATCATCATATTGATCAAAACCTGTATATCGAATATGACGTAAAAAGAGGTTTACGTGATTCAGCCGGAAAAGGTGTTCTGACAGGTCTTACGGAAATTTCCGATGTCTGTGCCTATGATCTGGTAAACGGCCGTACGATTCCTGCGGAAGGAAGTTTGTATTATCAGGGTGTCAATGTAGTGGATCTGGTTGCCGGACTGAAGGGCAGACGCTTTGGCTTCGAGGAAGCCTCTTATCTTCTGATGTTTGGAAAGCTTCCGACTAAGGAACAGCTGGAACGCTACATCAAGGTCTCTGAAGAATTTCAGACATTGAGCGGACGGTTTGTACGTGACGTGGTCATGAAGGCGTCCAACGCCAATATCATGAATGCCATGCAAAGATGTGTGCTGACATTGTATACCTATGATGATCTGCCTGATGATATTTCTTCTCAAAATGTGTTGAGACAGTCTCTGGAGCTGATCAATAAGCTTCCTCTGATCGCGGTATACTCTTATCATTCCTATATGCACTTCCGAAAGGATGCAACCCTGATGATACGCAATCCCAAGCATGGACTGTCACTTGCGGAAAATATTCTTTTAATGCTGCGTGACGACGGACAGTATACGGAGCTTGAGGCAAAGGTGCTGGATATTGCACTGGTACTGCATGCAGAGCATGGAGGCGGTAATAACTCTACATTTACAACCCATGTTGTTACTTCATCAGGAACCGATACATATTCCTCTATGGCAGCATCTATCGGCTCATTAAAGGGACCCCGTCATGGTGGAGCCAATTTAAAAGTTCAAAATATGTTTGCTGATATCAAAGCACATATTAAAGACTGGTCCAATGGAGAAGAAATTGAGAAATATCTGATTAAGATTTTGGATAAAGAGGCGTTCGACCATACCGGACTGATTTATGGTATGGGGCATGCAGTATATACTTTGTCAGATCCCCGAGAGATTATCTTAAAGGATTTTGCCAAGAAGCTGGCACAGGAAAAAAACATGATGGAAGAGTTTTCTTTGTATGAGACCGTGGAAAACATTGCGGGCCGGCTGATTATGGAAAGAAGAAAATTATTCAAAAATGTCTGTGCCAACGTCGATTTTTACAGTGGATTTGTATATACGATGTTACGCATTCCGGAGGAATTGTTTACGCCTATTTTTGCAATCGCAAGAACTCCGGGCTGGTGTGCACACAGACTGGAGGAACTGATCAATGCAAATAAGATCATCCGTCCTGCTTATAAATATGTGGGCGAGCATATTCCGTATCAGTCCATGGATGAGAGAGCGGAGTCTGACGCAACATGACTATGAGATAAACAACAGTAGATTAAAATCGGAGGATTTATAATAATATGAAAGCAGCAATTTTAGGATATGGAAATCTTGCAAGAGGAATTGAATCAGCTATTTTACAGGCTCCCGACATTGAGCTTACAGCTGTATTTTCAAGAAGAGATCCGGCAGGGATCAAGACCGTAACAAAAGTTCCGGTTTATTCCGCAGATGATATTTTGAATTATAAGGATGAAATCGATGTCCTGTTTTTATGCGGAGGAAGCGCGACTGACCTTCCCAAGCAGACACCGGAATATGCAAAATATTTCAATGTGATTGACAGCTTTGATACACATGCCAACATTCCACAGCATTTTGCTGCTGTGGATGCATCTGCAAAGAAAGCCGGAAAGGTTGCCCTGATCTCCTGTGGATGGGATCCCGGTATGTTTTCCCTGAACCGTTTATATGCCAATGCCATTTTACCCGAGGGCAATGACTATACCTTCTGGGGAAAGGGCGTCAGCCAGGGACATTCTGATGCCGTACGTCGTATCAAGGGTGTAAAAAATGCAAAGCAGTATACCATTCCGGTAGAAAGTGCTTTGGAGCGGGTTCGTGCCTGTGAAAATCCTGAGCTTACAACAAGGGAAAAACATACAAGAGAGTGTTTTGTTGTGGCAGAGGAAGGCGCTGACTTGGCAAAAATCGAAGAAGAGATCAAGAAAATGCCCAATTACTTTGCTGATTATGATACAACTGTACACTTCATCAGTGAGGAAGAATTCAACCGTGATCATTCCGAAATCCCGCACGGAGGCTTCGTATTCCGTACCGGTGCGACCGGATTTGAAAAAGAACATAAGCATGTGATTGAGTACAGTCTAAAGCTGGATTCCAACCCTGAATTTACCGGTTCGGTACTGACGGCCTTCGGACGTGCCGTATACCGTATGTACAGGGAGGGTATGACAGGCTGCAAGACGGTATTTGATGTAGCACCTGCATACTTAAGTCCTTTATCAGACGAAGAGCTGAGAGCGCATTTACTGTAAGACTATTTGTACTGAGAGGTATTCAAAAGAATGGCTGAACATACCGGTAATATCATTGAATTAAAGCATATTACGAAGACTTATACAGATAACGGATTTACTGCGGTTTCCGACTTCAATCTTGAAGTCGGACGCGGTGAATTCGTTACTTTTTTGGGACCGTCCGGATGCGGCAAGACAACAACGCTTCGCATGATCGCAGGCTTTGAGATGCCAACCGGCGGAGAAATTTTATTGAACGGACAGGATATCACAAAGCTTCCTGCCAATAAGCGTCCCATCAACACCGTGTTTCAGAGATATGCGCTTTTTCCGCATATGAATATCTATGACAACATTGCTTTTGGATTAAAACTGAAAAAGCTTCCAAGGGATGAGATTCGGAAAAAGGTCAATCATGTCTTGGACATGGTGGATCTGGAAGGCTTTGAAAACCGCCGTGTTTCCACGCTTTCCGGAGGGCAGCAGCAGAGGATTGCCATTGCAAGGGCGTTGGTAAATGAACCGGAGATCCTGCTTTTGGACGAACCGTTAGGGGCTCTGGATTTAAAAATGCGTAAGGAAATGCAGATTGAATTAAAAAATATGCATGACCAGCTCGGGATTACATTTATTTATGTCACACATGATCAGGAAGAGGCATTGGTCATGTCCGATAAGATCGTTGTCATGTCTGAAGGATGCACACAGCAGATTGGTACACCGGAGGATATCTACAATGAACCTAAAAATGCCTTTGTAGCCGATTTTATTGGGGACAGTAATATTTTCAAGGGCATTATGACCGGGGATAAAAAGGTACGCTTCTGTGGTGGCGAATTTGAATGTGTGGATGATGTTAAGGAGGGTACCCTGATTGATGCGGTTGTCAGACCTGAGGATGTGATCCTGACTACACCGGATCGGGGAGTTATCGAAGGTGTTGTGACTTCTGTTATTTTTAAAGGGATTCATTATGAAATTGCCGTTGAATCCGGAAAGTACGAAATGATCATCCAGTCTACCAAGTCCGCGATTGTTGGAGACCATGTCGGTATGATGCTGGAGCCGGATGGTATTCATATTATGATTGCAGAGGACCATACAACCTGCTTTGAAACAACTGTTAACAGTGATCTTAATCTGGCCTTCAATGATGAAGAAATTCGCTGTGACCTGACAAAGATTATTCCCGGTTCGGTTATCAGGGATGGAGAGCTCTTTGATGATGATGGTGAAAAAGTCGATCTTGATAAAATCCGCGTTATGGTTTCCATTGAGCCGGAGGATATTGAGATGAGCGATGATCTGGATGCCGGTCTGGTTGTCGGTAAGATTATCAATCTGATCTATAAAGGTGATCATTACAGTTATGTCGTCAGGACGGAGTATGGACATGATCTGATCGTAGATGATGAATATTTGTGGAATATGCATGATAAGGTCAGTCTGATCATGCCGGAAGACAAGATGCAGTTTGCACTTAAAAAATAGGAGGCTTATGATGACTTTTTCCAGAAAACAGTTGGGAATTCCATATGCATTGTTTCTGATCCTGTTCGTGGTTGCGCCTCTGCTTGTCATTGTTTACTATGCATTTACAAATGGATCCGGACAGTTTACAATTGCTAACCTGACTAATTTTTTTGCTAATCCCAATACATTGGGAACCTTGTGCTATAGCTTTGTGCTGGCATTTACGACAACCTGTGTCTGCCTCCTGATCGCATATCCGGTGGCTTATATTCTGGCGCGGAGTGAATGGAAGGCAAAAAACATTATCCTGCTGATTTTTATCACGCCCATGTGGGTCAATTTTACACTGCGTATTACAGCTTTAAAGGAAATACTTACCCTTGTGGAAAAAAATCTGGCATACTTCCCGTTTTTCAATTCGGTGATCGGTATGACCTATGATTTCCTTCCTTTTATGATCCTGCCTTTGTATACGACCCTTACCAGGCTGGATCACAGCCTGATCGAGGCTGCGGGTGATCTGGGAGCTGACGCTGTCCAGTCCTTTTTGCGTGTGACCCTGCCTTTGTCCGTTCCCGGAATTGTCAGCGGTATTTCCATGGTGTTTTTGCCTGCCATGACCAACTATGTTGTGCTGGATATGTTGTACAACAGTACTTACATCATGGGAAGTCTGATCGGAAGCTATTTCTCATCCGACGACTGGCACAATGGTTCAATGATTGCACTGGTACTGCTTTTGATCATTTGCATTTTCACATTTTTTGGAAGCAATGCGGATGACGAGGCAAATGCAAGAGGAGGTGCCGTTTTATGAAAAAGAAAGTCGGTGCCCGGGTTTTTATCAGCCTGATGCTTCTGATCATGTATGCGCCGATCCTGGTCCTTTCCGTATACAGTTTTACGAGTTCCACCAATATTGGTGTGATCCGGGAATTTTCCCTGGACAATTACATAAAATTATTTACGACGTCGGAGCTTGCGGACATGATAGGCGGTTCTCTGCTTTTAGCTTTGGTAAGCTCTGTTCTGGCAACTGTTTTTGGGACTGTTGGTGCGATCGGATTTTTTTATTCCAAAAAGCGGACACAGTCTGTTTTTTCGGCTGTCAATCAGATTCCGGTTGTTAATGCTGATGTTGTAACCGGTTTTTCCGTTTGCATTCTTCTGGTTATTGTTTTTGGCATGAGCAAGGATACCTATGTGCCGCTTGTGATCGGGCATACCGTTTTAAGTGCTCCGTTTGTATATTTATCTGTTTTGCCTAAATTAAAGCAGATGGATCCCAGCCTGTATGAGGCCGCACTTGATCTTGGTGCTAAGCCCGGATATGCCTTGAGAAAGGTTATCCTGCCGGAAATTGCATCCGGAATTGTCTCCGGTTTTGCTTTGGCGGTTACCTTATCTTTGGATGATTATTTTATTGCAACCTATACAAAACCGGCAACCTTTGATACCATCAGTACCTATGTTGTCAATGCAACAAAGGGTTCACAGACAGAGATCAAGACGGCTCTCTGGGCATTGTCTACGATCATTTTTGTTCTGGTATTGTTGTTTGCCATTGTGATGAATCTGGCTTCCGGACGTGGGGCAGGGGAAGAGGCAGGTGAGCGTACGGCATGAAAAAATCTGAAAGAAATGTTTCAAAAAGATCTTTATCTGTAAAAATAGCCGGTATTTCCCTGTCTGCTATGCTTGCCGTAATAAGCTCTTATTGTACCGGACTTTACGATGTTGCAGCCAAAGCTGACGATGTTGTGACATTGCGTGTCTGTAACTGGGAAGAATATATAGATGAAGGCGGATGGGATGATGATGAGACGATCGAGCTTCCGGAGGGAGATATCATTGGCGTAAATCCGTTGTACAAGGATTTTGAACAATGGTATTATGATACCTATCACCGGAAGGTGAAGGTGGAATACAGCTGCTTTGGTACCAATGAGGAGCTTTACAATATGCTGTCGCTGGGAAATGAATATGATATTGTATGTCCTTCGGAATATATGATCATGAAGCTGATGGCCGAGAATCAGCTGGTTCCGTTTTCCGATGCTTTTTTTGATGAAAGCATTGATGAAAATTACTATATAAAGGGCGTATCACCTTTTATCAGAAATACATTTGAGACCAATGAGATCAATGGTGAAGCATGGAGTAAATACGCCGCAGGATATATGTGGGGCGTTACCGGTATTGTATACAATCCACAGATAGTAAGCAGGGAGGATGCTTCTACCTGGAATATTCTGACCAATGATAAATATTTCCGTCGTGTTACGATCAAAGATAATGTCAGGGACGCGTATTTTGCTGCAGTCGGTGCCATAAAAGCAGATCTGCTGACCTCGGATTCCTTTATCAATGCTCCTGATTACAGCCGGAGACTGGTAGAGGAAATGAATGACCTGTCGCCGGGAACCCTGGAGAAAGCGCTTGATTACCTTCAGAAATCCCGTGATAATGTCTATTCCTTTGAGACAGACAGTGGTAAAGCAGACATGATGTCCGGAAGAGTGGTAGCCGGATATCAGTGGTCCGGGGATGCCGTCTATACCATGGATCAGGCTGAAGAGGATGATTTTTACCTGAATTTTGCTGTGCCAAAGGAAAGCACCAATCTGTATTTTGACGGCTGGGTCATGCTCAAAAAAGGCATACGGGATGATGCCGAAAAACAGCGGGCTGCCGAGGCGTTTATCAACTTTATTTCCAGACCGGACAATGCTGTCAGGAACATGTATTACATTGGATATACCTCTGTTATTTCCGGAGGAGATGACAATACGGTGTTTGATTATCTGGATTATAATTATGGTGTGGACGAAGATGCGGATCTAACCGAAGATGTGGATCTGACCGAAGATGTGGATCTGACCGAAGATGTGGATATATCTGAAGATGTGGATCTGACCGAAGATGTGGATCTGACCGAAGATGTGGATATATCTGAAGATGTGGATCTGTCCGAAGATGTGGATCTGTCTGAAAATGTGGATCTGTCTGAAAATGTGGATCTGACCGAAGATGTGGATCTGTCTGAAAATGTGGATCTGACCGAAAATGTGGATCTGTCTGAAAATGTGGATCTGTCTGAAAATGTGGATCTGACCGAAGATGTGGATCTGTTCGAAACTGTGGATATATCCGAAACTGTGGAAAATACAGGTAAGGATGATACACCGGAAACAGTAGAGGGGATTGACGCAGATGATGAATCAGATGCGGAAAATATGATGGAATATCCGCTCGGATATTTCTTTTCCGGGGATGCGGATGATCCTGACTATGTGTTGATCACTGACCGAGAGCAGGCAGAAAGACAGCTGGGTGCCCAGTATCCGTCTGATGATGTGATGAACCGTAGTGCCATCATGAGGTATTTTGATACCGAAGAAAATGCGGCAGTCAATCGGATGTGGATTGAGGTGCGCTGCTACAATATCAAGAATGTTCCTGTCTATATCTGGATTGTGACTGCATTGGCTGTTGTTGCTGCTATTGCGGTTTTGATTCGGGGAAAGATTGTGGAACGTAGTATGAAGAAAAAATAAGATATGTTGATTTATGAGGGCATCTTATTGATGTGGTGTTTATGATGATATCCTGATGATGATATTGTTGCATTTTTGATGCGATTACTGCTGTTTTGGATTTCTTACTGCGGTTGTTGTTGTGGATTTCTTACTGCGGTTGTTGTTGTGGATTTCTTACTGCGGTTGTTGTTGTGGATTTCTTGATGCTGTTATTGTTGTTGTGGATTTCTTGATGCTGTTATTGTTGTTGTGGATTTCCTTACTGCGATTACTATTGTTGTAGAGTTCTTGATGTTGTTACTGCTGTTGTAGTTTTTTGCTGTGGTTACTGTTGTAGTGACATTCTTGATGCTGTAATGAGACGTAGTGAGAAATAGAACATTATAATGTTGTAATGATAACCCCTTTTGCTAGATGAAAGTCTGGTGGAAGGGGTGATTTAGTAGTATGGGGTAATTTATTTTATGTTGAAGTTGAAAATGGGGGGAAGTGGGGATAAAGCTGGGCTGAGGACCGATGGACAGGGCAAATAGAGAGAAAAATGAAAATAAAACCCTGAGATAATCAGAAGAGCGGGCAAAAAGCAAGGAAAGATGAAATGAAACCCTGCGGAAGACAGAAGTAGTGGGCAAAAAGCAAGAAAAGTGGAATAAAAACCCTTAGAAAGACAGAAGAGCGGGCAAAAAGCAGGAAAAGATAGAATAAAACCCAACGGAAGACAGAGGTAGCGGGCAAAAAGCAGGAAAAGTGGAATAAAAACCCTTAGAAAGACAGAAGAGCGGGCAAAAAGCAAGAAAAGTGAAATAAAAACCCTTAGAAAGACAGAAGAGCGGGCAAAAAAGCAAGAAAAGTGAAATAAAAACCCTTAGAAAGACAGAAGAGCGGGCAAAAAGCAAGAAAAGAGAAATAAAAACCCAACGGAAGACAGAAGTAGCGGGCAAAAAACAAGAAAAGTGAAATAAAAAACCTTAGAAAGACAGAAGAGCGGGCAAAAAGCAAGAAAAGAGAAATAAAAACCCAACGGAAGACAGAAGTAGCGGGCAAAAAGCAAGAAAAGATGAAATAAAAACCCTTAGAAAGACAGAAGAGCGGGCAAAAAGCAAGAAAAGATGAAATAAAACCCAACGGAAAACAGAAGTAGCGGGCAAAAAACAAGAAAAGTGGAATAAAAACCCTTAGAAAGACAGAAGAGCGGGCAAAAAGCAAGAAAAGTGAAATAAAAACCCAACGGAAGACAGAAGTAGCGGGCAAAAAGCAAGAAAAGATAAAATAAAACCCAACGGAAGACAGAGGTAGCGGGCAAAAAGCAGGAAAAGTGGAATAAAAACCCTTAGAAAGACAGAAGAGCGGGCAAAAAAGCAAGAAAAGTGGAATAAAAACCCTTAGAAAGCAGAAGAGCGGGCAAAAAGCAAGAAAAGTGAAATAAAAACCCAACGGAAGACAGAAGTAGCGGGCAAAAAGCAAGAAAAGATGAAATAAAACCCAGCGGCAGTCAGAAGGAAGGGCGGAAAATAAGAATAGTTGAAATAAAGCCTGGCAAAAGATAGAAGTGTAGGGCAAATAATAAGAAAAAAGAGAATAAAGCCCATGGGAGGTAGAAGAACTGGGAAAATAAACAGAGAAACAACAATTTTACATCCATTTTACAGAATAAAAATATGACATTTATATACCACTGCTACAATGTTAATAATTCAGGCTTTTGGAGCATTTAGTAAGCAGATGCTTACCAGTCCGGATTATTTGTGGAATCTGGCACTTGTGGTTGTCATGGATTGCACATTATAAGATCAGTAAAGCAAGACAGTTTTACAATGATACCGTTACAAGATACAATGATGCTATTATGGTTTTTCCTAATTCCATTCTTGCCGGGATGTTTGGTTTTCGCCGGATCGTGCTTTTAGAAACACAGGAATCAGAAAAAGAAGCAATAAAAATAAAAGTATAAAAAAACGTATTGTGCCAATAATAAAAAAGTACCAATAACATATTTAAAGGAGGCTTTTTTATGGCACAATTAACATGTGGTGTTATTACTTGCGGATACAATAAGGAGAGAAGCTGCTGTAAAGGCGATATTATGGTGGGTGGCGCTTCTGCAGTAAAGGAAAACGAGACAAGGTGTGATTCGTTCCGCCGTGAAAACTGCGACTGCTATACCAGCGCACTCGATCATCCCTGCCAGACGATCAGCATTGACTGTGAGGCTTCAAAGTGCAAATATAATTCCAATTACAAATGTCATGCGGACCGTGTGAACATTGAGGGAACCAGAGCAATCGAATGCCGTGATACCCTTTGCGGAACCTTTGAGTGCGAAAGCTGCAAATGATCAGGTATCCGAAAGACATTTCGAAATTTTCAGAAGTATCGTAATATGCAGAATTTTATGGATTTCGGATAAATTACGGATGGATTTTGGGAATTACCGGAAATTTTCGGAATTTCCGGAATATTTCCGGAATATAATAAAAACAGTTGACATGATGTTTATGCCATGATATTATAGTTGATGTGTGAAAACACGAGAAAGCAGAGTATCCACTCTCACCCTGCGGCAATTGGGCTTCAGGTGTCAGACATTTTATCCGGTAGTTTATGTTTGTCAGAGGTGGATATGTATATATCCACCTTTTTTTGTGCGGGTGGAAGTCGCGCAAACTATCGGCTGAATTCTTTATGGAGGTACAAAACCATTAACGATTTATTCATTAACGAACAGATTAGAGACAAGGAAGTACGAGTGGTTTCGGAAGACGGGGAACAGTTAGGCATCATGTCTGCAAGGGATGCTTTACAGAAAGCCGAAGAAGCAGGGCTTGATTTAGTAAAAATTGCTCCGAATGCAAAACCCCCGGTTTGCAAGATTGTTGACTACAGCAAATACAAATATGAGCAGGCCAGAAGGGAAAAAGAAGCAAAGAAAAAGCAGAAGACAGTTGAGGTCAAGGAAATCCGTTTATCTCCCAATATTGATACTAATGACCTGAATACCAAAATGAACGCGGCTAAAAAATTCATTACCAAAGGAGACAAGGTTAAGATCACACTTCGTTTCCGTGGGCGTGAGATGGCACATATGAACAGCAGCAAGCATATCCTTGAGGACTTTGCGGAAGGGCTTTCTGAAATTGCGGTTGTTGAAAAGCCTGCAAAAGTAGAAGGAAGAAGCATGACGATGGTACTTGCTGAAAAACGTTAATTTGTTTTTAACTGAATATGAAATGCAGTTAAAATAGATACAAAACCAGGAGGGAATTAAGATGCCAAAAATTAAAACAAACAGATCTGCAGCAAAACGTTTCAAAATTACAGGAACCGGAAAATTAAAAAGAAATAAAGCTTATAAACGTCACATCTTAACCAAAAAGTCAGCTAAGACTAAGAGAAATCTTAGAAAACCGGCTATGACAGATGCAACAAACGTAAAGAACATGAAAAAGATTTTACCTTACATTTAATGATTGGTTAGGAGGAAGAAAAAATGGCAAGAATTAAAGGCGGTTTAAACGCAAAAAAGAAACATAACAGAGTATTAAAGCTGGCTAAAGGATACAGAGGAGCAAGATCTAATCAGTACAGAGTTGCAAAACAGTCTGTAATGAGAGCATTAACATCTTCTTATGCAGGACGTAAACAGAGAAAACGTCAGATGAGACAGTTATGGATCGCACGTATCAATGCAGCAGCAAGATTAAACGGCTTAAGCTACAGCAAATTTATGTACGGTTTAAAATTAGCAGAAGTTGAAATCAACAGAAAAATGCTTGCAGAAATGGCAGTAAACGATGCTGAAGGATTTAAAGCTTTAGCAGAGCTTGCAAAAACTAAAATTGCATAATTATATGGTTATGTGAGATAATAGACGCAGTGTCGCGAGGCACTGCGTTTTTGCTTTTGTTGGGATTTGGTGTGGGGAGTTCTGACAGATACAGGTATTTTTCCAAACGGACTGCGATGTATAAGATGTGCTAATTATTTTGCGGAAGATGTTTGATTGACGGACGCAAGCGGTGCGCATGGACATCCATGTCCGAGCGTACCTTTCACAGCATCCTTGCTGCGAATTGCTGAAACCAGGCAAAATAATAAGTACATCTAATACATCTTTCGTCAAAATTTGGAAAAATACCTGTATCTGTCAGAACTCCATATACCATATTGGCAACGAAAGTAATAATGTTTTGTGCCCTCGCGTTGGGAAGAAGAGCCTTAACGAAGTTCTTAATGTACTGTCAGTACACAGGGAATTTTAGATGGTATCCTGCCTACAGAATGGATTGACAGCAGTTGATTAGTTTCTCTTAATATTCTGCTCCAATTTCAGCAATTCGCGACATGAATGTCGCGAAAGGCGCATTAAGACAGGATGTCTTTTATGCGCCGTGTGCGTCCGACGAAAAGAATCTTACGCAGAATATTTAGAGAATCTTATCAACGAATGTCCCATCTGTAGTCAGGATACTATCTAAAATTTCCATCCCCCACGAATGATAAAACCACGAATGATAAAACCACGAATGATAAAACCACGAATGATAAAACCACGAATGATAAAACCACGAATGATAAAACCACGAATGATAAAACCACGAATGATAAAACCACAAATGATAAAACCACGAACGATAAAACCACGAACGATAAAACCACGAATGATAAAACTGCGAATGATAGAATTGTGATTGATAAAGTTCCCAATGATAAAACTAAAAAATAAAGTAAAAAAATCAAAAGACAAAAATTATAAAATCCCAAAATAATAAAACAAATTATAATAGAACAATCTAAGAAAGGAACCAATCATGCTGGAAAAATATCAGCCTCAAAAAGTATTTTACTACTTTGAACAAATATGCCGGATACCTCATCCATCCTATCACTGCGAATCCATCAGCAACTATCTGATGGATTTTGCCAAAGCGCATAGGCTGGAGGCCTATCAGGATCAATTTTACAACGTGATCATCATAAAAGAAGCATCAGCCGGCAAAGAAGAACTTGAACCGATCATGATACAGGGACATATGGATATGGTCACCGTAAAGGATGACGGCATCCAGATTGATATGCAGAAAGAAGGACTGCAGCTTGCTGTAGATGGCGATTACATTTATGCCAAAGGTACCAGTCTGGGAGGTGATGACGGCATTGCCCTTGCTTACGGATTGGCACTTTTAGACGATGATACCTTGAATCTGCCACGTATTGAGTTGGTTGTGACAACCGAAGAAGAGGTTGGTATGGAAGGAGCCACGGGAATTGACCTGTCTGTCTGCAGAGCCAACCGTATGCTCAATCTGGATTCGGAAGATGAAGGAGAGTTTGTCGTTGCCTGTGCCGGCGGTATGCGGGTTCATGCGGACATGGAAGCAGGAGAAAAACTTCCCCTGGCAGAAAATGAACTTCTATATTGCATTGAAGTCGGTGGCCTTGCCGGTGGACATTCGGGAACCGAGATCATCCGTCATAGTGCCAATGCCTGTAAGGTGATCGGCAGTGTATTACACGGCCTGTGGGCAATGGATTGTCTGTTTATGCTGATGGATTTAGAGGGTGGAACCAAGGATAATGCAATCCCGATTTATGCAAAAGCTTTGATTGCTGTATCAAAAGAGAGGAAGGATCAGATTAAAGCAAACATTGATAAGCTGCATGAGGATTTTAGAAAGCAGTATGGAGCCACAGATCCTGATGGATATATTAAATGCAGTGAAGTCGGACCTGCTGATCGGAACGATATGCAAAGCAGCTTGCAGAATACTGTACAGAATGCTGCAGAAAATACAATGCAAAACACTGTGCGGGATGTAGCAGGAAATACAATGCAAAACACGATGCAGAATGATGCAAAGAATAATTTTCAGAATATAAAAAAAGAAATCCTGCTCTTTTCAAAAGAGCGTACAAGGCAGATCATTGACTTTCTTTGCGAGGTTCCAAACGGTGTCCAAAGCATGTGCATAGAAATGCCAAAGCTTCCGCAGACCTCCCTGAATCTGGGCATTATGAAAGGTGAAGCAGACGGTATTCATTTTGATTTTTCTTTAAGAAGCAGTGTATCTGCAGAAAAGAAGGAACTCTGTGATAAAGTATGTAAAATCATAGATAAATATGAAGGAACCTACGAGCTGGGCGGTGACTATCCGGCGTGGGAATACAAAGCAGATTCTGCCTTGCGTGAACATCTGGTAAGAGTGTATGAAAAGCAGTATGGTAAACTGCCGGAGGTTTTATCCATACATGCCGGACTGGAATGCGGTATTTTAGCATCGAAAAAGCCGGGACTTGACTGTGTGTCTGTCGGACCGGATATTCTTGATATTCATACGACAAGAGAGCGGCTTAGCATATCATCTGTACAGCGGGTATGGAGATTTTTAGTGGAGGCTTTGGAAACATTATGAGTAATATTATATTGATCGGTATGCCGGGAGTCGGTAAAAGTACGGTAGGAGTTGTTTTAGCAAAAAAATTGGGTTATCAGTTTGTTGATTCGGACCTGATCATCCAGGAAAAAGAAAAAAGGCTGCTGCATGAAATTATTGAGCAGGAAGGTATTGACGGTTTCATTGAAATTGAGGATCGGATAAATGCTCAGATTGATATAAAAAATACTGTTTTGGCTACCGGAGGAAGTGCTGTATATGGGGAGAAGGCGATGAGGCATTTTGCGGAGTGCGGTACGGTTGTATATCTTTCTCTTCCGTATGAAGAGCTTTGTGACAGGCTTGGAGATCTGAATGAACGTGGCGTGGTTATACAAAACGGACAGAGTTTGCTTGACCTGTATCAGGAGCGTGTTCCCTTGTATGAGAAATACAGTATGATCACTGTTGACTGTCATCATAAACAGATCCGAGAGATTGTAAACGAAATTACGAAGTGCATAGCTGATGGCGTTGCTTCGGAATTATTGTATCAATGCACACATGCCGGAACACACCTTGTATCAGAATGATCATACAGCTACTCTGCATATTTTAATAAGCGGTACAGATATATTTTCAGATAATTACCATCCGGACACAGCTTTCGTTCCGGATGCCACTGCAGCCCGAGAATTGGCAGCTCTGTATGGATAAAACCTTCAATTGTTCCGTCGGAAGCGTGCATAAACGGATAAAGTCCGGGTGCTGTTTTCAGAATGCATTGATGGTGGGCACTGTTAATGTATCCCGGAGTACAGTTATCAAAGATAGAAGTTAACATAGGATAACCTTCGAAGAGTTCGTAGTTGCAGCTATGATAATTGTCAAAGCCGTTCTGGGCCTGATGCAGCAACAGTCTGTCTGGAGACATATTCTGCAGCAGAGTACCGCCGAATGCGATGTTGATCAATTGCATACCCTTGCAGATGCCGATGACGGGCTTTTTCTTTTTTATAAAATAATCAAGATAGGAAAGCTGTACAAAATCAAGCTTTTCATCAATATTATGACTTCCTTTATTTTCTTCATGAAGAAAATAAGGAGAGATATCGCCACCGCCCGGCAAAATCAGGGCATCTGCAAAAGAAAGAAGCGGAAGTGCGGATGACTGATCAGGGATTGCGTCATTTAGCAATTCCAAAGTGTCTGTGACAATGGGATAATAGCCCAAAAAGCGAACTGCCTGCACATAGTTGCAGGTTTTATTTTGATGTCCGACGATCAGAATGAAGTGGATTGCCATAAAGAACCTTATTTACACTGTTTTTCATAAACTTATTTTAATATATGATGCTTATTGAAAAAAGTTGTGCTATACTTTACACAGAAAGTGGGAAATTTTTTTAATAACTATGTAAAAAGAGGGCATGATTATGTTACAGGAAGTATTTGAATTATTGATGAAGGTGCATGAGGGAATGTATATTGTTACCATCGGTCTTTTGGATGGGACGGCAATCCGCCGCGCACATACTACAAAGGGGAGTAGTGATACCGTAGTTGAATTAAAGCTGGATAAGATGGATGTTGGCTATGTGACTTTTAGCAAGCACACATGCAACAGTTATATCAACAACCAGGGACAGATTACCACCCAGACAAATTTTAACAGCATTCTGGCTATTCCTTACAGCAATATTTCGTATGTTGAATTTTCATATGATGAAGAATAAGAGATTACAGGATATTTATTTTATGATCGGGAGAGCTGCATGACTGTTTCAGATTATATAGCGATTAAAAAACAACAGCATACAACCATGTGCGCAGCAATTTTATATCCGGATGGAGAAATAGAAGCATGTGCTTCCAGTCATTTAAAAACAATGATTGACCATTTGGGAAAAGAAATCTGGAATCAGATTCCCAAGGATGAATCTCCGTTATTCTGGCTGACCGGTTATATGGGGGTTGTTTTAATTGATTATGAAAATCAGGTATATAGCGAAGCGCTTAGTGATGAGCAAAGAGAGGCTTTGCAGCAGATGTATCTTTCAGAGGTGCTCATAAAGCACCCCTGTGTGATTCATTTTGGAAATCGTGCACTTGGTATTTGCAAAAGTGAACAATAAAGATCAGGCTTCAGGTTCTGTAGCTTCTGTGGTTATGGGATCATCAGGTGTTGAAGTATCGGTTGTATTTTCCGGGGGATTTTCCTGTGTGGATGAGTTCTCCGGATTATTTGTGTCTGTGGTCGGCTCGTTGTTATCGGCAGCATTATCTGCAGGCGCCGGCTCTTTGGTAACCCAACGATAGAAAAATGCGTGGTTGCCGATCATGTTGTATTCGGCAATGTTGTAATAGTCAGCATAATATTTTGTCATGAAAAACAGATAGTCACCCACGCTTGCTCCGTTTAAAACCTCTTGTGCAGCCTGCATACAGGTGCTGTTCGGACCCTTGGCAATGATGAGTTCGACCTTGCCGGAGCGGTATGAAGCAAACTGGTTGGTCTGCGTGATGACGCCAACGATGCTGTTGGGGAAAACAGAGCTTTTGACGCGGTTCATAATAACGGTACCTACGGCTAACTTTCCGGTGTAGGATTCGCCATCTGCCTCAGCCTGTATGGTTGCGGCGAGCCATTCCAGCTCGGAAGCAGAAGCAGTATAGGAACCCGAAAAATCTTCCTTTTGTCCCTTTGCAGCCATTTCAGCCTGTTGTTTGGCGATTTTCTGTGCCAGTTCGGCCTGAGCTGCGGCCTGAGCGGCCTGCAGTCCGGACATTTTTTTGTCCAAAAGTTTGATCTGATTATCGTAGTCTTTCAGTTTTTCATTTTCGCTGGCAAGCTCGTCGTTGGTATCGGACAGCTCTCCCTGCACCTTTTGTGTCAGATCAGCGAGCTCTGACTGCTTCTGATCCAGCTCGTTTTGATAGGAGTCAAGCTCTGTCTGTTTTTCCTCAAGCTTTTGTGCCTTTTCAGAGATCCTGCTCTGGATATTCTGATAAGAAGTGATCAGATCCTGTTCGTATTGTAAAAACGCTGTGACATATTGCGCCTTTGTCAGGAAATCCTTGATGGATGAGCTGTTGTACAAAAGCATGATCAATGAATCGCGGCTTCCATTTTCATAAGAAGCCTGCAGACATTTTTTCAGATTCTCATAGATGAGCTTTTCATCTGCCTGAGCCTGTATCAGTTCATTGTTGAGGGAAACTATGGATTGGGAAGTTTCCTGCAGGGAACTTTGTACATCCGAGATTTCTCCGTTGATGGAATTCATCATGGAGGCATAGTTCTGATACATCTTCTGCAGATCCTTTGACTGTCCGGCAAGCTCATCCACATTGTCCTTGGAGGCCTCCTTTTGCTCTGACAGTTTTTTTAATGCATCCTGAGTTTCTTTCTGCTGTATTTCCAGATCGGAGATAGTGGCTTCAATCTCGGTTGCCTGAACGGTCATCGGAGAGAAGGTTGAAAAAAGTATTCCGGATAAAAGTATAATTGAAAAAACAATATTTAATTTCTTTTTTTTATTGATACGATTAAATGGAATCATATGCGTCTCCTTTGCTTTATTTTAAGCTTATATAGGGAATTTTGTCAAATTATGTTTACTTGTTATGTCGACCTGGTCTGTCAGTCCGGGATCAATGGTCTGGCTGTTCGCGGAAAAAGGTCGAAAATTCCATGATAAAGCATTGAAAAGACCGAAAAAGTGTGAGAAAGTACTGTAGTGGATACATATCATACGGATAGTGATACAAAGGAGTTTTCAAGATACATGAATAAAGAAGAGCGTTAAAAGGAAAAAGAAGAACTGCATGAAGAGCTGTTGGCGGAAAACGGAAATCCATCAAGGCGCTGTCGGATGCGCTGGATGTCCTTTATCCGGAAATTGATTCCGTGTCTGTGGGACAGCTGGATGAACCGGATAAAAACGGAGAGCCGGTACAGAAACACAGCAAGACATAATGAGGTGGGAAAAATGGACAGAAATCTTACGACCCTGTGCTATATAGAAAAGGATGACCGCTATCTGATGCTTCACAGGGTAAAAAAAGAACATGATATCAATAAGGATAAATGGATTGGGATTGGTGGACATCTGGAAGAGGATGAGACACCGGAGGAGTGCCTGTTAAGAGAGGTCAGGGAAGAAACCGGACTGATATTGACAGACTGGAAGTTTCGCGGGATTATCACGTTTATGTCCGATCAGTTTCATACGGAATATATGTTTTTGTATACATCCCATTCGTTTTGTGGCGAGCTTGCAGATTGTGATGAAGGTGTGTTAGAATGGGTGGACAAAAAGGCGGTGTATCAGCTGCCGATCTGGAAAGGAGATAAGATATTTTTCAAACTGTTGGATACATCTTCAGACTTTTTTTCTCTGAAACTACGGTATGAGGGAGAAGAGTTAGCAGAGGCTGTCCTAAACGGAAAGGAAGATATGTTAAGCATTGTATCATGATAAGAAAGATGCATACGGACGAATTTGACCAGATATTTTCCATTATGGAAAACAGCTTCCCATCAGATGAGTACCGGACTTATGAAGAGCAGAAAAAGCTGCTTTTAAATAAGAAATACGACATATATACATTTATTATAAAAGAAAGAATACAGGGATTCATTTCGGTTTGGAAGTTCGATGATTTTTTGTATATAGAGCATCTGGCAATAGATGCAGACTGCCGCAATCACGGAGCAGGAGCGAAGCTTCTTGATGAGATGAAAAATCTGTTTCCCGGAAGAATCTGTCTGGAGGTGGAGCTGCCGGTTACGGAGATGGCTAAGCGAAGGATCGGATTTTATAAACGAAACGGCTTTAGCGTCAATGATTATCCATATATGCAGCCAGCCTATTCTAAAGAAAAAAATCCGATAGAGTTAAGGATCGTTTCCTCACAGGGACTGCTTTCCGGAGAGGAGTTTGTCGATGTCCGGGATGCGCTTTACAGAGAGGTGTATCATAAATACGAGTAGATTGTAGTATGCGAATAACCTTATGGATGATATGGGAATACTGTAAATATCAGAGTTGATAGAATATGGAGAAAAAGAAAATGAGTGATATTATGAAAAACATCAACAAAGCAGAGGTTTTAAAATTAAAAGAAGAGGTTGCTTATGGTGAAGGACAGGTAGTCAGCAAGACTCTGGTACAGAATGCAGCAGTTAGTGTTACCTTATTTGCTTTCTGGAAGGGTGAGGAAATCAGCACCCATGAATCCGGCGGAGATGCTTTTGTGACCTGTCTGGATGGAACTGGAGAAGTGACCATCGATGGTGTGGATTATACACTTACTGAAGGTGATTCCATTGTAATGCCGGCCAAGCATCCCCATGCTGTCAGAGGCAAGGCCAACTTCAAAATGCTGCTGGTTGTTGTGTTCTAACCAGATGCAGCTTTTATAACTGCAGACTAAAATTCCATGGAGGTGAGCGGCAGCTGGACACAAAGTGAGATATCACTGGTCTCAAAGTATTCAGCTAACTGCAGCAATTCCTTTTGGGACTTTACGCATACAGATGATAGATCCCGGACATTTTTATTCAGAGGGGCAAAAAAGTTGTCCCAGTGAATCGGAATAACAATGTCCGGTTTTACTTTTTCTATGGTTTCTTTAAAAAAAGTCTGTCTGGTCTGCCGGTTGGCAGAGGACATGCCGCCAATCGCCAGATACAGGACATCGGCATGAACGTTGTCCAGCTGGTGCTCAATGTAATTGAAGCTTGGCCGGATCAAATAGGTTTTACCTTGATTCTCAACGATAAAATCATAGGAGCCGCCTTCTTTAAAGCTGCGTCTGCGCGCGGGCTGGACCAAAGGCTTATCAATCGTTTTACCCAGATCATTGTTGTAAAAGTGTGCCTTGGAATGACAGGACGGAAGCACTGTGATCGTAAAATTACCAATTGTGAATTTCTGAAAAGGATGATACAGATTTAATTTTTCTTCCGGTACATTTCCACCGCGCAAAACATTGAGGGCCGATTCGGAACCATAGGCGTCGGCATTACACACTTTTGCAAAATAAGATGCGTCCAGAATGTGGTCATAGTGCGAGTGGGAAATAAAAATGGCACGTAACCGGTCGATGTGATGAAGCTTTATGATATGATTTACCAGTGCTTCGTTGGTTTTGAGGCGGTGCAAAAAGGCCTTGTTGATGGATGGCCTGGTAACGTGTGCATCAAATAAAATCTGATCCTTCCCGTCATCAAATAACAGTACAGTTGTGCCAAGATAGGTTACTTTCATGAGTATCGCTCCTTTGCTGCTATTTTAGCATTGTACCGTTGTTTTGACAAATTGAGCTTGTAATAAAAGAAATTTTTTCAATTAGAAGTATGGAAAAGAAGCTTGCCTGAAAAGAGACTTGCAAATATGGTGACTTAATGTAAAAATAGAGATTGGTATTCAATTACAGGATGAAATTTTATGATGACTGTCCGCACAGATCAGGGCAGTCAAAGAAAAGAGAGGATTTTATGTTAAAACAATTATCTATTTATGCGGAAAATAAAAAAGGAAATCTGCAGCATATTACCAATACCCTGGCACAGGAAAACATCAATATCTGGGGATCTGTCACAAATGACAGTGCGGAGTATGGCATTATCCGTATGGTGGTATCTGATGCAGAAAAAGCCAAGGATGCTTTGGAAACACAGGGATATTTATGCAGACTGACCAATATCATCGGTGTGGAAATGGATGATGAGGTCGGAAATCTCAATAAGCTTCTGCAGACTTTATATGGCAGCAATATTAATGTAGATTATATTTATCTGTCCTTTAACCGTGACTCCGGAAAGCCGGTTTTAGTGTTCCATGCAGATGAGGTAGCAGAGGTTGAGGATTGCATTAAGGCAAAGGGATATCATACTGTATAAGCTGTGATTGAACTGTGCTGATATTGCGGTATTATACTATCACAAAAACGATTATTTAAACATCCCCTTAATTTATAAAAAAAAAGGGTTGACACATTTGCCAAAAAAAGTTAGAATAACACTTGCGTGCAGGAATGGCGGAACTGGCAGACGCGCAGGCTTCAGGTGCCTGTGGTAGCAATATCGTGAGGGTTCAAATCCCTTTTCCTGCATCTAGCAAACGCGGAAGTGTCGGAACTGGCAGACGAGCAAGACTAAGGATCTTGTGGCTATTGCAGTCGTGTGGGTTCAAGTCCCATCTTCCGCACTGAACAACTCTCAAAACCTTAATTATAAGGATTTGAGAGTTGTTTGTTTATGATGATTCCGAATCTGTTTTAATTCTTCATATGTGTGAGTATTTGGATGTTTATAACCTTACAGTTTATTGTACAAAACTCTTTGACATATTCATTGCGCAGTGCTAATATGATGATAGAAAGGGCGCTGCCGATAGACGGTTGGTCCGTTGAAATAGTTTAATCACAAAAATGACCGCTTGTTTTTCAGGACAGGGCGGTTATTTTTGTGTCTTGTGACTTCCGATAGTATATCCAAGTCCGAAACAGGTTAGGCATAAGCTGATAACTGCAATCAGACTCTCAATAGTCAACATTGGCATCCCCTCCTTTAGCAAGATTTCCGTCAGACAAGCTGGGGATTCTATGTAAACAGAGGGTCACAGTCCCTCTGATGAAGGACTAACCGCCTACCGTAAATGGTAGCACCCATAGAAATAGTGTAGCAGAAGAAATAGAAGTATACAACAGAAAAAATAAAAATAAATGAAATTACGATGCACAATATCAGAAAGCGCCAACAAGAACTCTTTGACAAATTACGACAGGCGGCACCATCCATTATCATGGATGGTGTTCCGGATAAAACACAATATATATCGGCACCATACCGGATCATGTATGTGCTATAGGGAGTGAATGGCGACTCCGGCTGGAGCCTGTGTGATCATCTGCAAAGTGGAGGCAGGGACCACGAGCATGATCCTACATGGGACAATATTGCAAGGTGGACGGAAGGTATTTTTAATCTACCGAAGGAATTGCCATGGACAGAGCTGGAAAAAGACTGTTGGAGCAGACGTGAAAGGATGCTTCCCAAAATCTGTGCCATCAATGTGAAGAAAACATCCTGCGGCACGTGTGAAGGACTGCTATCTGTATTATGCGTTGCTTGATGCTGTGAAGGAAATATTGAATATAAAGGAAAACTCCAATGACGAAAGATGAGTGGTACAGACAACTGTTTGAAAGACTTGATAGTTCCAAGTTCCGCAGCAGTTTCCATCTGAAACAGAAAGATATAGATTATATAAATGAAAAGGGCCTAGATACGATCAGGCAGCATGCGAGGGACTTTATTGCCAAAAGAGAAGCACCGGCATATATACCAAATGATGGAAAGCAGACACCGACAAAGGGACATCCTGTATTTATTGCCCAGCATGCAACGGCAACCTGTTGCAGAGAGTGTATTCGAAAGTGGCACAAGATGAAGCCGGGAGTAGAATTAAGTCAGGTGCAGCAGGATTATCTTGTGGATGTGATCATGACGTGGATCCAAAAAGAACTGGAGAAAAAATAAATAACATGTATAGACTAAGGAACTATTAAAAAGTATTAAGTAATCTAAATTAGAATGATCTCTATATGGGATAAATCTGTTTGACATAAAGATTCCTGAATGTTAGTATGATATTAAAGAGGTGCTACCGATAGACGGTTAGCCTGAATTTAAGGTAATCAAAAAGACCGCCAGGTTTGTCAGACGTGGGCGGTCTTTTTGTGTCTATTTTCACAATCCTCCTTGATAGATTTCCGAAAAGGATTTCTATGTAAACAGAGCTATAACTCTCTGGTGGAGGCTAACCGCCTACCGTGTAGGGTAGCACCTGACTATATTATATCAAACATACGTTTGAAAAACAAATGAAATTAGAGAAAAAATAATGCAAATATTCGTAGACGCAGATGCCTGTCCGGTAATAGAAATCGTAGAAAATGTAGCAAAGAAATATAACATCCCCACCACATTGCTGTGCGATACCAATCATGTGCTGTATTCCGATTACAGTCAGGTGGTTGTAGTAGGTGCGGGAGCAGATGCGGTAGATTATAAATTGATCAGCATCTGCCACAGAGGTGATATTGTGGTATCGCAGGATTATGGCGTTGCGGCCATGGCACTTGGGAAGGGTGCGTATGCGATCCATCAATCCGGTAAATGGTATACAGATGAAAATATTGATCAAATGCTGATGGAGAGACATCTTAACAAAAAAGCAAGACGTGGATCTCATAAAAATCATATCAAAGGACCGAGAAAGCGTACAGAGGATGATGATATTCGTTTTAAACAGTCCTTTGAAAAGCTTATTCTGATGGCCGGATCAAGAGAAGGTGATACAAGTGGGAATTTTTAAAAAGAAAACAATCGTAAGGACATATGATCAGGAAAATAAGAAACCGGTCATCAAGGCAAGTATCTGCAATGGGGAGCAGGTAGCCGGATTTAAAGATATCCATACAGGCCGGATTGAAGAGATCATGCTGATAAAAAAGCCTGCAGATCTTGAGGATTTTAAGAAAATGTATGGGATTAACGGGGATATAGAGAAGGAATACTGATACCAAATTATTAAAGAAAAATAAAATTTAGCACTCCCTATTGACAAGTGCTAATAAAAGGACTATAACGTAGTCGTAACAAAGAAACAGTGATTTAAGATAAGCATCACGAAACGCCAACTGAATATCGACATTCCGCATACTTACCTTTTTTCAGATTTGTATTTTATGGAGGAAAAGACAAATGACTACTTTAAAAGTGCAAAAAAGAGAAATGGACAAGAAAGCAAAACAATTAAGAAAAGAGGGCTATGTAACAGGCAATCTTTTTGGAAAGGATCTGGAAGGTTCTGTTCCTTTGAAGATTGAGCGTAAAGAGGCCGAACGGATACAGAGAGAATGTCTCAAGGGTTCACAGCTTTATGTTGAACTGGATGGAAAACAATACGATGTTATGTTGAAGGAACTGGATTACGATTCCATGAAAAACCAGATACTTGAGATGGATTTCCAGACACTGGTTAAAGGTGAAAAGGTACATGCCGTTGCAGAGATTGTTCTGCACCACAAAGATCAGGTTGTGGAAGGTGTACTGGAACAGTTATTAACTGAGATCGCGTATAAAGCAGTTCCGGAGGCTTTGGTTGATAAAGTTGATGTTGATTGCAGTAAGCTTAGACTTGGAGATACATTGAAAGTTGCAGATCTTGATATTGCAAAAGATAAAGATATTGAGATCATGACACATATGGATGCACCGGTTGTCAATGTGGTTGCTCCAAAGGGTGATTTACCTGTAGAGGAAGAAACAACAGAAGAAGATAAATAAGTTACGAAAGGCTTGCTGCTTAGGGTGGTAAGCCCTTCTTTCTTTTTTGAAGATGCAAAATAGCGGATCAAAGAACATATTCCGGTAACGGCACAGATAAAAAATTGGCAGATGCATGGTAAAGAAGGTGAAAACTTATGGCAAAACGGGATTATTATGATGTACTTGGTATCAAGAAAAATGCGACTAAGCAGGAAATGAAAAGCGCATATCGGAAGCTTGCAAAAAAGTATCATCCGGATATGAACAAGGACAACCCGGCAGCAGAGCAACTGTTTAAGGAAGTGACGGAGGCATACAATGTGCTTTCCGATGATGAAAAACGGAAGCTCTATGATCAGTTCGGGCATGCCGCATTCGATGGAAGTATGGGAGAGAATCCCAACAAGTATGCAGGCGGTCAGGATTCTTATTTCTGGAAAAATGCAAATGGCACCGGCAGGACAGAGTTTCATTATCAGGGTAATATGGATGATATCTTTGATGATATGTTTGGCGGCTTTTTCCATAAGGATGGTTCCGGCGGATTTAAAAACGGTGGTTTTCATCATCATGGTTTTGGCGATTCTTTTCAGGATGAAAATAATGATGCAACGAGTGACATTACGGTTTCCTTTAAGGAGGCTGCACTTGGTTGTGAAAAGATGATCCGTTTTGACGGAGCCCGGACAGAAAGATTGTCTGTTATAATTCCTGCAGGAATCAATGAAGGTCAGTCCATCCGGTTGAAAGGAAAAGGAAGGACCGGGCATAATGGGCAGGCCGGGGATCTGTTTTTGAAGGTCCATATTGCAAAGGATGACCGTTATACCAGAGAGGGACAGAATGTTTACATTACACAAAATGTTCCATATACAACAGCCATTCTGGGCGGTGAAGCCAGATTTGATACACTGTATGGACCGGTACAGTGCAAGGTGCCGGCAGGAAGTCAGTCCGGAAGCAAGCTGAGGCTCAAAAACAAAGGCATTGTTTCCATGAAAAATAAAAATGTCTATGGCGATGAATATGTAATACTTCAGATTGCTGTTCCTAAGGAAATTTCACCGCAGGAAAAAGAACTGTTACAAAAGCTGAAAGCAATGGAAGAGCATAGGACGGCCTGATGAAGAAAAAATAGAAAGGCTTTGGACTGCCTGATAAAGTTTAGGAGGAAAAAAGATGGCAAATGAAATTGCAATAAAGGATCCTGGCAAAAAACGAAAGGTGGAGCCCTATGAACACCGGATCAGATATCACGAGCTGGATGCTCAGGGAATGGTACATCCATCCAATTATATCAAATGGATGGAAAATGCCAGAATGAATCTGATGGAGCAGATCGGACTTGGTTATAAACAGATGAAGGATATGGAGATCGCGGTGCCGATGATTTCTTTTTCGGTAGAATACCGCAGTCCGATACAATTTGAGGAGGTCATTGTGGTTGACACCAAGCTGATCTCTTATGATGGATATCAGATGGAAGTGGCTTACCGGATCTTTAATAAAAAGACCGGCGAAGATCATGCGGTGGCTAAAAGCAAGCATCACTTTATGAATAAATCCGGACTTCCGATTTCCTTAAAGCGCGTGTATCCTGAGCTTGATACGACCTTTTTTGAAATGAAATAAAAGAATAAGATTAAAAAATTCCAGACATGCGATTTTTATACATGTCTGGAATTTTTATATGATATAATGAGCGCAAGAGAGCCGATGTGCTTGCACAATCGGCGAACGGCGAATTTTGATTGTGATAGTTGCGAAGCAACGTAGAGCACGGGAGTGCGGATCACGATATAATGAGCGCAAGAGAGCCAATGTGCTTGCACAATCGGCGAACAGCGAATGTTGATCATGATATAATGAGCGCAAAAATTGTAAAGGGGAATACAATATGGAAGAAAGAGACCGACTTATTGAGTATCTGAATACACTGGCGTCAAGCCGGAGGCTTAGAAAAGCAATGGATACAGCAGGGTATATACGTCGCATCGTGGGCAGTGGCATTGCCTTTTTGGTGCTGGCCAGTCAGGTGGCAAAAATTTTTAGCTGGAAAATGAATGTCACGACCCGAAATATCCTGATGCTTGTATTTGGCATACTTTTACTTGTTTCGTTTTCTTATATTATCCGGGAAATGATTGGACTACGGTTTTATCAGCACAATTTAAAATATGAGGACTGGTCCTTCAATCAGTTAAGCTACGAGGAGCTGCTTGAAAGGGAGAAAAAATACAGAAAAGGACTTCTGCTCTGCGATGCCTTATCTGAAGGCTTCCGTGCTGTGTTTGCCCTGCTTTTAGGCGGAGCCTTTATTGTGGGCGGCATTTATCTGGAGATAAGTCAGTTGCGTGAAGGCAATGGTTTCAACGGATATCTGATCATTTTTCCATTGATGGGATTGTGCTGCATTCTCTTTTTTATCCATCCGTTTATCTTGACATTGTCAGAGCTTAAAAATGTTGATTCCACAGGCTGGGAAGAGGCTATGGAAGGGCAGGAGGTTTCTGGCAAAAAAAGACGGATAAGCTTCAATATGGTAAAAGCAATCGCTGTCGGTCTGGTATTTGCCGCGGTCGGGTTTATGTTGATCGTGGGCAGTCTGCAGGAATTTAAAGTAAATGGTATGGGACAGACCATTGTGCTGTGCATATTTGGAGTTGTGTTTGTCGGTGTGGGCATTCTGACAAGCTGGATCTGGATAAAAGGTACGAAGGATCCGGATGCAGGGAATTGATTCTGACATTGTCGTATTTCAGGTTCAAATTTTACAATACAGGATTTTTAATGCGGATAATAATAAAAAATAAATTGAGTCTGAATAAAACAAACCCAGACGGGAGGTATGATTATGTCAGAAAAATATACCGTTACCATCACACGTGAATTTGGAAGTATGGGACGTCCGATTGCCAGAAAGCTTTCCGAATTGTTAAATATTGAGTTTTATGACCGGGATATCGTGGAGGAAACAGCCAGAAAAATGGATCTGCCGCTCTCGGTTATCAGCAAGGTTGAGGAAAATCAGGGCAGTGCCTATGCAAAAATGAAATTTCCGCTCGGACGTTTTTCAAGAGACAGACAGGATGAGATATTTGAAGTCCAGTCGGAGCTGATACGCAATCTGGCACAAAAGGAATCCTGCGTTATCGTTGGACGTTGTGCAGACTATGTGTTGAGAGATTTTGACCGTTGTCTCAATATCTATATTTATGCTCCCTTTGAAAAAAGGATTGAAAACTGCGTCAAATATCTGGGAATGGATGAGGATGTTGCCATCAAGATGACCATTGAGATCGATAAGGCCAGAAAGCAGTATCACAAAAAGTATGCCAATTATTATCCGGCGGATATTAACAACAAAAATCTGATGATAGACAGCAACTTCTTTGGTGTGGAAGGGACTGCAGATCTGATTGCTAAGATTGTGAAGGATAAGCTGATCAATCAGTGATAAGTCGCTTGATCAAAGATAGTGGAAATCAGTTAAGAATATATCAATTGGGTTAATTAGCAGTGGAGTGAGGTGCGCGATTGCAGACTGTTGTAGATGCGCAGAATCTGGTGCATGGAAAATCAAATATTGACAAATGAAAATGATGTTAGGGTCAAAAGATATTATGCCCCTAACTAGATATCCACGAGTTGCTTCGCTGCAAAGCAGCTTTCGCAATTCTCAAACATTCGGAATCTGCTGATTTACTGCGTAAATCGCTACTTTCTCATGTTTGGTGGGTCCTAAGTTCAAAAGTCTTATCGTGCAAGAACGAACGACTTTTTGACCTTTTGACCCTGATATTACGAGAATTGAAGTATATAATATAGACAATAAAAAGCGAAGTTGCTATGCGGCTTCGCTTTTTTTGTTGTATACCTATACAATAAAACCACCTGCTCTGCGGGTGGTTCCCCATCCGGCTTTAGCCCTAGATAACAAAACCTCCAATGCTATAATAAGTGTGGGTCCTAAACCGCACTACA
>Ga0129314_1000031_pt1 | contig 186199 bp, 169 predicted proteins | sample O1111metagenome_FD_94431 | JGI IMG/M metagenome (GOLD analysis project Ga0129314, IMG submission 94431) | Orangutan individual fecal microbial communities from fecal samples from Wisconsin, USA - O1111 metagenome | ecosystem: Host-associated > Mammals > Digestive system > Large intestine >...
GGCAAAAACACTGCCGACGGTGCAGGCTCCACCGGTACAGACGTGACCGGCGACGGCAACGACATTAACAACACCGGTGACAACAGCGCCACTGGCGGTGGTACCGGCACTAAAGCTGACGGTAACGGCAACACCATCGACAACAAGGGTAACAACACTGCCGATGGCGCAGGCTCTACCGGTACGGATGTAGACGGTAACGGCAACAAAATCATCAACGAAGGCGACACCAGCGCAGCCAATGGCGGCACCGGCACTAGCGTGGACGGCAACGACAACACCATCGACAACAAAGGTCAAACTACGGCTGATGGGACTGGCTCCACCGGTACTGACGTAACCGGCGACGGTAACAAAATCAACAATGAAGGTGGCACCAGCGCAGCCAATGGCGGCACCGGCACCAGCGTGGACGGCAACGACAACACCATCGACAACAAAGGTCAAACTACGGCTGATGGGACTGGCTCCACCGGTACTGACGTAACCGGCGACGGCAACAAAATCAACAACGAAGGTGATACCAGCGCAACTGCTGGCGGCACCGGCACCAGCGTGGACGGTGGCGGCAACACCATTGACAACAAAGGCACCACCACCGCAGAAGGGGAAGGCTCGACCGGTACTGATGTCGCGGGTAATAACAACACCATTAATAACGATGGCGCCAGCAAAGTCATTGACGGTGCGACGGGGGCAAAAGTCAGCGGTGACGGCAACACCCTGAACAACGCAGGGGAAATGACCGCAGGCAGTACCGACAGTACCAAACCGAGCACCGGGGTGGATGTTGCCGATAATAACAATACCATTAACCAGAACGGTAAAATGGTAGTGGGTGATTTCTCCACCGGTCTGAACGTGACGGGTAAATCAAACACCATTAACCTGGTGTCTGAAGAGATGAGCATCACCGGTAATAAGGCTACCGGGGTCAACGTTTCCGGCGAAGCCAATACGGTGACGCTGACAGGCGATATGGTGGTGGATAAAGACCAGAAATCCCCACAGGCGAAGAACTATTTCGTTACCCCATCGTACGGGATTAACGTCAGCGGTAGCGGTAACACGGTGGTGCTGGACGGACATCTTCAGGTCATTGTGGATACTGAGTCGTTTGCTCATGCTGAGCTGCAACGCGATGGTGCCGTAGAAGCCATTCGTGGGGTAGTTGTCAGCGGTGACAATAACCGTGTCGATCTGTTGGGGGGGATTGAGCTTACTGGTGAAGTCAATCAAATTGACGGCAGAGAAGGACGTATTACTGGTGGCAATAGTGGTGGCTCAGCAGTCACCGTTAACGGTAAATCATCGCTTTACCTGCATGGTGACTCATCCATCAATGGTAACTACGCGACAACGTTTGAAAGCATATTTAACGTAACCAATCAGGGTTATCTTGAAATTAGTGAAGGTGCCACTGTCACTAGCAACATCGAAAGTATGAATTCTTATTGGCGTATTGGCGATAATGCTCTGATCATGCTGGGAAGTGGCAGTACGGCGACCAATAAAGGAACGATCAACCTAAGTGACTTAACTTTAAGTTTCCTGGGAGGTGCTTCATCCTTTACGAATGACGGTTCCGTGACTCTTGAAAGAGAAACGACTTTAGTAAGTAATGGCGGAGAAACGACACTCGGCATGCTGTCCACGGGTGGGTCACACGGTGTGAATAACGGAGATATCACTGGATATGTGCGTGCTCAGGACACTGTGCAGTATATGCCTGGGACCTCTACGGGGGGGCAAAATTTCAACAATGACAGCTATGCCATAACCCTTATGAGTGGGATGAGCGGAAGCGAATCTATTAACAATGGCGAGCTGGCTTTATATGGTCGCGGTGAAGCAATGCACGCCTATGGGTCAACAGCCAGTAACAACGGAACGATTACTGCGGATGGGCTCTGGAAAGATGCAAATGACACAACTGTTATAGGCGCTGGTGTATCCTCCACAAGGGCAGTCGATTTTGCCATCGGTATGGGGGTGGGAAATTTAGAAATGAGTGGCGGAGGCGGTTCGGCAGTTAACCACAGTGACGCCACCATCACTATTTATAATGCGGGTGCAGGCATGGCTGCAACTGGTGCGAATAACACGATTATTAACCAGGGCACCATTAATCTCGAAAAAAACGAGTTCTATGATGAGACTAAACCGCTGGTCGGAATGGCGGTGTATAATGGCGGTGTTGCGTACAACGATGGCACCATCAATATTAATGCCGACAACGGTCAGGCGTTTTACAACGACGGCACAGGCACTATCCATAACAGCGGCACCATTAATCTGAACGGCGGCGCAATGTCGTCAGATGATACGCATATGGGTTCTGCGCCAGATGACAGCAATTCTGCCCCCGCTTCTGTTCAGCGTGTGAGTGGTTATGTGTTGGGTACCAGCGCCAGCGGCTCTGTCGGTACGCTTAATGCGGGTAATAACGCCCTGGCACTGGATTCTGTCAGCGTGGATACCGGTTTCACCGCAGGTACGGCTGCCACGACTCAGACCTTCGACAACGTCTTTACCGGGGCTGATGTGGAAGGCTTGGAAAACATCACCTCTGAAAGCGTGGTGTGGAGCGCGCAGGGTCAGAAAGACGCGAACGGCAACGTGGACGTCACCATGACCAAAAACGCCTACACCGACGTGGTGACCGACAGCAGCGTCAGCGGTGTTGCTGGCGCGCTGGATGCCGCCTACACCAACAACGAGCTGTTCAGTAGTCTGAACCTGAAGACCTCTGCCGACGTGACGAAGGCGATGAAGCAAATCAGCGGCAACAAGGCTGTGAACGTCTCCCGCGACGCCCGCAGACTCAGCAACCGCTTCGATATGCTGGCGGATGCCGCGCCGGAACTGGGTAACGGTCTGTCGTTTAACCTGGTGGCGAAAGGTGACCAGCGTGCCGAACTGGGTAAAGACACTCAGTACGACATGATGGCCCTGCGTCAGAAACTGGGCTTTGGCGATAATCAGTCGCTGACCATGGAGTACGGTATTGCCCGTCTGGACGGTAAAGGCAATGTCTCTTCCGGCAGCGACGGTATCACCGGCGGTTACAGCCAGTTCCTGGGTCTGGAGCACGCCATGCCGCTCGGTGAGGAAGGTCTCTCCTGGAACAACGCCCTGCGTTACGACGTACATCAGCTCGACAGCAAACGCGGCATTAACTACGGTGATGTCAACAAACAGGCGCTGGCGGACAGCCGTCAGCAGTACCTGGAGCTGCGTACCGAGGGTCGTAAAACCTTCGCCGTCAGCGAAGGGCTGGATGTTGTGCCATATGCTGGTCTGAAACTGCGTCACACCATGGAAGACGGTTATCAGGAGCGCGGTGCTGGCGACTTTAACCTGAACATGAACAGCAGCACGGAAACGGCGGTTGATTCAGTGGTGGGTATGAAGCTGAGCTATGCCGGTAAGGATGGCTGGGCAGCAACGGCGACGCTGGAAGGCGGCCCGAACCTGAGCTACGTCAGTACTGGCAAAAAAGCGTCCCTGCAGGGGGCGGCAGGTCAGAGCTTCAACGTTGACGACGGTCAGAAAGGTGGCAGCATCAACAGCATGGCACAGGTGGGTGTGAAGTATAACGCCGGTAACACCAGCGCCGGGCTGGACGCTTTCCACTGGAAAGAGGACAACATCAGCGACAAGGGCTTTATGCTGAATATTAAACACAATTTCTGATAACAGCCTGAGTGAGTAAAAACAGAACCGCCGGAGTGATTTCCGGCGGTTTTTTTTACGCTTAGCGACGAACGGCGATCGCTTCAATCTCGATTTTCACGTCTTTCGGCAGACGGGCAACTTCCACGCAAGAACGCGCCGGGAAAGTGGCGTTGTGCTCGGTGAAGAACGCTTCGTAGGTCGCGTTTACGGTTGCGAAATCGTTCAGGTCTTTAACGAAGACGGTAGTTTTTACGATGTCGCCCACTTTCAGGCCTGCTGCTTCAACGATAGCTTGCACGTTTTCCAGCGACTGACGTGCCTGAGCGGACACGTCTTCCGATACGGCACCGGTTTTCGGATCGACCGGGATCTGACCGGAAGTGATTACCATGCTACCCAGGTCAACGCCCTGAACGTATGGGCCGATTGCTGCTGGTGCATTTTCCGTCGCGATAGTCTTGCTCATGATTTCTCCTGAATTACAGCGGTAATAGAATGTTCCCGGCCATTATAGGGAGCCGGGAAATCATTACCAACACCAATTAGTTGGCCAGCACCACATAATGCGAAAACTCTTTTTCACAGTATTTGCATTTGAGTGCGATGTCGTCAGCGCGCTTTTTCACTGAAAAACTGGACGATACTGGTTCAGCATGGCTAATGCAGTTGCTGTTCGGGCAAACCAGCACGTTATCGATACGTTCAGGCAGGCTCGGACGTGATTTCCCCACCACGTCATAATCGTCAATGCGGTTTACCGTTGCCTGCGGAGCGTAAAGGGAGAGCTGGTTTACCTGCTCGTCGGTCAGGAACGTATTTTCGATTTTAATCAGGTCTTTACGGCCCATCTCGCCAGACGGCAGGTTCAGGCCGATGGTGATACGCTGGTCGGTTTCAGTCAGTTTGAACAACGTCAGCAGCTTAAAACCAACCTGTGCGGGAATGTGGTCAATTACGGTGCCACGTTTGATGGCTTCAACCTGCAGTTTGTTATCGTGTGTCATCTCTTTTTCTCCCTTACAGTGCCAGTTCGCTATTCAGTACCAGTGCCAGTAACGCCTGGCGGGCGAAGATGCCGTTGCCAGCCTGCTGGAAATACCAGGCGTGCGGCGTCTTGTCGACGTCGGTGGTGATTTCATCGATGCGCGGCAGCGGATGCAGCACCTTCATGTTCGCTCTGGCACCGTTTAGATCGCTGGCACGCAGAACAAACTGTGCTTTCACGTTGGCGTATTCGGACGGGTCCAGACGCTCTTTTTGTACGCGGGTCATGTAGAGGATATCGACCTCCGCCATTACCTCTTCGATAGTGCCATGCAGGCTCCAGGCGATACCTTTTTCATTCAGCATATCCAGAATGTATTGCGGCATGGCCAGCGCGTCCGGGGCGATGAAGTAGAAGCGGTTACCTTCGAACTTTGCCAGCGCCTGGGTCAGGGAGTGGACGGTGCGGCCATATTTCAGGTCACCCACCATGGCGATTTGCAGATTGTCCAGGCGACCCTGCGTTTCCTGAATGGTAAACAGATCCAGCAGCGTTTGGGTGGGATGCTGGTTGGAACCGTCGCCGGCGTTCAGTACCGGCACGTTACCGGAGAACTCGGTTGCCAGACGCGCGGCACCTTCCTGCGGATGACGCATCACGATGGCGTCGACATAGGTGCTGATGACGGAAATGGTGTCGGCCAGAGTTTCGCCTTTTTTGCCAAGCGACGTGTTGCTGCTGTCAGAGAAACCTACCACGCTGGCGCCCAGACGGTGCATGGAGGTTTCAAAAGATAAACGGGTGCGGGTTGACGCTTCAAAGAAGCAGCTGGCGATGACCTTATGTTTTAACAGCTCTGGCTGCGGGTTAGCTTTTAATTTCGCCGCCGTCGCGAGGACCAGATTAAGGTCATCGCGGCTGAGGTCGTTTATGGAAATGATGTGTTTTTGATAGAGCGGGTTAGCCATGTTTATCTCCTGACGCCTGGGCAAAAAAAAAGCCCCTCAATTGAGGGGCTCGGAATGGGTGATCAACGGAAAGAAAAACGGCAGGCCAGCGTCCTTTTTCAGACGCGGTAAGACAAAATGTCGTACACACTGAACCATACATCCTCCCGGCAAATTGTCCGCGATTATACTCAGATCCGTTATGGGATCAAGCGAAAAATGCACTATTTATTCATCGCAAACGGTTCTTATGAATTTTAATTCATTTTGAATAGATAATTAATCTGTTTATGGACCAGGCCCGTTCGCTGTACCACCCGCGGCGCGACCCAGACAATACTGCTACCGGCAATGACGCCGAGAATTTCTGGCAACGCGTGATAATCGAGGATTCTGGCTACGGCGCGACCATAGCCAGCCGCCGTGTGGATGAGGATAAACTCGCTATTGTGTTCCACGCTGACCACCATTTCAGCAATCGATCGGGCAGCATCAGGCGCGGGTCGTGATTGCGGATTTACAGAATAAATTTTTTGCCCTTTTGTATTTCTTATTTTTATAGCACCGAGTAGTTTCAGCAGACGAGATACCGTTGACTGGCTAATCCCGGTGAAACCATGGTGTTGTAGATCGCGGCGAAGCGCTTCCTGAGACAGGTAGCTTTTTTCGCTAATCAGGCGCTGACAAATCGCCAACTGTTTCTGCTCTTTGGTCGAGTAATCATCGAATTCCTTCATAAAAACACCCTAAATTTATCATTTGTATCAATGCGATGGCGAAATTCACCACATTTGCAGTATCAATAACGGCTCAAACGGGCGGTTGTGCAGAAAAACGAGAGCGCGCTCAAAAAAGCCGTAGGGATCCGACGGCCAGCAGGACTACAGCATCGCGCCGATACTCAGAACAACCATGTTCAGCACCGTCAGAATTAGCAGCAGTGGTGCGACCCATTTCAGGTAGCGCACATAAGGAACACGAGCGATGGCCAACCCACCCATCACAACCGCTGAGGTGGGGGTAATCAGATTCACAATGCCGGAAGCGGATTGATACGCGGTGACGACCAGATCCCTTTGCACATGGGCGAAGTCAGCCAGCGGGGCCATAATGGGCATCGTGAGCACCGCCAGGCCAGACGAGGAAGGGACCAGGAAGGAGAGCAAGACTTCCAGCCAGTAAGTCACATTGATGAAAATGGTGGTGGACAGACCGGAGACTAAATTTTCGGCGCTGTGCAAAATGGTGTGGGTGATCATGCCGTTGTCCATCACCACGACGATACCGCGCGCAATGCCGATAATCAGCGCCACGCCGAGCAGATCCCGTGCCCCGTCAATGAAGGTACTGGTGAATGCTTCTTCACTCATGCGGGCAATTACGCCGACGATAATCGCAGATGCCAGAAAAACCCCAGATATTTCAGCCATCCACCAGCCGAGCACCGCGACGCCATAAATCATCACTGCAAAGGCGGCGGCGAATATCAGCAGGATCCACTTACGCGTAGCCGTGAATTCAAGATTGGTATTGGCGCGACTACCGAGAAAATGGGCACGGTTTTCCTCCATTTTATCGGCCACGATGGAAAGCTCAGGATGGCTGCGAACTTTCCGTGCATAGCGCATGACCCATACCACACAGATAACATAGCCGACGACCAGCAGCAGAATGCGCATCAGCATTCCCTGGGTGAAGGGGATCCCGGCGGCGTTAGCGGCGATAACCGTTGCGAAAGGGTTGATTGTTGAACCGAGGGTGCCGATGCCTGCGCCAAGCAAAACGGTTGCGGCAGCAACCAGTGGATCAAAGCGCGCAGCCATCATGACCGGAACCAATAAGGTGTAGAAAGGAAGTGATTCTTCCGCCATGCCGTAAATCGTGCCTCCGGCGGCGAAAAGTCCCATCAGGATGGGGATCATCCACTCTTCTTTGCCGTTCAGCCTGACCGTCACGCGTTCGATTCCTGCGTCGATGGCGCCCGTTTTGTTTACCACGCCGAGAAACCCGCCAATAATCAGGACAAACAACGCCACATCAATCGCGCCTGCGGTGTAGGTTTCGTGGTTATAAAGCCCGTCAATCGGAGCCAGCAGTACAGCCGTTAAACCTTGTGGATGCGCCTCTGTTGGGGCATAGGTACCGGCAACCGGCACTTCTTTGCCCAGGGTGGCATTCATCGCCATCTGGTATTTCCCGGCAGGGACAATCCAGGTCATAACGGCAACGAGCGCAATAAGAATAAACAGGATGGTATACGCGCTGGGAAATTTGAATTTGCCCATGATGTTCTCCGGATAGCTTGGGCATATGCCGCCAGGCGACACATGCCCGCTGGGGTTAGTCGCCGAGTGTCGCTACCATGACCGCTTTAATGGTATGCATCCGGTTTTCTGCTTCGTCGAAGACGATGGAATGCGCTGACTCAAATACCTCCTCCGTGACTTCAAGCCCTTTCAGGCCGTAAGCCGCTTCGATTTCACGGCCCACTGTGGTGTGCTCGTTATGGAAGGCGGGCAGGCAGTGCATGAATTTCACATTGGGATTGCCGGTCGCATCGATGACCTGCTGGTTAATTTGATAAGGCGTCATCAGGCTGACGCGTTCTGCCCACGCCTCTTTGGGTTCCCCCATCGAAACCCAGACATCGGTGTAGAGAAAGTCCACGTCGTAAACACCTTCCTCAACATCCTCTGTGAGCGTAATGCGCGCGCCCGTCACGCTGGCGATTTCACGGCATTCGGCAACCAGCGCCTCGTCCGGCCAGAAGGATTTCGGTGCGACCAGACGAATATCCATCCCCATTTTCGCCGCGCCGACCATCAGCGAATTGCCCATGTTATTGCGGGCGTCACCGAGGTAAGCGAAGCTCAGTTCGGGTAAGGTTTTACCCGGGGCGTGTTCCAGCATGGTCATCAGATCCGCGAGGATCTGCGTAGGGTGGAATTCATTCGTCAGCCCGTTCCAGACCGGCACACCAGCGAACTGCCCCAGTTCTTCCACGATCTCCTGGCCGTAGCCGCGGTATTCAATACCGTCATACATGCGACCTAACACGCGGGCGGTATCTTTCATCGACTCTTTATGACCAATCTGCGAGCCGCTTGGGCCAAGGTAGGTCACCTGTGCGCCCTGATCGAAAGCGCCGACTTCAAAGGCGCAGCGGGTGCGAGTTGACGTTTTTTCGAAGATTAGCGCGATATTTTTACCGACCAGCGTTTGCCTTTCGCGTCCGGCTTTTTTTGCCGTTTTTAACTCGATAGCCAGATCGATCAGGTACTGGATTTCCGTTGGGGTGTAGTCCAGCAATTTGAGAAAATTGCGATTTTTCAGGTTAACAGTCATGAAAATATCCTTATGTAGGCTGGATAAGGCTTCGCTTTACCCAGCAAAAAAAGCCTTAAGCGTTAACATCAGTGGCTTCGCGCCGAATTAGCGTGCCTTTGTCACCAGCGAGAATGGCCGAACCGTCAGCCAACGAGCCGATGCCAGCAATCCCGTGACAGTGAGAGACAAATTCCGCGCAGGCGGTGACTTTGGGGCCCATTGAACCGGCGTCGAATTGCATTTCGCTGAGCCGTTCCGGCGTAACCTGGGCCAGCGGGCGCTGGGTAGGTTTGCCCCAGTCGAGATACACCGCATCGGCATCGGTCAGGATCAGCAGCGCATCGGCGTGGATTTGTTTGGCGAGCAGGGCGGCGGAGAGATCTTTGTCGATCACCGCTTCAATACCGTGGTAGCCATCGGCTTTTTCCACCACCGGTACGCCGCCACCGCCGTTGCAGATAACCAGATGATCGCGGGCGATCAGTGTGCGAATGGCGTCACTTTCCACGATTCGTTTGGGTTGTGGAGAGGGCACAACACGGCGGAATGCTTTACCATCGGCTTTGAAAACCCAGCCTTTTTCCGCCTGTAACGCGTGGGCCTGGGGTTCGTCATAAATCGGCCCGATATATTTGGTGGGATTGCTGAAGGCCGGATCGTGGGCATCGACTTCAACCTGAGTCAGCAGGACACTAATTTCACGCTGTGGGAGCTGGTTTTTCAGGGCCTGTTGCAGCATATAGCCAATCATTCCCTGACTTTCTGCGCCGAGAATATCGAGCGGATAGGGGGTGACGTTGGCATACGCACTGTTTTGTAACGCCAAAAGTCCAACCTGCGGGCCATTGCCGTGTACCAGAATTACGCGCCACTGCTGCGTGAGTTGAGCGAGAGTTCTTGCCGCCAGCTCAATATTCTTGCGTTGGATGTCGGCTTCCAGCGGTTCGCCGCGTTTGAGTAGCGCATTGCCGCCCAGCGCCACAACCAGGGTAGGTTTGTTTTCCATAACGTCTCCTTAAATACCGTCGCGTTCCAGCGGACAACTCATGCAGCGCGCACCGCCGCGCCCACGTCCCAGTTCGTCGCCAGGAATGGGTAAAACAGTGATGCCAGCTTTGTCGTATTTCTCGTTGGTCCAGATGTTGCGTTCGTAGCCCACCACAACCCCGGGGCGCAGCGTCAGAACATTGTTCGCGTCATTCCACTGTTCGCGTTCAGCTTCGAAGGCGTCGCCACCGGTGGTGATCAGATTGATCTGGTCGAGGCCAAGTGCTTTTTCGAGGGCATGTACCAGCGTACTTTCCTGGGTGCGTTTCAGGCCGCCACGCCCGTCTGGTGTCAGGGTCCAGCACTGGACATCCGGGCGCACCACTTCCGGGTAGACGGAGAAGGTATCGATATCGATGTGGGTCATGACGGTATCGAGGTGCATACAGGAGCGATGTTTCGGCAGTTCGACTGCGATAACGCGTTCTGCCTGGCGATGCTTAAATAGCGACTGGGCAAGGAACTCAATGCCCTGCGGCGTGGTACGTTCCGACATACCGATGAGAACTGCGCCGCGACCAATGACCAGCACATCTCCACCTTCTAATGTGGCGTGGTCGTAATTAATATTTTCATCGCCGAAATATTTAATAAACTCACCATCGGCAAATTGTGGATGCCAACGGTAAATCGCCCGCAAGTTATTAGTTTCTCGTTGACGTGCAGTTTTTGCCATCGGATTAATGGATACGCCGTTATATATCCAGCATGAGGTGTCGCGGGTAAATAAGTGGTTTGGTAATGGCTTCATAATAAAGTCATTAATATCGTGAGTATCGACTACCATATTTTTGATTGAGGCAGGAATTTCTCCGTATGTCAGCCCACCGCTTAAATGTCGGGCGAGCTCCCGGTGCTGCATATCTGCAAGCCAGGCGCGAATATCCGTGGCGAAAGCGGGGCCAAGGCGATAATCAGAAATTTGTGTATCCAGTAGCCAGCTTTTGGCATCGGGGATATCCAGAGTTTGTGTCAATAAATCAGTGAGTAACAGAACCTCAATTCCCTGTTGACGTAACGTGTTGGCGAAAATGTCATGCTCTTCTCCTGCACGTTCTACCGAAAGAACATCATCAAAAAGCAGTTCCTGGCAATTTGACGGCGTCAGCCTTTTTAGGCTGAGGTTAGGGCGATGTAGCATTACGCTACGTAATTGACCGATTTCAGACCCGACATAATGCTTTTCCATCATTATTCCTTTAATACGATTTTAAAAAATAAAGAGGAGGTGCCTGCAAATAATGTTTATTGCAGTCATGATTTTTCAGCTGATTTCAGAATCTATATTTAGATCTTATCTGATATAGAAACGTGATTCATTTCACAGTCAGGTCGATGTTTGGCATTTGTTGTTTAATTTATGAGATGGCTCTGAGAATTTAAAAAATAAAAACATGAATAATTGAATTACTACGCAGGAATATGTCTTGTTATTTAACTGTGTTAATTTTATGTACATATCTAAATATTTAATAAATTAAATAGTGCGTTGATTTTTATATGTTTTTCTATATTTAATGAATTTTTATGCGAATCTATTATTTTATTATTTGTGCTGTAAGGTTTATTTCAAAATAAATATGACGATGAAGAAAGATAACGAAGGAGACGTAAACTGTGATCGATTGCTGGTTTTTCTAACAAAGCTTTCTATAACAGTGAGTTAGTGACTGAGTTGAAAAGTATGAGACGAAAGTTATGCAGAGTTTATGCATAACCTGTTGCTGGCTATTAGCAATTATTTAACATCATCAGCGATAAACATGCGTTGACGCAAAATATCGGCAAATAGCAGTGGTATGGCAGGCCGTTTTTTCGTATAACAACCAAAATGAAACGATGTTTTAATTAAGGGGTTTGAAATGATTGTCGGCAATATTCACAACCTGGATGCCTGGCTGCCGGAAGAGCTGCGTCAGGCGATTGAGCACATTAAAGCGCACGTGACGGATGCGACGGAAAAGGGTAAGCACGACATCGACGGCGAACGTCTGTTCTATCTGATTGCTGAAGATATGACGGAGCCGTTTGCGCAGCGCCGCGCCGAATATCACGCTCGCTATCTGGATATTCAGATCCTGCTCAAAGGTCAGGAAGGCATGACTTTCAGCACGCAGCCTGCGGGCGCACCGGAAACTGACTGGCTGGCGGATAAAGATATCGCCTTCCTGCCGGAAGGCGAACAGGAGAAAACGGTGGTGCTGAACGAAGGTGACTTCGTCGTCTTTTATCCGGGTGAAGTGCATAAACCGCTGTGCGCGGTCGGCGCTCCGGCGCTGGTACGCAAAGCCGTGGTGAAAATGCGGGTAGCATAAACCGGTTTGCCGGGTGCGACTTACCCGGCCTAAGGAAGTACGATGGTAGGCCGGATAGGGTGCGTCAGCATCGCCATCCGGCAATTCAATCACGCAATGCTATGATTTGGAAAGCGTCGCGACCATCACCGCTTTGATGGTGTGCATTCGGTTTTCCGCCTGATCAAATACGATACTGGCGGGTGACTCAAAGACCTCGTCGGTCACTTCCATGCCGCCGTGCAGACCATATTCCTGCGCCATTTGTTTGCCAAGCGTGGTTTGATCGTCATGGAACGCGGGCAGGCAGTGCAGGAATTTCACCTGCGGATTGCCGGTCAACGCCATCATCGCGCTATTAACCTGGTACTTACGCAACTGCGCAATACGTTCGGCCCATTTCTCTTTCGCTTCGCCCATCGATACCCATACGTCGGTATAGATGAAGTCCGCGCCTTTCACGCCCGTGGCGACATCTTCGGTTAGCGTTATATTGCCGCCGTTTTTCTGTGCCAGCGCTTTACACTCCGCAACGAGGCTTTCCTCCGGCCAGCAGGCCTGGGGGGCGACCAGACGCAGATCCAGTCCGGTTAACGCAGCGGCTTCCAGCATGGAATTGCCCATATTGTTGCGGGCATCGCCGGTGTAGACCAGCACCATCTCATTAAACGCTTTACCCGGCAGGTGTTCCTGCATCGTGAGTAAATCCGCCAGCAACTGGGTGGGGTGAAATTCGTTGGTTAATCCGTTCCAAACCGGAACTCCGGCATATTCCGCCAGCGTCTCGACAATTTCCTGACCGTGGCCCCGATACTGAATACCGTCGTACATACGACCGAGTACGCGGGCGGTGTCTTTGATCGACTCTTTATGACCAATCTGGCTGCCGCTCGGCCCGAGATACGTCACGCGCGCGCCCTGATCGTATGCGGCAACTTCGAAAGAGCAACGGGTGCGGGTTGAGTCTTTTTCGAAGATGAGCGCGATGTTTTTACCGGTGAGTTTAGCGACCTCGGTACCGTTTTTCTTATCCGTTTTGAGCTGCGCGGCGAGCTGGAGCAGTGACGTGAGTTCAGCAGAGGTGAAATCAAGCAGTTTCAAAAAATGTTTCTGATAAAACGCAGACATAGTTCCCTCACATGGCTTAGGCCATTTATTGAATTAAAATTCAATTTATATGGATGTTTATTCATTTGCAACCTTGTTTAACAAATCTTTCCTGGAAAGGTGGAGGCAATGACAGCGGTATGTGACAATAAGAGTATCGGCAGGACATTATGAGGAATGAGCCATGGCAAACCCGGAACTACTGGAAGAACAGCGTGAAGAAACGCGCTTGATTATTGAAGAGTTACTCGAAGATGGCAGCGATCCAGACGCGCTGTACACCATCGAGCATCACCTTTCCGCGGACGACTTTGAGACCCTGGAAAAAGCGGCAGTAGAAGCCTTCAAGCTGGGTTATGAAGTGACCGAGCCGGAAGAGCTGGAGGTGGAAGAGGGCGACACGGTTATTTGCTGTGACATCCTGAGCGAATGTGCTCTGAATGCCGAGTTGATCGACGCTCAGGTTGAGCAACTGATGAACCTGGCTGAAAAATTTGATGTGGAATACGACGGTTGGGGCACCTATTTTGAAGACCCGAACGGCGAAGAAGGTGAAGACGGCGACGATGAAGACCTCGTCGACGAAGATGATGACGGCGTGCGTCACTAAGTCATCTGCTGACCTACGGTAGCGTCTGCTGCCGTAGGCCAAGGATAACGTATGGATTACCTGCAAATACTCTCCCCGATCCACAACTTCCTGCACTGTAAAACGCCCCAGGCCTGGCTTGATAAAGCACGAGCCCCGGCGAATCTCCCTCTGTTACTGACGGATCATCTCGTCTGCGAGCTGAAAGCGGCGCAAACGGCCATGCTGCTGGTGCGTAAGTATGTTGCAGATAAACAGGGATCGCAGGCGCTACTGGACTGGCTGAAACCCTATGAAGCGTATGTTTTCAGAGAAGGGGATGAACCGGATTTTATCGCGCTGAATAAACAGATAAGCAAAAGCGTAATGCCGCAAACTGACGACCCGTGGGGGCGCAAGCTGATCGACAGCATGGTTTTGCTGATCAAAGAAGAGCTGCACCACTTCTGGCAGGTGCGTGAGGCGATGATGAGCCGCAACATTCCCTACGTCAAAATTACCGCCAGCCGTTATGCCAAAGGCATGCTTAAAGAGGTGCGAACCCACGAGCCATTAACGCTAATCGATAAACTGATTTGCGGGGCTTACATTGAGGCGCGTTCTTGTGAACGGTTCGCCGCGCTGGCGCCGTATTTGGATGACGATTTACAGGCATTTTATCTTTCGCTGCTGCGATCCGAGGCGCGGCACTATCAAGACTATCTGGCGCTGGCACAGCAGGTTTCTGCCGACGATATCAGTAGTCGGGTGCGGTTCTTTGGCGAAGTAGAAGCTGCATTGATTACTTCTCCCGACGATGAATTCCGCTTCCACAGCGGTGTGCCAGCCTGACTCCCTTCTCTGACGCGCGGCGTTAATCGTCGCGCGGTTTAACCTTTCCTGTTTCCATTAGCAAAATCTGGTGGCTGGAAATCGCTCGCTGCTGCCGTAATAATCAAAACACACGAAGGGGAAATATATCCCCGCAACAGAGACTGTTTTGCATAAGGATGGTTAATGAACTGGGCACACGTATTGTTGGCGGGTTATATCGGGGCGGTGATTGCTATCGTCGTTGGCATGTTTCGCAAAAAAGGCTGGCTGGGAAAGATCTCCGGCGCGGTGGTTTTTGTGGTAGCGATTGTCGCGTGGAATCTGTTTGATGTGCACTACCTGATCCCGCGCGAAAGCCCTGATTATGGGCTGACGGACGCGCAGAAATTTGAAAATGCGATGCTGGCAATGCCTGTTTATCAGGTACTTAAAGAGCAAGAACCCGCGTTATGGCAGAATATCCTCAACCAGGCAACGCAACTGAAAGAAGCTGGGAAAAGCGAGCAACAGATTATCGACGCTATTCAGCCGCAAATCCTGCAGGTACAGATGGCGCGTTTGCAGCAGGCACCCGATGCCAATGTGATTGAGTATATGAAAATTAACCTCGAGCAGATTGCTGCGGTGGCAAAAGTGGGCGATGACGAGTGTTTTCGCTTTCTGTTCCCGGCGGTGAAAGGCGGGATTAACCCGGTGCGTATTATTCCGCGGGAGCTGATGAATCGTCGTATGGCCAGCGACATGAGTATGATGCACGCGGCTTATGGCCCGAACAAACATACGGTTACGGCGCAAGAGAAACAGCTGGCGCTTCAGGATCTGCAATCCATCAGCCCGGGATTGGTACAGCGCTTTGGACCGGATATCCAGATTATGGCTGATCCGAGTAAAGGTGTGGGCAAAGAGAAAGTCGCTTGTGAAATGGTGCAGGATTTATGGTCACAGGTGCTGACGTTGCCAACCGCTCGCGCGGCTGGCGTCATTCGGCTGATGCTCTCCGCCGAAATGCAGTAACGCAACCATTGCCCCTCATACTGAAGTCAGAGGGGCTTTAACATCCGCACTTCGCAATCCACGTGCCCGGTACAGCCCAGCGCTTCGTTGATATGCTCAAACCCTAAATGTTCATACAGGCGGATTGCCTCGGTCAGAAACGCCGTGGTCTCCAGATAGCACTGTTTGAAACCCTGCTCACGGGCATGTTCGAGGGCCATCAGCGCCAGCTTTTTCGCCAGCCCCTGACCGCGTGCGCTCGACAGGAAGTACATCTTTTGCAGTTCGCAAATGTCCGGTTCGCTACATCCTAACGGCGCAACGCCGCCGCCGCCCACGACTTCACCGTTTTGCTCAACCACCCAGTAGGCCGCGCCCGGCTGGCTGTAAACCTGGAATAGTTCATCCAGATTAGGGTCGGCAACGGTATAGCCTTTATCGGCAGTAAGCCCGTATTCAGCGGAAACTTTGCGGATCACCGCAGCGATAGCGGCATTATCTGCTGCGGTGATTCGGCGCAGCGTAAGCGTGGTGGGTAGCACAACATTCATAATATGGCTCAATTCTAAAAATACACTTATATATTTATTTAATACCACTCTCTTCTGTCGGGTGCAAGACGTTCCTGAATCAGAAAAAAATTAAAATACATTGGCTAATTAAAAATAGTATTGTAAACGAACCAGTAAATAAACACTGGTTTTTATTTTTTATCTTAATGGAATTTATATTGGGGATATTGTTCATGAATGATTTTGTTGGTGGTCGGGAAAATCAACGACACACATTTATTTTTATCGGTAAAGGATGGCAGTACTTTATTATTTGCATTGTCAATTTTTTGCTGTGTTGTATTACTCTGGGTATTTATACACCGTGGGCGATAGTGAAATGTCGGCGTTATATTTACGAAAATATGACTCTCAATGGCCAACCCTTTACCTATAAGGCGACTGGTGGCGCGATATTCGTAAGCTTCTTGTCGATTATGGTGGTTTATGGTGCCAGCATGAGTTCTATTGCTAACGGCAGCCCTCTCGTTGGTTTTACTTTGATTGGTTTACTGGTAGCTGTCCTTCCATTAATGACCATAAAAAGCCTGCAGTATCAGGCGATGATGACGTCGCTTAACGGTGTGCGTTTTGGTTTTGACTGCTCACAATTACATGCATGGCTTTTTTTACTGGTTGTGCCAGTGGTGCTTGCTGTGGTGAACTGGGGAGTGATTTATCTTCTGATACTTGCCACCGACTGGATTGAGGGCAGTACTGGAATGCTTATCAGAATAGCATTTATCGCGTTGGTGGGAATTGTGGGCATGGGTATCACCTACGGTATTACCTATGCAAAATGGATGCAGTTAGTGGGTAATGGCGGTAATTTTGGTATTCACCGCTTTACTATTAACGTCAATATGAAAGCAAGCATAGTGGGGTGTATTAAAGCCGTGCTGGTACTGCTGCCATTTGTTGTTGTGATTGTCTGGCTAATTGCCCCTATTTTTCTGCAAATGGTGATGTTGGCTGTGTTAGGCGTGGCCGACGACGAATTTATCCGGGAGAATCAGAGCAGAATAATGGCGAGCTATTTTCTCTATTTCGCCGGAATTATTGTGGTTGGAAGCTATTTATACACCACGCTACGTAATCTGTTCATGAATAACCTGGCGCTGGCCGAGGGCAAAATCCGCTTTCATTCTTCCGTCACTGCACATGGCCTGATCTGGCGTTTTGTACTGGTGTTGTTTATTTCAGGCATCACGTTTGGGCTAGCTTATCCGTGGATGAAAATGTGGCTGGTCAGTTGGCTGGCCAGTAACTCCCATGTACAAGGGGATTTGGATGCGCTGGAACTGACTGACCATACAGAGGCGTTGGAAACAGGTCCGGCGATGTGGGTATCACGTGGTGTGATGACCTACTTCCCGTTCATCTGATACAACAAGGCCGGAGCATGCTCCGGCCTTTAATACGTGTATAACGTAACGGCAATTACAGCGCGGCGATGACCGCCTGCTGCTCAATCAGCTTCGCTTTCGCTTCCGCATAACCGTCCAGCTTCTCACGCTCTTTGGCGATAACCGCTTCCGGTGCGCGAGCAACGAAACCTTCGTTGGAAAGTTTGCCTTCGATACGGGCAATCTCACCTTCGATTTTCGCCACTTCTTTCGCCAGACGCGCCAGCTCATCTTCTTTATTGATGAGGCCAGCCATCGGGATCAGCAGCTCGGCGCCGTCGATGATTTTGGTCACGGAGACTGGACCTTTGTCATCGGCTGGCAGTACGGTGATGCTTTCCAGACGCGCCAGGTTCAGCAGGAAGCTGCGGTTATCGTTCACACGGCGCATCGCATCAGCGCTGCAACCGCGCAGCAGCAGTTCGAGCGGTTTACCTGGGGCGATGTTCATTTCCGCACGGATGTTACGTACGGCAACGATCGCCTGCTTCAGCCATTCGGTATCAGCCAGTGCGGCTTCATCAACCTGTGCGGCGTTATATTCCGGGAACGGTTGCAGCATGATGGTGTCGGCGGTAATACCGGAAATCACCTTCACGCGCTGCCAGATGGTCTCGGTGATGAACGGGATGATCGGATGCGCCAGGCGCAGCAGACCTTCCAGAACGGTGACCAGCGTATTGCGGGTGCCGCGCAGTTCAGACTCGGAACCGCCGTTCATTACCGGCTTGGTCAGCTCCAGATACCAGTCGCAGAACTGGTTCCAGGTGAATTCGTACAGAATGCCCGCGGCGATGTCGAAGCGGAAGTTGTCCAGCGCTTCGCGGTACGCTTTGATGGTCTGGTTGAATTCAGCAAGGATCCAGCGATCCGCCAGCGACAGGGTCATTTCGCCGCCGTTGAAGCCGCAATCCTGGTCTTCGGTGTTCATCAGCACGAAGCGGCTGGCGTTCCACAGCTTGTTACAGAAGTTACGGTAACCTTCCAGACGCTTCATATCCCAGTTGATGTCGCGACCGGTAGAGGCCAGCGCCGCCAGGGTGAAGCGCAGTGCGTCGGTGCCGTGCGGCTCGATGCCGTCCGGGAACTGCTTCTCGGTACGCTTGGCTATCTTCTCGGCCAGCTGCGGCTGCATCATGTTGCCGGTACGTTTCTCCAGCAGTTCTGCCAGGGAGATACCGTCGACCATATCCAACGGGTCAATGACGTTGCCCTTGGATTTGGACATCTTCTGGCCTTCGTCGTCGCGGATCAGACCGGTCATGTAGACGGTCTTAAACGGCACCTGCGGCTTGCCGTTTTCATCTTTGATGAAATGCATGGTCATCATGATCATGCGGGCAATCCAGAAGAAGATGATGTCGAAACCGGAAACCATCACGCTGGTTGGGTGGAACTGACGCAGCGCGTCGGTGTTTTCCGGCCAGCCCAGGGTAGAGAAGGTCCACAGTGCGGAGGAGAACCAGGTATCGAGAACGTCTTCGTCCTGGCGAAGCTGAACGTCGGCACCGAGGTTGTTTTCCTGACGCACTTCGTCTTCGGTACGGCCAACGTAGACGTTGCCGTCGTTGTCATACCATGCCGGGATACGGTGACCCCACCACAGCTGACGGGAAATACACCAGTCCTGAATATCGCGCATCCAGGAGAAGTACATGTTTTCGTACTGCTTCGGTACGAACTGAATGTCGCCGTTTTCAACCGCTTCAACCGCCGGTTTCGCCAGCACGTCGGCACGGACGTACCACTGGTCGGTCAGCATCGGTTCAATAACCACGCCGCCACGGTCGCCGTAAGGTACGGTCAGGTCGTGCGGTTTAATTTCTTCCAGCAGGCCCAGCGCATCAACGGCGGCAACCACCGCTTTACGCGCGGCAAAGCGCTCCAGCTTCTGGAACTCAGCCGGGATTTCATTGGAATAAACGTCGGATTCTTCGCCTTTGGTGTCGTACACTTCCGCGGTTTCACGGATGTCGCCGTCAAAGGTCAGAATATTGATCATCGGCAGGCCGTGACGTTTCCCGACTTCGTAGTCGTTAAAGTCGTGCGCCGGGGTGATCTTCACGCAGCCGGTGCCTTTTTCCATATCAGCGTGTTCATCGCCGACGATGGGAATGCGGCGGTTAACCAGCGGCAGAACAACAAACTTGCCAATCAGATCTTTATAACGCGGATCTTCCGGGTTGACGGCCACGCCGGTATCGCCCAGTACGGTTTCCGGACGGGTGGTGGCGACGACCAGGTAATCTTTACCATCAGCGGTTTTCGCACCGTCGGCCAGCGGATAGCGGATGTGCCACATTGAGCCTTTCGACTCGCGGTTTTCCACTTCCAGGTCGGAAATCGCGGTGCGCAGTTTCGGGTCCCAGTTCACCAGGCGCTTGCCACGGTAAATCAGGTCTTCTTTGTACAGGCGAACGAAGACTTCTTTCACGGCATTGGAAAGACCTTCGTCCATAGTGAAGCGCTCGCGCTCCCAGTCAACGGAGTTGCCGAGACGGCGCATCTGGCGGGTGATGGTGCCGCCGGATTCCGCTTTCCACTGCCAGATTTTGTCGATAAACGCTTCGCGACCGTAGTCGTGGCGGGTTTTACCTTCTTCAGCGGCAATCTTACGCTCAACCACCATCTGGGTTGCGATACCCGCGTGATCGGTACCTGCCTGCCACAGGGTGTTTTTACCCTGCATGCGCTGGTAGCGGATCATGGTATCCATGATGGTTTGCTGGAAAGCATGACCCATATGCAAACTGCCGGTGACGTTCGGCGGCGGGATCATGATGCAGAAGGACTCTTTGCTTTCATCGCCGTTAGGTTTGAAATAGCCCTGCTTTTCCCAGTGCTCGTAAAGCGGCTGTTCGATATCTTGTGGGTTGTATGTCTTTTCCATTATTTCCAGGTTGCCGTATTCAGGTTAAAACCGGCCACGCGGTAAGCTTTGTAGCGATCGCGTGCCGATTGTTTCAAAGAATCTTCGTAAGGAACGAAGTCTATCACTTCTGTGAAAGCGGTGGCAAAATCTGCAAAGCCAACGCGCAAACTGATAAGCAGGTCGCGCGGGCTGCTGTTGCGTTTCTCCGGCCAGGCAATCTCTACCGGTGCGCCGCCTCTGGGGCCTTCACCTGCCAGATTATGCGGAACAAAGCTTTCTGCCGGTCTTGCCCACAGGGCTTCATCCAGTCGAAGAGCCTGCTTTTCGTTTTCGCAGGCGATCAGCACGCGCTTGCCAGCACGCCAACGTTCTGCGGCAATTTCACACACCAACTGCTCGACGGCGCTTAAGCCATCGTGTTGCGTGTCATTGTCCAGAAGATAGAAAGTTGCGTTTCTCATATATGGGGCTTCTTCTGGTGAATTTAAATGCGTTGCCATGATGCACAACCGTAGGCCGGATGGCGTTGCGCTTATCCGGCCTACGGGTCTTATTGCTTGTGCTTACCGCCTTACTCTTCGCCGTTAAAACCGGCACGATTGAGCAGGAACTGCGACAGCAGCGCCACCGGACGACCGGTTGCGCCTTTGGCTTTCCCTGAACGCCATGCGGTACCGGCGATATCGAGGTGCGCCCAGTTGTACTTACGGGTAAAGCGTGACAGGAAGCAGCCCGCGGTAATGGCGCCGCCAGGACGTCCGCCGATGTTCGCCATATCCGCAAAGTTGGACTCTAGCTGCTCCTGGTATTCATCGCCCAGCGGCAAACGCCACGCGCGGTCGCCAGCCTGTTCGGACGCACCGATCAGCTCATGCGCCAGCGGGTTGTGGTTCGACATCAGGCCAGTGATGTGATGGCCCAGCGCAATCACGCACGCGCCGGTCAGGGTTGCGACGTCAATCACCGCTTCTGGCTCAAAGCGCTCGACGTAGGTTAATACGTCGCACAGGACCAGACGGCCTTCGGCATCGGTATTGAGTACTTCAACGGTCTGACCAGACATGGTGGTCAGCACGTCGCCTGGGCGATACGCGCGGCCACCTGGCATGTTTTCGCAGCCTGCCAGCACGCCGACGACGTTGATTGGCAGTTGAAGCTCGGCCACCATGCGCATCACGCCATATACCGCTGCCGCGCCGCACATGTCGTATTTCATCTCATCCATGCCTTCGGCAGGTTTGATGGAGATACCGCCAGAGTCAAAGGTTAACCCTTTACCGACCAGCACGATCGGACGCGCGTCTTCGGACGGATTGCCTTTGTACTCGATGACCGACATCAGCGACTCATTCTGCGAGCCGTGACCGACGGCCAGATAAGAGTGCATGCCCAGCTCTTTCATCTGCTGCTCGCCGATCACGCGGGTTACAACATTTTTGCTGTAGCTGTCTGCCAACTGGCGCGCCTGAGAGGCAAGGTAGGCGGCGTTACAGATGTTCGGCGGCATGTTGCCGAGATCTTTTGCCGCTTTAATGCCGGCGGCGATCGCCAGACCGTGCTGGATCGCACGCTCACCGCTGGTCAGTTCCCGGCGGGTCGGTACGTTGAAGACCATTTTACGCAGCGGTCGACGCGGCTCGCTTTTGTTGGTCTTCAGTTGATCAAAGCTGTACAGCGTTTCCTGTGCCGTCTCAACGGCCTGACGCACTTTCCAGTAGTTATTGCGCCCTTTGACGTGCAGCTCAGTCAGGAAGCAGACGGCTTCCATTGAGCCAGTATCATTCAGCGTATTGATGGTTTTCTGAATGACCTGCTTGTACTGGCGCTCATCAAGCTCGCGCTCTTTGCCACAACCAATGAGGAGAATTCGCTCAGACAGAACGTTAGGAACATGGTGCAGCAACAGGGTTTGACCTGGTTTGCCTTCCAGTTCGCCACGACGCAGCAGTGCGCTGATGTACCCGTCGCTGATCTTGTCGAGCTGCTCTGCAATCGGAGAGAGACGGCGTGGTTCAAAGACACCCACGACGATGCACGCACTCCGCTGTTTCTCCGGGCTACCGCTTTTTACACTGAACTCCATGCACTACGCTCCTGAATCTTAAAGACAACGGCGGTGGCTACGGATAGAATTGCAAGCTTTCGTAACTCATACCCGCTGTTGCGGTGCCTTCGTGTTAATCTTAACGTTATTACGGCATTGGCACGTCAGAACAATTTCTGAGAGGTGGATCCGTTGAGTATAATGATCTTAGCGACGATTTCGACGACTCAAGAGAATAAATGACGTTTAAGCCATGAAACAAGCTAAATTCCGGCAAAAGACGGGTTTTTACGGGCGTATTTAAAGTGATAATCATAAGATATCTGGTTCGGGAAACGCTCAAAAGCCAACTTGCGATCCTATTCATCCTGCTTTTGATCTTCTTTTGTCAAAAGTTAGTCAGGATCCTTGGTGCGGCGGTTGACGGTGATATCCCGGCGAATCTGGTGCTCTCGCTGCTGGGGCTGGGCGTGCCAGAAATGGCGCAACTTATCTTGCCATTAAGCCTGTTCCTCGGGCTGCTGATGACGCTGGGCAAACTGTATACCGAAAGTGAAATTACGGTCATGCACGCCTGCGGGCTGAGCAAGGCTGTCTTAGTAAAAGCGGCGATGGTGCTGGCGCTGTTTACCAGTATTATTGCGGCGGTCAACGTGATGTGGGCCGGACCGTGGTCCTCCAGACATCAGGACGAAGTCCTGGCGGAGGCGAAAGCGAACCCCGGTATGGCGGCGCTTGCTCAGGGGCAATTCCAGCAGGCCACTAACGGCGGTTCGGTGCTGTTTATCGAAAGCGTTGACGGCAGTAACTTCAACGATGTGTTCCTCGCGCAAATCCGCCCGAAAGGTAACGCCCGTCCTTCGGTGGTGGTAGCGGACTCCGGTCATCTTACCCAATTGCGCGATGGCTCCCAGGTCGTGACGCTGAACCAGGGGACGCGTTTTGAAGGGACCGCGCTGCTGCGCGATTTCCGCATTACCGACTTCCAGAATTATCAGGCGATTATCGGTCATCAGGCCGTGGCGCTGGATCCAAACGATACCGACCAGATGACCATGCGTACGCTATGGACGACCGACACCGATCGCGCCCGTGCGGAGCTGACCTGGCGTATCACGTTAGTATTCACCGTATTTATGATGGCGCTGATGGTTGTACCGCTGAGCGTGGTGAACCCGCGTCAGGGTCGCGTACTGTCCATGCTGCCAGCAATGCTGCTCTATTTGCTGTTCTTCCTGGTTCAGACATCGCTGAAGTCGAACGGCGGCAAAGGTAAGCTGGATCCGGTGTTCTGGATGTGGACGGTTAACCTGGCGTATCTGGCGCTGGCGATTGTGCTTAACCTCTGGGATACGGTGCCGATGCGCCGCTTACGTGCCCGTTTTATGCGTAAAGGAGCGGTATAATGCAGCCTTTTGGTGTACTTGACCGCTATATCGGTAAAACCATTTTCACCACCATCATGATGACGTTGTTCATGCTGGTGTCGCTCTCCGGGATCATCAAGTTTGTCGACCAGCTGAAAAAAGCCGGGCAGGGGAGCTACGATGCGATGGGCGCCGGGCTGTATACCCTGCTCAGCGCGCCGAAAGATATCCAGATCTTCTTCCCGATGGCGGCGCTGCTGGGTGCTTTGCTGGGGCTGGGCATGCTGGCGCAGCGCAGTGAACTGGTGGTCATGCAGGCTTCTGGCTTTACCCGTATGCAGGTGGCGTTGTCGGTGATGAAAACCGCGATTCCGCTGGTGTTGCTGACGATGGCCATCGGCGAATGGGTGGCGCCGCAGGGCGAACAGATGGCGCGTAACTACCGTGCGCAGCAGATGTACGGCGGCTCGCTGCTCTCTACCCAGCAAGGTTTGTGGGCGAAAGATGGCGATAGCTTTGTCTACATTGAGCGGGTGAAAGGTGACGCCGAGTTAGGCGGAATTAGCATCTACTCCTTTAACGACAAGCGCCGTTTGCAGTCCGTCCGCTATGCAGCAAGTGCGACGTTTGACCCGGAGAAGAAGGTCTGGCGTTTGTCGCAGGTGGATGAATCCAACCTGACCGATCCGAAGCAAATCACCGGCTCGCAGACGGTGAGCGGCACCTGGAAAACCAACCTTACACCCGACAAGCTCGGCGTCGTGGCGTTGGATCCTGATGCGCTCTCGATTAGTGGTCTGCATAACTACGTGAAGTACCTGAAGTCGAGCGGCCAGGACGCCGGACGCTACCAGCTCAATATGTGGAGCAAAGTCTTCCAGCCGCTGTCTGTGGCGGTAATGATGCTGATGGCGCTGTCGTTTATCTTTGGTCCGCTGCGTAGCGTCCCGATGGGCGTGCGCGTGGTGACAGGGATTAGCTTCGGCTTTGTGTTCTATGTGCTGGACCAAATCTTTGGCCCGCTGACGCTGGTGTACGGCATTCCGCCGATTATCGGCGCGTTGCTGCCAAGCGCCAGCTTCTTCCTGATAAGCCTGTGGCTGATGCTGCGTAAGTCCTGATATTCGCCCCTCCCGCTGTGCGGGAGGGGCGCCTTCCTGCTAGCGTTTTCGCCCGCCCATCAAACTCCCCAACATGCCGCGGATTATCTGATTGGTGACCTGTCGCGCCGCGCTCTTCGCCACGCTCTGTACCACGCCATCGCGCTTGCCGCCGCGTGGTCCGGTGCTGCCAAACAGAATATCCTTCAATCCACCGAGAATACCGCCGTCCACATCGATCGCTTTACCGTTGGCGGGAGGTGTATTTTGCTGCTCGATGCTGGCCTGCACGCCTTGCTGTAAATGCTCATAGGCGGACTCGCGGTCGATCTGTTCTTCATATTTACTGTACAGCGAGGAGTGATTAATCAGCCCGTTGCGCTCGTCATCCGTCACCGGTCCCATCCGCGAGCACGGCGCAATCACCATTGCTCGTTCAACCACCGACGGGCTGCCTTTAGCGTCCAGAAACGACACCAGCGCCTCGCCGGTTCCCAGTTCCTGAATGGCTTTTTCGGTATCAAATGCCGGGTTGGTGCGCATGGTTTGCGCGGCGGTTTTCACCGCTTTCTGATCCTTCGGTGTAAACGCGCGCAGGGCGTGCTGCACGCGGTTCCCCAACTGACCGAGCACGTTGTCTGGAATATCTGACGGGTTTTGCGAGACGAACCACACGCCGACCCCTTTCGAGCGGATCAGGCGGATCACCTGTTCGATTTTATCCAGCAGCACCTGCGGGGCGTCGTTGAACAGCAGGTGAGCTTCATCGAAGAAGAACACCAGTTTTGGCTTCTCCAGATCGCCTGCTTCCGGCAGCTGTTCGTACAGTTCGGAGAGCATCCACAGCAGGCTGGCGGCGTACAGTTTGGGCATCTGGTAGAGCTTCTCTGCGCTGAGGATGTTGATCATCCCTTTGCCGCTGGCGTCAGTTCGCATCCAGTCTTTGATGTCCAGCATCGGTTCGCCAAAGAAGTGCGCCGCCCCCTGTTGCTCCAGCGACAGCAGTCCACGCTGGATTGCCCCGACCGAGGCGCTGCTGATATTGCCATACTGATTCTGGAAGGATTTGGCGTTATCGCCGATGTACTGGGTAATAGCTCGCAGGTCTTTGAAATCGAGCAGCAGCAGGCCCTGGTCATCAGCAATGCGGAAGATAATATCCAGCACGCCGGACTGCACGTCGTTGAGGTTCAACAAACGGGCCAGCAGCAGCGGGCCGAGGTCAGATACCGTGGCCCGCACGGGGTGACCTTTTTCGCCGAAGATATCCCACACCGTGACCGGATTAGCATGCGGTTGCCAGTCGGTAATGCCGATATTTTTCAGGCGGGCGAGCAGCTTTTCAGAGGCCTGCCCTTCCTCGGCCACGCCGGTTAAGTCGCCTTTCACATCGGCCATAAATACCGGTACGCCAATTTCAGACAGCGATTCGGCCAGCTTCTGTAGCGTGACGGTTTTACCGGTCCCGGTCGCGCCGGTAATCAGTCCGTGACGGTTGGCCATGCCTGGCAGTAAAAACAGTTCGGTGTCCGGCGTGCGGGCAATTAGCAGGGGTGTGCTCATTGAGATTTCCTCCATTTATCTTGCCTGGAGTATAGGCAATGTCCATCAAAGAGAGTATGCGATGGCCAGAGAAAATGACTTAAAGCGTATTGCCGTGATAAATCTGGTACCCCAAATCCACGGTGTTGTGGTTATGGTCGTTGTTCTTGATTTTGCTCAGCAACATCTGCGCTGCCATGCGGCCAATGTCAAAACGCGGGGTGATCACGCTGGCGAGGCTTGGGATCATCTGCCTGCCCATTTCCAGCCCGTGAAAACCGGCAATTGAGATCTGTTCCGGAACGGCCAGATCGCGCTCGCGGCACAGCAGCAGCGCGCCCATCGCAATATCGTCGTTGGTGCAAAAAACGCCGTCTAAATCCGGATGCGCGGCGAGCGCGTCCCGCATCATCTGGGTGCCGAGATGGATGGACGAAATAGAACGCGGATTGACGCGCAGCGGCGCCAGACCCCGGCGCGTCATGGCATCGCAATAGCCGCGATAGCGCTGTTCATCGCGGACGTCGTCTTTCGAACCGAGATAGAGGATTTTGCGCCGCTGGCGTTTATCCAGCATGGTGCTGACCATATCAAATGCCGCCTGACGGTTATCGAAGCCTACTTCCATGTCCAGACGATCGCCCTGAATATCCATCAGCTCCACCACCGGAATGTTGGCTGAACGCAAAAACTTAACCGTGCGCAGGGTGTGATATTTCTCGGACAGGATAATGCCGTCGATATTGTATGACAGCAGATTGATCACCGACTCTTCCTCGGATTCCCGGTCGTAATTGTAGTTGGCGATCAGCGTCTGATAGTTATGATCCGAGGTGACCGACTCAATGCCGGCCAGAATGTCTGCGAACAGCTGGTTTTGAAACGAGGGGATCAGCACGCCAAGCGTATAGCTTTGCGCATTCAGCAGCATCGCGGGCGCGCGGTTGGGGATGTAATTAATCTCCTCCATAATCTGCGCGATGCGTTCACCGGTTTCCTTTGCGACCTTTTTTGGCGAGCGAATGTAGCGGCTCACCGTCATTTTGGTCACGCCCGCCAGCGTGGCGATGTCTTGCAAAGAAATTCTGTGGTTCCTCATTTTCTCTCCAGTGCCGGGGAGCGCGGATCTGTGCTCCCCGGTGATGACCGTCTTAATGCAGAATGGCGTTCAGCGCCAGAACCCCCAGCAGCCCCATAATGGAAATCAGCGTCTCCATTACCGTCCAGGTACGCAACGTTTCCCCGACGCTGAGATTAAAATAGCCTTTAAACAGCCAGAATCCCGGATCGTTAACGTGGGAGGCAATCACGCTGCCCGCGCCGGTAGCCAGCACCATCAGCGCCGGGTCGGCGTGGGTGACGTTAATAATCGGCAGCACCACGCCTGCGGTGGTGATCGCCGCCACGGTGGCTGAACCGAGCGCGATACGCAGCAAGGCGGCGACCGTCCAGCACATCAGCAGCGGAGAAAGCGACGTGCCGGTCATCAGGTGCGAGATATATTGCCCCACGCCGCTGTCGACCAGAACCTGCTTAAACGCGCCGCCCCCGGCGATGATAAACACAATCATCGCAATCGCACCGATAGAGTCGCCAATGATATCCATAATTTGCTCGATCGTACGTCCGTTACGCCGACCAAGGGTAAAAATGGCGAGCACGATAGCGATAAACAACGCGACCGCAGGGTTACCGATAAACTCAAAGAACACCCGTACGCTGTTGGTTTTCGGCAGCGTGATTTCGCACACTGCGGCGACCGCCATCAGTATGACCGGGATTACTGCGGCAAAGATACTGTTCCAGAACGACGGCATCTCTTCTTCGGTGAACAGATGCGGGTTGAATAACCCTTCCGGCGGCGCTTTCTCAAAGCGGGTCAGCAGCTTAGAAAACAGCGGCCCGGCAACAATCACCGTCGGGATAGTAATAATAAAGCCGTACAGCAGGGTGGTGCCGAGATTAGCCTCGAAAATGGTGGCAATCGCGGTCGGCCCCGGATGCGGCGGCAGAAAACAGTGGGTCACGGACAGCGCAGCTACCATCGGGACGCCAACATACAGCAGCGGCAGGCCGGAAGAGGCCACCACCGTAAACACCAACGGCAGCAGCAGAACAAAGCCGACTTCGAAAAACATCGCCAGACCCACCACCAGACCGGTGATCACCAGCGCCCACTGCACGCGTTTCTTACCAAACGTGCCAATCAGCGTGGTGGCGATGCGCTGAGCCGCGCCGGTATCGGAAATCAGCTTACCGAGCATTGCACCGAAGCCAAGGATCATCGCCAGACCGCCTAGCGTCCCGCCGATCCCATTTTGTATTGAGTGCAAAACGGCCTGGGCATCCATCCCTTCGGCAAAACCGACGACCGCCGCCACCAGGACCAGAGCAATAAAGCCGTTAACTTTAAAACCAATCATCAGGACCAGGAGCAGCGCGACGCCTGCCGCAATTATTATTAATGGCATAATCGTTTCTCTTATATCCCCGTCATACTTCAAGTTGCAGGTGTGTTGGCTACGCTCACTCACCCGAATCACTTACTCAAGTTAGCTCATCGGGTTCATTCACTTGCCGCCGTCCTGCAACTCGAATTATTTAGGGGTGGCCAAAAATGCAGCGCCTGGGCGCTGCGTGATGTTGCGTTGTGTTGTATCAGACGGCGACCAGCATGCCGCCATCGACAAACAACAGGTGCCCGTTAACAAAATCGGATGCTTTGGAAGAGAGGAAGACCGCTGCGCCAATCAGCTCCTGCGGATCGCCCCAGCGCGCGGCTGGCGTACGTTTGCACAGCCAGGCGGTGAAGGCTTCATCCTCGACCAGCGCTTTGGTCATCTCGGTTTTGAAGTAGCCCGGTGCGATACCGTTGACCTGGATATTGTGGCGTGCCAGCTCAACGCACATACCGCGGGTGAGCATTTTCACCGCGCCTTTCGAGGCGGCATACGGCGTGATGGTGTCGCGGCCCAGTTCGCTCTGCATGGAGCAGATGTTGATGACCTTCCCGGCCTGACGTTCCACCATCCGACGCGTTACTGCCTGCGAGACCAGGAACACCGCCGTTTGGTTAACGGCAATCACATCGTTCCAGTCCTGCTCCGGGAACTCGGTAAACGGATGGCGGCGCTGAATACCGGCGTTATTCACCAGTACATCGATTGGGCCAATGTCTTTTTCGATATGGGCGATGGCGGCATCAATGTCCTGTTTCTGCGTAACATTGAAGGGCGCGGCAACGGCGCGGATCCCTTCCTGTTGCAGTTTGGCGACGGCAGCCTCCGCGCGCTCCGGCGTAATATCATTGACGATAATCTGCGCGCCATATTTACCCAGCCCGGTCGCCAGTAAATAACCAATACCCTGGGCCGAACCGGTGATCAGAATATTTTTGCCATCCAGTGAAAAAAGATCGTTCATTATGTTCTTCCTTATTTTGTTTCAGCAAAAACGAGCTGGACTTTCGCTGCCTGGGTTTTATCCCCGGCAAAGATCAGCGCTTGTTCAAGCTCGGTAAACGGATATTCAGCGCTGAGTAACGGCAGTGGATCGATAACGTTATTCGCCAGCCACGACACCGCGGTGTTGAACTCGGTGGTAAAGCGGAACGAGCCTTTGAGCGCGATCTCTTTGCCGATCAGCATCATCATCGGGAAGTCCGGCACCGCGCCGCCCATGCCAACCTGCACCATCACGCCTTTCGCGCGGGTGACCTCCAGGCAGGTGGTGATTGAGGACGGATGACCGGAGACTTCGAAGCTGACGTCGAAGTAGCCTTTCTCTTTTTTCCACTCATCGAGCGAGTCCTGCTGCGGGTTAATCAGCGTGTCAGCACCCATCTGCTGGGCAAGCGACAGCGAGCGCGGGCTGATATCAGCACAGACAATTTCTGCTGCGCCGAGCGTTTTCACCGCGCTGACGATCAGGCAGCCGATAGGCCCCACGCCGGAGATAAACACGCGCTTGCCCTGCAGGTCTCCTGCTTCATGTGCGGCGTGGATCGCGACTGCCAGCGGTTCGGCAAAGGCCATGACTTTTTCATCGGCGTGCTGGGGGTAGGGGATGCACTGCGCGGTATCGACGGTTTTAAATCGGGTAAAGCCGCCGTCAACGTGGGGAAAATACATGGCGCTGCCAAAAAAGCGCATTTCCGTGCACTGGTTTTCTTCGTGCTGCAGACAGTATTTACAGTGGCCACAGGGCTTCGACGGATTAATAGCCACCGACTGACCTTCATGTAATTCTTTTGAGTCGCTGTGCACCACTTTACCAATAACTTCATGGCCTAAAATCATCGGTGCTTTAACGGTAAAATTGCCGACTTTTCCTTCCTGATAATAATGTAAGTCGGAACCACAAATTCCGCCGCGGGTAATTTGTACCAGCGTTCCTTTATTATTCCATTCAATATTTTGGTCGTTAATGGCAACAGTTTTCTTACCCGCGACAACGCAGGATTGGGTTTTGACTTGCATAAATGCCTCACTGGTCAGGTAGTAACCTCGGCAGCATTTAAACGGTTTTGATTGTTATTATTTGTGATAAAGATCACGCTGGAAAATTGTTACACTACAATGTTACGCATAACGTGATGCGCCTTGTAAATCTGCTCAGCCGCGCCGAAAAAAGGTGAATTCTGCAATGTGGAAGGCGTAGTATCGCGCCATGGAATATGAATCTGGAGTTTTTTCAATGGCCGGGGAAAGTTATATTTTGATGGGCGTTTCGGGTAGCGGTAAATCTTTAATTGGCAGCAAAATTGCTGCGGTATTATCGGCTAAATTCATTGATGGTGACGATCTCCATCCTGCCAAAAATATTGATAAAATGTCTGAAGGTATTCCATTAACCGATGAAGACCGACTACCGTGGTTAGCGCGATTAAATGACGCTTCATACAGTTTATATAAAAAGAATGAGACCGGGTTTATTGTTTGCTCGTCATTAAAAAAACAGTATCGCGATATATTGCGGCAGGGCAGTCCGAATGTGCACTTTTTGTGGCTGGACGGCGATTACGAGACCATTCTGGCACGCATGCAGCGTCGTGCAGGGCATTTTATGCCGGTGGGATTACTCAAAAGCCAGTTCGATGCGCTGGAGTGCCCGCAGGAGGACGAACATGATATTGCCCGCATCGACGTGAACCATGACATCGAGCATGTGACGGAACAGTGCCGCCAGGCGGTGATCGCGTTTCGTAACGGGCAATAAGCTCAGCCCCTTGCGGGACTGAGCCTTGCATCAGAAGTCGGCTTTCAGTACCACGCGGTAGCGGGCTTTGCCGTCACGCACGTGCTGGATAGCGTCGTTAATTTGCGACATCGGGTACAGTTCGGTGGTGGGCGACACCTTGCTGCGCCCGGCAAACTTCATCAGCTTGCGCAGTTCGAACGGCGTACCGGTTGCCGAACCGGAGATGCTGCGATCGCCGGCAATTAAGGTGAACGCTGGCACCGGCAGCGGCTTCAGCACCGCGCCGACGGTATGGAAGTTACCGCCGTAGGCCAGTGCTTCAAAATAAGGCTGCCAGTCGAGATCGACGTTAACCGTGTTAATAATGAGATCGAACTGGCCCGCCAGCGCTTTTAGCGCATCCGGATCGCGGCTGTTAACCACCTTATCCGCCCCCATCGCCAGCACTTCCTGCTCTTTCGCCGGATTGGAGCTGAACGCGGTCACTTCGCACCCCATCGCGTGTAACAGCTTAATGGCGATATGCCCCAGGCCGCCGATGCCGATCACCCCAACGCGGCTGGTGGCGGTGATATGGTGCATCAGTAGCGGTTTGAACACCGTGATACCGCCGCACAGCAAGGGACCCGCCGCCGCCAGATCGATGCTTTCCGGCAGCGGGATCACCCATTGCCAGTCGGCCCGCAGCTTCTCGGCAAAGCCACCGCGATTGAGAATAGTGGGAACGGAACCTTCCAGGCAGTTAATCTGATTGCCGCTGATACAGGCGTCGCAATGCCCGCAGCTGCGCGCCGTCCAGCCAATGCCGACTCGCTGACCAACCTTCAGACCTTTATCTTGCGCTGCGCTGCCGAGCGCCGCCACGCGACCAATCACCTCATGCCCGGCAACCAGTGGATACTGAGAGAACCCCCATTCGTTGTCGATCATCGACAAATCGGAATGGCAGATACCGCAGTAATCGACCTGGACTTCGACATCTTCCGGCTTAAGCTCGCCCGCATCATATTCATAGAGTTCGAGTTCGCTGCCCGCCGCTTTTGCGGCGTAGCTTTTTATCATCGACATCGTGTTTCCCTCAGTGTGGTGTTGAACTGGAAGTGTAGAGCATGGGGAAACGGGACGCTTCGCAGAAGGGGGGATTAAGGCCTTTTCTGCAATAGCGCGTTGAGCCACTTCTCATCGCGATCAGGACGCTTATCAATGGTTTTCCAGCTATTAACTAATACTATGTCGGTTAGCGGCGAGATTAGCTTTTCCAGCCTCTGTTCGGTGAGGTCGGTAAAATGGCGACCGTCTTTTACTCGTTCAGTCTCGCCGTATTTGAACGATATATACCAGGTTCCGGCCTTTTTAAGAGCTCGTGCAAGCTTGCGCATCACACCGGGTAGCTCTTCCGCACTGACATGTAGCAACGACGCGCAGCACCAGATACCGTCATAATGCACGACATCTTCTATATCGTTAAACGTCATCTGCTTCACGTGTAGCCCTGCATGCTGGCTGGCAAGGCTAACCATTTCCGATGAGGCGTCGAAGGCTTCGACCAAATATCCTTTCTCAAGAAATGCTTTACTGTCACGCCCCGAGCCGCAACCCGCATCCAGAATGCGCCCGCCTTCTGGAATGTATCGCAGGAAAGGTTGATATAGCGACTCCATGTCGACATTAACCGTAGAGCTGAAAAAATCTTGCGCATTGCGCTGGTAATATTCGAGAGTCATCAGAATGTATCCGTTCCTTGTGCAATGGGTTCCCACTGGTGAAAGAGTATTTTCATCGCCTTGTTCCAGTTGTCGTTCAAAAATGTATGTCTTAGCGCCTGGGTTGCTCCTGTCTGGCGAATTAAGGTTTCACGCAACGGAAGATGGCTGTTAATGAAGTATTCATTTCTGTCCTGCAGCCGTTGAAGTAGCCTGGTCGAAGGAAGTTGGGCAAATTTGCCTTTCTCGCCCCGGTTACACTCCTTGCAGGCGAGGACCAGATTCCAGACGCCATTGATATTCGCCACCTGTCCCCGTGCTTTCCACGGAATAAAATGATCAACATCAGCGAAAGTGTCATCGCCAGCTTGCAGGCTGATGGGGGAAAAACAGTAGAAGCAGCGCCCCTTCTGATAACCATTCAGGCTGTCCCGACAGCTGGTGATCGCCACCCGTCGATCACTGTTCCTGCTAAACAACATTTGGTCATCGTTGTCATATTCAATGTTAATCAGGTGGCTGGAGATACTCATTGCCCAGCCCTGCTCGATCAGGTTCCAGCGTGCATCTGTTTCAAAACTGAAGTTTCGGTATTGCAGGCGTTCACCCAGATTGTAAAAGTTATCCGTCATCCGGATGCCTTTGTGCGTTTTGCGCTCATCGATAAAAAAGCGTTTCTCAATCTCAGCCTGATTCACATTATGAAAAGCGTCAATGACGTTGTTAAATCCCTGTCGGAGGGTGATAGCGGTGAGTCCATCCCGGGTGATTTCGCCGTTATTAAATTGCGTACAGGCGGTAATAAACTGGCTGCTGCGTGAGGTAATCTGCTTTGGTGCGTGTTTGAGGTGGCGGCACAAATGGGCGCTGAACGGGACGGCCAGATCCTCAAGCGCGATCAGATCGCTGCCGTCAGGTTTGAGATCGTACAACGCGTGGGCAAGCGCAAACTTGTAGGAAGCCACATTTTTGCCGAAAAGGATAATCCCGCGCCAGTAGTTCTCCAGCGTGGGTTCAACCTGATAGAAACGCATAACGGTGTCCTGAGCGCGGTGAGTAACCGCTATTACGGAATTCAGTAACGACATCTCATAGTAAACGGCAGCAAATGTAAACCGAGCGGGTCACGTTGCATTTTTTTGCGAGGCAAATTCCGGAAAAATTCAGGTCAGAGATGAGAATAGCTGAAGCAAGAAGGGAGCGTGGGCTATCGAAGCGCAATGACGCTGTTTTTTTCAACACTTAGCGAGACTATCGCGTGCTGGCGCTTGCATGGTGGCGCATGACAGGTATAATCCACAACGTTTTCCGCATCCCTTCCGTGCCGGAGTGGCGAAATCGGTAGACGCAGTTGATTCAAAATCAACCGTAGAAATACGTGCCGGTTCGAGTCCGGCCTTCGGCACCATACAAAGCTTTTTTCAAGTCTATTAACGTCTACTTTAGTCCATAAAAACAGTAGGTTAAGTTGGTTTCTGACTCAGCTTAGTCTGTTCACGTCTGCTCACTTCTATCCACATATACCAACGAATGATGGTATAACTGGTGGTATCTTCGGTTCGATTGATTTTGATACCAACAGCGGAGGTATCAACTGATGGCACTCACTGATATCAAAGTTCGAACAACAAAACCTACCGACAAACCCTTCAAACTTACAGATGGGCAGGGTATGCACCTGCTGGTCAACCCCAATGGTTCAAAATACTGGCGTTTACAGTATCGCTTTAATGGAAAGCAAAAGATTCTGGCATTAGGTGTCTACCCTACGGTGTCACTTGGCGAAGCTCGCAGAAAAAGAGATGTAGCCAAAAAGTTGGTATCTGATGGTATCGACCCTTCCGAGAAGAAAAAAGCAGACAAGATCGAGCAGAGCGAAGCTCTCACTTTTGAATCTGTTGCCAGGGATTGGCATATGGCTTGTAAAAGGAAATGGTCAGATTCCCATAGTGAGAGAGTGCTAAAAAGTATGGAAGATGGACTCTTTACTGCTATTGGTAAAAGAAAAATATCTGAGCTTAATACCAGAGATCTCTTAGCCCCTATCAAGGCTGTTGAAGCTTCTGGGCGATTGGAAGTTGCTTCCCGCTTACAGCAAAGAACAACAGCAGTAATGCGATATGCCGTCCAGAATGGGCTGATAGATTACAACCCTGCTCAGGAGATGGCAGGAGCTATTGCCGTAGCCAAAAGAACCCACAGGCCAGCTTTGCCATTCGAACGATTCTCAGAACTCTTAGAACGAATTGATAACTTCAAAGGTAGGAAACTCACGAAGTTAGCCGTAAAGCTGACATTGCTCATTTTCATTCGTTCCAGTGAACTCAGATTTGCAAGATGGTCGGAAATCGATTTCGAGAATGCTATGTGGACTATTCCCGCTGAACGAGAACCATTACCAGGAGTGAAGCATTCGCACCGTGGTTCGAAAATGCGAACTCCACACCTTGTTCCTTTGAGTTGTCAGGCATTGGCTGTGTTGACGGAAATTAAAGAGATCAGCGGTGATCATGAACTCGTGTTCATTGGCGACCATAATTTCAGAAAGCCTATGAGTGAAAATACGGTAAACAAGGCTTTGAGGTCTATGGGCTATGACACAACCGTGGAGGTCTGTGGACATGGATTCAGGGCTATGGCTTGTAGTGCCTTGATTGAATCCGGTTTGTGGTCGAAAGATGCTGTTGAACGGCAAATGAGCCATCAGGAGCGGAACTCAGTTCGTGCTGCCTACATACATAAAGCAGAGCACCTTGATGAGAGAAAGCTTATGTTGCAGTGGTGGGCCGATTACCTTGACCTCCTTAGAATACGACAAGTTTCACCATTTGATTTTAAAAATATTTAACTATGAATAAGTAGTTAATTAATCGTTCTCCCTTATCAATCTTGTTAAGGGAGAATTCATTTAAATAAGCAGTGTTAACTCATTCAAGCTTTGAATACAGTGGAGGGATTAATGAAAGTAGTAAGCCCTTATGAAGAATTAAAAAGCTGGTTTAGTCTCGAAAACTATGAGCAGTTAAAATCACTTACAATCAAAGAACTGCATACTGAGCTTGCCTTTAGAGAAGCGATTTTCGACAGTGTAAATTTTGGATGGGAAGATGATAATCAAAATTTAAGGTCTATCCTTGAAGGTAATCCTATTTTAAGTAAACAAGATAATAATCATGGTCATTTTGGCAAGGGCCAAAGACATGTTGCGCAGGTTAGCTTTGGTGATATAAAAAAATTAGAGAACAAGTTAATAATGTTTAGAATGGATTTTTTTGAAGAAAATGGCGATTTCAAAAAAGAGTTGAAAAAGAAACAAATAACAAAAACTATGAGAGACTTTTTTCTAAACCAAAATAGCAGCAAGATGTATGTTTCATTTGATTTAGGATTATCCAGCGATGAAGAAATTATAACAGCCTTACAAACGATGCTACCCATTCTCAGGAAAGAATATGAAATTGAGCCAGTAAAAACAGAAAAAATTGGAATGGCAAAAATAAGAAAACTTGTCGATTACAATATTATCCCGATGATGGATCTATTGATTTGGGCAAAATTTAAAAAAGTAAAAATCTCTAATATGGTCTTGTCTCGTGTCTTGTATCCGGATTTTACAAGTGAGATCAGAGGAGAAGATCACATTAAAGATACAGATAGGCCTGTTGCAGAGAAATCATTGAATGGAGAAACAACCCGTAGTCTCGAATACTTTATCAGCAAAAACAGCCATCTCCTCAACATACCGATTTCAGAGCTTGGCTCTTTCTAGTTGTAAATCATAATGTTAGTTGTCAAGGGGAGGGCGAAAGTTTTTTTCTTCCCCAGAATTTATCTTCATTCTTCCCTCATCTAACTTTTTAGTTATCAGCATTCACTTCATCGATACAAATCTGTATGGCTAATATCTTCGTAACGGAAGCGGAGGAGACAGCCAAATGAGTACAATTAATCAAAGCTTAATTCGTTTACCAGAAGTCTTGAAACGAACTGGTTTCGGCAAGGCCTGGATCTATCGTTTGATCAGTGAAGGTCGGTTTCCGGCACCAGTAAAGATCGGAGTTCGTGCCGTTGCTTTTGTCGAGAGTGAAGTTGACGAGTGGATTCAATCAGTTATCGAAACAAGTAGAAATAATGTTGCTTAGTTAATTTGGGGAGACATGTTATGAATATCGAAGAATTTTTGAGTGAAGATAACCATATGTGCAATTTAGGCGATGATCTTTTTTACAAGATCTTCGAACCCGGAGCAATTTATGATTTACCCAATAGCGAATTTAATAAAGAAATCATTTACTGGCTTAGTCAGTACCTTGTAGGAAACTTGAGAGAGCCCTTAGACTCGATCTCTGAACTTGATATTTTCGAGCAGTTTTATGTTTACGAGACATGGTTCTCGCTAATTAAATGTCCCGTTGAAATGAGAAATCTTTCAAAGCGAATAATTCAATACCAGATTGGGCTGAAAACTCTTTTGTAAAAAATGTAAAGTTTGGCCCCATATTTTGGATTAAAACCTTACAAAATAACTTACATTATTTTGGTTGCCGTTTATTAGCAAGGCAGTGAGATAGTTTTCGAAGTATTAGGTGTACATAAGTTGAACTAGATCTACCAGATGATAATTTGACAAGAATAATCGTCTATCTCACTGTTTTAATTTAAATAAATATCTTAATCGGTCCAAATAAATTTGTAAATCTACGAAATGCTTATTATTAATATATTGGAATTATACTTTTTGTAAAGTTTAGGAGGAAAATATGTGCAGTATTTGTGTGGATTCTTTTATGCTCGAAAATGGTGAGAGATATTGTCATGTCGTAAATAAAGATACTGGTGAGCCATTGTATTATCCAAACTTGTATATAACAACACAAGTCAGGAATCGGTCAGAGTCTATATCAACAATGAAGGTTATTGCCGGTAGCATTTCATTGTTATATCGATTCTTTATGAGAAAAAATATCAATATTGATGAAAGAATCCAGAAGAAGCTGTTTCTCGCTCCTCATGAAATTGAGGATTTGATTGAATTCACTTCATTAAATTTCCGAGATGGAGGGGATGGTAATTTTAGGGTTTCAAATGTCAAAAAACCAACTAAGTATTTTCGCATTACAACAGTCGCTAACTATCTTGAATGGTTGTGCAAAATAATTCTTTCACATGCAGGGCAGAAAAATACTCTCAAGGAAGTAATGGCTTTCATTAATAACATAAAAAGAAAGAAACCAAGGAATAATGATAAATATAATATGGAAATCGAAAAAAGCTTAGACAAAGCACAACTAGATTCTTTATTCAGCATACTTTCGCCAGGGAGTAACTTGAACCCGTTTACGGAAAAAGTGCAACAAAGAAACAATCTAATATTCCTTCTATTACATTGCTTTGGTTTGAGAGCAGGTGAACTTTTGAATCTGCGTATTGGCGATATGGATTTTGCAGAATCAACAATCGCAATAAGAAGGAGAGCAAATGATAAAACAGATCCACGAGTTTATCAGCCATTAGTGAAGACGTGTGAGAGAAAATTAATTGCTGACACAAAACTTATATATGAAATTTCAGATTATATTTTGAATGATCGTAGGAAAGTTAAAAATGCTAATAAGCATGATTTTCTGTTTATTACCTATAAGGAAGGGAAGACCCAAGGGCAACCTCTGTCATTTTCCTCATACCATAAGATAGTGAGTGTTGTTCGTCAATCATCCTCACTTCTAAGTGGATTAACAGGTCATAAATTACGACACACATGGAATTATGAGTTCTCAAAAACAATAGACAATGCCCAAGATATATCCGATGAAAAAGAACAGCAAATCCGTTCTTATCTCATGGGATGGCGACCTGGTTCAGATACTTCAATAATTTATAATCGCAGGCATATTTTTGAGCTATCGAAAAAAACTGCACTTGAACAACAAGAGCAACTATTCAAAGGAGGATTTGATGAATAATTTAATTAAATATAACTTTGATAAAATGTCTTTGCATGAACATAAAATCGTCAGTTCGATTGAAAACAATGGAATCAACATTAGAGAATTGATATGTGTTATGAATGAAAAATTGGTTTGTGGATTTGTATATACAGTACAATATTATTTTAATAGCAACAGCTATTTGTATGTGAAAAGTATTGTTAGAAATATGGAGAGTCTTATCTGTAAACTATCTCCTACTCATATTGATGATAAGGTTCTAATTGAATATCAAAATAAGCAATTATCAAAAGCCCCAGCATCGTTTCGTGTTTTACGACCATTTTTGATTAAATGGTTTGAGTTTGGATATCCTGGAATAGATGAAAGTGCAGTAGAACTGTTAAAGCATTTGGACCTAAAAATAAAAAAAGCTGGTCAGTCTGTGTTACAAGATGATCCAACAGGGGGCCCACTAACTAAAGAGGAACATACTTCCCTGATCAAGGCTATGAATCATGCATATAGAATAGGTGTACTGTCACTGTCAGATTATGCAATATCGCTATTAGTGAGTCTGACAGGCAGAAGACCTCAGCAGTTAGTTATGTTGAAATATAAAGACCTTCTTCAAAAGAACTTAGATAATGGTAAAGTAGAATATTTAATTTCAGTACCACGAGTTAAACAACGAGGTAAACAACTACAATATCGAGAACTGGCAATGATCTCAGAAGTTGCATCAATTGTTCAACTGCAAGCTAATCAATCCGTGAGGTTTGTTGAGCAAACCCTTGGTAAAACTCTTGATGATTATACCAAAGGAAAGGTTCCAGTTTTCTTGAACGAGGAAAAACTGCTTGATTTAGCCATAATAGATTCTGATTTCCTTGAGTCTAATAAAATATTTGCAAAACCAACAATTGCTAAGACAGCATTAAAGAATATTGTTATTACTGAGAACTTAATTTCAAATCGTACAGGTTCTCTACTCAATGCTACTCCTCGCAGGCTTCGCTATACGATAGCAACTATGCTGGCTAGGGAGGGACATAATGCCAATACTATAGCTGAATTATTGGATCATTCTTCTACTTCAAGTACGGGGATTTATATTAAAAATCTTGCTGAGAGTGTTGAAAGGATTGATTCCGCTGTTTCAGAACAATTGTCATTTGTCGCTGAAATTTTTATGAATGGAATAAAGTCAAAAGAGATGGCGAATTTCAAGTTTTGCTCTTCTAGAAAATGCCAAAGTCAGAATTTAAATGTAAATTTTCCTTGTAATGAATGTGCTTTCTTTATGCCAGTTGATATTGACGAGGTAAATCCCCGATGAACAATATTATTTTATTTAAATCTAAAAAACAACTTACGGCCGAAAACAATTATAATGAATTCATAAATTTTTGTCGCTATCAACTATCAGGGCTCACCCAAACTCAGGATTGGGAACAATATGTCTGGAAAGGGTATGTAACCTTTAGAAAGATAGGGGTTGGACATAAAGCATTTAACTCCAAAGATGCAATGCATGAAGATTTTCTCGATTTTGCAAAAGCATATATCAGATATCAACACTCATTGAAACCCTTGAAAAATTATGGGGCTACAATGATGGCTTTGAGATGTCTCGAACAGGCTCTTTTGCAAGTTCTGAACAGTGGTCTCATTTATAATGTTAAAGCCGTTGTTTTTGATGAGGCAATGCAAATCGGAAGTAAATATTTTGAAGGTAATGTTCTCGCTCAATGTGGGATACAGCTTGAAAAATTATCAAAATTTCTATGTGAACATAACCTTGTGAAATCAGGATACATATCCTGGAAAAACCATGTGAAGCAGAAGGTCAAAAACAACTATCTTCCTGAGATTGAGGACTATCACAGAAACGATAAGTTACCCGATGAAGCAGCATTACTTGCCATTGCTGATATTTTTTCTAAAAATGATGAGCTACTGAGTCCAAGGGATAAATTCACCAGTGCAGTATTTGCACTTCTGCTTTGTTGTCCGAGCAGAATTTCTGAGATTTTAGCCTTACCTGCTGATTGTGAGATTACACAAAAAGATGAGAAGGGTATCGAAAGATATGGTCTGAGATTCTATTCGGTTAAGGGGTATGGCCCCAATATCAAGTGGATTCCACAGGTTATGATACCAGTTGCGAAGAAAGCGATTAGAAGATTGCTTTCCTTATCACAAAATGCAAGGGCGTTTGCTCAATGGTGCGAAAAATATCCTGATAAATTTTACCAACATGAACTTTGCCCAAAAGTTGATGAAAAATCAAAGTTGACAGCTATACAGGTTTGTCATGCACTTGGTTACCCTTTACATGATCACAAATCTTGCGTTCTAAAAATTAAAAAGACAAGTCTGGATGGTGGGAAAAGTTTCTTAAACCCCAATGATTATAACTATTCATTGAGTGAGTTATGGGAAATGATTATCTCTGGTTTTAGTAAAGACTTTCCTTGGTATGATGAAGAAAAATCCATAAGATTTAGCAATGCATTATGTTTATTAAATCCTCGTCAATTTACTTTATCCCAAATGATTGATATCTACTCATTTCATAAGCCAACTAAAGGATTCTTTTTTAATGATATCCAAAATAAAAAACGTCATGAGCATGGATTTAAAAATATTTTCGCCCGACACGGGTATTTCGATAATGAAGGTCAGCCACTACTTATTCGCTCACACCAACCAAGACATCTTTTAAACACAATAGCCCATTATGGTGAAATGTCTGAACTGGATATAGCTAAATGGTCTGGTCGTGTCAATGTGAATCAGAACAGAGTTTATAATCACGTGTCAGAAGAAGATATGTTAGATAAAATCAAAACTATTAAATTGAGCATGGAAAATTATTGTCAAAGGAAGTCAATACCCACAAATGAATTGACAGTTGATTTTGATAACCTGAATCAAGGAGCAATTCACTTAACAGAATTTGGCTACTGTGTGCATAACTATTTAGTTCGTCCTTGTACTAAAATCAATGAATTTATAGGATATGATAATGAAACACTGGACATGAAATCAGTAGATAGAATTAGACTGGAATCAATGCGAGAAAAACTAAAGCAATTGATAAATATAACTCAGATCGCTTTTGAAAATGGTGACTATGGGGCTGATAAATGGTTGCAGCACCACGAAAAAAACTTAGAAAGAATTAATAAACTTTTGAATAATTGAAACAGGAGATGCATATGGCAAAACATTTAAACAGGAGTGAAATAAAGGCAATTACACACATGATACTGACTTGGGACGGCAAAATCACATGGAGTGATTTATGTGAATCAGTTTATAAGAATTTAAACAGAACTATCACAAGGCAATCTTTAAGTGCTCATGATGAAGTTGTTGAAGCATATAGAACAAAGAAAAATTTGTCCAATTTGAAAAAATCAGGCTTAAAGAAACCAGCCAATTTAACAATTGCGGCACAACAAATACTAAATCTTAAAGCCGAAAATGAAATGTTGAAAAAACAGAACAATAGATACAAAGAGCAATTTAGTTATTGGCAGTACAATGCTTACAGACACGGTCTTACTATGGAACAGTTGAATAGGCCATTTAATAAAAAATAATATTTGATAGGTTACACCTATTGACAAGTTAAATAAATGCGATAAATATAAATATATGGTCAGGAAGACTATATAACTAATGCAAGGATGCATTTTATGGACAAGAACATTATTTATCCAGAGTTTACTCTGGAAGAGCAACTTATCATTATCGTCGATAAGTATATTTCAAAAAGATACCAGCCCGGAGATAAAAGTTTCTCATATCAACTTTACATAATTTTTGTGGGATACCATTTAAAATATTTCTACCCTAAAAGGATTTATTCCAAATCTAATCGTAATATTGATAACATAATGGCTATGTTTAGCTCGGTATATAAAAGTCTGACAAGCAATCTACTACAACGATTAAATAATAAAGAAGGGGTTCTTAGAGAGCTAAACTCGCTTGTTAATTACATAGATAACAATCAGGAAAAAGCAGAAGAAATCTATGCTACTGTCAGAGCACAATATGAAATGAAAGTAATTGAGGGAGAGTTAACCCATGAAGTTCGCGTGAGAACCGTCAGGTTATAGGCAATAAAAAAGCCCCTATGCAGGGGCTAAAAGAGACTTCTTGATATAGAACACTACTGAACTTCTTTCCAGACACCATCAGCTTTCACAAGCTTAACAGGCTTTGTCTGTTTCATATTGCTAATTGAGGCATCGACAATGCAGTTATAAACATTGTTTGCTTGTTCTGTGCAACTTACTTTCTTCACATAATTAATTCTTAAAAGATCTTTTTCTGGAATACTTGAGTTCAGAGCTTTCATACTTGCATTTGATCTATCTACAACAATTTTGAAAGCATTGTATATATCGTCTTGCGATGGTTCACTGTTACATGCAGTTATAAGACATGTAGTAAGGATAACTGTAAGGATTGAGTATATTTTCATTTTCTTATCCAGAAATAATTAATTGAGAATGCCTGATTTTGTATTGTTATTCTCAGTAGAGAATGTCCATTTGCTGACAATTTCGCCTTTAAAATCTATTTCAAGAGTTTTAGACTGAGTCTGAGAACCGCCAGTTAGAAGCCCAACTACAGGAATGAAAGTTGAAGCATTGAACTGATTGTTATACATAAAGTATCTCCATTGCTCATTGCCACTGTCGAGTGTAGTTCTTGTATCAGGCTCACCTAATTTAGTGAGTAATTCCGTCTTAGTTGTTTTGTTTTTAATGATCTTTGACTGGAGGCTTTGAGGTGTTTCGTTTTTAAGGTTCTGGTTCCCTGATGTTGAACAGCCAGAAAGCAGGAAGACAATAATAAAAAAAGAGGACGTTATAAATCGGTTCATTTACTTTCTCATTTTAGGTTTGCGGTTGTGTGAAATTAATTTCACCGTATAAAAACAACTCTGTCTGCATACGCTTTTTTAATTTTATAGATAAGAATAATGATGCTTACGAAAAACGTAATGGCTGATACAAGACTGCTGTCGGTCCACGAAAATGCTAACCACGCGAGACCAAATGCCACGAATTGAAACAGAAATGCCACACTGAGCGGGCTTTCACCGTAAGCGACCTTTGCATGGCAGCCTTTGCAAATCCGCACACCATGAGGACTTTGTGTAAAGCAGAACGGGCACTTTATTGTTTCGTCTTTCATATCAACCCCAGGGTGGAAGATTAAATGGTGCGTTTACAGAGATTCTCGATGACCGACTCGCTTTAGTAAAATTGCTTGTACCGATCGATGGTTGTTACTTGATAGGTAGTATCTATCATAACCAGCTTATCGATCTGTAATAACGATCAATATTTTCTTGACTAAACACAAATCTATTACTAGAGAATAGAGTGTGGTTACGAAAGGTGTTTACAACTAGCTGTCTATAAACGGATTTTTCTCGCCTTGTTTAAAGGTTTCATTGCGGAGATATTTGAGAAGGTCATATGGGTTTTGTGAAGAATGCTCTTCCCATAGCTTCTGAGAAGCTCTGCGAGCCTTCTGAGAAATGGAATCCAGCCGATAAGCCTGAGATGCTTTTGCTGTTGTACTGAGTTTTTTTGAAGAATCTTTTCTACGATTTCGTTTCTTCTGTCTTCTTTGAGTCGTAGTTCGAGTTCAGAAATTTTTTCACTGATACTTTCCTTTCTCTCAGTGTTTATCAAAACTGTTGCAGGAGCAGGAGCAGGAGCAGGAGCAGGAGCAGGAGCAGGAGCAGGAGCAGGAGCAGGAGCAGGAGCAGGAGCAGGAGCAGGAGCAGGAGCAGGAGCAGGAGCAGGAGCAAGGGGTTCTTTTGGTGGTATGCCGGTTCGCATAGCTTCTAAATGGTCGGGGTCGTAGTTAAGCCGATTACTGAGATTTGCCCAAGAATAGCTTTTACCCAATTGCGAAGCTTTGAAAGCAATATCGCGGTAAGAAAATGAGAAGCCGTTCATTTTCCCGGTAGAAGCGACATTCGCCGTCCAGCCGACTTCTGCTTCTTCCAGCCTCTTGATAAAAGTTAAAAGATCAGGTGTATCTGCCAAACTTTTATCAAGTATCTGTTGGAGAGCTTCTTTGGGGGAGGGAAGGCCAGTTCGTTCTGATAACATCTGTTCGTTGCGAGAGATTCTCTTCCGCTTTGGTTTTGTATTTGAGAGGGATGATGCTGCCTTGGTCACTGTAAGAGCATGATCGATTTCGAGTTCAGTGATGATCCTAGTACTGATAAGGTTCTCATTCCTGCCAAGGTAAAGCTTACCACCGAGCATGTCGATTCTGCTTGCGATAATGTGGATATGCTGGCCTCCGTCGTCATGAAGCACATAGCAACGAAGATGAGTATCACTGAACCCCATCCTCTTCATATAGTCGTCAGCTATGGTTACCCATTGGTCATTCGATAATGATTCACCATCAGGTAAGCGAAGTGAGTTGTGCCAAACCGGTTTCTGAACATCTGGCCGAAGCTGTTTTGTGTCATTGAATTCGGAAATCAGTTCAAGAACAGATCCACTTAACATGTTACCGCCAATTACGACTGGATCGCTTTTATGATGTGCTCCCGGTTGCAATACATAACGAACAACACCAGCGAAGCTCTTACCCCTCTTGATCTTCCGCATACCCTTCACGATATATACTCCCAAAATCAGTTCTTAGAAGGTTATTGCGAAGCTCTACGAGTAGTCGCTTCACTGCGAAAAGCTCTGTATGAGTAAGCTGGCTATCTTTGCTCTTACCATCGATATGGATCGCAACTCGATTTAGCTTTTGTGATATGTCAGTTAAAGCTTTCCAGGCTTCGGTATTGATAGTTGGTATAACAGGAGGTGATTTTTGAAGTAATACCATACGGAGCCATTCACCTTTACTGTATATTTTACGCTGAGAGTTGAGTATATCTAATTCTTTTTCATTCAACCTTACACTAATACAGTGAGTTCTCAAACTTGTAATGCTTTTAGTCTCAATATCCTTATCTTTTTTATCAAAGTGAAATTTTCCATTACTGCTTTTATTATTTTTATCTTGTCTCATTATATAAACTCCTTTTTATATTTTCAATAATCCTAATTAATTGTGATGATAATATAAAGTATAGTTTAAATAATAGCTTGTCAATAATGTGTAATTAATTATACTTAGTAATGATTTCGAATTAAGCACATAATTATTTTCATAGTATGTTATTCACAATAGAGACATATCACAGCAATCGATAAGGTTAGTACAAGTAAAAATGTTTACCATTGATCTTAATGATGTTATAAATAATCCTCTGGATGAAAATTGACATACTTTGATCGAAAAAGACTACGCAATATTTCTCGTTGGTAATTATTAGCTTGCTTATTGTTGTGCTTATCAAGCTATGACCTTCTACAAGGATATATAATGTACTCATTAGCCCCTTACTTTATCCGTTGCTACAACAAGAATAATGAATCGAAAAATGTTGAAGAACGTTACGATTTTTTGAACAGAATAGGCCAGTATGATTTATTCTCTTTACTCGAACAATTTATGTTGTTGCATAAAGATTTTGAAAAAATTGACGATAGCAAAGAAACATATAAGTTTCATCATGTCACTTCGAAACCTAAAGAAAGATTCATTTCGGGCTGGATGAGTTTAGGCCATTATGGTATTAAAAATGATATTATTAATACTGATGATAATCAATTAGCTTTCTCTAAGGAAGAAAATCATGCTGATGTCAAAAACTATTATTTCCGGTTTTATATTCCTTTAGAGTCAAGAAAGGGTATCTGTCTATTATATGCTTATAAGAAGGATGGTATAAAATCGATTTTCCAGACAGAGTTCTCTAAGTTTTTCAATGCCATGACAAATAAAAACATTCAAATAAATCCACTTACATATGATAAAGCCGTGCTTCCCTGGCTGGAAGCCGAAACAAAAGAAATAAGAGTTATTGGATTTACTGCCCCCAGGTCTATTGAAGATAGTATTTCATCGCTTGGTGACATTGATAGAGAATATGTTTTAAAACCGAAAAAGAATGGTACCTTTGGTAAATTTAAAAAGTTCAAAAATAAAGGGAGTGAGCAAGGCAAACTGATCGAGATGTTGAGTGAAGAATCAACTCAAATTAAAGTTAAAGTTGTTATGGAAGGGGGAACTAAAACTTTCAATGTTGGGAAATCAGAAAGAAGCACTATGTGCCAAATTGAGATTGATTTAGAAAAGGTTAAAGTAATTGCGGGTAATCCTGAGTTTGACTCATTGGATTCCTGGGCATCTGATTTAATAAAAGACTTACGTAAACAAATTGGTCTATAAAGGGCTTCTATAATGAGTAATAAAATTAACATATTATGTATTGTGAAAGCACACTTCAATACATTGAAAGATATTTCAAAGAAAGGAATATCAAAGTTAGATATTACTACGTTTATTATTATGCCAATATCACTGTCTCTCTTTTCGGCTTATAAAAACTTCAATCTTAATAAAGACCTTGATTCCCTTTTAGTGAATTTTGGAGCTATTTTTACGGCTTTATTGCTTTCTGTTATTGTATTGATTTATGATCAAGAGAATAGAACTATAGAAAAGGTTAGAAATAATGCCGATAGTGTTGGTGAGGTTTCTCAAAATAAATTACTTTTATTGAAGGAACTATATCATAACATTTCTTATGCGATTCTATGCTCACTCGCCTTGGTAGTTTTAACTTTTATACATTCAACTCTTCCTCCAGTGACTCCAGAAATAATAGATAACAGCCGGGTTTTTATAGATTACAAAATTAGAGGTTTTAGTATAAACTTTAGTTTTACATTTACATGGGCAACAACAATAATATCTCCATTGATAATATTTGTAACTGCAAATATCGTCCTTACAATAGTAATGATAGTAAAACGGCTTTATCTCATTTTGATAAATAATACAAACTGAATTGATCCGTTTTCGATGAAAATTAGAACCAAATATTGAATAGTTAAGAGGTCAAGTCATATTAATTCTACTTATTTCTTTTTCAATCGAAGAGCAGAAAAAGCAAGGCGACCAAAAGAAGCTCCGCTTCTTTTGGTTAGCTCTTGCTTTTTTATTATTAATTATCCTCAGTGTTGACGTGTTAGGGAAAATAAATTAAATAAATAATAAACAGGAGGATTTATGAATAAATGGGTTATGGCGAAATTAGGCAAGGTTGTTGAAAGATATAAAAATGATAAAATCTTCTTGCTATTGGATCTAATACTTTTCGGTTGTGTAATAAAAATATTTATTATAATTGCAGTTGAATAACCCCCTACTTTTTAGAGGTAGGGGGTAAGATTATTTTATTCTATTATACTGACCATAATCATTTACAGGATATGAAACATGGTTATACCAAGTTTGCTTAAATTCATATGCGTTTATAAATAATAAAAAAACAAGCGCACATAAAATGCTCTTTCTAATCGATGACAGTTTATCATCGCTAAGACGTTTAATTGAGTTTATGGGTAAGAAATAATATACTAAAGAGAATGTTATTATTATCAAAATAGCAAACAAAAAGAAATGCTCTGAAAGATATTTAAAAAATACAAATTTTAATATATCAAAAAAATTCTCATTGGCACTTATTAAATTGGAACTGAACATTACAAATCTCCTTTACCGTAAAACATTTGTGTATTAACACTAAGCATTATAAATGTTCACCGCAATGTAATAAATAGGTATGCTTACATTGACCTACTGGCATTAATCCAAAATAAATTCTTGAATGGTGTTTTAAATTATCAGCAAGGTTACTTGCATTTATCTTCATATGGAACTCACAATTGATCTGCCTTTCAGTTCCATCATCAAGTTGGATAGTAGTAAAGAGGTGTCCCTTATTTGCTCCCTGTGGAGAACATTCAAACCCTGATTCTGTATGTATCCAATGCATTGCTTCTTGAATATTTCTTATGGCTGGGTCTAATCTATTTAAGATGGTAAGAGCTTTCGTAATTGGTATAGAGAAATCAGTAATCCCCTGATTGTTACCTAAAGTTGAAAGTGTATTAGAGAAATTATCGGAGAATTTAACTTTATCAAAAATATACACACATCTTAATGCATAATCTTCATTTGATTCTGGACATAATGACAAGTGCTTTTCATGTATACGATTATAATCATCTGGTGTTGAAACAGTCTCACATTCTTCTAAGTCTTTAATGGTATCAACAGGTGATATGATAGAATAATAAAAAGAATCATCATATTTTTTTAATGCACACTCAGTAGCATTATTATTATCAATATCATCAGTGGCATAAAGACCGAATACTTGACTTAATTTTCCAATAATAGCGGAGCGGAGTTGCATATCACTGATTTCATTTGATAAAATGTCAAAGACAGTAATTTCAGGTGCCATTTCATACCAATTAGATGTAGAAACGACTTCTGTGATATCTCGTGGAGAATGTTGGCCTATTAGCTTTTCCAAATGAAGAACATTATCTAAATCGCAAATGTCTTCGTGTTTGAGTAAAAAGTTCAGAGATATAAAATTGCGACTTTTCATTATTTTCAGCCCTTGATTATCGTTTCCATGTCGATAACAGTTTGATCGAAGAAACCTTCTGGCCATTGATCTAAGCTGGCTCTCTTATCCGATTTTATTTGTTTTATTATTGGTGAGATTGTATTTAATGGTTTTTCGAAATAATAAATAAATAATTTATCGTGTTGCAATATATTTTTGCGAACCGCTATCCTTGCTCCATTAATGATGTGCTCACTATGGGTTTCAACTAATAATTGGATACCAGCTTCTGCTGCACAAGCTATCAACTGCCCCAGCTTGCTTTGACCTCTGGGATGAATATGAGCTTCGGGGTTTTCAATTAATAAGACATCTCCTTTTTTTGCACCTATAATAGCTGCAATAATACTTAATGAATAGCTAATTCCGAATCCTATATTACCTGCTCTATATTTTTTAGAGTCGCCTCCATAGTTGAACATTCCCCACCCTATATGAGCCTCTTTATAGACATTAATATCGAATGCTACACCAGGAGAAATTTCCCCAAGCCATGCTTCAATTGATGAAATTATCGTTGAGCTTGAAGCCTCGGCATGAATACGAGGATCGTTCTCAGGCAAGTTAATCTCGCTTGCAGTTGCTTCGTTTATCAATGAATATAAATAATCAATAAGATGCTCTCCATTCTTACCTAACCAACCCTTACGGTGACTTTGAATTACAGGAACATTATCGCGCGGTCCCCAACGTTCAGCAGATATGAATTGAAAGTTATTTTTTAATTCTTTAACCCACGAATTTTCGCCATGAAGTAACGGTAGACTGAATTTTGGCAGTCCGTTATTGACATAACCTTTTTCAAATCCCCAGGTACAAGATTCATCATTGGTTTGTATATTTATACGAATACTATCATCGGCAGCTTCGATGTTAAGTATGTCATTATGGTCACCAAGATTAATTAATGGGCCATTTAACTCTATGTCTGTATCATGGACGGATTGAAGCGGTAAAAGTATTGACTGAATAATACTACTCTTACCTACACTATTAATACCGACTAGAAAATTGAGTTGGTTAATCTCAATGTCGCAATCGATGAAACATTTGAAATTTTCTAAATGAATCCTATTAATTATCATTTTTAATAACACCCTCAATTAACACTTCTTTATTTGTAATATCTTGGATTAAAGAAATAAAGTTATCAAATCTATATAAGATAGTCGCTTTTTTACCAGTGGACTGGCTAATTGCATAATCAAAGTCTTTATCACTGTCGTTATAGCTTTCAGAAATCCAATCGACATAGCTGGGGATGTCACCACTAATTAGACCATCAAATTTGGCTATAAATTCGTTTTTAGTGCTTATTAATTCAGCAACAATATCGTCGTCGAGTAATGCAAAAACTGAAACCATCATGATTAGCAATTGCTTATTTATCGATGGAGAGTTCTTTTTCTTGAATCGATGGGTACCGAAAATATTGTTGGAAATTGAAATTCCTTTCTTGAATTTCTCGAAAAGAGTGTAAAAAACTTCCGAACACTCATCATTTTTCCATTGTGGCAGACTATGCCCTTCTTCATCAGAGAATGTCCCGTTAAGTTTAAAATTAAACTTATTTAGATATTTCATTGTATGAACAAGAAAATCATCTTCCCTGTTATATTTATAGTCTCGGTAGCTAAAAAGAATGAATGAAATAATTCCAAGAACATATTCCATATCTTTCATTCGTTTTGGATTGACTTTGCCAAAAGTTGAATCTATAAATTCTGGTGTTTCTGCTAAATATCGGATGAATGGTATCGAACTTCCGGGGTTCAATGCACATCTTATTTCTTGCGGGCTTAATGCTCGACCGTAGGTGTTTATTCTCTGGAATAATTCTCTGACCATTTCAAAATCGTTCTTTTCAACAGATATCAAATGTCCATTAATTTGATATTCACGGATCTTTCTTTGATATTGTCGAGGTAGATCTTGAAATGATTTTTTGTAAACAGAATCATTTGGGTCATTAAAATATTTTAGATCTGTTAAAATAAATTTACCGCGCATATAGTCGAAAATTGTGGTTGTTCGTTGAAGACCGTCAACGATTAACCAAGTACCATTTTCCCTTTCAGCAAAGTAAAACATTGGTATTGGTAGCCCCAAAAGTATGGACTCTATAAGCAAACTTTTTTCTTTCTGGCTCCATACTCGTTCCTTTCTCTGAAAATCTGGCTGTAACTCAATTTCATTATACTGAATGCGATCATAAATTAAACTGAAGCTCATAGTGAGCTGTCTGATCTTTAAATTTTTACGATCAAAACTGGCTTTTTCGTTATAATCGGTATCCTCTTCATCATTATCTAAATCCTCTTCCAAGTTATCATTGTCAGTTTGTGAATTGAGGGATAAGGAATCCTCGAATAATGGTTCTACCCTTTTATTTGTTTTGAAAAATATTTGGGAAAAACTCTCTTCAAGTAAGGTTAATGATTGTAAACATTCTGTAATTCCTTCCTGTCTAATCTCACCGGGATATTTTGTGCTGACTTCTTGCAAAGAATAACTTATTTGATTGTTAATCTGATTAAGTTTTTTGTGTATTTCATAATAATTAAGAGTGTCTTTAGCTGTTAAAGCTGCTTTAACCTTTCTTAACTCAATACCACTGGCTTCTTTTAATGTTCCATAATCATGAGTAGGATTATCTAATAAAAGAATATGTTTTTTGTTCTTATATTTAAAATGTTCTATATAAGGAAGGTTAGATAAAATTGTCTCTGGATGATGGCGACTGCTACCACTTCCACCTAACGAAGACTCCACATTAGCATAGCCAAACTCTAAAAGATCTTTTAAAATATGTTCAAACTCATGGATGTTTCTAGATACTTTTTTTCCAGACACTGGTTTGACATAATATTTACCGGAATCTTTGTCCAGTTCAATTAAAGTAATTGTTTCTGAATTAGAGTTAACTGGGGCTAAAGTAAGCCCAATTAATTTCAAGATGTCGTTAAGTAATTCCTTTAGATTCATATCAGACTTTACTCAATGAAGTTAGATATACTTTGTGCTATTTCTTTTGCAAGAACAACAGGCACACCGTTACTGATAGTCTTAAATTTGCTTGAAAGAGTCATGTTATCAGGTAACTCAAATTTATCCGGCACAGATTGTATCCGCATGACTTCACGTACTGACAACCGTCTTGGTTTATAGGGGTGTAAATGAACCTCATTGTTACCATAAGCTGCAGTAGGGCTGAATCGCCATCTGTGTAACCGTTTAAAACTTTTGCCTGTTATATCGCCCTCATCAATTATATTGAATTTATCGCTATACGCTTTAAAAACGTCGTTTTGATTTGGAAGGTTTTCTATAGATGAGGTGAAAACGACATCTTGTACAAGCAAGCTATTAGGTAAATCATCAGGTTTGGTTGGATTTCCGCCATAAGGTGTTCTTTGGGGCCAAGTAAATCTTCCCCTTGCATTTGTATAAAGAGGATTTACAGGCCAGCTAAACCAGTTAAACTTTTCTAAACTTGAGCTTTTTTCTTTTTTTAGCTCAATTATTAGTTGTAAATTAATTTTCTCAATTTCAATCAAGCTTGCATAACCCAGTTTGTCAAAAATGAAGCTTTTTTTGAAACCAACAACAAATAGCCTTTCTCGATCTTGAGGAATGCCATAATCTAATGAGTTTAGTACCTTAATATCAAAGCAGTATTCTTTAGATAATTTATATAACAAGTCAGCAAGATATTTTCTGTGTGTGCTTTTCTGAATTAAACCTTTAACATTTTCCAATGTGAAAAATTTAGGGTGAAAATCATTTATGATATCTACAAAGATACCTGTAAGTTTCCCATTTTCACCATCTTTACCTAAGTTTTTACCTGCATTAGAGAAATCCGGGCATGGAGGGCCGCCAATGATACCAAAATCATTATTATCTATTAATCCAGACGATACATTTTCTCTGACAATTGATTTACTTATTGTTTCTATGGAGCCTTCGAAAAGATTGATGTCTTGTGGATTAACTCCATACAGTTTGCTATGACCATGCTTAAAACCAGTGATGAAATCGGTGTTGATTTCATTATGCCAGACGATGTCAAAATCGGCTGATCGGAAACCCATATCGAGTAACCCGACACCAGTAAAAAATGAAAGAACCGATTTAGTCAATTTCTCGCCTTTAAAGATAGTTATAATACTTATCTTTATTATATCATATGTCTAACCATTTTCCTATAGGTATATGTATTTATTGTGGATTTACAAATAAGTATCTATAATATTATTTGTCAAAATGTTCCTAACATGTGATTTAAGTAATATTTCATTTGATTTTTGGATAAATTATCTTGTATTTCCTTTAGTAAGCGAAGTTGGGTTTCAAAAATTCAATGAGTTATCATATGGAATAGAGAATATATTCTATACTTTATAGATGAAATTTTATCATCATAATGAAATAAGTTGCACTTTGTTTAAGAAAGGATTAAAACAGTAACGTTGGTTATCTAAGGTGTTGTTTATAATCATTCTCATTATTGGTTGTTCATTATGAATTTTTTAAACTTTAAAATATAGGAACTACATACATGAGCTACGAGAACGAAAGTCAAGTAACCAAATGGTTAAAAGAAAATACAAAACTCTCTTGGACCCGTACTGGAAGCGACACTCCAGCAGTTAAACTTGATAGACTATATACAAATCGAAGCGAAGGTTATGAAATCCGCGATGTAATACTTCGATTTTTTAAAGATAATAATGTCGGGCATAAGGATGAACATTATAAAATTATATATGACGGCATTATTAATTACAAAAAAGGTCATCGTGTAGAAACATCAGACTTACTTGAACACTTAAAAACCTACTTGAAAAAATAACATCTACTAAATTAATATAGAGCGAGTTTACTCTCGCTCTGCTGATGCATCTTTTTCTTTTATTTTTTTCGTTAATTCAAGCACTTCTTTTAGATATTGCAAATGATTTGCAACATTTTTAAGTGCTAATGCTCCAAGTGATAACCCTAAAAGAAAAGCCAACCCAAATACAATTAGTGTATTTGTTGTGCCAGAGTTGAAGAGCCCTTTTGATATGGTATCACCTAATTTGTCTAACCCACCAAAACCTTGAACTGCAGAGTATGCTAATCCAATTATTGATAAAACAGCAGTTTTTTCTCCAAAGAAATCATTTATCCTTGATTTTACTCTTTGTATCTTTATATTTAACCAATCTATTGAATAGTTTAATTCAGTCAACGAGTAAGGCATCAGTTTTTCTATGTTTTGTTCATCATTATCAATTTCACAAATCAGGTCGTTGAAAATTTCCTTTTTGAAGTTGAGCATGAACTTCACGCCAGGAATTATAGGGGTAAATAAGTATATTATACCGGCAATTGAATTGAGGGCATACAAAACCAATGCAGGTAAAATAAATGGTTGTTTGGGAAGGTCAAAGACTTTGTAGATAACGGCCATTATGACCATTAAAATAAGAGAAAAGAGAGATGTAATGAATGAATATACTTGAACCTTTCTAAGTAAGTTACTTTTTTTATTTATCTGATTATAGGGGGCATAGGAGTTCATTTTGCTTATAGTTTTGATGATTTGATTTACTCTATACATTGTTTATAATTCCATTAATAAACTATTGCTTAGGACAGTTGATTACACTATGTATAGATTTTACACTATCAATCTGTAATGATGAATGCATTCTGTTCGATTATCACCAATAGGGACTGATGGTATCAATGATGGTATCATGCCCTCTCTAGTAAATTTTAATCCTTTAAGATCATGAGGATAGTTGCGATGTTCGAGTCCGGCCTTCGCACTCACCCTCTAAACACCTCCTTCCTGTGCCACTCTACAAAACCTTCTTTTGGATAATTCTCGCGCATCATAGGCAGCGCTATCGATTTACCGTCGAAATCCCAGAACAGTCTGCCCACCATGCCGCTGCCATTCACTGCGGGTGACACCTGAACTCGCATACTCTCATCCAGCCCAATCGAACCTTTATCAAAGGCTTTATGGTGGATTGCACACAGCGCCAGTCCGTTTGAAATCTCGCACGGGCCACCATGCTGTTTCCATTTGATATGGGCCGCTTCAAGCGCAACTGAAGTGCTGTCGTGGCGCATATTGAAGCCACAAATGGCGCATTCATAGTTATAAGCACGCAGAACCTGCTGGCGGAACAACGGGTCCCGCTGTTTGCGGATTTGCAGGATATCAAACCCCAGTTCATCCGCGATTTCTTCCTGAATGCTTTCGGTGAAGTGCGCTTCGAGGATTTGCTGGGCCAGGGCGTTGATGAGGTTCTTGTTCTTTTTCAGCAGGGCAAAATGTTGTTCATCAAAGCCTCCGGAAACGTTATGCGTCACCAGTTCTCCGGCAGGGGGCTGTTTGCTGCTGCCGGATGTTGAGCAATGCTCGGCGTTTTGTAGCTCCCAGAACCCATCGCCCTGTAAGCGCCAGAAGGGCATATCCGGGCGGTACTGCGCGCGCTGTGGTCCAAATCGTTCCAGCAGGCTATGCAATGGGTCGCGAACTTCCGAACCGTAGTCAAACAGGCGACTGTGACCCTGCTGATAACCCGCCAGCACATGAAGCAGCAGCAAAGGTTTGTGCGGCGCACGCTGCTCGCCTTTACGCCAGATGGTGATGTCGGCAATTGCCTGTTGCAGGGTTTTACTGGAAGTCATTGATTTCATTATCAGGTAAATAATTGCGATGATGCTCGCAAAATATCACCTGATCAAGCAAAGACGGGTTGATGCGCTATCGACGTCACTTATTGGTATCAATTTGATAAAGCACTATGCGTGGCATGTTGTCTGACATCAACGACATCACTTTTATGTTTTCTGAAAAACACATACGCCACGGCAGTTACCGTTCCCCCACCAGGGTACGCAGGAGTACGATAAGCATGCAAATTATTGCATATCGAAGGATCTCTGATGGACACAGTAGAGGAGCTCAACGGAACATACTTTTATAAAGGGGTCTGCAACATTTCTGCAGGTGAGCTATTTTTCTGGATTTTCCTCGACAAGATTGATGAACAATTTGGGGGAATTAAAGATGTGGTAGAAATGTCATGTATCATTCTTGGGCTACCATTGTTGAAAACACGGGGTAAGCCATATGGGGCAACACAAGGTACATCAATTGCCTCCAAATATTCTCGTGAGTTTCTTAACGTAAGATTGCCCGTCAGGCTTCCTACCATCACCAATGCCAGTATCAAATATTTAAAACCCATGATGACTAACAATCTGGGGGCATTCGTTGGACGAACAATTCCTGTGATTGGTTGGGCATTACTCGCAAGTGATGTCGCCCAAATTGTCTATAAAACGGTGAATACCTACAACACCATTGCCAGAGAGGAAGATCGCGTATGGTGACGGATAATGAGGTATTAGAATTTTTTCGGGGGGAGTTATCTCTCGCGGTAACGTTTACTTTCAAACCTATCCCGATTGAACTTGATACGCCGCTGCAAGGTTACGCTGAATGGGATGAATTACCGTATGCCATTGATGATTTTGGAGAGAAATATAACGTTGATGTTTCTGTGATTGATTTCGAGGCCTATTACCCGTGGGAAAGAGAATCGGTCTATCGAAAATGGTTTACCAAAGAACCCATCAAGCAAGTGTCAAAACCGCTTACTGAGCGTATGTTTGCAGAGTCAGCCAGAGCAGGCCGCTGGTTATATGATTGATTACAAGGAGGGTTGAAAATGGCTGTACCCGTTCATTTATTTTTAAAAGACGATGGTGGCGCGATGATTCGTGGAGGCTCGGATGTCCAGGGACGTGAAGGCAGTATTGAGTTACGTGGTTTAACACATAACCTTAGCATTCCAACCGATGGTGCCACTGGAAAGCTAACCGGCACACGCCAACATGGCCCATTTCTTTTTGACAAAGAGATCGATTCCTCCAGCCCATACCTTTACAAAGCAGTTGCGACAGGTCAGACACTTCAAAGTGCGGAACTTAAGTTCTATCACATAAACGACGCAGGCCAGGAAGTGGAATACTTTAATACCCTGCTTGAAGGTGTAAAAGTTGTATCAGTGACACCAATCGTGCATGACACACGTACGGTAACGGGAACCGGACATTTGGAAAGCGTACAACTGCGCTATGAAAAAATCACCTGGTGTATTGTAGATGGCAATATTCAATATACCGACGCCTGGAACGAACGCACTACGGCATAAAGCAAAAGTGGCGTAATACCCCAAAAAAGGCGCCCTTCGGCGCCTCAATTACCATCACACTCTCACCCCTTCGACCCTTTCCCCGCAATCACCCCGATAAACTCCAGCACCTGCTTTTGCTTACGCGCGGAGAGCTTTTCCACGGCGCGCAGGGATTTCATCAGTTCTGACTCTTCGGGTTCGGGCGCGCGGGCGGTTAACACAATGCAGCCTTGCATGACGCGCACATTGACGCGGGTGCCGGTGTCGAATCCGGCGGCTTTAAGCCACTGGCCCTTCATCACAATGGACGGAAACTGGACATACTTCACCGGCAAACGGCTGTAATCAGGATAACCGCTCGCATAACCTACCTTCAGGCAACGGTTATCTGCGACGTACACTTCTGGATCAAATGAAACTGCAATACAATGCGTATCAGTCATGGTCGCTATTCCTCGATAATAGTTACTGCGATTAGCGATGCGGAGGTGTTGGCGCACCTTCGCATCGCGCTAATAAAACCCCTGTAAATTACCCCAGTAATTGGCGGGAAGTCCAGATGTAAATAAGATGAAATAAGCGCGATTAGCACGCTTTCGGAATAAATAGAAATCCTCTCTATCCCAATAAACATAGTATTATTCATCGTATAAATTCATTCCTGTCCCATCCTCCTGATACCTGCCATTTCCAGAAAATAACGCCCATCTGTATCAGACCAAAAATGCGATCTAACTCACTGAAGCAAATAGTAAACTCTGAAACAACGCCGTTTTGTACACTTTGCTTTACACTTTTAGTGATGTGAATCACAAATATAAACCCGTGAAGTGATCCGACTCTCACAAAATGGGGTGTACTCATTCAGCAATACAGTATGAGCACAGACTGGAAAGTTAAGTTTTCAGTATTTCCCCTCTCCACGGGGGCACCATCGCAAATGGCAAATCAACACGCAAAAAAAAACTTGTTGAATATGAACGGGTAAAAAAATGACGTGTGATTTGCATCACCTACATTTACAGCTTTTTAAATTATTGCCAGTGATTAATGTTGACCAGGCTATTTCCATAATCAATTAAATCTTGCATAGTGCCTCCACATTATTTCTCCCCCTGACTCAGGAGGCGAATAGTTATATTTCATCAGACTTTATTGATGAACCAGGTATGCTTTACTTCACATTAATACGTACATGACCACTGTTACTGGAGAAACAAAATGAATTATCCGGCAGAACCCTTCCGTATTAAAAGCGTTGAAACTGTATCTATGATCCCGCGTGATGAACGCCTTAAGAAAATGCAAGAAGCGGGATACAATACTTTCCTGTTAAATTCGAAAGATATTTATATTGACCTGCTGACAGACAGTGGCACCAACGCAATGAGCGACAAGCAGTGGGCCGGCATGATGATGGGTGATGAAGCCTACGCGGGCAGCGAAAACTTCTATCATCTGGAAAGAACCGTGCAGGAACTGTTTGGCTTTAAACATATTGTTCCTACTCACCAGGGGCGCGGCGCAGAAAACCTGTTATCGCAGCTGGCAATTAAACCGGGGCAATATGTTGCCGGGAATATGTATTTCACTACTACCCGTTATCACCAGGAAAAAAATGGTGCGGTGTTTGTCGATATCGTTCGTGACGAAGCGCACGATGCCGGTCTGAATATTGCTTTTAAAGGTGATATCGATCTTAAAAAATTACAAAAACTGATTGATGAAAAAGGCGCCGAGAATATTGCCTATATTTGCCTGGCAGTCACGGTTAACCTCGCAGGCGGGCAGCCGGTCTCCATGGCTAACATGCGCGCGGTGCGTGAACTGACTGCAGCACACGGCATTAAAGTGTTCTACGACGCAACCCGCTGCGTAGAAAACGCCTACTTTATCAAAGAGCAAGAGCAGGGCTTTGAGAACAAGAGCATCGCAGAGATCGTGCATGAGATGTTCAGCTATGCCGACGGTTGTACCATGAGTGGTAAAAAAGACTGTCTGGTGAATATCGGCGGCTTCCTGTGCATGAACGATGACGAAATGTTCTCTTCTGCCAAAGAGTTAGTCGTTGTTTACGAAGGTATGCCATCCTACGGCGGCCTGGCCGGACGCGACATGGAAGCTATGGCGATTGGTCTGCGCGAAGCCATGCAGTATGAGTACATCGAGCACCGCGTGAAGCAGGTTCGCTATCTGGGCGACAAGCTGAAAGCCGCTGGTGTACCGATTGTTGAACCGGTGGGCGGTCACGCGGTATTCCTTGATGCGCGTCGCTTCTGCGAGCATCTGACGCAGGACGAGTTCCCGGCGCAAAGCCTGGCTGCCAGTATCTATGTGGAAACCGGCGTACGTAGTATGGAGCGCGGAATTATCTCTGCGGGCCGTAATAACGTGACCGGTGAACACCACAGGCCGAAACTGGAAACCGTGCGTCTGACTATTCCACGCCGCGTTTATACTTACGCGCATATGGATGTAGTGGCTGACGGTATTATTAAACTTTACCAGCACAAAGAAGATATTCGCGGGCTGAAGTTTATTTACGAGCCGAAGCAGCTCCGTTTCTTTACTGCACGCTTTGACTATATCTAAATAATAATTATGGCCCCATCTCAGGATGGGGCTTTTTTGTATTTCTTTTCCATGAACAGGAAGCCTTTGCGGTGCCCGTTACCGTGACATAACTACAAAAGTAAACCCTGACTCCGACATTTTTATTATCCGCATGATGTACAAATGACAGCTGTAATTATAACGAATAGTCTACAGGAACATTTATCATGGATATTAATGCCATTGAGCGACAGAGTAGTACCCCCGGACTGATTAGCGGAACCATGTTGGTTATCGCGACCGTAGTGGGTGGAGGGATGTTTTCCCTGCCGATTGCGATGGCTGGCGTATGGTTCCCCGGTGCGTCAGTTATTCTTCTGTTTATCGCCATCATGATGTTATTAACCGGTCTGATGCTGGTCGAAGTTAACCTGCATTATGGCGCCGGTGCCAGTTTTAATACCTTTACTCAGGATTTATTAGGTCGAAAGTGGAATATTGTGGTCGGTATCGCTTTCGGCTTTGTGCTGTATATTCTGACCTATGCCTATATCTCTGGTTCGTCGGCGGTGATGGCGCAAACCGTGTTCAAATACAGCGGCGTGCGCTTTCCGGCGAATATCTCGGTGGTGATCGTCAGTATGCTGGTCGGGGCGATTGCCTGGTACAGCTCCTTGTTGGTTGGACGTATTACTACCGTGTTGATTATCGGTAAGTTTATTGCGTTCTTTGCCACCTTCTCTGGCCTGGTGGGGCATATCGAAGTGGCGAAACTCGTCGACAGCGTGGCAGTGGCGCTGCCCAATTCGCAGTACCTGCCGTATATCCTGATGACGCTGCCGTTCTGCATTATCTCGTTTGGTTTTCACGGTAACGTGCCGAGCCTGGTGAAGCTGTATGGCACGAGCGGGATCTCAAATATTACGCGTTCGATTATCATCGGCACGCTGTTTGCCCTGCTGCTGTATATCTTCTGGCTGGGCGTCACGATGGGCAATATCAGTCGTTCCTCGTTCCCGCCAATTATCGCCAAAGGTGGCAATATCGACGTGTTTGTCGAGGCTATCAGCGGGCTGTTCACCAGCCGTTATATGGATCTGATCCTGACCTTCTTCGGCAACTTTGCGGTAGCCAGTTCCCTGCTGGCGGCGACGCTTGGCCTGTTCGATTACATCGCCGACCTGTTTCACTTCCCGGATGACGGCATGGGTCGCCTGAAAACCGCGCTGGTGACCTACTTCCCGCCAGCCGCCGTGTGCTTCTTTTTCCCGAACGGGTTTGTGCACGCCATTGGTTACGCCGGTCTGGCCTTTACCATCTGGAGCGTGATCCTGCCGCCGTTCCTGGTGAAAGCGGCGCGGAAACGTTTTCCGACCGCCAGCTATACCGCGCCGTGTAATAACACCGTGCTCAATCTGGTCATTGTCTGTGGGGCGGTTGTCTATCTGACGGTTGTTCTGGACGTATTTGGTCTGCTGCCAACGTTTCGCTAGACGGAGTCAAAATGAAAAACGTGTTGTCTGTTCAGTCGTCAGTCGTTTATGGCTATGCCGGAAATAAAGCCGCCGTGTTGCCGATGCAGCTCTCGGGGATCGATGTCTGGCCGTTTTACACCGTACAGTTTTCCAACCACACCCAGTACGGGATGTGGCAGGGCATGGCGATGCCGCACGGCGAGCTGAGCGCCATCATCTGCGGGCTGGATGATCTGCAAAAACTGGCGCAATGCGATGCCGTGCTGTCCGGGTATCTCGGGGAAAAACGCCATTGCGAAGAGGTGAAGCTCGCGGTCACCACCATTCGCCAGCGTAATCCCCAGGCGCTCTATTTTTGTGATCCGGTGATGGGCGACCCGCAAAAAGGCTGCATCGTCGCGCAGGGCGTGGAGTCCTTTTTTGTCGATGACGCCATTCAACTGGCCGATGTGATGGGGCCGAATCTCTATGAGCTGGGCGTGCTGACGGGCAGACAACTACGTAGTTTTGACGAGGTGGTGGAAGCGGCGCAGCAGCTGGTGGCGTGGGGCGTGAAGAAGGTGCTGGTGAAACATCTCGGCGACTGCTCGCGCGACAAACAGGCGTTTGAAATGCTGCTGGTGACGGCGGAACAGACGTTACACATCGCCCGGCCGCTGTATACCTTTGCCAAAATGCCGGTGGGCGTTGGGGATCTGATTTGCAGCGTGATGCTGGCTTCACTGCTCAACGGTTATGAGGACAAGCAGGCGCTGGAGCGGACCACCAGTGTCGTCGACGCGGTGATGCGGCTGACGAAAGAGCACGACTCGTATGAACTGCGGCTGATAGACGCGCGTCACCAGATAATGGAGCCGCAAATTCGCTATCAGGCAACGGTGCTGTAGCGCCGCAAGGAGGCTCTATGTTTCTGACACTGCTACGATTTCAGCATCCGCTGATCTACCGTTTTGCATGGCTTCGTCTGTGGGTCAGGGTGTTAAGAGCGTGCGGGCTGCGTAAGTGAAAGGGGAGAACATTTTTCTCTGCTGCCGGATGCGGCGCTTGCGCCTTATCCGGCCTACAAATGAGCGTGAAACGTAGGCCCGATAAGCGAAGCGCCATCAGGCATTAGCGCCAGGCATTACACGCGGAAGTAGCGTGGTGGGATCAACGCGGAAAAGGCGTCGAACTTCTTCACCATCTTTTTCCAGAACAACATAACAACAATCCTCGATTTGAAACATCGGCGCTATTTTAGTCAGCGCCGACAAATCGTAAAGCCAGTCGCTTCGTTTCGATCCTGAAGCGGTGTAAACCTTTTTGGTCACCGCGTCGTCAAATACGGTTGCCGTGAATTTGACGGGGTTGACAATGGATTACGCCATAAACCAGTAATAAAAGAGACCGACTTTCAGGCCGAGGATCACAATATAGGCGCAGCAGTATTTCATGGTGCCAGACATTATCTGGTTGGCCTGTCCGTCCATTTTGGTGGCTGAAACCGCAATGGCGATACTCTGCGGCGAAATCATTTTCCCCCCCGTTGCACCAGAAGTATTCGCCGCCGCGAGCCAGTTGGGATCGATATGCAGTTTACTGGCGGCAATGGTTTGCAGTTTGCCGAACAAAATATTTGAGTTGGTATCGCTGCCGGTAACAAACGTGCCCAGCGCGCCAATCACCGGGGCGAGGAAGACGTAGGAACTGCCGGTCAGATCGACAATCGACTGGGCCAGCGTGGAGATAATTCCGCTGAGATCCATCACCGTGGCCAGCGCGACAATCGCCATAATCGCCACAATGGAATTTTTAAGCTGGAAAATGGTTTTGATAAACACTTCCAGCATCCCGCGTGCGGACGCTCCCTGAATAAAACCGCCGATAAGGGTCGCAAAGATGATCAGCATCCCCGGCGTGGTCACCCATTCAACTTTCAGCGCCAGCGTGTTGCCGTCGGCGAGCGTGAAATGCAGCACCGAGGCCAGTTGGGACGCCGCGCCTTTGATCGTCGGGAACAGCGGTGAGCACAGTAGGATAAAAACAAAAATAAACAGATAGATAGAGCCTACGCGGAACAACACTTTTGCCGAGCGCGGCGTGGTTTCGCGGGTATGGCTGACCTCAATGCGCCACTCGGGATCGGTTTTCCCTTTGCGCAGGCGGCTGACCATCGCCACGGCAAACAGGCTGACCAGGCTACCGGCAAAGGCGGGCAATTCCGCGCCAAGATGAATGGCGACAAAATATTGCGGAACCAGCGTGGTGATGCCGCAAATCAGCGTGATCAGAAATACGCCACGAATGGCTTTCAGGCCGCCGCCAATAATGCAGACAATGACAAACGGCAGCAGGATATTAAACAGCGCGAGCTGCAGAATAATGGTTCCGCCTAAGGTATACACCGGCAGATTAACCTGTTCCGCCAGAATAGATACCGGGATCCCGACCGCGCCGAATGCGGTGGGAACGGTATTCGCCACGAGAGAAGCGATCGCCGCCTTCAGCGGGTTGAATCCCAGCGCAATGAGAATGCCGATCGGAATGGCGACCGCCGTGCCATAACCTGCCGCGGCTTCAAGGAATCCGCCGAAGCACCATGAAATCAGTAGCACCTGAATACGCTTATCTTCGCTAATGCTGGCGAGAATATCGCGCAGAATATCCAGCGCCTTGGTCGCCTGCATGACGTTATAACTGAAGATGGCGCCGAGGATCACAATCACAATCGGCCATAACCCCTTCAGGGCGCCATAGCCTATCGCGGCTTTCAGATTCTGTACGGGCATTTCCCAGAATATGGCCGACAGCGCGGCAGTGAATACCAAAGAGATCAACACGGAATAATGGATGGGCATTTTCAATTTCAATATTAAAAATACCATCAGTAGTAAAGGAGAGAGTGCCAGGGCAAACATAAAATATTCGTTCATTGCTATTCCTGATTGGTTCATTAAACCTGATTTATATTTATGGTGGGGAGGCTACATTGCTGGGTTAATAAAGTATGTAAACTGAATCGCTTCAGTGAATAAAGTAATTATGATTTGTAGTTTTGTAACTATTGTAATCTTTTAATTAAAATCCAATGCCAGGTAAATATACTTAAGAGTAAGCTGAATACCTATAAATAGTTATATGATAACCTTTTTAATAATGCTGGTGATGAGAATAGTAAGCACCTGAAACTGTTTTTAAGGTGTTCATAATGCTGTGGTTTTAAATATAAAAATGTGAGCGAGACCGAAAGAAATAAACCTGGTTGTTGCATATGGGGGTTGATTAGGGGATTATTTGGTTTTGTCATACAAATGAAAATACAGACATATGCGACTGTCCTGACTTAAGAAGCGGAGAGTCGGTATCAAAGGAAAACGACCCGAGCATCACCATGAACCCAGGCATTAGTAAAAATAGCAAACAGAAAAACTGGGCGTGAAATACGGCTGAACCTTTGCTTGATATCGCGATATCAAGCGCAATAAACAGAAATGAAGCAATGGAGTAGTTATTGTGAATGTAAATTTCTTTGTTACCTGCATTGGTGACGCACTGAAATCACGGATGGCACGAGACTCCGTATTGCTGCTGGAAAAACTGGGTTGTCGCGTTAATTTCCCCGAGAAGCAAGGGTGTTGCGGTCAGCCAGCCATCAACAGCGGTTACATCAAAGAGGCGATCCCTGGGATGAAAAACCTGATCGCCGCCCTGGAAGACAACGACGATCCGATTATCTCGCCAGCAGGCTCCTGTACCTACGCGGTAAAAAGCTATCCGACGTATCTGGCCGATGAACCGGAATGGGCGCTGCGTGCCGAAAAGGTTGCCGCGCGTATGCAGGATCTCACCTCCTTTATCGTCAACAAGCTGGGCGTGGTGGACGTCGGCGCCAGCCTGCAGGGCCGCGCTGTCTATCATCCCTCTTGTAGCCTGACTCGAAAGCTGGGGGTGAAGGAAGAGCCGCTCACGCTGCTGAAAAACGTGCGCGGGCTGGAGCTGCTGACGTTTGCCGATCAGGATACCTGCTGCGGCTTTGGCGGGACGTTCTCTGTCAAAATGGCCGAGATATCCGGCGAGATGGTGAAAGAGAAAGTCTTACATTTGATGGATGCGCAGCCGGAATATTTGATTGGCGCAGACGTCAGTTGCCTGCTGAACATTGGCGGTCGACTGCAACGGGAAGGCCAGCCGGTCAAAGTGATGCATATTGCTGAAGTGCTGATGAGCCGCTGAGGGGAAAGAGATGTCGATAAAAACCAGCGATGTAGAATTTAAACTGCGCATTCGTCAGCAGATAGAAGATCCGATCATGCGCAAAGCCGTGGCCAATGCGCAGGAGCGTATTGGCGCAAATCGACAAAAAATGGTCGATGAGTTAGGCCACTGGGAAGACTGGCGCGATCGTGCCAGCCAGATCCGCGATCACGTGCTGAGCAACCTCGACGCTTACCTGTATCAACTCTCCGAGAAAGTGACGCAAAACGGCGGCCACGTCTATTTCGCCAAAACCAAAGAAGAGGCCACCGCCTACATTCTGCAGGTCGCGCGCAGCAAAAACGCGAAGAAGGTGGTGAAGTCCAAGTCGATGGTGACCGAGGAGATCGGCGTCAACCATGTCCTGCAGGATGCGGGAATCCAGGTGATCGAAACCGATCTCGGGGAATACATCCTGCAATTGGATCAGGATCCACCTTCGCACGTCGTGGTCCCGGCTATTCATAAAGATCGCTATCAGATCCGCCGCGTGCTGAACGAGCGTCTGGGGTATGACGGCCCGGAAACCCCGGAAGCCATGACCTTGTTCATTCGCCAGAAGATCCGCGAGGATTTCCTGAGTGCCGAAATCGGTATTACCGGCTGTAACTTTGCCGTGGCGGAAACCGGTTCAGTATGCCTGGTGACCAACGAAGGCAACGCGCGCATGTGCACCACGCTGCCGAAAACGCACATTGCGGTGATGGGCATGGAGCGTATCGCGCCAACCTTTGCTGATGTGGATGTGCTGATCACCATGCTGGCGCGCAGCGCCGTGGGCGCTCGTCTGACGGGCTATAACACCTGGCTGACCGGCCCGCGTGAGGCGGATAACGTGGACGGACCGGAAGAGTTCCATCTGGTGATTGTCGATAACGGTCGCTCGCAGGTGCTGGGCTCTGAGTTTCGCGATGTGCTGCGCTGCATCCGCTGTGGGGCCTGTATGAACACCTGCCCGGCGTATCGCCACATCGGCGGACACGGCTATGGCTCGATCTATCCCGGCCCTATTGGCGCGGTGATTTCTCCACTGCTCGGCGGCTATAAAGATTTTAAAGACCTGCCGTACGCCTGTTCCTTATGCACGGCCTGCGACAGCGTCTGCCCGGTGCGTATTCCGCTGTCAAAACTGATCCTGCGTCATCGTCGGGTGATGGCCGAGGAGGGCATTACCCCGAAAGCCGAGCGACGGGCGATCAAAATGTTCGCTTATGCCAATAGCCATCCGGGGCTGTGGAAAGTCGGAATGATGGCGGGCGCGCATGCGGCAAGCTGGTTTATCAATGGCGGGAAAACCCCGCTCAAGGTTGGCGCGATTGGTGACTGGATGGAGGCGCGCGATCTGCCTGATGCTGACGGCGAGAGCTTCCGCAGCTGGTTTAAGAAACATCAGGCGCAGGAGAAAAAGAATGGATAACCGTACCGCGTTTTTAAACACCATCGCCCAGGCGCTGGGTCGCCCGCCGCGTTTCGAACCGCAAGCGGATGCCGCGCCGGTTAACAATTATGCCAACGAGCGCCTGACCGAACTTAGCCCACACCAGCGCTGCGATGCGTTTATCCAGTTCGCCAGCGAAGTGATGCTGGCCCGCTGTGAACTGACTCGCGAGGACCAGGCCGCAGAAGCAGCGCTACGCCTGTGTGAAGAATTGGGTCAGCCGGTAGTGCTGAGCGGCGACAGCCGGCTGGTGGCGCTGGGCATCACCGAACGTTTGCAGCAGGAATGCAACGCCGTGGTCTGGGATCCGGCGCGAGGCAGCGAAAATATTACCGAGGCCGAGCAGGCGAAAGTCGGCGTAGTGTATGCCGAGTATGGCCTGACCGAGTCCGGCGGCGTGGTGCTGTTTTCCGCGCCGGAGCGCGGGCGTTCTTTGAGCCTGTTGCCGGAGTCCTCGATTTTCGTGCTGCGTAAAAGCACCATCCTGCCGCGCGTGGCGCAACTGGCAGAAAAACTGCATCAGAAAGCGCAGGCCGGTGAGCGTATGCCGTCGTGCATTAACATTATCAGCGGACCCAGCTCGACGGCGGATATTGAGCTTATCAAGGTGGTTGGGGTGCATGGCCCGGTGAAGGCGGTGTATCTGATTATTGAGGATTGTTAAGGCAGGAGAAAGAACCGCTCTGGCGCTGTGGGCCAGAGCGGTATCGACGTTATGCAATCATGCTGATGATCAACACGATAATCAGACCAACCACGGAGTTCACCAGCTCCAGCAGACCCCAGGTTTTCAGCGTATCCTTCACCGACAGGTCAAAGTAGCCTTTGAACAGCCAGAACGAGGCATCGTTGATATGGGTCAGGGTGTTGGAGCCAGCCGCCGTCGCCAGTACCAGCAACGCCGGATCGACGCCCACCAGTTGACCGGTTGCCGGGTCGAGAATGGCTGCGCTGATAATCCCCGCTGCCGTCATGGCTGAGACCACGCCCTGACCGGTTGCCAGACGAATAAGCACGGTTATCAACCACGCCATGATGTACGGAGAAATATTGCCGTGCGACATCAGCATACCGATGGTATCGCCAATGCCGGTATCAATAATGGTCTGCTTCAGTACGCCGCCCGCGCCGATGATCAGGATCACCATGGCGATGCTTTTCACCGCGTTTTCAAAGGCGTTCATCACCCACTGCATGTCGTGACCACGCGCGGTACCAAACAGCACGAAGGCGACAATCATGGCGATAAACATCGCAATTGGCGAGGAGCCTAAGAAGTTGACCACTTCCCACGCCTGTGTTCCTTTCACCAGCCAGATGTTGGCGATGGTGGTGGAGATCATGATGATCGCCGGGATCAGCGGAACCAGAATAGAGATGCCGAAAGACGGTAGATTGTTCTGGTCAACCGGTACGTCGGCCTTCATGAATGACGGCGTCGGGCGATCGAGGTTGCCGAGGAACTTCGGCAGGATAAGCCCGGCGCAGATCACGCTCGGAATAGTCACCAGAATACCGTAGATGTAGACCATACCCATGTCAGCGCCGTAGGCGTTAACCAGCGCGACCGGACCAGGCTGCGGCGGGAACAGAGAGTGGGCGGTGGTGGCGGCGGCAACGGCAGGAATCGCCAGCTTGAGGAACGGGATCTTCGCTTCTGCGGCAATGACGATCACCAGCGGCGCCAGCATAATAAACGCCACTTCATAGAACATCGCCAGGCCGAAAATCAGACCAATAATGATCACCGACAGCTGTACATAGCGCAGACCGAGTCGCGCCAGCAGCGTATGAGCAATCTGATGCGCCGCTCCGGAATCGACCATCAGCTTACCGATGACTGCCCCGAATACCACGATAATCGCCAACTCACCCAGCGTGCTGCCAAAGCCGGATTTCATGGTGTGCAGCAGCGCCATTAAGTCCATACCCGCCAGCATGCCGACCGAGAGCGCCGCCAGCAGCAGGGCGACCATCGAGTTTATTTTGAATCTTAGATTGAGCACCAGCATCAGACCGATGCCGAATACGACCCACAGAATATTGAGAACATGCATATAACGTCTACCTTTATTGGTTGAACTATTATGATTTTGGTTGATATGTTATCTGTATTGGTTAACCATTGATGCGATGAATGTCACATTGCGTTACATGTTTACATCTTTACTGCGCTTCCTGGCCGCAAAATGGCGATCTAATCAGCAAAAATCGTGATTTGGTTAACCAATTCATTCCTTCAGGTTGACATGTCATACCAAAAGGAGGAATTTATGTGCCATATCGTCGAGTCCATAACGTAAATGAGGAATAAAAGATGGAACAGACATGGCGCTGGTATGGTCCTAACGATCCGGTCACCTTAGCGGATGTACGTCAGGCGGGTGCCACGGGCGTGGTCACCGCCTTGCACCATATCCCGAACGGGGAAGTGTGGACGGTTGATGAGATCCTAAAACGCAAAGCCATTATTGAGCAGGCGGGCCTGGTCTGGTCGGTCGTCGAAAGCGTACCGATCCACGAAGACATTAAAACCCGTTCTGGTAACTATCAGCAGTGGATCGCCAACTACCAGCAAAGCCTGCGTAACCTGGCCCAGTGCGGCATTCGTACCGTGTGCTACAACTTCATGCCGGTTCTCGACTGGACCCGTACCGACTTGGAATACGTCCTGCCGGACGGCTCCAAAGCGCTGCGTTTTGACCAGATTGAATTCGCCGCCTTTGAGCTGCACATCCTCAAACGTTCGGGCGCGGAAGCGGATTACACCGCCGAAGAGATTGCTCAGGCGAATGAACGCTTCGCCACCATGAGCGATGAAGACAAAGCGCGTCTGACCCGCAATATCATCGCCGGTCTGCCGGGCGCGGAAGAGGGCTATACGCTTGACCAGTTCCGCCAGCATCTTGCGCGTTATAAAGATATCGATAAAGCCGCACTGCGCGAGAACTTTGCCGTCTTCCTGAAAGCAATTATTCCTGTGGCGGAAGAAGCAGGCGTGCGGATGGCGGTACACCCGGACGATCCGCCGCGCCCAATCCTCGGCCTGCCGCGCATAGTTTCCACCGTGGAAGATATGCAATGGATGGTCGATACGGTCAACAGCATGGCGAACGGTTTTACCATGTGCACCGGCTCCTACGGCGTCCGGGCGGACAACGATCTGGTCGACATGATCAAACAGTTTGGCCCACGTATTTACTTCACCCACCTGCGCTCCACGCTGCGTGAAGATAACCCGAAAACCTTCCATGAAGCGGCGCATCTTAACGGCGACGTCGATATGTACGAAGTCGTGAAAGCGATCGTTGAGGAAGAGCAGCGCCGTAAAGCCGAGGGTAAAGAGGACCTGATCCCAATGCGTCCGGACCACGGCCACCAGATGCTTGACGATCTGAAAAAGAAAACCAACCCAGGCTACTCCGCGATTGGTCGCCTGAAAGGGCTGGCGGAAGTGCGTGGCGTTGAGATGGCTATCCAGCGCGCTTTCTTTAGCCGCTAAAGCGAGTTGCCGGTCACCTGTTTGGCCGGCTTTTTCTTTTCTCTTCCGTTGGTCATTCAACGGGTTCTGGAGTTCACGATGACAACGACAATTGCCAATAGCAACCTGCCGGTTGCTCGCCCTGCATGGGACAGCTCGCGCCTGCAATCCCGCATTGTTCACCTGGGATGCGGCGCATTTCACCGCGCGCACCAGGCGCTGTACACCCATCATCTGCTGCAAACCACCGACAGCGACTGGGGGATCTGTGAAGTTAACCTGATGCCGGGTAACGATCGCGTCCTGATTGAAAACCTGCGCAAACAGCAACTGCTGTATACCGTGGCGGAAAAAGGCGCGGACAACACCGTGCTGAAAGTGATTGGCTCGATGAAAGAAGCGTTGCACCCGGAGCTTGACGGCTGTGATGGTATTTTACAGGCTATGGCGCGCCCGCAGACGGCAATTGTCTCGCTGACGGTCACGGAAAAAGGTTACTGCACCGATGCTGCCAGCGGACAGTTAGATCTCAATAACCCGCTGATTAAACACGATCTGGCGAATCCAGGCGCGCCGAAATCGGCGATTGGTTACATCGTACAGGCGCTGCATCTGCGTCGTGAGCAAGGGCTTGCGGCCTTTACCGTGATGTCTTGCGATAACGTGCGTGAAAATGGTCATGTGGCGAAAGTCGCAGTGCTGGGTCTGGCGCAGGCGCGCGACCCGCAGCTGGCGCAGTGGATTGAGGCTAACGCCACTTTCCCGTGCACCATGGTAGACCGCATTGTTCCGGCGGCGACGCCAGAAACGTTGCAAGAGATTGCCGACCAGTTGGGCGTGTACGATCCGTGTGCTATCGCCTGTGAGCCATTCCGTCAGTGGGTTATCGAAGATAACTTTGTTAACGGTCGCCCTGACTGGGATAACGTTGGTGCGCAGTTCGTTGCCGATGTGGTGCCGTTTGAAATGATGAAACTGCGAATGCTCAACGGCAGCCACTCTTTCCTCGCGTATTTGGGCTATCTCGGCGGCTATGAAACTATCGCTGATACCATGACAAATCCGGCGTACCGCAAAGCGGCATTCGCGCTGATGATGCAGGAGCAAGCGCCGACGCTGTCGATGCCGGAAGGCACCGATCTTAACGCCTATGCGATGCTGCTCATCGAGCGTTTCAGCAACCCATCACTGCGTCACCGCACCTGGCAGATTGCGATGGACGGCAGCCAGAAATTGCCGCAGCGCCTGCTGGATCCGGTGCGTCTGCATCTGCAAAACGCCAGCGACTGGCGTCACCTGGCGCTGGGCGTGGCGGGCTGGATGCGCTACACCCGTGGCGTGGATGAACAGGGGCAGGCCATTGATGTTGTCGACCCCTTGCTGGCTGAGTTCCAACGCATTAACCAACAGTTCCAGGGGGCCGAACGCGTGGCGGCGCTGCTGGGGCTGAGCGGCATTTTTGGCCATGATCTGGCGGAAAACGCTGATTTTGTTGAGACAATTATCGCGACGTATCAACAGCTGTGTGAACACGGCGCACGCGAGTGCGTTGCGGCGTTAGGCGCTGACGCATAATCCCCGAAGTATGACGGGTCAATCAAAATGCTGATTTGGTTGACCCGTTTTCTGTTTTTGGCTTCCCGCAAATGCTATAGTTCAGGCGAAAAAATGTTTTTTGTAGGCTTGATAAGATGCGTCAGCGTCGCCATCAGCCAACGGCATAGGTGCCGGATGGCAGCGCATGTGCCTTATCCGGCCTACGGATCTGAATTGACGCATCTGACGGACATAACACGATGAAATCGAACACTTCTCAACAAAGACCCTACCAGGAAGTGGGTGCAATGATCCGCGATCTGATTGTCCAGACGCCGTACCAGCCCGGGGAGCGTTTGCCGCCGGAACGTGAAATTGCTGAGATGCTCAATGTCACTCGCACGGTGGTTCGCGAAGCGTTAATTATGCTGGAAATTAAAGGTCTGGTGGACGTGCGCCGCGGCGCCGGGATCTACGTACTCGACAATGCAGATGTGCAGACCATCGACAGTACGGATGTCAATCATTGCAATGACGCGGGCCCGTTTGAGCTGCTGCAGGCGCGACAGCTGCTGGAAAGCAATATCGCCGAATTCGCCGCGCTGCAGGCTACGCGTGAAGATATCGTTAAAATGCGCCAGGCGTTACAGCTGGAAGAGCGGGAGCTGGCCTCCAGCGAAGCGAACGGTTCTGAAAGCGGTGACATGCAGTTCCATCTCGCCATAGCCGAAGCCACGCATAACAGCATGCTGGTGGAGCTGTTTCGCCAGTCATGGCAGTGGCGTGAAAACAACCCGATGTGGATCCAGCTCCATAGCCACCTTGACGATACCCATTACCGTAAAGAGTGGATGGGTGACCACAAACAGATCCTGGCGGCATTAATCAAAAAGGATGCCCGCGCAGCCAAGCTGGCAATGTGGCAGCATCTGGAAAACGTCAAACAGCGCCTGCTGGAGTTTTCAAATGTTGATGACATCGACTTTGATGGTTATCTGTTTGATTCCTGGCCGCTGGATAAAGTTAACGCCTGATTTTCCTTCCTCTCCCATGCGGGCTGTTGCAGCCCGCGCGACACTTTTCAGCACAAAAGTTTATTGCATAACAACGCTTTTTTCTCGTCATGAACGTCACGTAAACAAAGCTTTCCATCACCTCAGATGATGATTTTTCCTCCGTCGTTATGCGGTGAAAATTGATTTATATCAATTAAAAACAACTTATTTTTGCATGCGAAAATAAGTTGTTTTTACCTTATTTTTACCTTTCCGTGCTTATTTTTAGACAAAACGGGCCTGTGTTAAGTGAGAATCAAACTGATTTACGCGGTGGTCAGAGCGAGGCAGCCTGGAATAACAGTGCATAAAAACAGGCGCTTCACGGAAATGTAGACATTAATAACGGCACGTAACTTATTGGCTGTAATGATGTTTTGATTTGAGGTCATGTTTATTGTCAATAGTTCTGGCTTTTTTAATCAAATGAATAAAAGTGAATATATGTAAAGTTAAAATTACACATTATTCTATAATCAAGTTATCTTTCATTTGAAATGCTGTTCCAGTTTTTTGTCCGTTATTAACAGTTTCATTACTATTGTCACTGTATTTTGCCGTTGACATGTTTTTACACTGACTGCATATTTCATCGCCATAAGCGTGTTTGCGTTCAGGAGATGATAATGCCCTCTCGAGATTACCCCGATATTAGAAAGGCCAGGGGTACCCGTTCAAAAGATATGGTTCTTTTAAGTGCCCGTGTCGATACCTCTCTGTGGGAATATGTTCGTACGCTGGCATTTGAAACCCGTAAAAGTAAACAAGATATTATTGCCGAAGCAATAATGTTATATCGCTCTGTTAATGAGAGCGTAAGCGAAGAATCCAAGTAATTACTCTCTGTTCGGGTTTTATTTAACCCAAAATGATATGTGTCTTGCCACTTTATTATTACCTTCATTGGTGTGTTAGAGGTTTTCCCCTTTTCCATAGGGGGCTTTTTTATGCGGGTATTCTGCCTTCATAACAAAGTTGATAGCAAAATTCACAATTAAAAGTGAGTAATAACATGAAAAAGTCAGCAGTGGCATTAGCTGTAATGGTATTAGGGGTAACCTCCGTTCATGCAGCGGAAATTTATAATAAAGATGGCAACAAACTGGATCTGTACGGCAAAGTAAAAGCGGTCCATTCCTGGACTGGCGGCACCGATGCCGACGGTACATACGCGCGTCTGGGTTTTCGCGGTGAGACACAAATCAACGATCAACTGACCGGTTATGGCCAATTTGAAAGTCAGTTTGATGCCTCTAAAGCAGAAGGTTCTCAGAATGGCGTCAATACACGTCTGGCGTTTGCTGGCCTGGATTATGGCCATGACGTTAGCTTTGACTACGGTCGTAACTACGGTATCGCTTACGACGTGGGAGCTTACACTGACACTCTTTCAGAGTTCGGCGGCGACTCCTTTGAAGATGCTGACCGCTTCCTTACTTCACGTACTTCTGGCGTTGCAACACTCCGCACCAAAAATCTCTTTGGAGCCGTTGATGGTCTGAACATTGGTGCGCAATACCAGGGTAAAGGTGATGCCAACTCGGAAGACCCGACAAAACCTAATTTGACTAAGCAGCACGGTAACGGCTACGGCTTCTCCCTGGGCTATGACAACATTGCGGATTCCGGCGTGTCTGCTATTGCGACCTACACAAATAGTTCAATCACAGCAGCCCAAAAGAAAGGCAATAAAGACGGTAAATGGGATGGCGAAAACGCAGAGTTCTGGGGCGCGGGTCTGAAATATGATGCTAATGCCATCTACGTCGCGACCATGTACGGCGAGTCCCACAACCTGATTCAGGATGCGGATAAAGCTGAGCACTTTGAAGCAATGGCTGCGTATGTGTTTGATTTTGGTCTGCGTCCGAACGTGGGTTACGTTCACGCGCGTGACAACAACAATAATGACCTGACTGAATACGTAGCGTTGGGCACGGATTACTACTTCAACAAAAACATCGTGGCTGATGTGGGTTACAAAATTAACCTGCTCGACGGCAAAGACGACGACAACCAGGTTGTTGCGGGTCTGACCTATCAGTTCTAAGTTTTTGTTCTGATATGCAAAAGGCGTCTTAGTTAAGACGCCTTTTTTAGCTCTGCCGTGTTTAAACTGGCTGACTCTCTTTCACCTGTCCACCGCTAAACAGCCATTGCCAGATGCCCACTTTTACCCATGCGACCACGCAGAGAATCAGGTAAAAAAGTGGATTATGCGTAATGGTAACGTACATGACCTCCATTAAATCCACATGCAAATTTCCGGCAATTGCCATATTGATAACAAAAATTGAGGCTACCGCGCTGGCCAGTAAAATAAATACGGCCTGAAGCTGGGTTATCTCTGGTAACCTGCCAGAGGCCCATTGCCATAAAAATGTTGTTGTTAACAGGAATATAAGAAACAATCCTAACGCGCCAAACAGGCCAAAGTCTTTATAATCCTTTAGCGTGCCAATTAAACCCACCAAAATAATTAACCCCAGTAGTATTTTTTTAAACCATGACATGTACTTTTCCCGAAGATAGTGTTGATGCTGAGTTAATATGTCCATTTTTACGCATTTTAAATTGAGTTTATAAATGAACAGCCGGGGATTATAAATTGTCTGGCGGGTAATTGCCGATTATTTGTGGTTTATTAAATGTTGACATTTGATTGCGGACTAATCCTAAGATACCTGTTTATAAGGTTGTCGATTATACCCTTTTTGGGGGAGGCGAAACGCTGTTTGTATAATTGTGTGAGGCTGATCAGTGCCGCAATAAACAAGGCGATGGCACCGCATAGCGTGGCATTAACGATCGCTTGAGCGCCGCTTCCCAGCAGGCTGGTTAATAGCGGTCCGAGTATTTGCCCAATGCCGTAAGTCAGGGTGACCAGGCCCAGCAGATTAATATTGCGCGGTACGCTAAGTTGACGGGCGAGCGGCATGACCAGCGAAGTGGTCCCCATAAACGTTGCGCCAAAACCCACGCTGCTTATCACCAGCAGCGGCAAGGAGTCGCTGGCGAGCGTCATGACCACGCAGGCGCTTTGGATCAGTAAATTCGCCGTCAGGCATTGCAATACCCCCCAGCGTCGGGCTGCCCACAGCCAGGCGAAACAACCCGGAATAATCGATATGCCGACCAACGACCAGAGATGGGCCGTCAGCAGCGGCGACCCGGCACTTTTCGCCATCAGTGGCAGGTATGTAGCGACAATGATGTAGCCAAATCCGGCCAACCCATACAGTAGCGCCAGCAGCCACCAGGACATAGGCTGATGCTCTGTTTTTACCGGTGCTGCGGCGGGGAGCGCATGGTCGCGAGATGGCAGGAGCATAACGAGTAGCACAAAGAATACAGCGGAAGCTGCCGCTGCCCCCAGCCAGAGCGTGTGCGATGACAGCGCAAAATGCAGACCGCTGATGACATATTCATTGCCCAGCAAAATGCCTGCGCCAACGCCGGAGAACAATGCGGCGATCACGAAGGGATGCCGGGTATGATGCAGGACGATCATCGAACCAAAGATCATCATACCGGCACTGGCGACGCCTGCCAGAAAACGGATCAGCATCACCAGCGCGGGTTGCTTAACGCTTGCCATTGCCAGAATCAACGCTGCGGTAGCGAGCGCAGAAGTTAACAACATCGGGCGTAAACGTGAGGGAAGATGGAAGAGCCCGAAGGAGAAGAGCAGGCTTCCCGCCAGATATCCGGCGTAGTTGGCGCTGGCAATCCAGGAGAGCTGGTCAAACGTAAACTGACCTTCCGACAGCAGTACCGGGAGCATCGGCGTATACAGAAAGCGTCCAATTCCCATGCCCAGCGTTAAGACCAGCATGCCAAAGAGCGCGACGCTGATGGCATGACGATTTGAATCGGGGCTTCCCTGGGACATACGGACTCTCATTTCACGCTGTTAGTTTGATAATTGTTATATTACATGTGCAAATGATAATGAAAAGTAAAATAAAAACAGGGATTTTACTTTCTCCTTAAAAATTCGCCAGCGTCAGCAGGGAAGGAATTTGCGACAACAGATATAACACCAGCCCAATAGAACCGCCGACCAGCGTGCCGTTGATGCGGATAAACTGTAAATCTTTGCCGATGTTTAGCTCAACTTGCTGCGACATATCGCGCGCATCCCAGCTTTTCACCGTGTCGCTGATGTGGCGCGTCAGGAAGGTGGCGAACTCCGGCGCAACTTTATACGCGGCCTGCTCCAGATGCCCATTCAGTGAGGCGCGCAGGGCGCTGTCGGCAACCAGTGTTTCGCCGAACCACTGTCCGGCGCTGGCGATGCGCTGCTTCACGCGCGAATCGTCAGCGTTAATGTCGGTTTTCACCCACTGGCGCAGGTCAGCCCACAGTTCGCCAAGATAACGGTTGAAGGCTTCGTCTTCCTTCAGATAGTTTTTCATGCTTTCGGCCCGCACGGCCATCTCCGGATCGTGTTTGAGCTTATCGATTAGCTTAAACGTGGCGCGATCGAAGGCGTGGCGGATCTGATGCGCCCGATCGTGGCTGATGTCATCCAGTAAGGAATTAACGGCATCAGACACCAGTTCGGCGCTGTGCTCGCCCAGCCATTCAGTCGGCAGGATCTTCGCTTTCAGCGGATGCTCGGTCTCCAGCCAGTGCACGATCTGTCGGGCGATAAACGCCCGCGAACTGTCGCGCTGGAGCAGGGCGATAAGTTGGGCGATCAATGTGTCGAGCAACACCTGATGGCGATTGTTTTTGGTCATGCTTTCCAGCATCAGCGCGCTGGTACCGGAGAGATCGACCTTGTCGATGGCTTTGTGCACCGCCCGCTTGATCAGCCGCTGAATGCGGGCGTCGTCGGTGAGTTCGAGAAAACCGCTCATGATCTGCAGCAGATGCTGGCCAATTCGCTGGGCGTTTTCCGGCTGGCTGAACCAGTTACCGATCAACAACGCCGGTTCATGGCGGCGGATCAGGGCGATCAGGGACTGGGTGTCGAGAAATTTTTCCTGCACAAACTGACCAAGATTCTCCCCGATCCGATCCTTATTGCGCGGGATAATCGCCGTATGTTGCGAGATAAACGGGATTGGTACCCGTCGAAAAAGCGCCACCACGGCGAACCAGTCCGCCAGCGCGCCGACCATCGCCGCTTCGGCGATCGCTTTGATCCCGAGCACCCAGAAGTTAGGCGGCAGAAACAGCGTGATGACGAAGGTAGCGGCGGCAATCAGCAGCAATGAGAGCGCCAGTCGCTTGGCGCGTTTGAGTTCAGCAATTTTATTCATAGGCTTAAGGATAGAGCCAGACGGGGGGAGCGCGCAAAAAATGTGGAGCGCCTCCCATTTTCAGGCGAGCAAAGCTTACTCCGGGATCCAGTTGTCCCAGGCGGGTAAGGGGCCGAGTTCCGCCACCAGAAAATCGATAAACGATCGCACCTTCGGATTGCTGTACTTACTGGGAAAATAGAGCGCATACAGGGCGTGGGTTTCGCAGGTGATGGTGCCGTCGAGCATCAGCGGCGTTATCTCTTCTTTTTGAATATGATCGCCAATCAGATAGGTGGGCAAATACGCCACTCCCTGATCTTCTAACACCGATTTCAGCAATACCAGACTGCTGTTGGCCTGGATAGGCATATGCAGTTTTAACTGATGCAGACGATCCTGTTCATCCGCCACCTTCAGCACTGGCGTGAGACCTGGGTAAACCAGGCAATCATGATTGACCAGATCGCTACGACGCTGGGGCATGCCTTTTTTGGCAAGGTAGCCGGGTGAGGCGCAGTACGCCCAGCGGACAGGCACCAGCTTGCGCATTGCGTAGTTCTGCGGTGGTGCGGTGGAGATTCGCAGGGCGATGTCGAAATCCGTTTCGTTCAGATTCACGAAGTTATCGTTGAGATCGATATACAGATTCACATCTGGGAACTGGGAACGATATTTATCCACCAGGTTCACCAGCCGGGAATAACCAAACGCAATTGAGCAGGTTATGCGTAATTCACCCTGCGGGCTGTGGTAATAACCGGAGGTGGTATTCAGCGTTTCATCGAATTCTTTCAAAAGCTTATTGGCGCGGTTAAAGAGATATTGCCCGGCATCGGTCAGGGTAATACTGCGGGTGGTACGTTTAATTAATGTCGTGCCTAACGTATCTTCCATTGCCGCCAGGCTTTTGCTGACCGCAGATGGCGAGACGTTGAGTTGAGCTGCGGCTTCTGATAATCCTCCGCAGTCGACGATTTTAATGAAAAACTCCAGATGCTTGAGTGAAATCGGCGTACTCATAGTTTCCTTTTATTCACAAGTGATTTGCAAAAACGGTACGAATAGGCCGTTACATTCGCGTTTTAAACATGCAACTATTGAATCACAGGAAACAACTTGCTGGCAAAATGAAAAAATAACAACTTAGGTGAGTTACGTCACAAAATAAAAGGAGGCGAAACGGAAACTCATCACATTGTGAATTTAATCTCATTAAATATTATTCTAAAGGTACCGATTATGTGGTCACGACTCGAACCCTACAGATCGTCGATTATTTTATTAGTTGCTCTGGTGATTGGCGGCTTATTAGGTATTTATGCCCCCTCGTTTGCAAGTAAACTCCAGCCAATCGGCCAGATATTCTTAAATCTGCTATTTATGATTATTGTGCCGCTGGTGGGGATCAGCGTCATGTCTTCGATCGCCAGTATGACCGACCTGAAAAGGCTGGGGCGCATTATGGCGATTATCTTTATTGTTTCGATCGCAATGGCCTTTATTCCGGCTGCCGGGATCGTTGCGCTGGCGCTATGGTATAACCCGGCGCAGGGCGTCACTATCGATCTTTCGCAGTCGGTGCAGGCGGGCAGCGGTAAGATGGATTTTGTCAGCATGATCACGACCAGCGACTTTATCGGACTGTTTTCTAAGTCCAATATTCTGGCGCTGATTGTGATGGCGATTATTGCTGGTGTGGCGATTGGTCAATCGGATCAGGCCGGTAAGCGCATTGCGTCGCTGCTGGAAGATGCCAATACCGTGATCATGAAGATCGTCTCAATCATTATGAAGGTTGCACCGATTGGCCTGGGCTGCTATTTCGCTGCCACTATGGCCAGTCAGGACTCTGCACTGCTGCTGACCTTTGCTCGCGCCATCGGCCTGTTCATGGTGGCCACGCTGGTCTACTTTGTTTTTGGCTCGATTCTCTATTCGTATATTGGCGGCGGGATTCCGGCGGTCAAAGCCTTCTGGCGTAATGCGATTGAACCGTCTGCGACTGCGCTGGGAACCTGCTCTTCGCTGGGGACTCTCCCGGTGACGCTGCGTGCCGGTAAGGCGATGGGGATTAACCCGGAAATCGTTGATGTCTCCATTCCGCTACTGGTTAACCTGAACAAAGGTGGCGTGGCGATGATTGCCGCGCTGAAAATTGTCTTTATCTATTCCGTGCTGGGCATGGAGTTCACCACCGAGACCTTCTTCCTGACCATGCTGATTGCGGTGCTCTCCGCCATTATCGTCGGCGGCGTACCGGGCGGGGCATTCCTCGGTGAAATCTTTATCGTCACTACGCTGGGCCTGCCAATGGAAGCGATCCCGATGTTGGTAGTGCTGGGCACGATTACCGATGCGCCTGCCACACTGATTAACGTTATCCATGATTTGAATGCGGCGCAGATTGTTGAACGGTTCGCTGGAAAAAAGCAGACCAACACTGAAATAAACTCTACTGCTGCGGTGGTATAGGTTTCACACGGATTAAGAACAGGAGATGTTATGAAAGACGCAATGAAGCTTGAGACGCAATTAGTTGTTGCGGGTCGCGACAAACGCTACACCCAGGGAGCGGTGAATCCGGTTATCCAGCGCGCCTCTTCGCTGGTGTTTGATACCGTGAAAGACAAAAAATTCGCCACCGCCAATCGCGCAAATGGCGAGCTGTTTTACGGTCGTCGCGGAACCTACACCCACTTTGCCTTCCAGAAGGCAATGAGCGAACTGGAAGGCGGCGTTGGCTGCGCGCTTTACCCGTGCGGCGCTGCGGCGGTGACCAATGCGATTCTGGCGTTTGTTCAGGGTGGCGATCATATTTTGATGACGGGCGCGGCCTACGAGCCAACCCAAGATTTTTGCAATAAGATCCTGAGTAAATTCAATGTGGAAACAACGTATTACGATCCGTTGATTGGTGCTGGTATCGTTGATCTTCTGCGTCCGGAAACGAAAGTTGTATTCCTCGAATCGCCAAGTTCGATCACCATGGAAGTCCAGGATGTACCGGGGATGGTGAAAGCTATCCGCGCGGTTAATCCGGAGATTGTCATTATGATCGACAACACCTGGGCGGCGGGTGTGCTGTTCAAAGCGCTGGAATATGGCGTGGATATTTCCATTCAGGCGGGAACGAAGTACACCATCGGTCATTCGGACGGCATGCTGGGCACGGCGGTGTCCAACGCTCGTTGTTGGGATCGTCTGCGCGAGAACTCCTATTTGATGGGGCAAACGCTGGATGCCGATACGGCCTACAACGGCAGCCGTGGATTGCGCACCCTGGCGGTACGTCTTAAGCAGCATCAGGAGAGCAGCATCCATATTGCCCGCTGGCTGTCGGCAAGGCCGGAAGTGGCGCGGGTGAATCATCCGGCATTACCGGAATGCCCGGGGCACGAGTATTTTCAGCGTGACTTTGCCGGAAGCTCAGGCCTGTTCTCGTTTGTGCTGAAAAAGAGACTGACCGACGAGCAGATGGCGAATTTCCTCGATAACTTCTCACTGTTCCATATGGCCTATTCGTGGGGCGGATTTGAGTCGCTTATTCTGGCGAATCAGCCGGAAGAGCTGAACAGCATTCGCCCAGCCGGAGAGGTAGATTTCAGCGGCACACTGGTCAGGGTGCATATTGGCCTTGAGGATATTGGCGACCTGATTGCCGATCTGGAAGCAGGGTTTGCGCGCATTGCTTAAGATAATGTGATGGTTGCCGGATGCGGCGCAAGCGCCTTATCCGGCCTATCACTACGACATAGGCCGGATAAGCGTCAGTGCCATCCGGCAGGTTAGTTTTCAGTGGCTAACGTTGTTGTTTCATGCTGGCGAACCCGCTTCAGTAAGCCTGCCAGGGTAAAGACGACAGCAATACCCGCCGCAACCGCCAGCAGATGAAACGAAATCCTGCCGCCGTTAAACCACAGCCAACGTCCGATTTCGACAGAAACCGCCATCACCGTCAGGATGACCATATTCAGCGACGCCGAGACCGTACCCTTCGGTAAGTTGTTGGAAAACAGCGTAAAGCGGAACAGCGTCGGAAAGATCATACCAATGCCAAACGCATACAGGCTGGTTCCCAGCACCGACCACAGCCAGACGTGCGGCCACAGCAAATTGCCGACAATCAGCACCGCCAGTCCGCTCAGTTGAATGGGGGCCGCCCGCCAGATAAAGCGTGGCTGGGTTGGATCCTTCACAAAACGAACAACCACCATATTGGCGACGATTACCGCGCCAAACACCGGTGCCTGCGCCCAGGCAAACTCTGATGTGCTCATCCCGCCAGCGTCGATCAGGATCACTGGCGAGACCGCCACCCAGCTCATCATCGGGATATAGCTTAACGACAGCGTGGCTGCGCCAAACAAGAACACCCGGTTACGGAAAACGTCGCGGAAATCACGCAGTACGCCGCGTGCACTGAACGGCACCGCGCCGCGCTTAACGGTTTCCGGCATTGCTAACGCTAGCCCAATCAGGGCGATAAGCCCCATGGCGGCGATAATGGCGAACAGGATTTTCCAGTGTACAAAGTGCAGCAGCGCTGCGCCGGAGAGCGGGCCGATAACCGGCGCAACCAGCACAATGGAGGTGATTATCGCCATTAACTTTATGGCCTTCGTTTGCCCAAACGCTTCCTGCACCGTGACATAGCCAACGGTAGCGATAAAGCAGATGCTGGTGCCCTGTACAAATCGGGCGACCAGAAATTGCGTCATTGAGGTGGTCAATAGCGTGGCAGCGCAGGCGAGCGTAAAAATTAACGCCCCCGCAATCAGCACCGGTCGACGGCCAATCCGGTCGGAGAGCGGTCCCAGCAACCATTGCAGCGCCATGCCGCCAGCCAGATAGAGGCTCACCGCAGCGGGGGCCAGGCTGACGTCGGCGTTGAAATCACGCACCACATTGATGATGCCTGGCTGGATCAGGTCCGTCGACAGATAGGCGGCGAAGTCATATAAAATCAACGCGACAGGAAAAAATAGCGTCGTGGTGCGTTGGGAGAAAAACGCGAGAATCCGTTGCATAAAACAGCTCCTTTTCGGGAGAAAACCCTCAACGGGAATAGCGAAATTCAATACCGTCTTTGAGACGTCAGACTGATGACAGAAAAAAGCAGACTGCAAATGTACTGAATTTCATGTAATCAAAAACGCTGCCTGCGCGAGGCGCAAACAGGAGAAACGTTTTCAGACTCGGGTCAGAAAACGTAACGATTACAGGTAACAATCAGCACATCGCACCTCGGGAAGAATTGGTTGAATGGATAATAGCCACCCAAAGTGTAATGCGGATTGGATATTAATTAAACGAGTTTATCCGCTTTATTTGCAGAAAATCGTCACGCTTATCAGAAAGTGACGCTCTGCAGAAAACGCAGCGCGATCGCACTGCCGAAGACGATCAATACGCCGCCGGCGATACGCTCGATCCACAATATCCCTCTGGTTAACCGTCGCTGGATCTGCGGTAAGCCGATGAACATCACGATCAGCAGATCCCAGAACAACACCACGCTGGTCATCCAGATCCCGCTCATGGTTTGTTGCAGCAGCGTCACCGACGGGCCGAGCAGGGCGGTCATCAGCGCCAGATAGAACAGCGCATTTTTTGGGTTGAGCAACGACGAACCTAATCCCAGCAGCAGCTGTTTGCCAAATCCTGGACAGGTAGACTGGGCGTCTGCTCCGGTCAGGGTTTGCGGGCGGCTGCGTATCAGTAGGCTGCCAATCCATAATAAATAGAGCGCGCCCAGCAGCTCAATAACCGTAAACAGCAGGGGAAGCTGGCGCAGGATCCCCCAACCAATAATCGCCAGCAGGATATACAGCCCGTTGCCGATGGCGATCCCCACGCACAGCCCGGCGCTGCCGCGCATCCGGTAACGTACGGCGTAACCGACCAGTAAAAAGAAGTCCGGCCCTGGGCTGAGTAGTGCAACAAAATGCGCCAGCGCCAGCGCGGGAAAAGCAGACGGAAAAAGTTCAGCAAGCAGCGACATAGCGACCTCAGAAAATGAAACAGAGATCAGCGTACGCCTGACGCAACGCTAATTATTGTCTGATATTGATCGTCCCAGTGCGTACTGACGCGGTGTGGCTGCTGTGTAGCGAACAAAGGTGCGATGGAAATGGCTCTGGTCGGCAAACCCGCTCTGGTAGCCGACATCGACAATCTCGTCCCCGGCCCGTAACCGCTGACGGGCATAGTCAATCCGCATCATGTTCAGATAATTTCCCGGCGTCAGCCCGATGTCCTGCTTAAAGGTCCGAATCAGCGTCTCTTTACGCATGTGACACTCATCTGCCAGCTCATCCAGCGAGGGTGGGGAGTGCAGACTGGACTGCAACCGCTCGCGCATATACTGGCTGGTGACGCTTAGGTTTTCCGGTGTTACCGACTGCAATGGCAGCGAGCGCAGCAATGCTTGTGCGGCATCAGTTATCTGCGTCGTTTGCCGTTGCGGCATGAGCGCCACAAGGTGCATGTAGCACTGGAATAATTGCGGATCGCGGATAACAGGAGTGCGCGTGCAAAGCCGTTGATTGCTGTTCAGCGCTGGCAGATGGGCAAGGCACCACCGGGCATCAAGATAAAGCATGTGATAGCTGCGAAATTGCCCGTTGACGGGATTACAGCTGTGAGGTGCCAGTGGTGGGATCACAATGAGATCGCCCACCTTCAGATGGTATTCCTTGTCATCGCACAGGCAGCAGGTTCCTCCCTCGAGAATTGCCCCAATCGAGAGCTGAGAGTGGTGATGGCGCTTATAGGCCTGCTGACTTTGCCAGGTGCTGCGCAGCTCCAGCCACGGCAGTTGCTCATCACGCCAGAACGATTGTGGAATATCTCGGGTATGCGTCACATCGTGTCCTCCATGAAAGTGATGATTTGTTATAGCACAGGCCCTGCGGTGAAAAAGCGGGAATGTGCATTGAGGTCGTGATTCTGCGTGATACGTTCCAGACAAATGCAGACGTTACAAAGGGGCGTTTTTATCCCGGAAATCGCCTCGCAAAGAGAGAAAGTTACAGGTGAGAGTGTGGTTTACCAGCGCTACAGTCACGGCATCTTATTTCCAGGTGATGGATCGCCATGAACAAAGCACCGACTTCCACCCCGCATGATGCGGTCTTTAAAACGTTTTTGCGCCACCCTGAGACAGCTCGGGATTTTCTACAAATACATCTTCCCGCTTCGCTGCGCGAACTTTGCGATTTTCAGACGCTGAAACTCAAGCCGGATAGCTTCATTGAAGAGGATTTACGCGCGCACTATTCCGATGTGCTGTGGTCCGTGAAAACGACGGAAGGTGATGGCTATGTCTATGTGGTGATTGAACACCAAAGCACACCGGATGCGCATATGGCATTCAGGTTGATGCGTTACGCGGTAGCGGCCATGCAGAAGCATTTAGATGCCGGGCATCAGCAATTACCGCTGGTGGTGCCGATGTTGTTCTATCACGGTGCGAAAAGCCCGTATCCTTATTCCCTATGTTGGCTGGACGAGTTTGCTAACCCGAAGCTGGCTCGTCAGCTGTATGCTGTGGCGTTTCCACTGGTGGATATTACAGTTATCCCGGATGACGAAATTGTGCAGCATCGACGTATGGCGCTGCTGGAGTTAATCCAAAAACATATTCGTCAGCGCGACCTTATGGGGCTGGTCGAGCAAATTGTTTCCCTGCTACTTACCGGACTGACTAATGACAGCCAGATAAAGACGCTGTTTAATTATATTTTACGAACTGGCGATGCGCCTCGATTCAGTGAGTTTATTCGTGAGGTTGCCGAACGTTCACCGCAGTATAAGGAGCATTTGATGACGATCGCCGACAGATTGCATGAGGCAGGGCTACAAAAAGGCAGGCTGGAAGGGTTACAGGAAGGACGACAAGAAGGGCTTATAGAAGGACGACGTGATGAGGCGCTCCGTATTGCCCACACTATGCTGGCAGACGGTATTGATATCTGCACGGTACAAAAAATTACCCGGCTTTCCGCAGAAGATATTCAGGGTTTAAGTCATTAGATATGAGTTAAATCGCATAATCGCCTGGCCGAAATCACCGGGCGGTCCGGTTTACTCTATCGCCATCTTTACCGCCTCGCCGAGCTTTTGCATCACTTCCTGATGCTTCTCGTTTGGCGGCAACGCGCAGTTAATGCGCACGCAGTTGCGGTATTTTCCGGATGCGGAGAACAGCGATCCCGGTGCGACCTGGATTTTCAGGCGACAGAGCTGCTTAGCGACGCAGACCATATCGACCTGGAGCGGCAGCTCGACCCACAGCATAAAGCCGCCTTTTGGTCGGGTGACGCAGATCCCGCAGGGAAAATATTCCCGTACCCAGCAGGTGTAGATCTCCATATTACGCTGATAAATCTGGCGCATACGCCGGATATGCCGATGGTAATGACCTTCGCGCACAAAGGAGGCTGCTGCCAGCTGCGTAGCGGGAACGTTAGTACCAATGACGGCGTACTTCATGTGTAGCAGTTTGTTGTAATAGCGACCGGGAACCACCCAACCCACGCGCAGTCCGGGGGCTACGGATTTGGTAAACGAACTGCAGAGTATTACCCGGCCGTCACTGTCCCAGGAGTGGATCGTACGCGGGCGCGGATACTCTGTGGCCAGTTCGCCATACACATCATCTTCAAAAATGACGATGTCGTGACGCTGGGCGAGGGCGAGCACCGCCCGCTTACGCGCATCCGGCATAATGAACCCGAGAGGGTTGTTGCAGTTGGGTACCAGCAGCACGCCTTTGATCGGCCACTGATCCAGCGCCAGCTCCAGCGCTTCAATGCTGATCCCGGTATCTGGATCGGTTGGGATCTCAATCACCTTGATCCCCAGGCCGCGCAGTAGCTGCATTGTGCCGTAGTAGGTGGGGGATTCAACGGCGACAATGTCCCCTGGCTGACAAACCGCCAGCAGCGCCAGCGACATTCCGCTCTGGCTCCCGTTGGTTATCACAATATCATCGGCGTTGAGGACTGAACCGCTGTCCAGCATCAGACGGGCGATCTGCTGGCGTAGATCCTGGCTGCCGGGAAGCTTGTCGTACCCCAGCACTGCCTTCAGGTTATGCTGCACTACGCGGCTGAGTTCGCGCCAGAGCGGTTTCAGGCTCGGTTGACTGACATCTGGCGCGCCGCTGCTGAAGGGGATCACAGATTTATCGCTATGCCCTTTTAGCATATCCAGCACCAGATCCCACTGCGTTATCTCGACCGGACGCTGCACCGGGCGCGACATCGGCGGCACGGGCGGCTGTGCCTTTTGTGGTGCGACAAAATAACCGGAACGCGGCTGCGGGGTGATCAGCTGTCGCTGTTCCAGCATCTGATACGCCTGCTGGACGGTGCTGATACTGACCCCGTGCTCCTGACTCAGGTTACGTACCGAAGGCAGTTTTTCGCCATGGCGATACAACCCCTGCTCAATGCGTTCGGCCAGCAGATTGGCCAGATGTTGATAACGCGTCATGCTGTATCCCTCATGGGTACCATACAGATTAAAAAACCAGTACAGATTGGCGTGAAAAAAGCGATGCAGAACTCTTTTTAACCAATCTGTATGTTAAATAAAAGTACTTTGTGAGTCTGTATTGCTTAGGGCCAAATCCGTGAAGATAAAGCCTCAGACAAGGCGGGGAGGCAAGGTATGGAATTTCATGAGAATAAAGCAAAGCAGCCATTTATTGGGTTTGTTCTGATCTGGCGGGCATATAAGGCGTGGAGGTTACGGGCGCAAACGCGGCGCGTATTGCAACAGATGAGTAATGAGCGGCTGCGGGACGTCGGGCTGCGACGCGATCAGATAGAGTGATTTTCTTCCATCGACAGAGGCTGGAGGGTTATCACCCGGCCTCTTTTTATATTCACATTATTTATCAATTCATGCTTCTGGATAGCCTGTTTCTTGATACTTATCCTGATAAGTATTATTTTCTTCTCAGCAATGAGGGGAAAGTAAGATGACGGAAGATGAACTGTTTGCCCGCCGTCCGATGGGGATGCGCATGGCAATGGTGGTGCGCCAGTGGCGAGCCATTATTGATGCTGCCATCACTGATACTGGCCTGACGCAGTCAAGCTGGACGGTACTGATGCAACTGTATCAACTGGGAGACAACGTCTCGGTCAGTGAACTGGCACAAATGCAGGGCATTGAACTGCCGCCGCTGATGCGCACCCTTTCGCAACTGGAAAAGCAGGGCTATCTGCTGCGTTCCACATCGCCTTATGACAAACGCATCCGTCTGCTAACGCTGACCGCGCAAGGCCGCTCAAGGCTTGAAGAACTTAACCGGGTGATTGAGACATATCAACATCGCGTCACCTGCACCATTCCTGAAGCGGAGCTTGCCTCATTCAGCGCGACCTTAAATCAACTCGCCTGCAATTTGCGGAGAATCCGCGAAGAAGACAATCAACACTAAAAACTATGATGACCCCAGAACAAAAATTTGCCCGTTGGGTAAGGGTGAGTATTGCCGCTTTCCTGGTAATATTCGCCTGGTTTATCGTTGCCGATATCTGGATCCCGCTGACGCCGGACTCCACGGTGATGCGCGTGGTAACGCCTGTTTCTTCACGCGTATCCGGTTACGTCGCGCTGGTAGCAACGCTAACGATGGTATTTCTGGTACACCGGGTGTTTTCAGATTGCCTGCAGCTTCCCCGTTATCTAATTATTCAGAATACGATTTATTTGTTCGAGAAATAAAGATGTATGAATTATAAATATTTTGAATTTTAATAATTGTGACTTTATGAACATATTTAATTTTAAAATTAAATATGATAAGCATAATTATTATATTTTAAAGGATGTAAATCATATGACATGGGAATATAAAGTATCGACAGGTATACTGAGCCATAACGGTAAATTAATTGCTTATTGCTACAGTGGTGCTGGTGAATCAAAGGATAAACCGAACTGTGAACACATACGTAACAAGGGCCCCATTCCACGAGGCGTTTATTTTATTGCTGGATGGAATAATCATAAAAGTCCCTCCGCTATTATCCTCGAACCTATTGCAGGGACAAATACTTTTGGCAGAGATCATTTCGAAATTCATGGTGATAAAAAAGGGCAGCCACCGGGAACGGCATCTGCAGGATGTATCATTATGAATGGACAAGATAAGCGCCAAACCATTTACGATTCGGGTGACACAATTTTTGTGGTAAGATAATGAAATTTATTTTTATCTCCTCTCTATTTATTCTTTCGGGTGCTCCCTGTGCTGCAGTGCATACTGCAGCACAGCTTCTGCAGATGATAAATGAAAAAGGAGCAAATACCGTTGTACACGAACTTTATGATGGCAGTGAGTCAGAATGGTGGAACCATATTATTCCTGAAATTAGCAAAGGTAATAATGACTGGTTAACGGTAGCAAGTGCTCTTGAATCCGGAGTTGATGCCAGTACGGCGGAAGATTTACAGGGGGCGGTCTCTGAAGCCATTCCACATAACCCAGTTGGTGTTCTGGCTATCCTCAACGATAACAGACCATTGCTGAATATTGAGAAGATATGCGCATTTACCTCTTACCCTGAGTCAGAAGAAGAAATGAATAAGCTATTTGTTAATTCCATCAGGGAAATGTATAAGGTCAAAACGACAGAGGGGAAGCGGTGTATTGCGGTTATGATCAATAATGTTGAGAATTCTATTCCATTTAACAAGGATTTATAAATGGCTATCCCCGGATATATGTCATTAATCGATGATGCTGGTAATATTATCAAAGGTAGTGTAATGGTAAAAGACCGTGAAAATCAGATCGAGATTTTAGGTCTGTATCATAATGTGAGCTACAACTCTGATTTGCATAATGGGAGGGTGTTGAATAAACGCCAACATCGTCCATTTTTAATTGAAAAGGAAATTGATGCTTCTAGTGTGCTTTTGTACAAATCATTAAGTACCGGAGAAACATTAAGGAAAGCGGTTATTGACCTCTATCGAATAAATTATGCTGGTCAGGAAGAGGTCTATTTTACGATAACCCTGGAAAATGTGAAAGTCGTTACGCTTTTTTCACTGATGCACGATGTTAAAGATCCTTATTACAAAAAACAGACCCATCTTGAACTTGCTCAGCTCCGTTACAAGAAGATTACCTGGCACTATCATGATGGGAATATAGTCCACTATGATGATTGGGATTATCGCTTAGGGTCTTGAGTAAACGGCTCCGGATAAAATGATCTTACCCAGAGCTGTAATGCAATCAATACACGGCGCTTATACTCATGAGCGCTGACTGGCATCCGGGCGGTTATTTCTGCCTGACAGGCTTCGCCGAAATTACGTCGATAAACTCCTGCACCTGCACCTGCACCTGCACCTGCACCTGCTGTTGCTTAGTTGCTTACGTGCGGACAGCTTGCACACCCGACGCAGCGAATGTAATAACGCTAGTTCTTCCGGCTCCGGCAGCTTGGCCATCAGCACAATGCAGCCGGGCATCACTCTGACATCGAATTTGCAGCCGGTGGTGAAACCGGCTGCCTCCAGCCACTGGCCTTTCATAATAATTGCCGGAACATGCGTGTAATCCGGATAACGCGACTTTGCCGCGTACGATGACCTTGCTGTCCCGGAGTTTGATCTCTTGTCTGATTTGCGTTGTGTCGTTCCAGCCTGCATCAAGGATGGCGGGCATAACGCGTTTGGTGATGATGTCTGCTTCCGTCAGGGTTCTAAGGTTCAGGTCAGACATGTCCGTTCTCTACCGATAACGGGGGATAGCTTAACTTGACAGTTGTTATAAAAATCATGAAGAACATGGAGATACAAATCTTCTAAGGTTGCCTTTCTGTAGATCAAGAAAGATAATGTAGCCATTAACTATTAATTTGGATGTGAAAATGGAAGCTAAAGAGTGTAAGGTCCAAGATATCCTTACCGAAAACAAAAAATACATCATTCCTTCTTATCAGCGACCTTATAGTTGGACTGTTGATAATGCAGAACAGCTTATTGATGATATATATGAAAGTTCTCAATCTGAAGAGCGTGAATATTTTATAGGGAGTATGATTTGCATCAACAAGGGGCAGAATCAATATGAGGTTGTTGATGGGCAGCAACGTTTGACAACACTTAGTATTATTGTGTCTGAGCTGAAAAAAAAGATATCAATACAAGGTATTAAAGACGATCTGCAAAAAAGAGTTTTGCCAATTGATGTCTATTCTGATGAAGCGGAAGAACCTAGGCTAGTTGTCAGAAAGAAGGAGTATGAACTTTATAAGTATTATATTCTTCAGGATCTTAAGAATTATAAACCAGAAAAACCGTCAGATACTGATTTGGTCTTTATTAGCAATGCGGAAGTTATTAGGGATTACTTAGCGAAGTTATCAGATGATGAGTTGAGGTTATTGGCTAAATATATATTACAAAATGTATATATAGTGTTTGTGCAAACTGATGATTTTGCATCATCATTCCGGTTATTTAATGTTCTAAATAGTCGGGGATTACCTCTGAGCAATGCAGATTTATTGAAAAATGCGCTTTTTGAGTCTGCGGCTGCACATAATAAAAAATCTGAACAAATTGAGTCGGCATGGTCCCAAATTGAGGATATGGTTGGTGTTAGAAGGCTTGATAAGTTTCTTACACTTCACAAACTTTCAGAGAAGAAAGATCGTGACAGGGTATTACAAAAAGGATTTGAATCCTTTATTGAGAATTTACAAGAAAAATTTGATGGCGATGCTATCGCGATGTCGCTGATGTTAGTCAGTTCTGCTAAAAATTACTCTAAAATACTGGAGAATGATTTTGAACATTCTTCTATTCGAAGGAAAATAGCTTCCCTGAGTAATCTTGGAGTAGATGAATGGATCCCTCCTGCCTTAGCCTTCCTGAACAGAATGGTTCGTACAGAAGAGTTTACATTAGAAGAATTTTCTCAGTTTATTACCTGCTTTGAAAAAGTATATATGCATGGTTGGTTGAAAAAACAGATTAAAAGCCAAAGAGAGATGGTTTGTTATTCTGCGCTTGTTGCCATAAATAATGGTATGCCTCTTCCTTCTATAATTAATCAAATTAATCAGCATGCGGATAATGAAGGATTTATTACTGCACTTGATGATGATTTATATGAACCAAGGCCTAATCAGGTTAATTTAATTAAAGCGATTTTACTTCGTCTTGACATGGAACAGCAAGACGAGAGTGTAATTAAAACTTATACAGGAAGAATAACTATTGAACATATTCTCCCTCAGGCTTTGGTGAATGAATATTGGATTAATCGATTTGAACCACATGAACATGTTTACTGGTTGCATAAAATAGGTAATTTGACTCTTATTAGCGGTACTAAAAATTCAGAAGCGCAGCATTCTGACTTTATTAAGAAAAAATCTATTTATGAAAAATTGAATAGCAAAAGTTCATTTGATCTCACAAAAGATGTATGTAAATCAGCCGAATGGGGATTGTCCGAGCTTAAAATACGGCATGAAAATATGAAGTCTCAATTAAAACAACTTTGGCTAGTATAACCTTAGTGTGAAATTTACACATGCCACGTTACAGGCATGTGTAAATATGAATAATGTGAAATAGCAGAGTTACTTCTTCAATCCCGCAAACGCGGCTCGGATCTCGTCTTCCGGCAGATTAATGCCGATAAATACCAGCGTACTGTGCGGTTGCTCATCGCCCCACGGGCGATCCCAGTCGGCGCTGTACAGACGCTGAACGCCTTGGAACAGCAGGCGGTTCGGCTCGTCTTCAATCCACAGCATGCCTTTGTAGCGCAGCAGCTTCTCGGCGGATTCCAGCAGCAGATTTTCCATTACCCGTGACACGTCACTGATGTTTACCGGGTAATCCAGCTCGACGACGATCGAGGAGATATCGTTTTGCTTGTCGGCGATAAAGTGGAAGCGTGGTTTGGCGCTGACCACGTTCTCCTCGAGCATGAAACCGTTGGTATCGAACAGCAAGGAGAGGTCGATATCACCATGCGTGACGGTATACACCGGGGCGCGGGCGTTGATGCGCGCCAGGCGCTCACGCAGTTTCTCGCTTTCACCCGCCACGTCGGTTTTGGTCAGCAGGATGCGGTCAGCGTAGCCCACCTGCGACTGGGCTATGGTGAACTGGTTCATCTGCTCGTCGGCATGTACCGCGTCAACCAGCGCAATCACACCGTCCAACAGGTAGCGTTCGCAAATCACTTCATGGGAGAAAAAGGTCTGGATAATCGGGCCGGGGTCGGCCATGCCGGTGCATTCGATCACCAGACGGTCGAAATGGATGGCGCCTTTGTCGAGGTTGTCGAGCAGATCTAACAGTGCGTCTTCCAGCTCACTGGAGCGGGTACAGCAAATGCAGCCGTTGGTCAGGGTTTTGATCTGCGTGGCGCGGTCGCCAATCAGCTGATCGTCCACCGAGACTTCGCCGAATTCGTTTTCGATAACGGCAATCTTATAGCCGTGCTGCTCGTTGAGAATATGGCGCAGCAGGGTGGTTTTACCCGCGCCAAGAAAACCGGTGAGTAGGGTAACTGCAATCGGGGTCATTCATTTCTCCTTCTAACAGCAACTGCTTCCGCCGCTACCGTAGCGGGCTTCCTGGCGCTCGCGGAAGAATTCTTCGTAGGTCATGTACGGCTTATCGGGATGGTTGGTCTTCATGTGCTCGACGTAGTTGTCGTAGTCCGGAATGCCAATCAGCATCTTTGCCGCCTGACCGAGGTATTTTTTTGCCTGACCTAAAGTACCAAACATAAACAATCCTGATAAGCGAAAAGCCCCGCCGAAGCGGGGCTGAATACGGTTAGTGATGTGAAGAGGTTTTCACGCCGCCTTCCGGCACCGGTACATACGGCGTCTCTTTATCAGAGCGACCGTTGATGGCGCGGGCTTTCTGCCAGGTACGGAACCCGTAGAAAATGATGCTGTACACCACCACCAGGAACAGAATACTCAGGCCTGCGTTGGTGTAGTTGTTGACAACGATGTGGTTCATGTTGGCAATCTGCTGAGCGGTCAGTTCGCCGCCGTTAGCAATCTTCTCTTTGTACTGATTCGCCATGAAGAAGAAGCCTTCCATCTGCGGGTTGGTGCTGAACAGTTTCAGACCCAGCGCCCAGGTGGTGCAGATAAGCAGCCATACTGCCGGAACAACGGTAACCCAGATGTATTTGGTGCGCTGCATTTTAACCAGTACCACGGTGCCCAGAACCAGTGCCACGGCAGCCAGCATCTGGTTAGAGATACCGAACAGCGGCCACAGGCTCTTAACGCCGCCCAGCGGGTCAACAACGCCTTGATACAGCAGGTAACCCCACAGGCCTACGCAGCCCGCAGTACCGATGATACCCGCAACCAGAGAGTCGGTTTTCTTCAGGAACGGAACGAAGTTACCCAGTAAATCCTGCAGCATAAAGCGGCCAGAACGGGTACCGGCATCCAGTGCGGTCAGGATGAACAGTGCTTCAAACAGAATACCGAAGTGGTACCAGAAGCCCATATCAGCCATTGGCAGCACTTTGTGGAACACGTGAGCGATACCAACGGCCAGCGTCGGCGCGCCACCTGCGCGGTTCAGAACGGACGGTTCACCGATGTCTTTCGCGGTCTGCAGGATCTGCTCAGGCGAAATGACGAAGCCCCAGGAGCTGACGGTCGCCGCCGCATGTGCGGTTACGTCTTTCAACTGCGCCATAATCAGCGGGGCGTTCTCGCCGCTCATTTCATGCAGGTTCGGCATGGTGATGCCAAGGCCCGCAGGCGGGGTGTTCATTGCGAAGTACAGACCCGGTTCGATAATGGACGCGGCAACCAGCGCCATAATCGCCACGAAGGATTCCATCAGCATGGCGCCGTAACCGATAAAGCGCGCGTCGGTTTCACAGGCCAGCAGCTTCGGTGTGGTACCAGAAGCGATCAGCGCGTGGAAGCCAGATACCGCACCACACGCGATGGTGATGAACAGGAACGGGAACAGAGCGCCTTTCCACAGCGGACCAGTACCATCAACGTACTGAGTCATCGCCGGCATTTTCAGTTCCGGGTTGAGGATAACAATCCCCACCGCCAGACCGACGATAACGCCGATTTTCAGGAAGGTAGCCAGATAGTCGCGCGGCGCGAGGATCAGCCATACCGGCAGCAGCGCAGAGATAAACGCGTAGCCGATCAGGGTAAAGGTAATGGTGGTGTCTTTAAAGGTCAGCGCCGGGCCCCAGTATGGGTCGTGAGCAATCACGCCGCCGAAGTAGATAGACGCAACCAGCAGCACAATACCAATCACCGACACTTCGCCCACGCGACCCGGTCGCAGGAATCGCATGTAGATCCCCATGAATAGCGCGATAGGTACGGTTGAGCAGACGGTGAACACACCCCATGGGCTTTCAGCCAGCGCTTTCACCACGATCAGCGCCAGTACCGCAAGGATGATGATCATGATTAAGAAGCAGCCGAACAGCGCAATGGTTCCCGGGATCGGGCCCATCTCTTCTTTGATCATCTCACCCAGAGATGCGCCGTTACGGCGTGAAGAGATAAACAGCACCATGAAGTCCTGCACCGCACCGGCCAGCACGACACCCGCCAGCAGCCACAGCGTACCGGGCAGATAGCCCATCTGCGCGGCCAGTACCGGCCCAACCAGCGGACCTGCACCTGCGATAGCGGCAAAGTGGTGGCCAAACAATACGTTACGGTTGGTTGGAACGTAGTTCAGACCGTCATTGTTGATGACCGCCGGCGTGGCACGCGTCGGGTCAAGTTTCATCACCTTTTGGGCGATGTACAGACTGTAGTAACGATAGGCCACCAGATAAACAGAAACTGAGGCGACCACGATCCACAGGGCACTGATGTGCTCACCCCGACGTAATGCCACTACCGAGAGGCAGAATGCACCGATGATTCCGAGAATCACCCAGGGTATGTGCTTGAATATCTTTTTCGTATCCATAGTAAAACCTGGTATCTAATTAATAATTGGCCGAAGCCGCGTGGGTTTGATCTTGTGTTTGAGGAGGTAAATTGACTGCTATGTTGGGGGGATCTTGCCAGAGAAATACGCGCGTAAAGTAAGGTAAATAAGTGAGCGGTTGTATGTCAGCTTAAGCGGTCCCAAGTGTCAGTGAGCGGTAAGCAATGGGGGAGAGTGGGGGAATTTATGTGATTGAGATCACGGCATTATAGCGTTCGCCCATCTACATGCCGTGTTTTCCAACTGACGAAGCATCTCACTGAGATACTTAGATCACGATATAACAGTAAGGCGTTTGTTCGATGTCTTTAAGCAACACATGTTTCTTACGTGATTTAGTCAGGTAATATTTTTCATCCAGATAATAGTCAATCAGTTCATCGAGGCGCTCTTTGTCTATGCGGGGTGTTACCCCTAGCGTCCAGAAGCTACGCAGCTCTAATTCCGAACGTTTGATTTTTGCGCTTTTAACCAAATCCGCAATCATATTTCTGACGCAGCTTGTCGGATCCTGGTTCTGCTTGAGCTCAAGCGCAATGTAGCTGTCCTGCGTCCATCCTTTTTTCCGCAATAAGAAATCTGCACGCACAGACAAACGCTGTGGATTTTTCCGCAGATCGCAAGCGAGGGTCTGTTCACGCCACCATTCATGACCCGTCGAAGCCAACAGATTGGCAAATTCTATTTGCATCCACACTTCCCAACCGGAGATGTTGTACTGATCGATGATATTGAGCTTTTGACGAACATCTTCACGTTCAAAAAAGTGGTGTGCGAGAGTGGATAGGTGATCAAAATCGCGATTCAACATAGAAGCATCCTTTTCTTAAAAAACGGGAATCCTACACCTAAGGCGCAACAGAACGACAAATTTTTTGCGTAATTTGTCATAGGGAGCGGGATTTAATGTGAAAACGATAATTCTGTGGCAATTGCTGACACCATAAAGTTTTCTCTTTCCAGGCCGAAAACCAGAGTATCTGTCTAGCGGAAAGAGAAAACATGTTAAAACGAATGAAGATTGTTACCAGCTTACTGCTGGTATTGGCGCTATTTGGCCTTTTACAGCTCGCCTCCGGCGGCTTGTTTTTTAACTCACTTAAGAATGACAAAGAGAACTTTACCGTTCTGCAAACCATTCGCCAGCAGCAGTCTGCGCTGAACGCCACCTGGGTTGAGCTGCTGCAAACGCGTAATACCCTGAACCGGGCGGGTATTCGCTACATGATGGATCAGAGCAATATCGGCAGCGGTGCGACCGTTGCTGAGCTGATGCAGGTAGCCAGCACGGCGCTGAAACTGACGGAAAAAAACTGGGCGATTTACGAGTCGCTCCCGCGCGATCCGCGTCAAAGTGAAGCCGCGTTCCAGGAGATCAACCGCACCTATGACATCTATCACGGCGCGCTGGCGGAGCTGATCCAGTTACTGGGTGACGGGAAGATCAATGCGTTCTTTGATCAACCCACGCAGAGCTATCAGGATGGTTTTGAGAAGACATACATCAACTACATGCAGCAGAACGATCACCTGTATGACAATGCGGTAGCAGATAACAACAGCTCTTACAGCCAGGCGATGTGGGTACTAGTCTGTGTACTGATTACCGTACTGGCGGCAATTATTGCGGTCTGGTTCGGCATCAAACTGACTCTTATCTCCCCAATGAACCGTCTGATCGACAGCATTCGTCATATCGCCAGCGGCGACCTGGTGAAGCGTATTGAGGTGGAAGGTTCCAACGAGATTGGCCAACTGGCGGAAAGTCTGCGTCACATGCAGGGTGAGCTGATGAACACCGTAGGTGATGTGCGTAACGGTGCCAACGCGATTTATAGCGGGGCCAGCGAGATTGCGATGGGCAACAACGATCTCTCCTCGCGTACCGAGCAGCAGGCTGCATCTCTGGAAGAAACCGCAGCCAGCATGGAACAGCTGACGGCGACCGTGAAGCAGAACGCCGAAAACGCGCGTCAGGCCAGCCATCTGGCCCTAAGCGCTTCTGAAACCGCGCAAAAAGGCGGCAAAGTGGTGGATAACGTGGTGCAAACCATGCGCGACATCGCTTCCAGTTCGCAGAAAATCGCCGACATTATCAGCGTCATCGACGGCATTGCCTTCCAGACCAACATTCTGGCGCTCAACGCCGCGGTAGAAGCTGCGCGTGCGGGCGAGCAGGGCCGTGGTTTTGCAGTGGTTGCGGGTGAAGTTCGTAACCTGGCCCAGCGTAGTGCGCAGGCCGCGCGCGAGATCAAGAGCCTGATTGAAGACTCGGTCAGCCGTGTGGATGTGGGTTCAACGCTGGTAGAAAGCGCTGGTGAAACCATGGATGAGATCGTCAATGCGGTAACCCGCGTGACCGATATCATGGGTGAAATCGCCTCTGCTTCTGATGAACAGAGCCGCGGTATCGACCAGGTCGGTCTGGCCGTTGCTGAGATGGATCGTGTGACGCAGCAGAACGCCTCGCTGGTGGAAGAATCCGCCGCCGCCGCTGCGGCGCTGGAAGAGCAGGCCAGCCGCCTGACCCAGGCCGTTGCCGTGTTCCGTATTCAGCATGACCAACAGCGCGCGCGTGACGTTGCTGCCGCTAAACCGGTTTCAACGGTCCAGCCGCGAAAAGCTGCGGTAACGGATGCCGGGGATAACTGGGAAACGTTCTAAGTTGGTAATGCCCGATAAGGCGTAGTCGCCCGCGGGCAATTAACGCAGCATCAGGCGCATGGCGCAGCGTAGTTCGTACGTCTGCCCGTGCGCCGCTTCGTCTTCTCTTTTCTGGCGCAGCAGTGCAGGAAGCGTCTCGTCAGCCAGCATTTCGAACCCCAGTCGAGCGTACAATGGCGCATTCCACGGCACATCACGGAAGGTGGTCAGCGTGAGCGATGTATAACCTTTCTCGCGCGCCTGTTCGGCAACATAGCCAATCAATCTGCGACCAATACCTTTTCCCTGCCACTCCAGATGCAATGAAAGTTCAGCAATAAACAGCGATGACCCCAGCGTTTCGGCAACTAAAAAACCGACCGGATGCTCGTCGACCTGCGCCAGCCAGCTCATGCCAGCAGCGGCAAATGCCCGATGCTGGTCAACCGATATAATCTGGTCGTCAGCAATCCACGCCAGTTCGGGGATGAGTAAAAAACGTTGCCCCGCAGATCGTTCGATGGCGGGAAGAGCGGCAGTTTCTGCCAGAGTGGTGGAGCGTAAGGTGATGTTCATTTGTCGAGCATAACATGCCCGATAAGCGCGGTGTTATCGGGCATCATGAGGATTAATCTTTACGCGGATCGCTGATGGGTTGGCGCACCAGGAAGATGTAGGCGAGGGCTCCCACCATGGTGACGCAGCCACAAATGATCAGCGCCAGACGGAAAGAGTTGGTGGTATCAACAATAAATCCGGTGACGATTGGTGCAAACGACGCGCAGATAAAGCTGGCAAAGTTCTGGATACTGCCCACGGAGGCGGTCATGCGTGAGGCGACGGCTACGTGGATCAGGCCCCAGCACGAGGTGCCGGCGAAGTGGATACAGAACAGCGCCATACCGATCAGTAAGACGGCGGCCATCGACGTTGTGGCCTGCGGCACGATGAAAGTGAAGGCCGCAGAACAGAACATCCCGGCGATAATACAAATCTTACGGCTCTTAATCGGTGCCATACCGCCTTTCACCAGCCAGTCGGTGACAAAACCGTTAATTAACATGCCGGCTGCGCCAAACAGGAATGGGATCGCCGCCATTAATCCGGTGCTTTTTAAATCCAGGTTGTAGGAGGTTTGCAGGTAGCCTGGCAGCCACGCCAGATATAACCACGCGGTGTAGTTGATGCCGCTAAAGCCCAGCATCATGCCCCACATAGTGCGGTTGCGGAACAGGCTGCGCCATTCGGCAAAGCTCAGCGGATCGCGGCGGGCATTGACGCTACCGGCGTTCAGATACGCTTGTTCAGTAGCGCTCAGCGCAATCTGCTCGCGGTTGCGATACAACATGTACCAGCCGATGGCGAGGAAAATACCCAGCACGCCGATGGTAATAAACATCCAACGCCAGCCCATCACCAGCATCATGGCAGCCAGAATCGGCGGGCTAATGGCAACACCGATGGTGGAAGCGGCGTTGAATAACCCCATTGGGCGACCGCGCTCTTTGATGTTAAACCAGTCGTTGATGACCTTTACGCCGCACGGGTTCATGGGCGCTTCGCCGATCCCCATCCCGATACGCACGAGAACAAACTGAGTGAAGCTGTGAACCATGCCAGACATCGCCTGAAACAGCGACCAGAAGAACATCCCCAGCCCCAGCATAATGCGCGGACCTTTGCGATCCAGCAGCGGGCCGCAGGGCAGCTGTGCAATACCGTAAGCGAGAGAAAACACTGACAGCAGTACGCCGATTTGCGTGGCGCTCAGCCCCAGTTCTTCACGAATCGTTAAGTTGGCGACCGACAGTGAACTGCGGTCGAGATAATTAATCACCGCAGCAAAAAATAATAAAATCATTGCTGTGGTCTGAATACGTTTTATTCGGCTACTGCGTTGCACCATGCCCTCAGGCGGAACGTTAATATCCGCAGATGACGACGTGCCAAACGAAGAACTCGGGTCGAGGGTAATATTATTTTTTTCCACGCCGGACTCCTGAACCTCAATAATTTATTTTCACACAGCCGGGCTGTGCAGTATTGAAAAATACCAGTGATGAATCAATTTGCTCATCACCGCTCACAAAAGTTTTTAATGCAGTCGACTTAGCGTGAGCATAGGCAAGCGGTATTTTTCCGGCGTTTTTATTTTTATAAAATCGTGCTCCCGGTAATGGTTTGCTGTTTTTTATCGGTACTTAATGAGCGGCGCTATGGCTTTGGTTGATGGAGCGAATCATCGATTGTTTGGCTGAATTCAAATGGTTACAGAGCGCCAGGGTGGCATCCAGGTCGCTGCGGCAAATCAGTGCGCTGAGGATGGTCATATGCTCATCAATGGCAATGATATTGCGCTGCTTGAGGTCGCTTTCATCCCACTGATAATGAAAATGGAAAATCACGGAGATGATTTCAAGTGATTGATTAAAAAATATATTATCTGCTGCGGAGAGCAGTAAAGCATGAAACTCACGGTCTAACTGCGAGAACATACGAAAGCTGCTGCCGATGCTGTCGCGCAGGACCCGGTGGCGCTCCAGCAGTGTTTTAGCCTGCAGCCAGCGCGGGTCATCGTCGGGCAGATTGAGAAAATGCTGCAGGGAATGGGTTTCCAGCATCTCTCTGAGTTCAAACAGCTGTTCCGCATAGGCCTGATCGAACTGCTTCATGCTCCAATGGCCGCGTTTTTCGTTTTTGATCAGATTGTAACGTTCGAATTTTAAAAGATATTCTCTCACCACCACCGGGCTGACCCCTGCAGCTCTGGCAAGCTGTAGTTCGGAGAAACTCTCCCCTGCGCGTAGCTGACGCTGGTTGATCATGGTGAAAAAAGCCTGCTCAAAAATCCGGTTTTGCTCAGTCATGGAGGCGGTGGTACAGGCAAAACCGTCGTCATGGTCGGGTTTACGTACGATGACATAGTGGCTGCCGACCTGGGTCAGCACGCCGCACTCGCCTAAGTGGCTCAGCATATGGCGCACGGTGGTGCGGCTGATGTTGTACATCTCCGCCAGCGCGCTTTGCGACGGGAGGGGGGAAGGGATATGACCACGCGCCATATCATCGATTATCTGGTTAATCACATTGTGGCGTAAGTTCTGTGAACGGCTCATGGCTTCTCCTTTTTGCGTATTAAAACCCGATTTAAAACATTTTTATGCGCTGGGATTCACAGATTGTGTTTCTGCTTTCTCCGGCTTTTTTATTTTCGTTGATATCTGAGGCAACAAAAAAACAGGAGAGCAGAATCATGTCTACGATGAATACGTTGATTTGCCAGGAACCTAAAAAATTAGTCTGGAAAGAGCGTGAAATACCTATTCCGGGTGAGGGTGAAGCATTAATAAAAATTAAATCAGTCGGGATTTGCGGTACCGATATTCATGCCTGGGGTGGCAATCAGCCATTTTTCAGCTATCCACGTGTACTGGGGCATGAAATATGTGGGGAAATTGTCGGGCTGGGCAAAAATATACAGAATCTGAAAAATGGTCAGCAGGTGGCGGTTATTCCTTACGTGGCCTGCCAGCAGTGTCCGGCCTGTCTGAGCGGGCGCACTAACTGCTGCGAGAAGATTTCGGTGATTGGCGTGCATCAGGATGGCGGCTTCAGCGAATACCTGTCCGTACCGGTCACCAACCTGTTGGATGCGCAGGGAATTGATCCGCAGGCGGCGGCGCTGATTGAGCCTTATGCCATTAGTGCGCATGCGGTACGCCGGGCGGCGGTGGCTCCGGGTGAGCAGGTGCTGGTGGTCGGTGCCGGTCCGATTGGTCTGGGCGCGGCGGCGATTGCCAAAGCCGATGGCGCACAGGTGGTGGTCGCCGATACCAGTCCGGCTCGCCGGGAGCATGTGGTTTCCCGGTTGGGGCTCCCGGTTATCGATCCGTCTGCTGAAGATTTTGATGCGCAACTGCGTGACCAGTTTGGCGGTTCGCTGGCGCAAAAGGTCATTGATGCCACGGGCAATCAGCATGCGATGAACAACACGGTGAATTTGATTCGCCATGGCGGCAGCATTGTTTTCGTTGGGCTATTCAAAGGCGATTTGCAGTTCTCCGATCCGGAGTTCCACAAAAAAGAGACCACCATGATGGGCAGTCGCAACGCCACACCGGAAGATTTCGCCAAAGTGGGCAGCCTGATGTCGGAAGGCAAACTGACCGCCGACATGATGCTCACGCACCGTTACGCGTTTGCCACACTGGCAGAAATCTACGAACGGGATGTGATTAACAACCGTGAGCTGATTAAAGGCGTGATCACGTTCTGAGAGGGTAAATGCGATGAAGACATTGAATCGACGTGATTTTCCGGGGGCAAGCTACCCAACGCGCGTGATCCAGTTTGGTGAAGGGAATTTCCTGCGAGCGTTTATCGACTGGCAACTGGATATCCTCAACGAGCAAACCTTTCTGAACGCTGGCGTGACCATCGTTCGCCCGATCAATAGTGATTTTCCACCGTCGCTGAATACCCAGGACGGGCTGTATACCACGCTTATTCGCGGGCTAAACGCGCAGGGCGAAGCGGTGAGCGAGGCGCGGCTGATCCGTTCGGTGAATAACGAAATCAATCCGTATCAGGACTTCGCGGCGTATCTGGCGCTGGCCCACAATGCGGATATTCGCTTTGTGTTTTCAAATACCACCGAAGCCGGAATTAGCTATCACGCGGCAGACCGGGTCGATGATGCGCCGCCGGTAAGCTTTCCGGCTAAACTGACGCGTCTGCTGCTGGAGCGTTTTAATCATTTTGAGGGCGCGGTGGATAAGGGGTGGGTCATTATCCCGTGCGAGCTTATCGACTATAACGGCGAGGCGCTCAAAACGCTGGTACTGCAGTATGCGCAGGAGTGGCAGCTTCCCCCGGCGTTTGCCGACTGGGTGGCGACGGCAAACACCTTCTGTTCCACGCTGGTCGACCGCATTGTCACCGGCTACCCGCGAGAAGAAGCCGCCGCGCTGGAGGCTACGCTTGGCTATCACGATGCGTTTCTCGATACCGCGGAGCATTTTTACCTGTTTGTGATTCAGGGGCCGCAGTGGCTGGCCGAGGAGCTGAAGTTAGCGCAGTGCCCGCTGAACATTCGGGTAGTGAGCGATATCAAACCGTACAAAGAGCGTAAGGTCGCCATTCTCAATGGCGCGCATACGGCGTTGGTGCCGGTGGCCTGGCTGTGTGGGCTGGAGACCGTCGGCGAAGCGATGCAGGATGCCGATGTCCGTCACTTTATCGAGCGGGCGATTAGCGAGGAAATTATACCGGTATTGGATCTCCCGGCGGATGAACTGCGTGAATTTGCCGACGCGGTGAGCGGGCGTTTTCAAAACCCCTACATTCGTCACCAGTTGCTTTCCATTGCGCTTAACGGGATGACCAAATTCCGTACCCGAATTTTGCCGCAACTGCTGGCGGGCCAGCAAAATGGGCGCTGGCCCGTGCGGTTAACGTTCGCCCTCGCGGCGCTGCTGGCGTTTTATCGCGCAGAGCGGGAGGGAGAACGCTATCCGATACAGGATGATGAGCAGTGGGTTAGCCTGTATGCCAGTCTGTGGCCGCGAGTTGGCAAAGATTTAACGCTGCGTGAACTGGTGGATACTGTGCTCGGCGATGCGGCGCACTGGGGTGAAGATTTGACGTTGCTGCCCGGGCTTGCCGGGCAGGTGACGGCAAACCTGGAAATGATTCTGGTGCAGGGTATGCGCCAGGCAGTGAAAAGTCTGGAATAAGGTTGCCATGCAGCGCCCGGTGTGGTGTTGGGCGCTGTTTTTTTTCAGACAATAAATGCGGCTAGCTGTAAGGCTGATAAGCGAAGCGCCATCAGCCATTTCATGTTACGAGCCCTGAGCGACCACTTTGATTTCAACCATCCCGATCCCCAGCTTACGCGGCGAGTGGCCGAGAATATTGCCCTCGTTGGTGGCGACCGGATCGGGTGGGACAATCACCAGCGTATCGGCATCCGCCGGGTTATCAAAATGCAAGGTAGTGGTAGTGACATCATGGCCTAACACCAGCGTCTGTTCCTCGTGGCCAACTCGCACGGGAATAGGACGATTGGCATTGTCGCCGAAGGCCTTCGCGGTGATGACCAGATCGAATTTCTTCGGCAGCGGGGCCTTGTACTCGATGGTCACCTCTTTGCTGAGCTGCGCATTGGACCAGCGTCCCCAGGATTCGGGGCGTGATATGCCGCTAAACTGTTTAACCTCTTCCGGCGCGCCCGCCACGTTGAAGACGAAGCTGTCGGCTTTGTAGCGAATGTCGTTATCGACAATTTTCAGCGTATCAACGTTACCTTTGTAGCGCTCCATGTCGATCACCGTGTCTTTAAACACGGTTTTACTTTTCCATTTGGCTTTGTCGACGTGCTGCACGATTTGCTGTCCGCCTAACTGGCCTTGCGATACGCACCAGTCGGTGGAGAGCGCCAGCTCCGGGGCCCATAGCTGCGCCATTTTGTAGCAGCGATCAACCCAGACAAAGTTATCTCGCGGCGCGAAATCTGCCAGTTGGAAGCGCAGCGGGGCCGAGTATTCGCTTTCCGGCAGCGGCTCGACGCGTTTGTCCGATACGCGCAGCAACAACGGCAGGCGGAAATGGCTGCCGGAGAAAGAGATCATGTTTTTGTCCTGGTCGACGGTGAACTCTTTCATCTCTTTCGGGAAATTCCACAGGCGGATGATATCGGGCTTCCACGCCAGCATTTTTTCTTTGATGTTCAGGAACACTTCAGACACGGATTCGCTCGACAAACTGCTGCGGCCAAGACCGATAAAGTTATCGCCACCGAGAATATCCAGTACCGTTGCCCCGTTATCCATCGTGTTACGCTTCACCGCCAGCGTGTCCTGCTGTGGCTGGTCGCCGCGCAGCACGAAGAACAGGTTGTTGCGATCCTGCTTGTTCAGATACTTCCATGCGGTGTTGTTCATCGCCAGATGATCGGAAGAAACCACGATAACGGTATCTTTGAACCACGGTGAGGCTTTGATCTTATTGATAAATTCGGCAATGTTTTCCTGGCTGCAGCTGACCGCGCTGAAGGATTGGTTGGCCTTCCCGTCGATGTCATAACGTTTACGGTTGCAGCTACGTGAGATAAATCCATCTGGATGATGAGTATCCACAGTCAGCGTAAATAGTGAAAAGCGCTGGCCCGAACGTGAAAGCTCTTCGAATTTTTTCCATGCTTCATCCAACACGGTATCGTCGTAGAAGCCCCAGTCGTTGCGATAGGCTGGGTCCGCAACCACGCTTTTTAACTCTTCCGCACCGTACAGATGATCAAAACCGTGAGATTTCAGGAACACGTCTTTGCCGGCAAAGCGCAGGTTGGCTCCCTGCACAAAGTAGTTTTGATAGCCGGAGTTTTTCAGGATATCGCCCAGACAGATATTGTTGGGGAAGAAGCTGGAGACCGACGCCGAGGCGTTGCCTTCAAACGGCGCAAACAGCGGAATACCACACTGTGAGGCGACCATGCCAGCGATGGTGTAATCGGTACCCGGCAGTTGCATGGTATTGCTGAAATCCAGACCTTCGTTTTTCAACGCACCGAGTTCCGGGGTCAGATCCGGGAACGCGTCGTTGTTAAAATAGGTGCGCTCGAGGCTTTCGCCATAGATATAAACCAGGTTCAGCTTCGGGTTGGGAATCGTTTTTGACGGCTCTTTATAATAGGTTGGGAAATCCGGATCGCCATAGCGCGACTGCGACTTTACCAGTTCGGTTATCTGGTGAAACGCCGGGCTGGCATCTACGGAGGCCAGCGCCAGCAGCAGGGCTAGCAGACTGTAACCCACATGATGCGGATGATGGCGACGGCGGCGCAGAATCCAGCCGAGAGCGACAAAAACGGTCGTCAGGACCAGCGCAATCCCGACGCCAGGTAAGATATATTTTCCAATTCCCGCGCCGGTCAGGCTGTTGGTCAGCGTGTACAGAACCGCGTCATTGATACCGTCGCCGGTGAAATAGTCACTGGCATACAGCGTGATATTCAAGACAATAAAAATCCCCAGCACCGTTAACGTGGCAGCAAACCACCAGGTATTGCGACCCGCTTTCCAGGCGTAAATCAGCACTGAAGCGAGAAACAGAGTGATGGAGATGAGTTCTGACAACGATCGATCCTCAGTAAACCGGGCAAACGCCTGGCAGGCTAATGATTTGGGGAAAGCACAATGTAATAGCGATGTTGCATTGCTGCAATTGTAGTGACATTAAATTACGTTGTTATTCAGAATTGGTTTAGATATGCGTGTTTTTTGCGGGGGATTTACTGATTATTTGACGTGTGAATTTTATGGGGCGCAGGTTGATGCCGCGCAGGGTATACGCGGCATGTCGTACGTCAGGAAATGAAGTTCATTCCCTGTTTTAACACCAGATCGCAGGCCTTGGTTTTTACCTGCTTCGCCAGCGAGCTGTTGCCAATTGTGTTCAGGTCCAGTTGTTGACCATCTTTGGCGTTGAGTAGACCCTGAATGCCGTCCATATAGTTGGTGTCTTGTTTCTGCTCCGGAGCACTGAGGCCCAGTTTATCCAGCACCTGGTTTTTGACGTTTTGCGTGTCGGTGACCGAGGCCAGTTTCTGTTTCGCGCAATATTCCAGGATCCCGGCGGCGTTATTCATGCTGCTGGAGGTCAGCGACTGATTGCTGCCATTCAGTAGACTGGTCAGGGAAGAGAGTGACGAGCCGCCCTGCGAGCCGGAGCTTTGTTTGCTCAGTTCGCTGGCCGCGCTGGAGAGCGAATCCTGCCAGGAGGCGGCGAAAACGCTGGTCGAGATGAGCGTGCTGGCGGCAAGCGCACAGCACAGCAGACGTTTGGTTGTTTTCATCATTATATGCAACTCGTGTTATGCCTTTTCAGCGCAGTATAGCGCCGGCAGTCTTAGGAGTGGTCCTAATACGTTAATACTCTTTACCGGTTACCCGACTACGGTAGCTTTCCCAGTTAAAAATCACCCACAGGCTGTTGCCAAGGCGCATACGGTCCATTACCCGCTCGCCCAGCAGTTTGTTCATTTCATCCATATTGCTGTTGGTCAACATACCGGTCGGGCGTTTTGAAGACGAGCGGCGATCGACGATCTGGTTGATGATCACTTTTTCATAGCGGGATTCGGTCTGCACGCCGATTTCGTCGATCACCAGCAAATCGACATTGCTGAGATCGTTGAGTAGCTGTTCTTCGCTGGTTTCACGGTTGCTGAAGGTATCTTTCATGGCTGACATAATGTCCGCAACGGTGATAATCAGCACCGACTTGCCGCGCAGCAGCAGTTCGTTGCAGATAGCGGCGGCCAGATGGTTTTTGCCGGTGCCGGGCTTGCCAGAGAAAATAAAGCTGGCGATGTTGCCGTCAAACTCTTCAACGTACTGGCGAGCTTTGCTCAGGGCGTTCATCTGACCTTCGCATTCCACCCGATAGTTATCGAACGAACAGTTCTGATGCAGTGGACGAATACCGGAACGGTTGAATGTGCGCTGCATTTTCATGGCTCGGTTTTCACGGGCCAGCGCTGCGGCGCGAATTTCACCTTGCTCTTTTTGCCATGCCAGCAGCTCCTCGCCCGTTTTAAAGGCTGGCTCGACATTAGCCGGCATCATTTTTTGCAGACGTTTCATCAGGTCGCCAACGTTTTTCATCGTTATCCTCTAAAACCCGGTGGAATATGGTTGTCAGGCTCGCTGACACTGTTCACATCGCGCTTCGGCATTCCGCCATTGCTGGCCCGGCCAATCTGGATGCTGCGTGCCAGTTTTTGCTGCCACTGAATATGGTGAAAGACTTTGCCTTCGGCCTGCCAGTAGGCGACAAATGAGGCCAGTTCCTCGGCGGTGACCGGTTCTCTTAACGCCACGCCCCACAGAGCGGCCTGGCGCTGAAAGTCGGCATCGGGCTGCCAGTCAGCGTACATCGCAAATTTCCCCATTGGCACGACAACAGGAGCGGTTTGCGGCTCTTCATAAAATTGTGCATCCAGCGTCACATCGCTTCCCGGGCGTGACAGTTTCTCTTCAAGCGCCAACAACTCGGCCAGTCGTGCAGGCGTCACCGCGTAAAATGCTGGCGCGTTATTGGCGAATACGGCTACGGCACCGCCCGCAGACCTGGCCAGCACCGTATGGTGATCGTGTAGTAAGGCGTCAATGCTAGTGACGTCCGGCGTCAAAATTTTGCTGGGCATAATGTTTCTCAATACTGAACAACAACCGAGAAGGGGACTGCTTTTATAGTAACACAGAGAAGAAGGAGAGCAGCAGATGAGGGGGCGATTCCCCTCAAAGCGAGGAGCTAACAAAGCGTGCCGCTAAACGCGCGGGCGTTTGCGATACAGCCATAATCCCGGTACGGATAGCCCGATGGAGAGCGCTCCGACAATCGAGGAGGCTTTCAGAAAATTGGTCAACAGCGTGATCATCAGCGCTTCGCTGTAACCAAAATGGCCGATTTTTACCGCCGAGATCATGGCGGTATAGGCAGAGATCCCAGGGAACATGGGGATTACTGCCGCAACGGTGAAGACTTTCGGATGCGCCAGATACCAGCGTGACCACTGGATCCCAATGCAGCCGACCAGTAGCGACGCCATAAAGGTCGACCATTCGATATTAAATCCTGCGCTCATCATCACCATTCGTGAACCGTGGCCGAGTGCGCCGAGTAACGCGCACCAGGGGAGCGCCCGATGTGGTACGTTAAATACCATGGCAAAGCCAAGCGCCGGGATTGCCGACAGGATCATGTCCTGCATTAGCGCCAAAATGAAATCGATCACGCCCATCCGCGCAGCCCCCATAAGGTCATCGACATGACTACGCCAATGCAGGTCGCCAGCGTCAGCAGACTGGCAATAGCCCAGCGAGCGAGCCCAGTATTAATGTGTCCCTTAAACATATCCGCGACGGAGTTGATCAACGGAAAACCCGGAACCAACAGCAGCACGCTGGCGGCCATGGCGATGGTTGGAGTGTGGTTAAACGTCGGCAACGTCAGCAGCAGACCAGAAATCGAGGTTGCCACAAACGCAGTAATGCAGAAGTTGATTTGCGGGTGCAAATGCCGGGACGCCAGAATCTGGCGAATATACATTGCCACCATACTGGCGAAAAAGGTGATCACCGCGCCATCCCATCCGCCATTATTGAGTTTACAAAAGCAGGCGCAGGACAAGCCGACCATAAAGGCGACCAACCATCTTGGATAGCGCAGCGGCTTAATCTGGCTAAAGCGTTTCTCAACGCCTTTAACATCCAGCAGTTTGTGTTCCGCCAGAATAACGATGTGCTGCACCTCCGTCACGACGTGCATGTTAATTCCGCGATCCTGATTTTTTCGCGTTGAAGTCAGGCACTGCCCGTCTTTAATGGTGGTCAGGACGATGGCGTTAGAGGAGATAGCGCTTTCTACGCTATCCATGCCAAGCGCCAGCCCGAGGCGGGTGGATAGCTCGTCAACCAGCGCACTTTCTGCCCCATGCTGAAGTAAAAAAAGACCGCATTGAATACATAACCGTGTAACCGTTCGCTGTGACGACTGCTCTGTTTGCATGACTCGCTCTGACTGAAAAGGATCTCTTTGCGTGGCGGATGTCTTCTTTTTATCATGAAGCATGATCCTGTTGGCTCTGGCTAAGATCAATCTTTGCGTCGAAAAAAGATGCAGATCGTACGTCTGATGCGTTTGCACACCTCACTTGCTTATCAATAAAGACAGCGCTTATGAAAATGTAATGTTATTTATCAGGATGGAAAATACGTAAGCAACGCTAACGATCTATTGTAGTTCTTTTAATTGTACAAAGAGTGTATTCATGAGTAATTATTGGCATGATGGTTCAATAGTTTGATGCTACTGGGATTGTAGCGGTATAACTTTGTTTATAAATAAAAGCCAAGGATAAACAATTCACCTCGTCTATTGTTTAGGGTTTCCTGTTAATTAATACTTTTAATTTATCAGGGGATTTTTAATAAGTGCGAATACGGACTGGTGAGTGTGGAGGAGATATGTTGCCAGGACGCTGCAAAAACGCAATTATTATTAGTAAATTACCGATCGTACAAACCGGACTTAAAGGTGTAATGCAGGGGCAGTTCGCTGATTATGAACTTACCTACTGCCGCACCGTCGAAGAATTGACGTTGCTGCAGCTGCGTTGTGCCGATTTGGTGATTGCTGATTTATCCGGAGACTGTAATCATCCACGTTCAGTCTGCGAACAGTATTATTCTTTATTATCTCAATACCGCGATATTCACTGGGTATTTCTCGTTTCTCGTGTTTTTTATCCGCTGGCCATTGAATTGCTGATGTGTCCTGTCAGTTCGCTGTTATCTGATGCCGAGACGATTGAAAGTTTGGTGAATGTTATTCACGCAGGAAATAGCCGTGCCGAGAGAATTAGCAAGTCGCTGCTCTCTCCGCCCGTGATGCCAGAATTAGCAGACCATAGCGCCCGCTCAATTGTACTTACCCTCTCGGAGAGGAAAGTGCTGAGACTCCTGGGAAAAGGTTGGGGAATTAATCAGATTGCGACATTGCTGAAGAAAAGCAATAAAACAATCAGCGCCCAAAAGAACAGTGCTATGCGTCGCTTGTCGATACATAGCAATGCAGAAATGTACGCCTGGATAAACAGTTCTCAAGGATCGCGAGAATTGAATTTACCTTCAGTTTATGGAGAAACCACGGAATGGAAAGCCGAAGCATCAAAAGAAACGTTGCGCTGGTAGAGAAGTGCGCGATGAGTAGCGTCGGTATTAAGAGCCTGTTTAATACCATGCCGGATAACCAATACGAACTACATATCTTTTCGAGCCAGCCTGCATTTAGTCAGGTTATGTTAAAAACGTCGTTTTCGGCGGTTATTTTCTCCCTCTCTGCAATCAGAACCGATCGCAGGGCCGGGTTAGCTTATCTGACGGAACTGGCTGTAAATTTTCCGCGTATTCGCCGGGTGGTTATTGCTGATGATGACGCTGAAGCGCGATTAATCGGCTCTTTGTCACCGTTGCCGTTAGATGGCGTTGTGAGCAAATCTTCTTCATTAACGGTACTGCAGGACGCGTTATTTACGGTATTGAACGGCCCCAACCGGGGAACCGAAGGTTCTAAAAACCATTGGTATATCAATCAAAGCCGTATGCTCAGTCCAACAGAACGAGAAATACTGCGCTTTATGTCGAATGGCTATTCAATGCCGCAGATCGCTGCTCAGTTAGAGCGGAATATTAAAACCATTCGGGCACATAAATTTAATGTGATGTCCAAGCTGGGCGTTAGCTCAGATGCCGGACTGCTGGATGCTGCAGATATCCTGCTGTACCTGCGTGCAGGTGAACCTGCACCTTTTCTACAGGCGGCTTCTTAGCGGGTAATGTTAGATCGTTTCGTGCCGGGTTTCGTTATCGGCACGGAACGTGAATCATCCCTGACACACATCCACCCAGGTGGCGGAAGTCAGCTCAGCCATCCTTTCTGGCGTGATACGAACGGCGCTGTGGATGGCGCCTGCGGCGGGAAGCACTTCAGCGTAATGCTTCAACGAAACGTCGCAGTATACCGAAATCGGCGTTTCCAGTCCGAAAGGGCAAACACCGCCAACGGGATGGCCCGTCGCGTTCACTACTTCATCGCTACTCAACATACGGGCTTTGGCACCGAAAGTGCTCTTTAGCTTTTTGTTATCCAGTCGGGCATCACCTTTGGCGACGACCAGAATAATGTCGTTCTTGACCTTAAGCGAAAGCGTTTTCGCGATCTGGCCTGGTTCGACGTTATGGGCTTTCGCTGCCAGATCGACGGTAGCTGTGCTCTGATCTAATTCGATAATCTCAATATCTGGTGCATATTGCGCTAAAAATTGGCGTACTGATTGCAAACTCATTCTTCTCTCCAAATCGCCTACAGGCAGCTCCATCCAGTAGAAAACCGCATGGCGTAATTTGTCATAGGGGCAAGCTCGCTGTAAATATTTTAATGTAACAATATGGCAACATTGGCAGTTTTTCGATCGTCTTCACAATCAAAGAAACCGGTTACAGTAACCGGTTGCAGAATGCTCAAATGGCGATTAATACTGAAGTTGTCACTTCCTCTGTATTACATAATAAGAGCCATCTATGAAACTGAACTCAAAATGCAGTAGCGCTGGCGTTCCTCCCGGCACGGTTGCGAAAAGCAGTAATGGGCTTTACGTGGTGGTGTTGATACCAGCACGGTTGCAGGGTTTTGCACAACGGGAGAACGGCTATGTCTACTAATCATGCTGTATTTAATGTGATTTTCCGCTTCGTTGAAAATTACGTCAGCCCTGTTGCCGGGCGCATCTCTTCACAACGTCATGTGATGGCTATCCGTGATGGGTTTATTTCGGCGATGCCCTTTATGATCGTAGGCTCGTTTCTGCTGGTTTTCGCCTATCCACCTTTCTCTCCGGATACCACCTGGGGGTTTGCACGTGCGTGGCTGGATATGGCGAAACAGTTTGAAGGCCAAATCCTCACACCGTTTGATATGACGATGGGGATCATGTCAGTCTACATATGTGCGGCTATCGCTTATAACCTGGGCAAGCACTATGTGAAGTCACATCAGCTAGATCCCTTCATGTGCGCGATGCTATCGATCATGGCTTTTTTGCTGATTGCTGCACCGAAAACCAAAGGCACTATGCCGGTTGATAGCCTGGGCGGTACGGGGATTTTCACTGCGATCCTGGTGGCTATTTACTGCGTTGAAATGATGCGCTTCCTGAAGGCGCACAACATCGGCATTCGTTTACCCGATCAGGTGCCGCCGATGATCAAAAACTCCTTCGATCTGCTGATCCCTGTGCTGGTGGTGGTGCTGACGCTGTACCCGCTGAGTCTGGTGATTCAGTCGCAGTTTGACATGCTGATCCCGCAGGCCATCATGGCCATCTTTAAACCACTGGTGTCTGCAGCGGATTCTCTGCCAGCGATACTGCTGGCGGTGCTGATCGGCCATCTGCTGTGGTTTGCGGGTATACATGGCGCGGCAATTGTGTCGGGAATGCTGCAAATGTTCTGGCTCACCAATCTCGGGATGAACCAGTCGGCGCTGGCGCAGGGCGCGCCTTTACCGCATATCTTTATGGAAGCGTTCTGGACGTTCTTTATTGTGGTTGGAGGTTCCGGCGCGACGATGGGGCTGGTGATTTGCTATCTGCGTAGCCGTTCGGCCCATCTACGATCGATCGGGCGTTTGAGCGTTGTCCCGAGCATTTTTAATATTAACGAACCTGTGATTTTCGGTACGCCGATTGTCATGAACCCAGTGTTCTTTATTCCCTTCCTGCTGGCCCCTATGGTGAACGCAGTGCTGGCCTGGGCGGCGATGAAGCTGGATTTAATTGGGCGGGTGATTTCAGTGGTTCCCTGGACGGCCCCGGCACCGGTTGGCGCGGCATGGGCGTTAGGCTGGGATTATCGTGCGGCCATTCTGGTTGTCCTGCTGGCACTGGTGTCTGCCGTCATCTACTTCCCATTCTTTAAGGTTTACGAAAAGCAGCTATTAGCGCAGGAAAAAGAAGAAGCACAGCGTATAGAAGAAGAAAATCAGCAGGTTGCATAACTGACGGGCGAGGGGCTACGGCTCCTCGCTTACTTCAGCGTGCAGTCACCGCATTGCTGGACATCGGGCAGGCGATAGCGCTGGCAGCAGGTTCTGCGTACTAACAGTCCTTCGCGCGGAACAACGGTACGCCACAGGGGGTTATCCTGACCGCAGGAGAGTTGCTTCTCAAAAAAACAGGTTTGGCGCAGTGTGGTCAGCAGTTCTTCACCTAATAACGGCTTCATTTCCGTTAAATACCAGTGAATTAAATATCCGGTGTTGCTCCAGATAAGCTTCGCATTGATCTCCCCTGTCGCTTCCAGCGCCTGCACAACCGGCGTCAGCGCCGAGAGAATCAGTGTTTCCATGCGTTGCTGAGGAGACTGGGCCGTGACCTGGTGATCCTGATGCACGTCGATCCAGAAGCAGGCAGCACGGCCTGTTTCGTGGAATTCTACGTGCATGTGTTCAGGAGAGACGTCGATGGCCTCTTTTTGCGTCAGCAGGGCCACCATGAGCGGAGGCATCATCAGGCCGATATACCACTGCGCCCAGAGAGAAATTAGCGGCTTATTTTCGCGTGGCAGCGTGGGCTGATTGCGATAAATATGGTCCGAATAGACAGCCAGCAATGAACTTAGCGTCGTTGGTTGCGTCCATTCATGTAGCGTCATCGCACCTGGCACGGGCGTTTCGTCAAGACGAATGAAGTCCAGCAGGTGCTCACGGGTGTTGGCTATCGTTGCGCGTACGGCAGCAGCCAGCGAGGGTATCTTTGCAGGCAGAGGGCTACGCCAGATGACATCTTCAACGATCGGTGCGGAACGATAAGCCATGTCGATATAAGGATGTTAATCTTAATGATAATGATTGCTAATCCTATAATTGACATTGAGCGATGGCAAGATCTTTGTCGCCATCCCGGGCCACACCGCACAGATAGCTCAGGCAGAAGGGCAGTTTACCCGCAGGTCATCGCTGACCAGCGTACTGTTGCGCCCAAGGCTCTTGGCCTCATAAAGGGCTTTATCCGCTCGGGCAACAGCGGCATCAATATCCTGCTCGACCAGAGGCGCAATACCAATACTCACGGTTACGTTGGTTGCCACGCTCTCGTTAAACATGTGCGGAATTTTAAGGTCGTACACCTTCTGGCGAATACGTTCGGCGGCAGCCTGGGCCTGCTGGGGATCGACCGCGGTCAGCAAAACCATAAACTCTTCCCCACCAAAGCGCGCCACCACGTCCCGGGAGCGCACGGAGTCACGAATTGCGGCAGAGACGCGGATCAGCGCCTGATCTCCCATCATATGACCGTAGTGATCGTTATAGGCTTTGAAATGGTCGATATCCAGTAGCAAGACGTAGTGCTTCGCGTTGCTCAAGGCCAACAGCGTATCGAGTCGGTGTTGCAGCCCCCGACGATTGTACAAACCGGTTAGCGGGTCGAGCATGCTGAGCCCGTTCAGGGTTTCCCGTTCTTCCAGCAGTTTATACATCAGCTGCTGGGCGAAGCCATCGTAGCGCTTCTGTATCACATGCTGGATGGCGATCCCGGCCATGGGTAGCGCCATAAAATAGATAATTCGCAAACCATGCTCGCTGCCATTCAGCCATAAACAGACGGCGACGGAAGGCAATGAGTGAAGCGTAAACGCGATGATATTATTGGCAAAAGCGATAGAACCAATAAACAGCACGCTGAGAAGCGCGATTAATAGAAAATAATAATCATTATGACCCAGAGCGTTATATTTCAGGAAAATATGTAATGCCCATAGCAAACCAAAAACGATTGAAATAAAAGGAAGATTAATTCTTTTATCCACATATTTCCTATGCCATGCCAGCAACAATGTACTCATCACGAGAATCAGCAACGCCGGTACTGACAACGCTTTGACGGCAAACAGGGGAAAAAAAAGCGTAAACAACGCGGAGACTGCGTTGAGTAGCAGAAACAATCGTAAAGAGAGTTGGTATTTTTTGGTGCGCAGAGCTCGCCAGGATTGTACTGTCATAGGTAAATATTGTTAGTTATCTGCAATGTACGAAGGTGTGTTGGTAAATAAAACAAATAACGAACGGGGTATCATTCGCAGAGGTTTTTATTGTTTTTAGTTGAAAAGCTAACCGGCGAGCAATTTATCACCTTAAATTATTCATGTCATCAATCGTTAAGTAAAACTCATATAATTGATAGTGCCTCCCAGCTGACAAATGAGAAAATATATCATATGATATTGGTTATCATTATCAATGTCATAGGTGGTACCATGTTGCAACGTACGCTGGGCAGTGGATGGGGTGTTCTGCTGCCGGGAATACTGATTGCCGGGATGGCATTTAGCGACCTGTCGGTCTACGTATGGAAGGCGATGATTGTATTAGGATTACTGTTGACTTCACTCATGCTGTACCACAAGCGTTTGCGGCATTTTGTCCTGTTGCCTTCATGTGCGGCGCTGATCGGCGGCATTGTTCTGGTGATGATGAACGGGAATCAGGGATGAACAAAATAGGGAAGAAAATCGAGAGGGAAATAAGATAATTGGTGCGAGGGGGGGGACTCGAACCCCCACATCCTAAGGACACTAACACCTGAAGCTAGCGCGTCTACCAATTCCGCCACCTTCGCACAGTCATCTTATTTTTTGATATCGCCTCGTTGGTGCGAGGGGGGGGACTCGAACCCCCACATCCTAAGGACACTAACACCTGAAGCTAGCGCGTCTACCAATTCCGCCACCTTCGCCCAGTGCGAGCAATATCAACGTGGATTATGGTGCGAGGGGGGGGACTTGAACCCCCACGTCCGAAAGGACACTAACACCTGAAGCTAGCGCGTCTACCAATTCCGCCACCTTCGCATACCATCGACACTCAAAAAAGTATCGTTACCACGGAGGCGCATTCTAGTGGTTTTCAACTTTTCGTCAATAGTTAATTGCCCAGGACGCGCTTAATTGATGTAAAAATGGGCGCTAAACGCAGGCCGTGTAAACGAAGTGCCACCCCGCATTTAGCAAACCCTGCCGGATGGCGGTGCAGGCACCTTATCCGGCATGGGATGGCCGTTCTACTTCTTCGCCTGACGCGTCATGATGGTGCGATAGACCTTGAAGCGACCGGTCTGCGCGATAACTTCGTGGAAGCCAAACACTTCATCCAGTACCTTCGGATAAGGCAGGAAGGCGTTCGCCACGATACGCAGTTCACCGCCGCTGTTGAGGTGGCGCACTGCACCACGAATCAGCGTTTGCGCGGCATCGAGGCTGGTCTGCATCCCGTCGTGGAACGGTGGGTTGGAGATGATCATATCAAAGCGACCCGTCACGTCAGAAAAGACGTTACTGGCGATTACGTCTCCTTCAATACCGTTGGCAGCAAGCGTTGCGCGGCTGGCTTCAACGGCGGCGGCACTAACATCGCACAGGGTTAAGCGCACTTTTGGCGAGTGGCTGGCTAAGGCGACGGAGAGTACACCTGCACCGCAGCCGACATCCAAAACTTTGCCTTTGGTGTGCGGCGTCAGCGTGGAGAGCAGCAGTTGGCTGCCAACATCCAGGCCGTCACGGCTGAATACGCCCGGCAGCGTTTTGATGGTCAGATTTTCGGTCTGGTATTCATCCCAGTATTTTTCTGCATCAAAGACCGGCTGTTTTTCCAGACGACCATGGTACAGGCCACAGCGACGCGCGCTGTCGACTTTGTTCAGCGGTGCGTATTCGGCCAGCATCTGCTCTGCGCTACGTACGCCGCTGCGGTTCTCACCAACAACAAAAATATCGGTGCCCACCGGTAACAGTGACAGAATGTTCATCAACTGGAACTGGGCTTCCGGCTTATTCTTCGGCCAGTAGTAGATCAGCGTATCGCTATCGGCAACGTCATCGGCCTGGGCGACGAGGCTAAAGCGAACGTTGTCGCCCATCTGGCGGTTAAGCACCTGCCAGTGGTGAAGCTGCTGAGTGTGCGCACGGCTGGCGGCGCATTCAAAATGGGCAGGCAGGTCATCCTGCAAATCACCGGCAAACAGAATACGGCTTTGTTCGAAATCATCACTGTGGCGCAGCAAGACTTCACTTGCCGGGGTAAAAGCAGACATGGAGTGCTCCTTAAATTGTACAGCGGGGGATTATAGTTGTTTGATGGCACGGATTCGACAAATTTGCTATATTTGCGCCCCTGATAGACAGGAGTGTTTCGCTATGACATCCCGACGAGACTGGCAGTTACAGCAACTGGGCATTACGCAGTGGTCATTGCGTCGTCCCGGCGCACTGCAGGGCGAGATCGCGATTTCAATTCCTGCGCACGTCCGTTTGGTGATGGTTGCTGCACAATTACCCGCACTAACCGAACCGTTGATGAGCGATATTTTACGCGCATTAACCGTCAGCCCGGATCAGGTTTTACAACTGACGCCTGACCGTGTCGCCATGCTGCCGCAGGGCAGTCGCTGTAATAGCTGGCGGCTGGGAACCGAAGAGCCGCTGCTGCTGGAGGGCGCTCAGGTCGAGAGTCCTGCCTTTAATGAATTACGGGAAAACCCCGCGGCCCGCGCCGCGTTATGGCAACAAATCTGCGCATATGAACACGATTTCTTCCCTCGAACCGACTGATTTACCTGCAGCATTTCAGATTGAAAAACGCGCTCACGCTTTTCCGTGGAGTGAAAAAACATTTGCCAGCAACCAGGGCGATCGCTACCTCAATTTTCAGTTGAGGGTTGACGACGTAATGGCCGCCTTTGCGATTACACAGGTCGTGCTGGATGAAGCTACGCTGTTCAATATTGCCGTCGATCCTGACTTTCAGCGCCGGGGCCTGGGGCGTGAGCTACTGGAATACCTGATCGATGAGCTGGAAAAGCGTGGCATTTTGACACTGTGGCTTGAAGTACGCGCCTCAAATGCTGCCGCTATCGCGCTGTACGAAAGCCTGGGCTTTAACGAGGCGACGATCCGGCGCAATTACTATCCGACGGCCGATGGTCATGAAGACGCCATTATAATGGCATTGCCAATCAGCATGTAAGACAAGGTGTAATGATGAAGAAGTGGGACTGGATTTTCTTTGATGCCGACGAAACGCTGTTTACGTTTGACTCGTTTACCGGCTTACAGCGGATGTTTCTCGACTATAGCATTACCTTTACCGCTGAAGATTTTCAGGACTACCAGGCCGTAAATAAACCGCTGTGGGTGGATTATCAAAACGGTGCGATAACCTCATTACAACTCCAGCACGCTCGTTTTCAGAGCTGGGCTGAACGCCTGAAGGTTGAGCCAGGCCAGCTTAATGACGCCTTTATCAATGCGATGGCGGAGATTTGCTCGCCGTTGCCAGGGGCGGTTTCTCTGCTCAATGCGATTCGTGATAAAACAAAAATCGGTATTATTACTAACGGCTTTACGGCGTTGCAGCAAATCCGCCTTGAGCGGACGGGGCTGCGCGACTATTTTGACCTGCTGGTGATTTCTGAGCAGGTTGGCGTGGCAAAACCCGATCCCCGTATTTTTGACCATGCGCTGGAGCAGGCGGGCAATCCTGAGCGTTCCCGCGTACTGATGGTGGGCGACACCGCAGAGTCCGATATTCTTGGCGGCATTAACGCCGGGCTATCCACCTGCTGGCTAAATACGCACCACCGCGAGCAGCCAGCGGGCATTCAGCCGACCTGGACCGTAGCGTCATTAAGTGAACTGGAGCGGCTCCTGTGTAAACACTGATTGCCTCCCCCCCGTTGATGGGTAAAATAGCCGCAATTTTTCGTATTCAACTTGCACGGCCTGTTGCCGTGCTTACCTAAGAAGATTTGACTATGACGTTGTCTCCTTATTTGCAAGAGGTGGCCAAACGCCGCACTTTTGCCATTATTTCTCACCCGGATGCCGGTAAAACGACAATTACTGAAAAGGTACTGTTATTCGGACAGGCGATTCAGACCGCCGGTACGGTAAAAGGCCGTGGCTCCAGCCAGCATGCGAAATCTGACTGGATGGAAATGGAAAAACAGCGTGGTATCTCCATTACCACCTCTGTGATGCAGTTTCCATATCATGACTGCCTGGTAAACCTGCTGGACACCCCAGGGCACGAAGACTTCTCTGAAGATACATACCGTACTCTGACGGCGGTGGACTGCTGCCTGATGGTCATCGACGCCGCAAAAGGTGTTGAAGACCGGACTCGTAAGCTGATGGAAGTTACCCGTCTGCGTGATACCCCGATCCTGACCTTTATGAACAAACTCGACCGTGACATCCGCGATCCGATGGAGCTGCTGGATGAAGTCGAGAATGAACTGAAAATCGGCTGTGCGCCGATCACCTGGCCGATTGGCTGCGGTAAGTTGTTCAAAGGCGTCTATCACCTATATAAAGACGAAACTTACCTGTACCAGACGGGTAAAGGCCACACCATTCAGGAAGTGCGCATTGTTAAAGGTCTGAACAACCCGGAACTCGATGCCGCCGTGGGGGAAGACCTGGCACAGCAGCTGCGCGACGAGCTGGAGCTGGTGCAGGGCGCGTCTAACGAGTTCGACCATGAGCTGTTCCTCGCGGGCGAAATCACCCCGGTATTCTTCGGTACCGCGCTCGGTAACTTCGGCGTTGATCATATGCTGGATGGCTTAGTGGAGTGGGCGCCTGCGCCGATGCCGCGTAAAACCGACACCCGCGTTGTTGAAGCCTCAGAAGAGAAGTTCACCGGCTTCGTGTTTAAAATTCAGGCCAACATGGACCCGAAACACCGTGACCGCGTGGCGTTTATGCGCGTGGTGTCCGGCAAGTACGAGAAAGGCATGAAAATGCGCCAGGTGCGCATTGGTAAAGACGTGGTTATCTCCGATGCGCTGACTTTTATGGCCGGTGACCGTTCTCACGTGGAAGAAGCGTATCCGGGCGATATTCTGGGTCTGCACAACCACGGCACTATCCAGATTGGCGATACCTTTACCCAAGGCGAAATGATGAAGTTCACTGGTATTCCGAACTTCGCGCCGGAGCTGTTCCGTCGCATTCGTCTGAAGGATCCGTTGAAGCAGAAACAGCTGCTGAAAGGGCTGGTTCAGCTGTCCGAAGAGGGCGCAGTGCAGGTTTTCCGTCCGATCGCTAATAACGATCTGATCGTGGGCGCTGTTGGTGTGCTGCAGTTCGACGTGGTGGTTTCACGCCTGAAGAGCGAATACAACGTTGAAGCGATTTATGAGTCGGTCAACGTAGCGACAGCACGCTGGGTAGAGTGTTCTGACGTGAAGAAATTCGAAGAATTCAAGCGTAAAAACGAAATTCAGCTGGCGCTGGATGGCGGCGATAACCTCACCTATATCGCGCCGACCATGGTTAACCTGAATCTCACCCAGGAACGTTACCCTGACGTTCAGTTCCGCAAAACGCGCGAACACTAATCGACCTTCAGGGCACGGTATCCGCCGTGCCCTACAACTTTTCCTGTCTTTTAAATCCCTTGCGGAATGTTCTTAAAACCTCTCGTTTTTCTTTTGTTTGCACGTTTTTTAGTCAATCTGGACTGCGATCACGAAATCCTGAACTATATTTAACAATGTGATGACATAAATGTCGGCGTTAAATGCTTTTTAGGCTGCCTGTTGCAGCTTCTATTGCTGATATTTATTCCACTTACAAGATTAGTTGCTGGCTCAAGCCGTTTACGGCAGAGCGCAGCTTTTAGCAAACATACAGGAATACATCGATGACAATGACAGGACTTAAGATTTCTAAAACGCTGCTGGCCGTGATGCTGACCTCCGCTGTTGCAACGGGTTCTGCTTATGCAGAAAACTCCACGACGGATAAAACGCAATCCGGCGTCGAAAGTGCGGGGCAGAAAGTCGATAGCTCCATGAACAAAGTCGGTAATTTCATGGATGACAGCACCATCACTGCGAAAGTAAAAGCCGCGCTGGTGGATCACGATAGCATTAAGAGCACCGACATTTCCGTCAAAACCGACCAGAAGGTGGTGACGCTAAGCGGGTTTGTTGAAAGTCAGGCACAGGCCGAAGAGGCAGTTAAAGTCGCCAAAGGCGTTGAGGGTGTGACCTCCGTTAGCGACAAACTGCACGTACGTGATAGCAAAGACTCTTCTGTAAAAGGCTATGCGGGCGATACGGCAATCACCAGTGAGGTAAAAGCCAAGCTGCTGGCCGATGATATTGTCCCTTCCCGCAAAGTGAAAGTTGAAACCACCGATGGCGTGGTACAGCTTTCAGGAACCGTTGAATCACAGGCTCAAAGCGATCGTGCTGAGAGCATCGCCAAAGCGATTGATGGCGTGAAAAGCGTCAAAAACGATCTTAAAACTCACTAATTAGACTTAATTCGTCCTCCCGACGTTTGTCGGGAGGCGTGTTGTGCACCACACTGAAAATATCGCCGATGGGCAGCCTGAGTGCTCATATCAAGCGGTGACATTAACTATGGTAAAGGAGAAGCGCATGTTTCGATGGGGCATCATATTTCTGGTTATCGCGTTAATTGCCGCTGCACTGGGTTTTGGTGGACTGGCGGGTACCGCTGCTGGCGCAGCGAAAATTGTTTTTGTGGTGGGGATCATTCTGTTTCTGGTCAGCCTATTTACAGGTCGTAAACGGCCCTAGCGACATCCCCTTTATTCTTCAAGTTAAAGGTGCGCTGGCTACGCGTGCTCGCCCGTATCACTTACCAGAGTAAGCAGATCGGGATTCACGCCCTTGCCGCCTTCTTGTGACTTGAATTATTTTGGGGATTAACCGTAAAGATAACTTGCTACTAAGCCAGTCCACCGGACTGGCTTTTACGGTTTTAGCATCAGGCAATTTGCGTTACTTTGTTGTTCTATTACAAAAACAACAGGAAGGCAGAGGTGGGGCAGAGAATACCCGTCACGCTCGGCAATATTGCGCCGTTATCGTTACGTCCGTTTCAACCAGGCAGCATGGCGCTGGTGTGTGAGGGCGGCGGACAAAGAGGCATCTTCACCGCTGGCGTACTGGATGAATTCATGCGCGCGCAGTTCAATCCTTTTGATCTCTTCTACGGGACCTCCGCTGGCGCGCAAAACCTTTCAGCCTATCTTTGTAACCAGCCGGGTTACGGTCGTAAAGTCATCATGCGTTACACTACCCGACGTGAATTTTTTGACCCGGTGCGCTTTGTGCGCGGGGGAAATTTAATCGATCTCGATTGGCTGGTGGATTCGACCGCGTCCCAGATGCCGCTGGCGATGGATAACGCCGAGCGCCTGTTTGCCGCAGGGAAATCGTTTTATATGTGCGCCTGTCGGGGCGATGACTACACGCCAGGCTATTTTTCGCCGAACCGGCAAAACTGGCTCGATCTTATTCGTGCCTCCAGCGCGATTCCAGGGTTCTACCGCGCTGGGGTTGCGCTGGATGGTGTGAATTATCTCGATGGGGGAGTCAGCGACGCCATTCCCGTGCAGGAAGCGGCGAAGCAGGGGGCAAAAACGCTGGTGGTTATCCGCACCGTGCCTTCGCAAATGTATTACACCCCGCAGTGGTTCAAGCGTATGGAACGCTGGCTGGGCGAAAGCAGCCTGCAACCGCTGCTGAATCTGGTCCAGCACCATGAAGCCAGCTATCGCGCGATTCAGAGTTTTATTGAGAAACCGCCGGGCAAGCTGCGTATCTTTGAGATCTACCCGCCCAAACCGCTCCATAGCATGGCATTAGGAAGCCGTATTCCGGCGCTGCGGGAAGATTACAAGACCGGACGCCTGTGTGGTCGTTACTTCCTGGCAACCGTCGGCAAGCTGCTGGCGAAAAATGCGCCGTTGCCTCGTCAGACGCCGAAGATTGTGGTGCCGGGACCGGTCGTGGTTCCACCTGCGCCGGTGGCTAACGACGCTCACGCCCCCGTGGTGACCAATGCGCCTCAGGCTAACGACACGACGTTTAATAATGAGGATTTGGCGTGAGTTATCGTTTTATTGATACGCATTGTCACTTTGATTTTCCGCCGTTTACGGGCGATGAATCTGCCAGTATTCAGGGCGCGACTGACGTCGGCGTGCAAAGCATTATCGTTCCGGCCACCCAGGCGGCAAATTTTTCCCGTGTACTGGCGTTAGCGGAAAATTACCCTCCATTGTTTGCCGCCCTGGGGCTGCACCCCATTGTTATTGAGCAACATAGCGATGACTGCCTGGAGCAGTTGCAGCAGGCGCTGGATAAGCGCCCGCAAAAGCTGGTGGCGGTAGGTGAGATTGGGCTGGATCTTTATCGGGACGATCCGCAATTCGATAAGCAAGAGCGGCTGCTGGAAGCGCAGCTTAAGCTGGCGAAGCGTTACGAACTGCCGGTGATCCTGCATTCGCGGCGCACTCATGACAAGCTGGCGATGCACCTGAAACGCCATGCTTTACCGCGAACCGGCGTGGTGCATGGATTTTCCGGGAGCGTGCAGCAGGCCGAACGTTTTGTGCAACTGGGCTACAAAATTGGCGTGGGCGGCACCATTACCTATCCGCGCGCCAGTAAAACCCGCGAGGTAATGGCGCAACTGCCGCTGGACTCACTGCTGCTGGAAACTGACGCGCCGGATATGCCGCTCAACGGCTTTCAGGGACAGCCGAATCGCCCGGAGCAGGTGGTCAGAGTCTTTGATGTCCTCTGCGAGCTGCGCTCGGAACCTGCGGATGTTATCGCTGATGCGCTGTATCGCAATACGACGGCGTTATTTGATTTTTAATTGCCGGACGATGGATACGTCGCATCCGGCAATTACAGGTACAGCGCCGGGAAGATCAAATTATCCACTCCGCGCTCGCGCAATCCTTGCGCCAGTTGCTCCACATCCTCAGGCGTGGCGCTCGGCCAGTCCTTCGCTTCGCCGTACACCCCGTGCGCATGAAAGGCATTTAGCCGCACCGGTACATCACCTGAACGTTTGATAAACGCCGCCAGTGCATCGATATGCTGTAGATAATCCACGTGGCCAGGAATAACCAGCAGGCGCAGTTCCGCAAGTTTTCCCTGCCCGGACAAAAAGGTAATGCTTTGTTTAATCAGCGTGTTATCGCGGCCTGTCAACTGTCGATGACACGCGCTATCCCAGGCTTTTAAATCGAGCATTACGCCGTCGCATACCGGCAGTAGTTTTTGCCAGCCGGTTTCGCTCAGCATGCCGTTGCTGTCTACCATGCAGGTCAGGTGTTGCAGCTGCGGATCGGTTTTGATCGCGTTAAACAGCGCCACGATAAACGGCAACTGGGTGGTCGCTTCGCCGCCGCTGACCGTAATTCCTTCAATAAACAGCACCGCCTTGCGAATATGCTGCAGCACTTCATCAACGCTCAGGGTTTGCGCCATCGGCGTGGCCTGCTGTGGGCACATGTGCAGGCAGGTATCGCACTGCTGACATACGTCGGATTGCCATCTCACTTTCCCCGCGCTCAGGCTCAGCGCCTCATGCGGGCAATGCAGGACACATTCCCCGCAGTCGTTGCAGCGTCCCATCGTCCACGGATTGTGGCAATTTTTACAGCGCAGGTTACATCCTTGCAGAAACAGAGCCAGGCGACTGCCCGGCCCGTCGACGCAGGAGAAAGGAATGATCTTACTTACTGAAGCGCATCTGCTGTTCATGGCTAATCACGCGAGGTTGTCGTTCCAGAATGCGGGTATTGCGCGCGGCTTCTTCGCCCAGCCAGGTGGTGTTGGTGCGTGAACCTTCGGCGCGATATTTTTCCAGATCCGACAGGCGTACCATATAGCCGGTGACGCGGACCAAATCGTTACCACTCACGTTGGCGGTAAACTCACGCATCCCAGCTTTAAACGCCCCGAGGCACAATTGCACCAGCGCCTGAGGATTGCGCTTGATGGTTTCATCCAGCGTGAGAATGTCGCTGATCCCAGCGTGATAATACGCATGATGCGGCGCGACGGTTTGCAGGTGAGTGATCGGATCCGGCTCATCGCCGTAGGGCAGACGCGCGCCCGGCGTGGTGCCGATGTCAGAACTGATCCCTGACTGTGCGTGCAGCATTGCGCGCTGCTTCCAGCCAAATTTCACCGGGCTACTTTCTACAAACTCCGCCAGTTGGGCGCTGATACGATACCCGAGCTGATTGGCGACCTCGTCTTTTCCGTAGCGAGCATTCTGCCCCGCCTTATCGCACAGCAGGTTCACCGCCTCCGCCAGGCCATACATGCCGAACATAGGGACAAAACGTTCGGGATCAATCAACCCTTCCTGCACCAGGAAGCTATTCTCAAAGAAATGTGATTTTTCATAGAGGAATTCACATCGTGAATCAATGATGGCGATTTGCTGCTGGCAATAGTGCGGTAGGGTGCGCGTAAAGAAGTCATCGACAGAGGTGCTGCGCTCTGCGATGGCTTTCAGATTGAGCCTGACCAGCGTGCTTCCACCCCCGGCGAGCGGCAACGAGTTGTAACAGCTGACGACGCCATACTGACCTTTTGTGAAAATTTTATCATTTTCGGGGCCGTTGGAAATGTGCGGCTTACTGCACTCGCAGATATTTTGCGCCACGTTGAGCAGCAGGTCGTCAGGTGTAATTTGCGGATCATAAATGAACGTTAGATTAGGCGAAACCTGCTTTAACTCTGCGTCTGCGCGTAAAATTGCACGGGTGACAGGCGTATCTGCGGGGCCGATATTGGCATGCATAAATGCGTCTGGCAGGGTTCTGTCGAGATAACGCCAGAAACGTTTTATTCGAATATCGATCTCATCTTGTGTTAGAATTCTAACATACGGTTGCAACAGAACGTCGAGCTGGCCGAGATAGACCGGCATCGAGGTGACTGACGGAACGTGGTGATACAGGATGGTGAGTAAGGATAACGCGTCATCAAGATCCCTGGCTCCTTCCAGTTCCAGCCATGAGGAACCGTTGGCCAGAAAACGCGCGTAGTCGGGTAAAACATAGCGCGGTTTGAACGGGGCATGACCTTCATACATATCGCAGATCACCCCGTCATCCAGCGCCTGGCGAGCCTCAGCAGGTAGTTGCGGGTAAGGCAGCGCGTTTTCAGCCTCCAGCGCCAGGAAGTGGCGTTTCTGCTCAGGGCTGAGCACCGGACTGGTCACGATTTGTTGGCAACGCTGTTGCAGCGCGAGTTCGCTTGAAGTGGGCATCGTTGATTCCTTTTTATCCCGAAGGTGTAACGCCATTGTAGAAAGCAACGCCGCCACAACCTTTGATCCGGATGCGCCTGATGCCACCGCATCCCTTCCTGAAAGGTGATTTATTTGAAGTAGATCTCATTAGAGTAATGCAAATCTGTATGTGGTTTTCATTAACTGTGATGTATATCGAAGTGTAATAGCGAGCGGATGTTAGAATACTAACAAACTCGCAAGGTGAAATTTTATACGGCGATGCCGTTGGAGAATGTTATGACCGATTTAACAGCAAGCAGCCTGCGTGCACTGAAACTGATGGACCTGACCACCCTGAATGACGACGACACCAATGAAAAAGTGATCGCGCTGTGTCATCAGGCGAAGACCCCGGTAGGCAACACTGCCGCTATTTGCATCTATCCGCGTTTCATTCCTATCGCGCGTAAGACGCTGAAAGAGCAAGGCACTCCGGACATCCGTATTGCAACCGTGACCAACTTCCCGCACGGCAACGACGACATCGAGATTGCGCTGGCTGAAACCCGCGCGGCGATTGCCTACGGCGCGGATGAAGTTGACGTGGTGTTCCCTTACCGTGCCCTGATCGCCGGTAACGAGCAGGTTGGTTTTGATCTGGTTAAAGCATGTAAAGATGCGTGTGCGGCGGCAAACGTGCTGCTGAAAGTGATCATCGAAACCGGTGAGCTGAAAGAAGAGAGTCTTATCCGTAAAGCGTCTGAAATCTCCATCAAAGCGGGTGCTGATTTCATCAAAACCTCTACCGGTAAAGTGCCGGTAAATGCGACGCCGGAAAGCGCACGCATCATGATGGAAGTGATCCGCGACATGGGCGTTTCTAAAACTGTAGGTTTCAAACCGGCAGGCGGCGTGCGTACTGCAGAAGATGCACAGCAGTTCCTGGCGATTGCCGACGAACTGTTTGGCGCTGACTGGGCCGATTCCCGTCACTATCGTTTTGGCGCATCCAGCCTGCTGGCGAGCCTGCTGAAAGCGCTGGGTCACGGCGACGGTAAGAGCGCAAGCAGCTACTAATTACTCGTCATACTGCAAGCCGCAGGTGCGTTAGCTGCACTCCCTCACCCCAGTCACTTACTGTAGTAAGCGCCTGGGGATGAGCTTCCTTGCCGCTTCCTGCGACTCGAATTGTTTAGAGTAATCATTCATTGCAGTGGGTTTTCCGCTGCATTTAACCTGATTTATCGGGGGTTACCATGTTTCTCGCACAAGAAATTATTCGTAAAAAACGTGATGGTCATGCGCTGAGCGATGAAGAGATTCGTTTCTTTATCAATGGGATTCGCGACAACACCATCTCTGAAGGGCAAATCGCCGCCCTGGCGATGACCATTTTCTTCCACGATATGACAATGCCTGAGCGTGTTTCGCTGACCATGGCAATGCGTGATTCAGGAACCGTGCTGGACTGGAAAAGCCTGCAGCTGAACGGCCCGATTGTGGATAAACACTCTACCGGCGGCGTGGGTGACGTAACGTCACTGATGTTAGGCCCGATGGTCGCTGCATGCGGCGGCTATATTCCGATGATCTCCGGACGTGGTCTGGGTCATACCGGCGGTACGCTCGATAAACTGGAAGCCATCCCAGGGTTTGACATCTTCCCGGACGATGCGCGTTTCCGTGAAATTATTAAAGACGTGGGTGTGGCGATTATTGGGCAAACCAGCTCGCTCGCACCGGCGGACAAACGTTTTTATGCCACCCGCGATATTACCGCGACGGTGGATTCCATCCCGCTGATTACCGGCTCTATCCTGGCGAAAAAGCTGGCGGAAGGGCTGGATGCGCTGGTGATGGATGTGAAAGTAGGCAGCGGCGCCTTTATGCCGACCTATGAGCTTTCTGAAGCGCTTGCCGAAGCGATTGTCGGCGTGGCGAACGGAGCGGGTGTACGTACCACCGCGCTGTTAACCGATATGAACCAGGTACTGGCATCCAGCGCAGGTAACGCGGTAGAAGTCCGCGAAGCGGTGCAGTTCCTGACAGGTGAATACCGCAATCCACGTCTGTTAGACGTCACGATGGCGCTGTGCGTGGAAATGCTGATCTCCGGCAATCTGGCGAAAGACGATGCCGAAGCCCGTGCGAAATTGCAGGCGGTGCTGGATAACGGCAAAGCGGCAGAGATTTTTGGTCGCATGGTTGCGGCGCAGAAAGGCCCGACCGATTTCGTTGAAAATTATGCGAAGTACCTGCCGACGGCAATGCTCAGCAAAGCGGTATATGCTGATACCGAAGGTTTTGTCAGCGCTATGGATACCCGTGCGCTGGGAATGGCGGTTGTTTCCATGGGCGGCGGTCGTCGTCAGGCTTCGGACACCATTGATTACAGCGTTGGCTTTAGCGACATGGCGCGTCTGGGCGACAGCGTAGACGGACAGCGTCCGCTGGCGGTGATCCACGCCAAAGACGAAGCCAGCTGGCAGGAAGCGGCGAAAGCGGTCAAAGCGGCAATTAGCCTTGACGATAAAGCGCCAGAAATTACACCGACAGTCTATCGTCGTATTACCGAATAACTGTATACTGATCTGATCGCTTTTTTGCGGCGCAGATGTTGGAGAACAAGATGAAACGTGCATTTATTATGGTGCTGGACTCCTTTGGTATTGGTGCGACTGAAGATGCGGATCGCTTTGGCGACGTAGGCTCAGACACTATGGGACACATTGCAGAAGCCTGTGCGAAAGGCGAAGCTGACAAGGGTCGCAAAGGTCCACTGAATCTGCCTAACCTGACCCGTCTGGGCCTGGTGAAAGCTCACGAAGGTTCTACCGGTAAAATTGCTGCTGGTATGGACGGTAACGCGGAAGTGATTGGTGCCTACGCCTGGGCGCATGAACTCTCTTCCGGGAAAGACACGCCGTCTGGCCACTGGGAAATCGCGGGTGTTCCGGTTCTGTTTGACTGGGGTTATTTCTCCGATCATGACAACAGCTTCCCGCAGGAACTGCTGGATAAACTGGTCAAACGTGCCAACCTGCCGGGCTACCTCGGCAACTGCCACTCTTCCGGTACCGTGATCCTGGATCAACTGGGTGAAGAGCATATGAAAACCGGCAAGCCGATTTTCTATACTTCTGCAGACTCCGTGTTCCAGATTGCCTGTCACGAAGAGACTTTTGGCCTGGATAAACTCTACGAACTGTGTGAAATCGCTCGTGAAGAACTGACCGAAGGTGGTTACAACATCGGTCGTGTTATCGCGCGTCCGTTTATCGGTGATAAAGCGGGTAATTTCCAGCGCACCGGTAACCGTCACGATCTGGCCGTTGAGCCGCCAGCACCGACCGTGCTGCAGAAACTGGTCGACGAGAAAGACGGTCACGTGGTTTCCGTCGGTAAAATCGCGGATATTTACGCTAACTGCGGCATCACCAAAAAAGTGAAAGCTACCGGCCTGGACGCGCTGTTCGACGCCACCATCAAAGAGATGAAAGAAGCGGGTGATAAGACCATCGTCTTCACTAACTTCGTTGATTTCGACTCTTCCTGGGGACATCGTCGCGATATCGCTGGTTACGCTGCAGGTCTGGAACTGTTCGACCGCCGTTTGCCTGAACTGATGGAACTGGTGGGTGAAGATGACATTCTGATCCTGACCGCTGACCACGGCTGTGACCCGAGCTGGACCGGCACTGACCACACCCGTGAGCACATTCCGGTGCTGGTTTACGGCCCGAAAGTGAAACCAGGCTCTTTAGGTCACCGTGAAACTTTCGCGGATATTGGCCAGACGCTGGCGAGCTACTTTGATACATCGCCGATGGACTACGGTAAAAACATGCTGTGATACCCGTTGTCTTTCGCGCTGTAGATGCGTTGACTTCATTCGCTCACCCCGGTCACATAGGTAATCTATGCTCCCGGGGGTTCCGAATTCGTCGCCTTCCTACAACGCGAAATCCTTAGGGTATTTGAATTCGTTTTGTCGGTTGGGAAAGGCATTGCTACCCCCTCGACATAAACAATAAATCAAAAGGGAACTGAAGATGGCAACTCCACATATTAATGCAGAAATGGGTGATTTCGCTGACGTCGTATTGATGCCGGGCGACCCGCTGCGCGCAAAGCATATTGCTGAAACTTTCCTCGAAGATGTTCGTGAAGTGAACAACGTTCGCGGCATGTTAGGTTTCACCGGTACTTACAAAGGCCGTAAGATCTCCGTTATGGGTCACGGGATGGGTATCCCGTCCTGCTCTATCTACACCAAAGAGCTGATCACCGATTTTGGCGTGAAGAAAATCATTCGCGTAGGCTCCTGCGGCGCTGTGCGTATGGACGTTAAACTGCGTGACGTGGTTATCGGTATGGGTGCCTGCACCGACTCCAAAGTAAACCGTATTCGTTTTAAAGATCATGACTTCGCAGCTATCGCTGACTTCGACATGGTGCGTAATGCAGTTGATGCGGCAAAAGCACTGGGCGTAGACGCGCGCGTGGGCAACCTGTTCTCCGCTGACCTGTTCTACTCTCCGGACGGCGAAATGTTCGACGTAATGGAAAAATACGGCGTGCTGGGCGTGGAAATGGAAGCGGCGGGTATCTACGGCGTTGCGGCTGAGTTTGGTGCGAAAGCGCTGACCATCTGCACCGTGTCCGACCATATCCGTACTCACGAGCAGACCACTGCCGCTGAACGTCAGACGACCTTCAACGACATGATCAAAATCGCACTGGAATCCGTTCTGCTGGGCGATAAAGAGTAAGTGTTGTGATGCCCGGTAGCGCTGCGCTTACCGGGCATACAATCGATGTATGCCGGACCGCCATCCGGCATTTTCAGGCCAGCGTTTAGCTCACTGCACTGGCAATCCACGCTGACAGCTCGCGTAACTCTTTCTCCTGCTGTGGGAAATCAACCAGCAGCGCTTCGCACTCCTGTTGCAGCATATCCGCACGGTACAAACACCCCTGCAGACGACCCGCCAGCGCTTCTAACGGCGCGGGATTGAGGCTGTCGGTAAAGACCTGCGTACGGGTGATATGACCTTTTTCCACGTCGAAATGCAGCTCAACGCCGCCCCAGGTGAAACGCTCGTCCAGAAGGTGCGAGAACGCAGGCGCCTGACCAAAATTCCACTCCCAACTGCTCTGACGGGCAAAGGTTTCGGCAAAGTTCGGCAGATCCGGGGTTTTGTCCGGCGAGATAATTTCCGCTTCGACACGTTCGCCGTAGTGGGCAAAAAAGGCTTCCGTGATAGCCTGACAGACCTGTTGATGGGTGATGCCCGGCAACAGCTCCGTTAGATTCGCTACGCGTGAGCGAACCGAGGTGATGCCTTTGGCGGCGAGTTTCTTTTTATCCGGATTGAGATAGTTTGCCAGGCGGCTGAGATCGGCGTTCAACAACAGCGTGCCGTGGTGGAATCCGCGGTCTTTCGTTTCCCGATAAGCAGAGCCGGAAACTTTGCGATCGCCGTCTGGCGTTTTCACGACCAGATCGTTACGCCCGGAGGCGTCGGCGTCTACGCCCAGCGCGTTCAGGGCATGGAGGACAATAGCGGTAGAGATGGTTTTGTCGTACTCCGGTTTACCGGCCATAAAGGTAAAGCAGGTATTGCCTAAGTCATGGAACACCGCGCCGCCGCCGCTGCTGCGACGGGCGAGCCGCACGTTGTCTTCTTCCATACGGCGGGTATTACACTCTTTCCACGGGTTTTGCGCCCGGCCAATCACCACCGTATCGGCATTACGCCACAAGAACAGGACGCGCTGCGTGGCGGGCATTTGGCGAAAAATGCACTCTTCGACCGCGAGGTTAAACCACGGATCGTAAGAGTCAGAGATAAGCAGGCGTAGTGTCGTCATGGTCGATTTCCTTTCTGTTATTACTCTTTCTTCTCGTTGTCTTCTTCCTGTACCGGTTTGTTGGCGGTCAGCAGGAAAGGGGATTGCTGCCAGCGGGTGCGCTTGCCTTGCAACAAGGTACGGGTGAGCACCACGCCAATTGCCAGTGACAGAAGCAGCATTAGGCGTAAGATGTTGGTGGTGTTATCCACCTGCTTGGCTTCGGTGGCGAGCGTGTGGGTATCCAGCGTCAGGCGTAGATAGCCCAGCGGACCATTTCTTCCCTGAATGGGCTCGACAATCTGCTGGTTAAAATAGCCCCCGGCTTTTTTGCCGTCCAACGCCAGTCGGTCTCGAACGTTGACGCTCTCACCGGTGCGTGTAATCAGGTCTCCCTTTTCATCGTAGACGCCCGCATCCAGAATACGGCTACTTTCCGTGAGCTGCGAGAGTACCGCTTTAATGCGCTTTTCATCCGGCGTTTCGGTACGCATCAGCGGGGCGACGTTCAAGGAGACCTGGCGAGCCAGCGTGCGCGCCAGCTCTTCGAGCTGCGGATTACGCTGCTGTTGGTGGCTTTGACTAAACCAGGACGCGCCCTGCATCAGAGCAACGAGCAGCGCAAGGCAGGACAATACAATCACTGCACGATGAAGTCGGAATTTCAGTTTTGTGCGAGCCATATTCCACCTGCTGAAAATTTGAGACTTAATGTTGCCAGAAGCGCTGGTTACAGGGTAGCCTCATGCGTTATTTTCCCCTGATGATTCCGACCCGAACGATTTTACAGGAGCTTTAATGCCTAACATTACCTGGTGCGATCTACCTGAAGATGTTTCTCTGTGGCCAGGTCTGCCTCTCTCTTTAAGCGGTGATGAAGTCATGCCGCTGGATTACCACGCGGGCCGCAGTGGCTGGCTGCTGTACGGTCGTGGGCTGGATAAACAACGGTTAACGCAATACCAGAGCAAACTGGGTGCAGCGATGGTGATCGTGGCGGCGTGGTGCGTTGAGGATTATCAGGTGATTCGTCTGGCGGGCTCGTTAACGCCGCGTGCGGCAAAACTGGCGCATGATGCCAAACTGGATGTTGCGCCACTGGGTAAAATTCCGCATTTGCGCACGCCGGGTTTGCTGGTGATGGACATGGATTCAACGGCTATCCAGATCGAGTGTATTGATGAAATTGCCAAACTGGCGGGAACCGGCGAAATGGTTGCCGAAGTTACCGAACGCGCGATGCGCGGCGAGCTGGACTTTACCGCCAGCTTGCGCAGCCGCGTGGCGACGCTGAAGGGCGCTGATGCCAATATTTTGCACCAGGTGCGCGAAACGCTACCACTGATGCCTGGCCTGACTCAACTGGTGTTAAAACTGGAAACGCTCGGCTGGAAAGTGGCAATTGCCTCCGGCGGTTTTACCTTCTTTGCCGATTATCTGCGTAACAAACTACGTCTGACGGCGGCTGTGGCAAACGAGCTGGAGATCATAGACGGTAAATTCACCGGCAACGTGATCGGCGATATCGTCGATGCCCAGTACAAAGCCAACACCCTGACTCGCCTGGCGCAGGAGTATGAGATCCCGATGGCGCAGACGGTGGCGATCGGCGATGGCGCCAACGATCTGCCGATGATCAAAACGGCTGGACTGGGTATAGCGTATCATGCCAAACCCAAAGTGAATGAAAAGACGGAGATTACGATCCGTCACGCTGACCTGATGGGCGTGTTCTGCATTCTCTCTGGCAGCATGAACCAGAAATGATTTAATTGCCTGATGGCAAAGTGACCGTAGGCCGGATAAGCGCCCACGCTGTCCGGTAAACGCGCTAACGAAAGAGGTAAAACGTGGCCAAAGTTCCAAAACGCGCCTTTGTTTGTAACGAATGCGGGGCCGATTACCCGCGCTGGCAAGGACAATGCAGCGCCTGTCAGGCCTGGAACACCATTACCGAGGTACGCCTTGCAGCGTCACCAACGGTGGCGCGTAACGAGCGGCTCAGCGGCTATGCCGGAAATGCGGGCATCGCAAAAGTGCAGAAGCTGTCTGATATCAGCCTTGAAGAGTTGCCGCGTTTTTCCACCGGATTTAAAGAGTTTGACCGCGTGCTGGGCGGCGGTGTGGTGCCCGGCAGCGCCATCCTGATTGGCGGCAACCCCGGCGCAGGGAAATCAACGCTGCTGCTGCAAACGCTGTGCAAGCTCGCTGAGCAGATGAAAACCCTGTACGTCACCGGCGAAGAGTCTTTGCAACAGGTGGCGATGCGCGCGCATCGACTCGGTCTGCCGACGGCGAATCTGAACATGCTGTCGGAAACCAGTATCGAACAAATTTGCCTGATTGCCGAAGAAGAACAGCCGAGGCTGATGGTTATCGACTCCATTCAGGTGATGCACATGGCGGACATTCAGTCTTCGCCGGGCAGCGTGGCACAGGTGCGCGAAACCGCGGCTTACCTGACCCGCTTTGCCAAAACGCGCGGCGTGGCGATTGTCATGGTCGGCCACGTCACCAAAGACGGCTCGCTGGCCGGTCCAAAGGTGCTGGAGCACTGTATTGACTGCTCGGTTCTGCTCGACGGCGACGCCGATTCTCGTTTTCGTACTCTGCGTAGCCATAAAAATCGCTTTGGCGCGGTGAATGAGTTGGGCGTCTTTGCCATGACCGAACAGGGGCTGCGTGAAGTTAGCAACCCTTCCGCTATCTTCTTAAGCCGTGGCGATGAAGTCACCTCCGGCAGTTCAGTGATGGTGGTCTGGGAAGGCACACGCCCGTTGCTGGTGGAGATTCAGGCGCTGGTCGACCATTCGATGATGGCGAATCCGCGTCGTGTGGCGGTCGGCCTGGAGCAGAACCGTCTGGCGATTCTGCTGGCCGTGCTGCATCGTCACGGCGGCTTGCAGATGGCGGATCAGGACGTGTTCGTCAACGTGGTCGGTGGCGTGAAGGTTACCGAAACCAGCGCCGATCTGGCACTGCTACTGGCAATGGTTTCCAGCCTGCGCGACCGACCGCTGCCGCAGGACTTAGTGGTCTTTGGCGAAGTGGGACTGGCGGGCGAAATCCGTCCGGTACCCAGCGGCCAGGAGCGTATTTCCGAAGCGGCGAAGCACGGCTTTCGTCGGGCGATTGTTCCTGCCGCCAACGTGCCGAAAAAAGTGCCGGAAGGGATGCAGGTCTTTGGCGTTAAGAAGCTTACGGATGCTTTAAGCGTGTTTGACGACCTATAATAAAATACCCGCCGTCTTTCCGGCGGTATTGGGTATTACGTTTATTTTTACAGCAGGAGGCTCTTGTGTCATTTGATTATCTGAAAACTGCCATTAAGCAAAAGGGCTGTACCCTGCAACAGGTGGCAGATGCCAGTGGCATGACCAAGGGATATTTAAGTCAACTGCTGAATGCCAAAATTAAAAGTCCCAGCGCGCAAAAGCTGGAGGCGTTGCACCGGTTTCTCGGGCTGGAGTTTCCGCGCCAGCAGAAGAATATAGGTGTGGTATTCGGTAAGTTTTATCCGCTGCATACCGGCCATATCTATCTTATCCAGCGCGCGTGTAGTCAGGTCGATGAACTGCATATCATCATGGGGTATGACGACACGCGCGATCGCAGCCTGTTTGAAGACAGCGCTATGTCGCAACAGCCCACGGTGCCCGATCGTCTACGCTGGCTGCTGCAAACCTTTAAGTATCAGAAAAATATCCGTATTCACGCCTTCAACGAAGAGGGTATGGAGCCGTATCCACACGGTTGGGATGTGTGGAGCAACGGGATCAAAACGTTTATGCAGGAGAAAGGGATCCAGCCTAACTGGATTTACACCTCTGAAGAGTCAGATGCCCCGCAGTATCTGGAACATCTGGGGATCGAAACCGTGCTGGTGGATCCCAAACGAACGTTTATGAACATCAGCGGCGGGCAAATCCGTGAGAACCCGTTTCGCTACTGGGAGTATATTCCTACAGAAGTGAAGCCGTTTTTCGTGCGCACCGTGGCGATCCTCGGCGGAGAGTCGAGCGGAAAATCGACGCTGGTGAACAAGCTCGCCAATATCTTTAACACTACCAGTGCGTGGGAATATGGGCGTGATTACGTCTTCTCCCATTTGGGCGGTGATGAGATGGCGTTGCAGTATTCCGACTACGATAAAATCGCCCTGGGACAAGCCCAATACATTGATTTTGCTGTCAAGTATGCCAATAAAGTGGCGTTTATCGACACCGATTTTGTTACCACTCAGGCCTTCTGCAAAAAGTATGAAGGGCGTGAACACCCGTTTGTGCAGGCCCTGATTGACGAGTATCGCTTTGACCTGGTGATCCTGCTGGAGAACAATACTCCATGGGTGGCGGATGGCTTACGCAGTCTCGGCAGTTCGGTTGACAGAAAAGCGTTTCAGTCGTTGCTGGTCGAGATGCTGCAGGAAAACAATATCAATTTTGTGCACGTTCAGGAGCCCGACTATGACGGTCGATTTCTGCGCTGCGTGGAGTTGGTGAAAGAGTTGATGGGCGAGCAGAGATAGCGTAAATGCCGGATGGCGTTGCGCTTATCCGGCGTCGCACTAACCTCGTAGGCCGGAGGAGGCGTAACGCCGCCATCCGGCGCTTAACGGTAATTACTTCGAAATACGCTTGTACTTAATACGCTTCGGCTCCAGCGCATCTGCGCCCAGCGTGCGTTTCTTGTACTCTTCGTATTCGGTAAAGTTACCTTCGAAGAACTCAACCTTACCTTCATCCTGGTAATCCAGAATGTGGGTCGCGATACGGTCGAGGAACCAACGGTCGTGCGAGATGACCATCGCGCAGCCCGGGAACTCCAGCAGGGCGTTTTCCAGCGCGCGCAGGGTTTCGATATCCAGGTCGTTGGTTGGTTCATCAAGCAGCAGCATGTTGCCGCCAACCTGCAGCAGCTTCGCCAGGTGCAGACGACCGCGCTCACCGCCGGAGAGTTCGCCTACGCGTTTACCCTGATCAACACCTTTAAAGTTGAAGCGGCCTACGTAGGCGCGGCTTGGCATCTCGGTGTTGCCGATCTTCATGATATCCAGCCCGCCGGAAACTTCTTCCCACACGGTTTTGCTGTTGTCCATGGCGTCACGGAACTGGTCAACGGAAGCTAGCTTGACGGTTTCACCCAGCGTGATGGTGCCGCTGTCTGGCTGTTCCTGACCGGACATCATACGGAACAGGGTAGATTTACCCGCGCCGTTCGGACCGATGATGCCGACGATGGCGCCTTTCGGTACGGAGAAGCTCAGGTCGTCAATCAGAACGCGATCGCCGTAGGATTTACGCAGATTGGTGACTTCAACGACTTTATCACCCAGACGTGCTCCTGGTGGGATAAACAGTTCGTTGGTTTCGTTACGCTTCTGGTATTCGGTGTTGTTCAGCTCTTCAAAGCGTGCCAGACGGGCTTTACCCTTAGACTGACGGCCTTTAGCGCCCTGACGCACCCACTCCAGCTCTTTCTCAATGGATTTACGGCGAGCCGCTTCCTGAGACGCTTCCTGCGCCAGACGCTGATCTTTCTGCTCCAGCCAGGAGGAGTAGTTGCCTTCCCATGGAATACCTTCGCCGCGGTCAAGCTCCAGAATCCAGCCCGCAACGTTGTCGAGGAAGTAACGGTCGTGGGTAATCGCCACCACGGTACCTTCGAAGTCGTGCAGGAAGCGTTCCAGCCACGCAACGGATTCGGCGTCCAGGTGGTTAGTCGGTTCGTCGAGCAGCAGCATGTCTGGTTTTTCCAGCAGCAGGCGGCACAGCGCGACGCGGCGGCGTTCACCACCGGAGAGGTTCTCAATTTTAGCGTCCCAGTCCGGCAGACGCAGGGCGTCAGCGGCACGCTCAAGCTGCACGTTCAGGTTATGACCGTCGTGCGCCTGAATGATCTCTTCAAACTTGCCCTGTTGCGCAGCGAGTTTATCGAAGTCGGCGTCCGGCTCGGCGTACTTTGCGTACACTTCATCCAGACCTTTCAGCGCGTTAACCACTTCGGCAACCGCTTCTTCCACGGATTCACGAACGGTATGTTCCGGGTTTAGTTTCGGTTCCTGCGGCAGGTAACCGATTTTAATGCCAGGCTGTGGGCGAGCTTCACCTTCGATATCGGTATCAATGCCGGCCATGATGCGCAGCAGGGTCGATTTACCCGCGCCGTTCAGACCAAGAACACCGATTTTGGCGCCAGGGAAGAAGCTCAGTGAGATGTTTTTAAGAATATGACGTTTCGGCGGAACGACTTTGCCGACACGATGCATGGTATAAACAAATTGGGCCACGTTGGACTCGCCTCTTTATTTATCCCGTCATACTTCAAGCTACAGATGCGTTGGCTGTGAGTTACTCGGCTCATCCATGAGCCTCGCCCTTGCGGGCCGCTGCTCCGCAGCGTTCAAATCTGTTCCTGACAGATTTGTTGTTCCCCCCAGTCACGCACTTTGTACGCTCAGGGGATTTACTCCCTCGCCGCCTTGCTGCAACTTGAATTATTTAGGGCTAATTATTGGTAAATAGTTATCAAAGGCGAAGTGTAGCCTTTTTCATTGCCCAATCCCAGCCAGCAGATCTCACTCGCAACAAAAGTAAAAAAGTGTCCGTGACGTGGCGCATTCTGCAATGTCTGGTTAGCATGAACTAATTAAGCGGCATGATGCTGCACAGACGTAACATGAGAAGAGGAAGAGCTTGTGGACAAAGCCAATCAATTTACCTGGCGCCTGCTGGCGGCCAGCGTATGTCTGCTGACGGTCAGTCAAGTGGCGCGAGCCGATTCCCTGGATGAGCAGCGCAGTCGCTATGCGCAAATTAAACAGGCCTGGGATAACCGACAGATGGATGTCGTAGAGCAGATGATGCCCGGCCTGAAGAATTATCCTCTGTATCCTTATCTGGAATATCGTCAGATTACTGACGATCTGATGAATCAGCCCACCATTACCGTTACCAATTTTGTGCGCGCCAACCCGACGCTGCCCCCCGCGCGTACTCTGCAATCACGTTTCGTGAATGAACTGGCGCGACGGGAGGACTGGCGTGGACTGCTGGCGTTCAGCCCAGAAAAACCGGGTACCACGGAAGCGCAATGCAACTATTACTTTGCGAAATGGAGCACCGGGCAAACCGAAGAGGCCTGGCAGGGCGCGAAAGAACTGTGGTTGAGCGGGAAAAGCCAGCCGAACGCCTGTGACAAATTATTCGGCGTATGGCGCGCCTCAGGAACTCAGGATCCGCTGGCGTATCTGGAGCGTATTCGTCTGGCGATGAAAGCCGGGAATACCGGTCTGGTCACGGCGTTGGCTGGACAAATGCCCGCGCAATACCAAACTATCGCTTCGGCGATCATCGCGCTGGCCAACGATCCGAATTCGGTGATGACCTTTGCACGCACCACTGGCGCGACGGATTTCACCCGACAGATGGCGGCGGTGGCTTTTTCCAGCGTGGCGCGTCAGGACGCGGAAAATGCCCGCCTGATGATCCCGTCTCTGGCGCAGGCGCAACAGCTGAATGACGAGCAAACCCAGGAGCTGCGCGACATCGTCGCCTGGCGTCTGATGGGTAATGACGTTACCGATGAGCAGGCCAAATGGCGCGATGACGCCATTATGCGCTCGAATTCCACCTCGCTTGTGGAGCGACGTGTACGCATGGCGCTGGGAACCGGCGATCGTCGTGGTCTGAATACCTGGCTGGCGCGTCTGCCAATGGAAGCAAAAGAGAAAGATGAGTGGCGTTACTGGCAGGCGGATCTGCTGCTTGAGCGCGGGCGCGAGGCGGAAGCCAAAGAGATCCTGCACCAGCTCATGCAGCAGCGCGGTTTCTATCCGATGGTAGCGGCACAGCGTCTGGGTGAAGAGTACGAGCTGAAAGTGGATAAAGCCCCGGCAAACGTTGACTCTGCGCTGACTCAGGGACCGGAAATGGCACGTGTGCGCGAGCTAATGTACTGGAACCTGGACAATACCGCGCGCAGTGAATGGGCGAATCTGGTCACCAGTCGCACGAAGTCTGAGCAGGCTCAGCTGGCGCGTTACGCGTTCAACAATCACTGGTGGGATCTGAGCGTACAAGCGACGATCGCCGGTAAGCTGTGGGATCATCTGGAAGAGCGTTTCCCACTGGCCTACAAGGATCTGTTTACACGCTACACCAGCGGCAAGGATATTCCGCCAAGCTATGCGATGGCGATAGCGCGTCAGGAAAGCGCCTGGAACCCGAAAGTAAAATCGCCGGTTGGTGCCAGCGGGCTGATGCAGATTATGCCGGGCACGGCGACGCATACGGTGAAAATGTTCTCGATTCCAGGTTACAGCAGCCCGAGCCAACTACTGGATCCTGATACCAACATCAACATTGGTACCAGCTATTTACAGTATGTCTATCAGCAATTCGGTAATAACCGCATTTTCGCGTCGGCGGCCTATAACGCCGGACCGGGGCGCGTTCGCACCTGGCTTGGCAATAGCGCGGGTCGTATCGATGCTGTCGCGTTTGTCGAAAGCATTCCATTCTCTGAGACGCGTGGCTACGTGAAGAACGTGCTGGCTTACGATGCGTACTATCGCTATTTCCTCGGTGACAAACCGGAGTTGATGAGCGACGCAGAATGGCAACGTCGTTACTGATCGTGTCGGTTGTGTTATGCTATCGTACTCGTTAAAGAGTACAAAAGGGGGAGGCAAGCACGCTTCCCCCGCAACGATGGCGATAACTTATGACTCAGCAATCACCCTATTCGGCAGAGATGGCAGAACAGCGTCACCAGGAGTGGTTACGTTTTGTCGATCTGCTTAAACACGCCTATGAACAAGACTTACACCTGCCCCTGCTCAATTTGATGTTAACGCCGGATGAGCGCGAAGCGCTGGGCACGCGCGTGCGTATCATTGAAGAGCTGCTGCGCGGCGAGATGAGTCAGCGCGAGCTTAAAAACGAGCTCGGGGCGGGGATCGCCACCATTACACGGGGGTCGAACAGCCTCAAATCCGCACCGGTGGATCTGCGTCATTGGCTGGAGCAGGTGCTGCTAAAAAATGCCTGATGGCACTTCGCTTATCAGGCCTAAGTATGTGGCGCGGTTGTGGCCGGATAAGGCGAAGCCGCCATCCGGCACAACGCTATAAATACACTGCGTTATGAAACGGGCTGAGCGCCAGAATCACCGCCTGGTGGTATACGCTTGAGCGCGTCAGCTTGCCCGCGGTAAAGACGCCGATAGCGCCCTCTTTACGGCCAATCTCATCAATACCCGTGTAGTCCGACATCACCGGACCGAGCGCTTCGCCCTGACGGACTCTGTCGAGAATGACAGCTGGCAATGGCAGCGTGGCTGAACGGGCTTCGCCGCGCTGGACGCCATTATCAATCACCACCCAACTGAAGGTCGCATCGTCGTCAATTCCCGCTTCAATAGCGACCCAGAAATCAGCCTGCGGGTGCAGACGGCGCGCATTATCAACGCGATTTCGTGCGCCAGTGCGCGTTTCCTGGTTTCCGAAAGGTTGTTCCGGCACGCCACTCTCGACGGCGACGGGTTCAATATGGCAGGATCCTTCCCCGAAAATCTCTTCAAATGCCCGCAGAATTGCCTGAATTTTGGCAGGATTGGTGGTCGCAGAGATAACCTTGTGCATAATTAAGCTCAGTTTGAAAATTCATCGCATCGCAGTATAACGGAAAAAAAGCATGTTACAGGTATACCTTGTTCGCCATGGCGAAACGCAGTGGAACGCCGAGCGACGTATTCAAGGCCAGTCAGACAGCCCACTGACCGCTAAAGGTGAACAGCAAGCCATGCAGGTGGGCGAACGCGCCCGCACGTTTGGTATTACGCATGTCATCAGTAGCGATTTAGGTCGTACACGACGCACCGCAGAAATCATCGCCCAGGCCTGTGGCTGTGATATCACCTATGACTCACGTTTGCGCGAGCTGAATATGGGCGTGCTGGAGCAACGTCATATCGATACGCTGACGTCGGAAGAAGAGGGCTGGCGTCGCCAGTTGGTGAACGGTACGGTGGAGGGGCGTATTCCTGAAGGGGAATCAATGCAGGAACTGAGCGATCGCGTCCACGCGGCGCTGGCATCCTGTCTGGAGTTGCCGCCGGGGAGTCGTCCGCTGCTGGTCAGTCACGGTATTGCACTGGGTTGCCTGGTGAGTACGATTCTGGGATTACCGGCATGGGCTGAACGTCGCCTGCGTCTGCGCAACTGTTCTATTTCTCGCGTCGATTACCAGGAAAGTTTGTGGCTGGCGCCGGGATGGGTAGTTGAAACGGCAGGGGACATCTCACATCTGGACGCCCCTGCGTTAGACGAACTGCAGCGCTAGCGGCGAATCGGAATCAGGAATTCGCAGCGCAGGTTGATCGGGCGATCTCCCGCTTTGGCATCTTCTGCCGGGTAGTATCGCTCGATATCCTGCCCTTTACGGCGCGTCAGGTTCAGCATTGGCATGCATGTGCCGTAAACCGTCAGGATAAACTCCTGTACACCGGTCCCCAGCCCTTCATAGGTAAACATCACATACTCGCCGCCTTGTAGCAGGATAGGCTGTGCCGACGGCACATAACCATTGGCCTGTTCCGGCGTCAGTGCTGTGGTGTAAAACACTTCCTGCTCGTCATCTTTTTCAATGCTCGGACGCGTTTCGTTCAGCCCGTACAGCACCGGTGGGATCGCAGGAGCCTGGCTAAGGAAGTCGCGCCAGAACTGAATTCGCATTTCATGACGGAAATCTGAAATCTGCTCCAGCGAGCAGGAATAGCTTTGCGTGGTGCCAAGCAGTTGCGTATCTTCCAGCGTGACAAACTCGTGCGCAGGCATGGCAAATTCACCCAGTCGCATAGGCGGGCGAATACCAAACGCGCTCCATTCCGGCGAACGGCGATACAGCGCAGGCGTCTGGGAAAACTGTTTCTTGAACGCGCGGGTAAAGGTTTGTTGAGAGTCAAAGCGATATTGCAGCGCAATATCCAGAATTGGGCGTGCAGTCAGGCGCAGCGCCACTGCGGATTTCGATAAACGACGGGCGCGGATATAGGCGCCAATAGCATGGCCCGTCACGTCCTTAAACATTCTCTGCAGGTGCCACTTGGAATAGCCTGCTTTTGCCGCCACATTGTCAAGCGACAAAGGCTGATCCAGATGACCTTCCAGCCAGATTAATAGGTCGCGAATAATGCCAGCCTGATCCATAAAATATCCTCATCCTTTCAACAACGAGTACCTGACGTCAGGTATGAGGATAATAGCATTTTTTGCTGTTTTAGCATTCAGTGTTTTTTTTGCTCATAAATGCTTTTTTCGATCATTCGAAAGCGTGATTATTGTAATCCTGTGATCTGTATACGTTTTATCTTAGAATGTCGAATAATTACACAGAGTAACTTTTAAAAATGGTAACAATATGAAATATAAGAGCTTAATCATTTCCTCAATTCTGCTGATGTTGGCGCAGGTTGTCCATGCGGAGCAGATTGGATCTGTCGATACGGTGTTCAAAATGTTTGGGCCGGATCATAAAATTGTGGTCGAAGCGTTTGACGATCCTGATGTTACCAACGTGACCTGCTACGTGAGCCGGGCGAAGACCGGCGGCATCAAAGGTGGGCTGGGGCTGGCGGAAGATACCTCCGATGCCGCCATTTCCTGTCAGCAGGTGGGGCCGGTAGAACTGAGCGACAGAATCAAGAACGGCAAAGCGCAGGGCGAAGTGGTATTTAAAAAACGTACCTCGTTGGTGTTTAAATCCTTACAGGTCGTGCGTTTTTACGACGCGAAACGTAATGCACTGGCCTATCTGGCCTATTCAGATAAAGTGGTCGATGGATCGCCTAAAAATGCCATCAGCGCGGTGCCCATCATGCCGTGGCGGGAATAACAAGGAAGCAAAATGCAACAACCGTTGATCTGGTTGGTTGAGGATGAGCAGGGCATCGCCGATACGCTCATCTACATGCTGCAGCAGGAAGGTTTTAGCGTGGAAGCGTTTGAGCGCGGGTTACCTGCGCTGGAGAAATCTCGCCAGCGTTGTCCTGATGCGATCATTCTGGATGTCGGACTACCGGATATCAGCGGTTTTGAACTGTGTCGACGCCTGCTAGAGCGGCATCCAGCGTTGCCGATCCTGTTTCTGACCGCGCGTAGCGATGAGGTGGATCGCCTGCTGGGTCTGGAAATTGGCGCGGATGACTATGTTGCCAAGCCTTTCTCACCGCGCGAGGTGTGCGCCCGCGTGCGTACGTTGCTGCGGCGGGTGCAGAAATTCTCTGCTCCTTCATCTACGACGCGCTGTGGTGATTTTGAACTTAATGAGCTGGCCGCGCAGATTACCTGGTTCGGCAAGCCGTTAAACCTGACGCGCTATGAATTTCTGTTGCTGAAAACGCTGCTGTTGTCGCCGGGGCGCATTTACTCACGCCAGCAGTTGATGGATTTAGTCTGGGCCGATGCACAGGACACCTTTGACAGAACGGTCGATACCCACATTAAAACGCTGCGCGCCAAGCTGCGGGCTATCAACCCTGAGCTTTCCCCCATCAATACGCATCGCGGTATGGGATATAGCCTGAGGAGCGTCTGATGCGCATTGGCATGCGTTTGTTGCTCGGCTATTTTCTGATTGTTGCCGTCGCCGCCTGGTTCGTTTTGTCGATCTTTGTACAGGAAATTAAACCAGGCGTCCGCCGGGCAACCGAAGGCACTTTGATTGATACCGCCACGCTGCTGGCCGCGCTGGCGCGCGATGACTTGCTCTCTGACTCTCCCGCCAACGGCAAGCTGGCGCAGGCATTTTCGCAACTGCATAACCGCCCATTCAGCGCTAATATCAGCGGCATTAACAAAGTCCGTAATGAATACCATGTCTACATGACGGACGCGCAGGGTAAGGTGTTGTTTGATTCCGCAAACCAGGCTGTCGGTCAGGACTATTCTCGCTGGAACGACGTGTGGTTAACCCTGCGTGGGCAATATGGCGCCCGCAGTACGCCGCAAAACCCGAACGATCCGGAAAGTTCAGTGATGTACGTGGCCGCGCCGATCGTAGACGGCGGACGTATTATCGGAGTGCTTAGCGTCGGTAAACCGAACGCGGCGATGGCGCCGGTGATTAAACGCAGTGAACGGCGGATGCTGTGGGCCAGCGCCGTATTGCTGGGCATTGCCTTAGTGATTGGCATCGGGATGGTATGGTGGATAAACCGCTCCATCGCCCGGCTGGCGCGCTATGCCGACTCCGTTACCGAGAATCGCCCCGTCCCACTGCCTGATTTAGGCAGCAGCGAGCTACGTAAACTGGCGCAGGCGCTGGAAAGTATGCGACTGAAGCTGGAGGGCAAAAACTACATTGAGCAGTATGTTTATGCGTTAACGCATGAACTGAAAAGTCCGCTGGCGGCCATTCGCGGCGCGGCTGAGATTTTGCGCGAAGGTCCGCCGCCGAACGTGGTTGCGCGCTTTACCGATAATATTCTGACGCAAAATGCGCGCATGCAGGCGCTGGTCGAAACCCTGTTACGCCAGGCGCGGCTGGAGAATCGACAGGACATTACGTTGACGCCAGTGGCGGTAGATGCGCTGTTTGCTCAGCTCAAAGAGGCGCGCAGCGTGCAACTGGCGGCAAAAAACATCACGCTTACCATTATGCCTTCATCGCTTAGCGTTGCCGCCGATCCTGCGTTACTGGAGCAGGCATTGGGGAATTTGCTCGACAACGCTATCGACTTCACGCCACAGGACGGGACGATTACGCTGAGCGCGCATCAGCAGGATGAACTGGTCACATTGCAGATAATCGACAGTGGCAGCGGGATCCCCGACTTCGCGTTGCCGCGTATTTTTGAGCGTTTCTATTCGCTGCCCCGTGAAAATGGGCATAAGAGCAGCGGTTTAGGGCTGGCGTTTGTCAGTGAGGTTGCGCGACTGCACGAGGGGACGGTGACATTGTGCAACCGACCACAAGGCGGCGCACAGGCCTCGTTTACGCTTCACGCTCACTTCACATAACTTCAAATTCTCCGCACATAGCTGTTCTACCTTGCTGATATTGCAAAGGAGAACGCTATGTTTAAATCACCCCTGTTTTGGAAAATAGTCACCTTAGGTGGCGCAATACTGCTGCTGTTAATCCCGCTGACGATGGTCAGGCAGATCATCGTGGAGCGATCGGATTACCGCGATGAAGTCGAAGATGCTATCCGACAGAGCACCAGCGGGCCGCAAAAGATGGTAGGACCGCTGATAGCCATTCCGGTAACGGAACTTTACACCTCACTGGAGGATGGCAAAGAAATCCAGCGTAAGCGTAGCTATATCCATTTCTGGCTGCCGGAGTCGTTGGTAGTTGAGGGGAATCAGAACGTTGAAGCGCGTAAAATCGGTATTTATGAGGGCCAGGTCTGGCACAATGATGTTTCGGTGAAGGCTGAGTTTAACGCCGAACGGTTGAGTGATTTAAATCATCCAAATATCAGCATCGGCAAACCGTTTATTGTGGTTGGCGTGGGGGACGCGCGTGGGATTGGCGTGGTAAAAGCGCCGCAGGTCAATGGAACGTCGCTGGCCGTTGAGCCTGGGACAGGGCTGGATGGACGTGCGCAGGGGATCCACATTCCGCTACCCGATGCGAGCTGGGCTGAGCAAAATCTGAGCATGGCGTTGTCGCTTAATTTGAGCGGAACCGGCGATTTCTCCGTCGTTCCGGTTGGACGTAACAGTGAAATGACCTTAACCAGCAACTGGCCGCATCCCAACTTTCTTGGGGACTTCCTCCCGGCTAAGCGCGAAATTAGCGAATCAGGATTCAAGGCTCAGTGGCAAAGCAGCTGGTTTGCGAACAACCTCGGCGAGCGCTTTAACGATGAAAAGATTGGTTGGCTGGGTATGCCAGCGTTTAGCGTCGCCGTCGCCACGCCTGCAGATCAGTATCAGTTAACGGACAGGGCGACAAAGTATGCCATCCTGCTGATTATACTGACCTTTATGTCTTTCTTCGTCCTTGAAAGTATGACCAATCTGCGCCTGCACCCGATGCAATATCTGCTGGTGGGGCTATCGCTGGTAATGTTTTATCTGCTGCTGCTGGCACTGTCGGAACACATTGGTTTTACGGCGGCGTGGATAACGGCAAGTCTGGTCGGGGCGTTGATGAACGGTGTGTATCTGCAGGCGATATTGCAGGGCTGGCGGAACAGTATTTTGTTCACCGTGGCGCTGCTGGGGCTGGATGGTGTGATGTGGGTGCTGCTACGTTCACAGGATAGCTCTTTACTGCTGGGAACCGGCGTGCTGTTGTTCGCGCTTTGTGGGGTAATGTTCCTGACGCGTCATCTTGACTGGCACTCGCTGGCACAGCCAAAAACAAAGCCAAAATCTACAGAACTTCCAGAGCTTCAGCCTGCGCAGAGCGACGAATTTCGCTTGTGGAAATAGAGCGGTAGGGAAATGAAAAACGGCGCATAAAGCGCCGTTTTTATACCAGTGAGGATTGAATTAATCCTGCAGGTCGCCGCAGAAACGGTAGCCTTCACCGTGAATGGTGGCGATGATTTCTGGCGTATCCGGCGTTGATTCGAAATGCTTACGAATGCGGCGGATCGTCACGTCAACGGTACGGTCATGCGGCTTCAGTTCGCGACCGGTCATTTTTTTCAGCAGTTCTGCGCGAGACTGGATTTTGCCCGGATTCTCACAGAAGTGAAGCATGGCGCGGAATTCGCTGCGTGGCAGTTTATACTGCTCACCGTCAGGACCAATCAGAGAGCGGCTGTTGATGTCCAGCTCCCAGCCATTGAACTTGTAGCTTTCGACGCTACGGCGTTCTTCGCTGACAGTACCCAGGTTCATGGTACGGGACAGCAGGTTACGAGCACGGATAGTCAGTTCGCGCGGGTTAAACGGCTTGGTGATGTAATCGTCTGCGCCGATTTCGAGGCCGAGAATTTTATCGACTTCGTTATCACGGCCCGTCAGGAACATCAGCGCAACGTTAGCTTGTTCGCGAAGTTCGCGCGCTAACAGCAGGCCATTTTTCCCAGGCAGATTGATATCCATAATCACAAGGTTGATATCATATTCAGAGAGAATCTGATGCATTTCCGCGCCATCTGTCGCTTCGAATACATCATAGCCTTCTGCTTCGAAAATGCTTTTCAACGTGTTGCGTGTTACTAACTCGTCTTCAACGATAAGAATGTGCGGGGTCTGCATGTTTGCTACCTAAATTGCCAACTAAATCGAAACAGGAAGTACAAAAGTCCCTGACCTGCCTGATGCATGCCGTAAATTAACATGATCGGCGTAACATGACTAAAGTACGTAATTGCGTTCTTGATGCACTTTCCATCAACGTCAACAACATCATTAGCTTGGTCGTGGGTAGTTTCCCTCTGGACCCGACAGTGTCAAAAACGGCTGTCATCCTAACCATTTTAACAGCAACATAACAGGCTAAGACATGCCGGACACCCAATAAAACTACGCTTCGTTGACATATATCAAGTTCAATTGTAGCACGTTAACAGTTTGATGAAATCAACGTATCCAAATGTTTGCTTTCATCACAAAATTGCAATATTACAACTAGTTGCACGAGCAAATTAATAAATGTAATGAATCCAACCGGTGCGATCCATTTTAAATTAAATTATCATGGATAAACAGAGGGATATGCAACTTTTGTTAACATAAAAAGCAATAGTACACCCGGGAAATAGTTTAGCATTTTTTAATGGATGCGAAATGCTTTTTCAGTGATTTCTGTTAAAAATATGTAAATTCGCACTGCGTAATATGTTGAAGCACGTCACATTATTCCTTGCAGACTGGCCAAAAAGAGTATCGAAATGCGTTTAACAATTATTCTGGTTGCCCCCGCCAGAGCGGAAAATATTGGTGCGGCTGCCCGCGCTATGAAGACCATGGGGTTCACCCAATTACGCATCGTTGACAGCGAAGCCCACCTGGAACCCGCCACGCGATGGGTCGCGCATGGTTCTGGCGATATTATTGATAATATTAGCGTTTTTTCAACGTTGGCGGAGGCGCTGCATGACGTAGATTTTACCGTCGCGACCACTGCGCGTAGTCGGGCGAAGTTCCATTACTACGCTACGCCGGTCGAACTGGTTCCTCTGCTGCAGGAAAAATCAACGTGGATGGATCATGCCGCGCTGGTTTTTGGTCGTGAAGATTCAGGGCTGACCAACGAAGAATTGGCCCTGGCGGATGTACTCACCGGTGTACCTATGGTGGCTGACTATCCTTCACTCAATTTGGGGCAGGCGGTGATGGTGTATTGCTATCAATTAGCAGGTTTAATACAACAACCCGTCAAAAACATTGAGGTGACGGATGAGCTTCAGCTACAGGCATTGCGCGCGCGCGTTTTGCGTTTATTAGCCACGCTGAACGTTTCTGACGACATCAAGTTGACGGACTGGCTGCAACAGCGAATGGGTCTGTTAGGGCAGCGAGATACGGCAATGTTGCACCGTTTTTTACATGATATAGAAAAAAGCATCACGAAATAAAATATCGACCTACATTTGTTGCGTGGTGTTTTGCTCTGGATTCAAGTAGGGCTGACATACTGTATTGGTCGAAACTAAAAGGGCAAGCAGTCGCTCGTGAACAAGTTTCGGAATGTGACCAATTTAAAAATTTATTGACTTAGGTCAGCAGATACTTTAACCCTAAAAGAATACAGGACAGATAATAAATAATTACAGAGCACACAACATTATGAAACGCATCAGCATCACCATTACCACAACCATCACCATTACCACAGGTAACGGTGCGGGCTGACGCGTACAGGAAACACAAGAAAAAGCCCGCACCTAAACAGTGCGGGCTTTTTTTTCGACCAAAGGCAATGAGGTAAACCATGCGAGTGTTGAAGTTCGGCGGTACATCAGTGGCAAATGCAGAGCGCTTTCTGCGGGTTGCCGATATTCTGGAAAGCAATGCCAGACAGGGGCAGGTCGCGACCGTTCTCTCTGCCCCCGCAAAAATTACCAACCATCTGGTGGCGATGATTGAGAAGACCATCGGTGGTCAGGATGCTTTAGCCAATATCAGCGACGCCGAACGCATTTTCTCTGAGCTGTTGGTGGGTCTTGCCGCCGCGCAACCGGGTTTCCCGCAGGCTCAGCTCAAAGCCTTTGTTGAACAAGAGTTTGCACAGATTAAGCACGTCCTGCACGGTATCAGCCTGCTGGGTCAGTGCCCGGACAGCATCAATGCCGCGCTTATTTGCCGTGGTGAAAAAATGTCGATCGCCATCATGGCTGGCCTGCTGGAAGCGCGCGGGCATAACGTGACGGTCACCGACCCGGTAGAGAAATTGCTGGCGGTAGGTCATTACCTCGAATCTACCGTTGATATCGCCGAATCTACGCGCCGCATTGCCGCCAGCCGTATTCCTGCGGACCATATGGTTCTGATGGCAGGATTTACCGCCGGGAATGAGAAAGGAGAGTTAGTGGTGCTGGGGCGTAATGGCTCTGACTACTCTGCCGCCGTACTGGCCGCCTGTTTGCGCGCCGATTGTTGTGAGATCTGGACCGATGTCGATGGCGTATATACCTGCGATCCGCGCCAGGTACCCGACGCCCGACTGCTGAAGTCGATGTCTTATCAGGAAGCGATGGAGCTTTCTTACTTCGGCGCTAAAGTGCTGCACCCGCGCACCATTACCCCTATTGCCCAGTTCCAGATCCCGTGCCTGATTAAAAATACCGGCAATCCACAAGCGCCCGGCACGCTTATCGGTGCCAGCAGTGATGATGACGATTTGCCGGTAAAAGGGATTTCTAACCTCAATAACATGGCGATGTTTAGCGTCTCCGGCCCTGGGATGAAAGGCATGGTGGGGATGGCGGCGCGTGTTTTTGCCGTGATGTCGCGCGCAGGCATCTCGGTGGTGCTGATCACCCAATCCTCTTCTGAATACAGCATCAGCTTCTGCGTCCCGCAGGGCGACTGCGCGCGTGCGCAACGCGCCATGCAGGATGAATTCTATCTCGAACTGAAAGAAGGCTTGCTGGAGCCGCTGGCGGTGACTGAACGTCTGGCGATCATCTCGGTCGTTGGCGATGGTATGCGCACGTTGCGTGGCATCTCGGCGAAATTTTTTGCCGCGCTGGCTCGCGCGAACATTAATATCGTGGCAATCGCCCAGGGCTCGTCTGAGCGTTCCATTTCGGTAGTGGTGAATAACGACGACGCGACCACTGGCGTGCGTGTGACCCATCAGATGCTGTTCAACACCGACCAGGTGATTGAAGTATTTGTCATTGGCGTTGGCGGCGTGGGCGGTGCGCTGCTGGAGCAGCTTAAACGTCAGCAAACCTGGCTTAAAAAGAAGCATATCGATCTGCGCGTGTGCGGCGTGGCGAACTCGAAGGCCCTGCTGACCAACGTCCATGGTCTGAATCTGGAAAACTGGCAGTCGGAGCTGGAAAGCGCGAAAGAGCCTTTCAACCTGGGGCGCTTAATTCGTCTGGTGAAAGAATATCATCTGCTCAATCCGGTGATTGTCGACTGTACGTCAAGTCAGGCGGTTGCGGATCAGTATGCGGATTTCCTGCGCGAAGGCTTCCATGTGGTTACGCCGAACAAAAAGGCCAACACGTCGTCGATGGATTACTACCATCAACTGCGTTTTGCTGCGGCGAAGTCTCGTCGTAAATTCCTGTACGACACCAACGTAGGCGCGGGCTTGCCGGTAATTGAGAACCTGCAAAATCTGCTCAGCGCGGGCGATGAACTGCAACGTTTCTCCGGCATTCTTTCTGGTTCGCTGTCGTTTATTTTCGGCAAGCTGGATGAAGGCATGAGCTTCTCCGAGGCCACCACCATGGCGCGTGAGCTGGGCTATACCGAACCCGATCCGCGTGACGATCTATCCGGTACGGACGTGGCGCGTAAGCTGTTGATCCTGGCCCGTGAAACCGGTCGTGAGCTGGAGCTTTCTGACATTGTTATTGAGCCGGTCCTGCCAAAAGAGTTTGATGATTCCGGTGATGTTTCCGCGTTTATGGCTAAATTGTCGCAGCTGGATGACGCCTTTGCCGCGCGTGTGGCGAAAGCCCGTGATGAGGGGAAAGTATTACGCTATGTTGGCAATATTGAAGAGGATGGCGTCTGTCGCGTAAAAATAGAAGCAGTAGACGGCAACGATCCGCTGTTCAAAGTGAAAAACGGTGAAAACGCGTTGGCGTTTTACAGCCACTATTATCAGCCGCTACCGTTGGTTCTGCGCGGATACGGCGCGGGTAACGACGTGACGGCGGCGGGCGTATTTGCCGACCTGCTACGTACCCTTTCATGGAAGTTAGGAGTCTGACATGGTGAGAGTTTATGCCCCGGCTTCCAGCGCCAATATGAGCGTCGGGTTTGATGTGCTCGGAGCAGCGGTAACTCCGGTGGACGGTTCGCTGTTAGGCGATGTGGTATCCGTTGAGGCGGCTGACCATTTCAGCCTTAACAACCTTGGTCGCTTTGCCAATAAGCTGCCGCCTGAGCCGCGAGAAAATATTGTCTACCAGTGCTGGGAGCGATTCTGTCAGGAGCTGGGTAAAAGCGTTCCGGTGGCGATGACGCTGGAAAAAAATATGCCGATTGGCTCCGGGTTAGGCTCCAGCGCTTGTTCCGTTGTAGCGGCGCTGGTCGCCATGAACGAGCATTGCGGTAAACCGCTCAACGATACGCGCCTGTTGGCGATAATGGGTGAGCTGGAAGGGCGTATCTCCGGCAGTATTCATTACGATAACGTCGCCCCGTGCTTTTTAGGCGGTATGCAGTTAATGATCGAAGAAAACGGCATTATCAGTCAGCAGGTGCCAGGCTTTGATGAGTGGCTGTGGGTACTCGCGTATCCGGGAATTAAAGTGTCGACGGCAGAAGCGCGGGCGATTTTACCTGCGCAGTATCGCCGTCAGGACTGTATCGCCCACGGGCGGCATCTGGCTGGGTTTATCCATGCCTGCTATTCCCGTCAGCCAGGGCTTGCCGCGAAGCTGATGAAAGATGTCATTGCTGAGCCGTACCGTACCCGCCTACTGCCAGGCTTTAGCCAGGCGCGTCAGGCGGTAGCGGAAATCGGGGCGCTGGCCAGCGGTATCTCCGGTTCGGGGCCGACGCTGTTCGCTTTGTGCGACAAGCCGGATACGGCGCAGCGTGTAGCAGACTGGCTGGGTAAAAATTATCTGCAAAATCAGGAAGGCTTTGTTCATATTTGCCGGTTGGACACGGCGGGCGCACGGGTACTGGGATAATCAATGAAACTGTATAATCTGAAAGATCATAACGAACAGGTCAGCTTTGCACAGGCCGTCACGCAAGGGCTTGGCAAGAATCAGGGATTGTTTTTTCCGCACGATTTGCCGGAATTCAATCTGTCAGAAGTCGATGAGATGTTGAACCAGGATTTCGTTAGCCGCAGCGCGAAGATCCTTTCCGCATTTATCGGTGATGAAATCCCACAGGAGATTCTGGAACAGCGCGTGCGTGCGGCGTTTGCCTTCCCGGCACCGGTTGCTCAGGTTGCCGCGGATATCGGCTGTCTGGAGCTGTTCCACGGCCCAACGCTTGCATTTAAAGACTTTGGCGGGCGCTTTATGGCGCAGATGCTGACGCATATCAGCGGCGACAAACCGGTCACCATTCTGACGGCGACCTCTGGAGACACTGGTGCGGCAGTCGCACATGCCTTTTATGGTCTGAAAAATGTGCGCGTGGTGATCCTTTATCCGAACGGCAAGATTAGCCCATTACAGGAAAAACTGTTCTGTACACTGGGTGGCAATATTGAAACCGTGGCGATTGATGGCGATTTTGATGCCTGTCAGGCGCTGGTGAAACAGGCGTTTGATGACGAAGAGCTGAAGGTCGCTTTGGGGCTGAATTCGGCTAACTCAATCAACATCAGCCGTCTGCTGGCGCAAATCTGTTACTACTTTGAGGCCGTGGCTCAACTGCCGCAAGAGGCGCGTAATCAACTGGTTATTTCCGTTCCCAGCGGCAACTTTGGCGATCTGACTGCCGGGCTGCTGGCAAAATCACTGGGCTTGCCGGTGAAGCGTTTTATCGCGGCGACCAACGTCAACGATACGGTTCCACGCTTTCTTGCACAAGGTGAGTGGGCGCCGAAAGCGACTCAGGCGACGTTGTCGAATGCGATGGATGTCAGCCAGCCAAATAACTGGCCGCGGGTGGAAGAACTTTTCCGCCGTAAAATCTGGCGTCTGAATGAGCTGGGTTATGCCGCTGTTGACGATGCCACTACTCAGGACACGATGCGTGAGCTGCATGAGATGGGGTACACCTCAGAACCGCATGCGGCGGTGGCTTACCGTGCGCTGCGTGACCAACTGAACCCTGGCGAGTACGGCCTGTTCCTCGGTACTGCGCATCCGGCCAAGTTTAAAGAAAGCGTTGAAGAGATTCTTGACCTGACGCTGGCTCTGCCAAAAGCGCTGGCGGAACGCGCGGACCTGCCGCTGCTTTCTCATCACCTGCCTGCTGATTTTGCTGAACTGCGCAAGCTGATGATGACCCGCGGTTAACGGTTGTGCCCGCTGGCGCTTTGCTTAGCGGGCCTACAAAACCTGTCGGCCGGATGGGGCGTTCGCCGCCATCCGGCCTTTTTACTACTGCTCCTGGCGCTTAAACACCAGTTCGCCATTTCCTGACGCTTCTTCATCAAAGAAATAGCCTTCGCTGTTAAAGGCGGTCAGCTGTTCTGGCTGCGTTAGGCGGTTCTCAATAATGTAGCGACTCATCAGGCCGCGCGCTTTTTTGGCATAGAAGCTGATGACTTTGAACTTACCGTTCTTCTCGTCGAGGAAGACCGGTTTGATAAGCTCCGCATTGAGCTTTTTCGGCTTCACGGATTTAAAATACTCATCCGAGGCGAGGTTAATCACTACGCTGTCGCCTTGCGCTTCCAGCGCTTCGTTAAGTTTATCGGTGATGGTATCTCCCCAGAACTGGTAGAGATCTTTACCTTTCGCATTGGCCAGACGAATACCCATCTCCAGACGGTAAGGCTGCATCAAATCCAGCGGACGCAAAACGCCGTACAGCCCGGACAACATCCGTAAGTGTTGCTGAGCGAAGTCGAAATCCGCTTCGCTGAAGGTTTCAGCCTGCAGTCCGGTATACACGTCGCCTTTAAACGCCAGAATGGCCTGGCGCGCGTTTTCCGGCGTGAAATCAGGCTGCCAGTCATGGAAACGCGCGGCGTTCAGATCCGCCAGCTTGTCGCTAATTCCCATCAGCTTGCCAATTTGCGGAGCAGAGAGTTGGCGCGCCACGTGAATAAGCTGCTGAGAGTGATCCAGCAGTTCGGGCAATGTATGACGTGTCGTTGCCAGCGGACTTTGGTAGTCGAGCGTTTTTGCAGGTGAAATCAGAATCAGCATATCCAGTCCTTGCAGGAAATTTACTGCGACTTTAGCAAAAAAAACGACAGAATTGATCGATGGTTGCGATTGCCGCGCTATCCGCGCGGCGTCTCATCCCAGCTTTCGGGCGCAAGTTGTTGTCTGATATCAGGATAACGGCGCGGATCGAATTCTGGGCGCACCCCGAGTTTGCGTTGGCGTAGATAGTCGCAGGCGATAGTCTGCACAACCGGTGAAAGCAGCAGAATCGCCGTCAGGTTAGTGATGGCCATACACGCCATAATGATGTCCGCCAACTGCCAGACCAGCGGAACGCTGACTAACGTTCCGCCGATAACGGTGCTAACGGTGGCGATCCTTAATAGCCAGACGACGCGGATATTGTCCAGCTTCAGGAAAACGAGGTTATTTTCCGCATAGATGTAGTTGGCTACGATAGAGCTAAAAGCAAACAGAATCACAATTAACGCCACGAATCCGGCACCCCATTCTCCCGTTACTGAAACCATCGCTTTCTGGAGTAACTGGATGCCTTCCATCGGTACATAGCTGGCATCATTACCCGCCAACAGAACAATCATCGCGCTGGCCGTACAGAGAATCAGCGTATCAACTAATACTCCGATCATTTGCACAATGCCTTGTGCCGCAGGATGCGGAGGCCAGGATGCTGCTGACGCGGCCGCGTTCGGAGTTGATCCCATTCCGGCCTCATTAGAAAACATACCGCGTTGAAAGCCGCTGGCAATGGCCTGGCTTAGTGTATACCCGGCGGCACCGGCTGCGGCTTCCTGCCAGCCAAAGGCACTTTTTATAATGGTCATGATAATGCCGGGGAGCTGCCCGAAATGCCAAAGACAGATGACGATGCTGCAACCGACCCACAACAGCGCCATCATCGGAACGAACCATTGCATCAGGCGGGCAACGCCTTTAATGCCGCCAATGATTGCCAATAATGACACTATTGCCAGTGCGATACCGGTAAAGAGGGGAGGGATATCAAAAGCAAAGGTCAGCGCATGAGAGACCGAATTTGCCTGAACGCTGTTAAAAATCAGACCATAAGCAATGAGTAAAAAGATGGCAAAAAGAACGCCCATCCAGCGCATGCCCAGCCCACGCTCCATATACCACGCAGGTCCGCCGCGAAACTGTCCCTTGCTGTCGCGCTCTTTATACAGTTGGGCAAGAGAGCTCTCGGCAAATGACGTCGCCATACCAATGATCGCCGAGACCCACATCCAGAACACGGCTCCCGCGCCGCCAGCGGCAATCGCCAACGCCACGCCCGCCAGATTTCCGCTACCGATACGTGCGGCAAGACTGGTGCATAAAGCCTGAAAGGAAGTTAAACCGCCCGGCTGCGGGCTGATGCTGTTTTTAAGACTTTTGCCAAACTGACGAATATAGCGAAACTGAATAAACCCTGTACGCCAGGTGAACCAACATCCTGCACCAAGCAGGAGGTAGATCATCACCGATCCCCAGAGTATTTCATTAATAAATGAGAAAAAATCAGGCATTAACATCCCTCTTGTTGATGCCGGTAAGCGCGAATATTCCCATGTAAGCGCTACCAATAATCGACCAGTATATACCTTATAGGGTGATTGATTGCGGGAGTTTATCATAACAATCGTTATATCCCTTAATTGCGCATCACAGGCTTGGCGATGCGTAATCAGGGCTGAGCGGCTGGTCGGACAATCCAGGCGGTTGCGCTGAGAGTGCGTCGTGCTATCATCAGGGAAGATCGGTTACATCCCCCTAACAAGCTGTTTAAAGAGAATCGCTATCATGACGGACAAATTGACCTCCCTTCGTCAGTTCACCACAGTAGTGGCCGACACCGGAGACATCGCGGCAATGAAGCTGTATCAGCCTCAGGATGCCACAACTAACCCTTCTCTCATTCTTAACGCAGCGCAGATCCCGGAATACCGCAAGCTGATTGATGACGCTGTAGCCTGGGCTAAGCAGCAGAGCAACGACCGTGCGCAGCAGGTCGTCGACGCGACCGACAAGCTGGCAGTAAATATCGGTCTGGAGATCCTGAAACTGGTCCCAGGTCGTATCTCCACTGAAGTTGACGCTCGTCTGTCCTACGACACCGACGCGTCCATCGCTAAAGCAAAACGCCTGATCAAAATGTACAACGATGCTGGCATCAGCAACGATCGCATCCTGATTAAACTGGCTTCAACCTGGCAGGGCATCCGTGCCGCTGAGCAGCTGGAAAAAGAAGGCATCAACTGTAACCTGACTCTGCTGTTCTCCTTCGCGCAGGCACGTGCATGTGCAGAAGCTGGCGTATATCTGATTTCTCCGTTCGTTGGCCGTATTCTTGACTGGTACAAAGCCAATACCGACAAGAAAGAGTATGCACCGGCAGAAGATCCGGGTGTGGTTTCCGTAACGGAAATCTACGAGTACTACAAACAGCACGGTTACGAAACCGTAGTTATGGGTGCGAGCTTCCGTAACATCGGCGAAATCATTGAGCTGGCAGGCTGCGATCGTCTGACGATTGCTCCGGCACTGCTGAAAGAACTGGCGGAAAGCGAAGGTGCTATCGAACGTAAACTGTCTTTCTCCGGCGAAGTGAAAGCGCGCCCTGCACGCATCACCGAAGCTGAGTTCCTGTGGCAGCATAACCAGGATCCGATGGCTGTAGACAAACTGGCGGACGGTATCCGTAAGTTTGCTGTAGACCAGGGTAAACTGGAAAAAATGATCGGCGATCTGCTGTAATCATTAGTGCGTGGCCCTGATATGGGTCACGCTACCTCTTCTGAAACCTGTCTGTCCTTCCCTTCGCAGTGTATCATTCTGTTTAACGAGACTGTTTAAACGGAATAATCATGAATACTTTACGCATTGGCCTGGTTTCCATTTCTGACCGTGCTTCCAGCGGCGTTTACCAGGATAAAGGTATCCCGGCCCTTGAAGAGTGGCTGGCGTCTGCCCTTACCACCCCTTTTGAGCTGCAAACGCGGTTGATCCCGGATGAACAGGCGATCATCGAACAGACCTTATGCGAGCTGGTTGACGAAATGAGTTGTCATCTGGTGCTGACTACCGGCGGAACGGGTCCGGCCCGTCGTGACGTTACGCCTGATGCGACGCTTGCCGTAGCCGACCGTCAGATGCCGGGCTTTGGTGAGCAGATGCGCCAGATAAGCCTGCACTTTGTGCCAACGGCGATTCTTTCCCGTCAGGTTGGCGTGATTCGCAAGCAGGCGTTGATCCTGAATCTGCCTGGACAGCCAAAATCGATCAAAGAGACGCTGGAAGGCGTGAAAGATGCCGACGATAAGGTTATCGTGCCGGGTATTTTTGCAAGTGTACCGTATTGTATACAGCTATTAGATGGGCCGTATGTGGAAACCACACCGACTGTTGTAGCATCTTTTCGTCCTAAAAGCGCAATACGCGATACAAATGCCTGAAAGTAGCCCGATCGTGACATAAGTGCCAATGACAGTGGAGTATTGAATTGTTTACGATATAGTAATTTTTGCTTTACATATATCGACGAACAGATTCAATTACTTCACTGACTCATGGTTTGCTATGTCACAACACACTCGACCGCTGAATCGCCAGGATTATAAAACCCTTACGCTTGCTGCCCTTGGTGGTGCGCTTGAGTTTTATGATTTTATTATCTTTGTCTTCTTTGCCGCTGTTGTTGGCGAGCTCTTCTTCCCCGCAGACATCCCTGAATGGCTACGTCAGGTGCAAACCTTCGGCATTTTTGCCGCCGGCTATCTGGCGCGTCCGCTGGGGGGCATCATCATGGCGCACTTTGGCGATCTGGTCGGGCGCAAGAAAATGTTCACCCTGAGCATTTTGCTGATGGCAATACCGACGCTGGCGATTGGTCTGTTGCCTACCTACGCCTCAATGGGGATCCTTGCGCCGCTGCTGTTACTGCTGATGCGTATTTTGCAAGGCGCTGCCATCGGCGGAGAAGTTCCGGGCGCGTGGGTGTTTGTGGCGGAGCATGTACCGGAGCGTCGCATCGGCATTGCCTGCGGAACGCTGACTGCCGGCCTGACGGTGGGAATTCTGCTGGGGTCGGTGGTTGCGACGCTGGTGAACACCAGCCTGACGCAGCAGGCGGTGCATGATTACGGCTGGCGTATTCCTTTCCTGCTGGGGGGCGTGTTTGGGCTGGTGGCGATGTACCTGCGTCGCTGGCTGCAGGAGACGCCCATATTTCTCGAAATGCAGCAGCGTAAAGCGTTGGCGCAAGAGCTACCGGTGAAGTCAGTGGTGAGCAAACATAAAAAAGCGGTGGTTATTTCAATGCTGCTGACCTGGCTGCTTTCAGCCGGGATTGTGGTGGTGATCCTGATGTCACCAGTCTGGTTGCAGAAGCAGTATGGCTTTGCGCCGGCGCTAACGTTGCAAGCCAACAGTGTCGCTACCATTATGCTGTGCGTCGGTTGTCTGCTGGCCGGGTTTATTGTCGATCGGGTCGGCGCCAGCAAAACCTTTATTGTCGGCAGCCTGCTGCTGGCCTGTTCAAGCTGGTTTTTCTATCACCTGACCGGCAGCCATCCCCAGCATTTGTTCCTGTTATACGGGCTGGTGGGGTTATGCGTTGGCGTGGTGGGGGCTGTGCCTTATGTGATGGTGCGCGCGTTTCCGGCGGAAGTCCGCTTTACCGGAATATCCTTTTCTTACAACGTGTCGTACGCCATTTTTGGTGGTCTGACGCCAATCGCCGTCACGATGTTAATGAGCGTGTCGCCAATGGCTCCGGCCTGGTATGTGCTGGCGTTATCGCTGGTAGGGCTAGGTTTGGGGATTTGGCTGCGACAGGATCTTTATCATCGCGATTCGAGCGTACAGGCAGAGTTACAGCGCTTGTAAGGAATATCCCCCCGTCAGGGGGGATAGCATCAGATTAGTGCGCTTCACCAATCGGCAGGATGGTACGGCCAAACTGTTCGTTCAGCACTTCACCCATCGCCAGGTAAATGGCGCTTGCGCCACACACTAAGCCTACCCAGCCAGCAACGTGAATGATCGCTTCGTTACCCGCAATGTTGCCAACGGCCAGCAGGGCGAACAGCACTGTCAGGCTCAGGAACACGAACTGCAGCATGCGCGCGGCTTTCAGCGTACCGAAGAACATGAACAGAGTGAACACACCCCACAGACCGAGGTAAGCGCCCAGGAACTGACCATTGGTTGCATCCGCCAGGCCCATTTTCGGCATCAGCAGGATCGCAACCAGCGTCAGCCAGAACGAACCGTAGGAGGTAAAGGCGGTTAAACCGAAGGTGTTGCCTTTTTTATATTCCAGCAGTCCGGCAAAAATTTGCGCGATACCGCCGTAGAAAATGCCCATCGCCAGAATAATAACGTCCAGAGCGAAGAAACCCGCGTTGTGCAGGTTAAGCAGAATGGTGGTCATGCCAAAGCCCATCAGGCCCAGCGGTGCCGGATTAGCCAACTTAGTGTTGCCCATAATTCCTCAAAATCATCATTGATTGAATGGTGAAATAGTTTCCCCGAATAACGATCGCTGTCTTCGGGGCGCGGCATGATAATCAGGGGAGAGGGCACTGTCTATGATCTAACGAAGGGAAAATGAATTATTTTCCCTGTGATGGCCATCACGCTTGCCAGTTACGGCGGTGCTGCTCAGCAGAAGGCCCATAAGCAGGCTGGCGGGAAGGGTTAACACAGATTTCATGGAGTTTCTCTTTGACGGCTGCAAAAGTGTGTGACTTCAGACCATATTACCGTCGTCATAAAAACGATTCATGCTCGTAATCTTTTCTTTTTATTGCAATTTTTATGTGAATAACTTTCCAGGTTTAATTGTCTGTATGAATTAATTCTGGTTGGCGACTATTCATTTTTCTCTCTTTTTGCCTTTTTTCTGCGAATTTATTGCCCCAAGGCTAAAAAAATTTTTCATGCCCCCCTTGATGACGTGGGTTACGACCCCATCTTGTAGACAACCGCAGTGGTGAGTCTGAAAAAAAACGATTCAGGGTAGTTGAAACCGCACGTTTCGCCCTTATTACAGATTCACAACCACATGATGACCGAATTTTTAGTGGAGACGTTTAGATGGGTAAAATTATTGGTATCGACCTGGGTACTACCAACTCTTGTGTAGCGATTATGGATGGCACTACTGCACGTGTGCTGGAGAACGCCGAGGGCGATCGCACCACGCCTTCTATCATTGCTTATACCCAGGATGGTGAAACTCTGGTTGGTCAGCCGGCTAAACGTCAGGCAGTGACAAACCCGCAAAACACCCTGTTTGCGATTAAACGCCTGATTGGCCGCCGCTTCCAGGACGAAGAAGTGCAGCGTGATGAAGCCATCATGCCGTACAAAATCATCGGTGCTGACAACGGTGATGCATGGATTGACGTAAAAGGTCAGAAAATGGCACCGCCGCAGATTTCTGCTGAAGTGCTGAAAAAAATGAAGAAAACGGCTGAAGATTACCTGGGTGAACCGGTAACTGAAGCAGTTATCACCGTACCTGCATATTTTAACGATGCTCAGCGTCAGGCAACCAAAGACGCCGGCCGTATCGCAGGTCTGGAAGTAAAACGTATCATCAACGAACCAACCGCAGCTGCACTGGCTTACGGTCTGGATAAAGAAGTCGGCAACCGTACTATCGCGGTTTATGACCTGGGTGGTGGTACTTTCGATATCTCTATTATCGAAATCGACGAAGTTGACGGTGAAAAAACCTTCGAAGTTCTGGCAACCAACGGTGATACCCACCTGGGTGGTGAAGACTTCGATAGCCGTATGATCAACTACCTGGTTGACGAATTTAAGAAAGATCAGGGTATCGACCTGCGTAACGACCCGCTGGCGATGCAGCGTCTGAAAGAAGCCGCTGAGAAAGCGAAGATCGAACTGTCTTCCGCTCAGCAGACCGACGTGAACCTGCCGTACATCACTGCAGACGCGACTGGTCCGAAACACATGAACATCAAGGTGACCCGTGCGAAACTGGAAAGCCTGGTTGAAGACCTGGTTAACCGTTCTATCGAGCCGCTGAAAGTTGCTCTGCAGGATGCTGGTCTGTCTGTTTCCGACGTTCAGGACGTTATCCTGGTCGGTGGTCAGACTCGTATGCCGATGGTACAGAAGAAAGTTGCTGAGTTCTTCGGTAAAGAGCCGCGTAAAGACGTTAACCCGGACGAAGCTGTGGCAATCGGTGCTGCCGTTCAGGGTGGTGTATTGACCGGTGATGTGAAAGACGTGCTGCTGCTGGACGTTACCCCGCTGTCTCTGGGTATCGAAACCATGGGCGGCGTGATGACTGCACTGATCGCGAAAAACACCACTATCCCGACCAAGCACAGCCAGGTGTTCTCTACTGCTGAAGACAACCAGTCTGCGGTAACCATCCATGTGCTGCAGGGTGAACGTAAACGTGCCGCTGATAACAAAGATCTGGGTCAATTTAACCTGGATGGCATCAGCCCGGCTCCGCGCGGTATGCCGCAGATCGAAGTTACTTTTGACATCGATGCCGACGGTATCCTGCACGTTTCCGCGAAAGACAAAAATAGCGGTAAAGAGCAGAAGATCACCATCAAGGCTTCTTCTGGTCTGAACGAAGAAGAAATTCAGAAAATGGTTCGTGAAGCAGAAGCGAACGCAGAATCTGACCGTAAGTTTGAAGAGCTGGTTCAGACCCGTAACCAGGGTGACCATCTGCTGCACAGCACTCGCAAGCAGGTTGAAGAAGCAGGCGACAAACTGCCGGCTGATGACAAAACTGCCATCGAGTCTGCACTGACTGCGCTGGAAACTTCTCTGAAAGGCGAAGACAAAGCGGATATCGAAGCGAAAATGCAAGCGCTGGCACAGGTTTCCCAGAAACTGATGGAAATCGCTCAGCAGCAGCACGCACAGCAGCAGGCTGGCGCAGCAGGTGCTGATGCTTCTGCAAACAACGCGAAAGATGACGACGTTGTCGACGCTGAGTTTGAAGAAGTGAAAGACAAAAAATAATCGCCCTTTGAACGGGTAATTACTGGCACGGGCGAAGAGGTTTCCTCTCCGCCCGTGCACGCATGTTAGGGGCAGATAAAAAGAGATGGCTAAGCAAGACTATTACGAGATTTTAGGCGTTTCCAAATCAGCGGAAGAGCGTGAAATCAAAAAGGCCTACAAGCGCCTGGCCATGAAATATCACCCGGACCGCAACCAGGGTGATAAAGAGGCCGAAGCCAAGTTTAAAGAGATCAAAGAAGCGTACGAGATCCTCACCGATGCGCAAAAACGTGCGGCTTATGATCAGTACGGCCATGCAGCGTTTGAGCAAGGTGGTATGGGCGGCGGCGGCGGTTTTGGCGGCGGGGCCGACTTCAGCGATATCTTTGGTGACGTGTTTGGCGATATCTTTGGCGGCGGTCGCGGTCGTCAGCGCGCCTCACGTGGTGCTGATTTACGTTACAACATGGATCTCACTCTGGAAGAAGCCGTGCGTGGCGTCACCAAAGAGATCCGTATTCCGACGCTGGAAGAGTGTGATGTTTGCCACGGCAGTGGTGCGAAGGCGGGCACGCAACCCCAGACCTGTCCAACCTGTCACGGTTCTGGTCAGGTGCAGATGCGTCAGGGCTTTTTTGCCGTACAGCAGACCTGTCCACACTGTCAGGGCCGCGGTACGTTGATTAAAGACCCGTGCAACAAATGCCATGGTCATGGTCGCGTTGAGAAGAGCAAAACGCTGTCCGTTAAGATCCCGGCAGGGGTTGATACTGGCGACCGTATTCGTTTAGCGGGTGAAGGTGAAGCCGGTGAACATGGCGCGCCAGCAGGCGATTTGTACGTTCAGGTGCAGGTAAAACAGCACCCAATTTTCGAACGTGAAGGCAATAACCTGTACTGCGAAGTGCCGATTAACTTTGCGATGGCAGCGCTGGGCGGCGAGATTGAAGTGCCGACGCTGGATGGTCGCGTGAAGTTAAAAATCCCGGGCGAAACGCAGACCGGCAAACTGTTCCGCATGCGTGGTAAAGGCGTTAAGTCAGTACGCGGCGGCGCACAGGGCGATCTGCTGTGCCGTGTGGTGGTTGAAACCCCGGTAGGCCTCAACGACAAGCAGAAGCAGTTGCTGAAAGATCTGCAGGACAGCTTTGGCGGCCCGACCGGCGAGCAAAACAGTCCGCGCTCTAAAAGCTTCTTCGACGGTGTGAAGAAATTTTTTGACGATTTGACGCGCTAATTTACAGCTGTCTTATTAATTAAAAGGCCTTGGATTGAAGAATCCTGGGCTTTTTATTTTTGTATCGAATACAAAAATAATGAGTTAGATATCAAGAATAAATCTTCAGGAAAAATGATGAGAAATGATTTTTTAAAATAAAGATTTTCTTCTATTTTTTGCTCAGTTAATAGAAGAAAAGGTGAGTGAAATGCTTGTGCGCGAAAATGATTTTGACTTCAATTTAATTAAGATATTTAATGCCGTTGTGGAATCCGGCAACGCTTCTCGAGCTTCCGAGAGATTATCCATAACACCAGCTGCAGTTTCTCAGGCGTTAAGTCGATTACAGAATATTTATTCATTTAAACTCTTTGGACGAACCCGAAAAGGGTTGACGCCTACGAAAAAAGGATTGGAACTCCATAAGGCCTATAGCCATGTTGTGAATGTAATCAACGCTACATATTCACTTTCAAAGATTAACTACGATCCTCCAGCAATAACTTTATTAGGGAGTGATATTGTAGAAAATTATTATCTCCATCATTTTATTAGGAATGATGAGTTAATTGAAAAGTATGAAATAAATCATTATGCAGTAAATAAAAATAGCGAAGATACTTTGGCTGAAATGTTACTTTCTGGAGTGGGTGATATTTTAATTAATCTTTCACCACCAAAAAACTTTGATATTGAAGTTCATCTTATTGACGTTTTTAGGCAATATGTTTGTATTTGTGGCAACGACAATCCACTATCAATCTTAGAACAAATCACACTACACCATTTTTATACTTTTTCACATGCGGTATATCAATCTGATATGTTCTCTCCTGAAGTAATGGTTTATACCAATAGCGTTGATCATAGAACAGAACGTAAAATAGGTTATCGCAGCGATTCTATGTTAGGGGTAGTCAATATAGTAGAAACAACAAATATGATCTGCATTGTACCTCTTGAGTTGGCTTCATTTTTTAAATATACCAGAGGGTATAATATTAAAATATTATCACTGCCTGATGAAATATTTTTTAAAACAATCCCTGTTTATGCTTCTTTATATAAAAAAAGCAAATATTATGTTGTGCTTAGAGAGTGGATAGTGATACTGCAATCTAAATATTCATCTATAAATGATCGGGATAATTTATGTCAGTGATAATAAGTTCAGAACCTGCCTTAAAATATATTATAGAGCTAGAGACTATTCTTGCGATTATTATCGTGAGTGCTTGGGGGGGAGTCGTTAGCTATCTCATGAGAGAAGCCCGGGGACGAAAGAAAAAAAATATAGCAGGATGTTTAAAACAAGTCATTATTTCATGTTTTACAGGTTTTTTACTCTCTGGCATTGCTCTTGATAAAGGTGCTGGTATAAATATGATACTCATATTGTCAGGGCTGGGAGGGGTTTTTGCTGGGCCCGTACTGAAAATGTTGAAAGATAAACTGGCACAGGTTTTTTGCTAAGTGAGCTGTATTGCCCGTCCATGGGCATTACCATACTTAAAGCAAGTAAAATCTTAGTGTGATATATAGAATTATTGTAATAAATAAAATCATTGCATAATAATACAGAAACGGTTTCTGCAGGAAATGATGTTTGCTATTTAAGCATTTTATTTCTATGTTTTCATTAATTTGTACTCCTTGACGTGGAATTGTAATGAACAAATTGTCAATGCCAAAAATTCTCAGGTCTTTTCTGACCAGATAGAGTAGTTGAGTCAGATTAGCATCACTTATAAATGTACTCCTGTCCTCCCATAATGCTTCCGCAATATGATTTTTCCTTATCACCAGTTCTTGCGCATGAGTTAGGATGAAATTTAAACATTTAGAACGCATATGAGTAAGTTTTATAGTTCGCTTCCCATCTTTACTTTTTAATTCATGGCTGGCGTTATCATACATACAACTATTTTTAATAATGTAAATGGCCATTTATATACCATGGTTAGTTTAATGTGTTCAGAAATATTAAATACAAATTTTCTGTTATTCAATAAATATGCATACCTGTTGCATGTAAAAACGATACGTGTCACATAAGTTATGATATTTTTAGTTTGTATTAATTTTAAATTAAATGGGAGTTATTTATTTAATTGGCCATTAGGGGGGGAGGGAGGCATTATTGAGTTTTTTGACATAGGCTGAATGGCAATTTATAGACTTTTATTTGGGGATATATGGCATAGCATATTAATAGATGGTTTTATAGTCACATAAATTTTTTGTTTCTTCATAAAGATGTTTTTTTAGATTATTTTATTACTAGTTATTTGTACGAATACTACGGTTCTGTTTATCTTACCAGCTATCGGGATTATATAGCCGATTGGAAACGAAAACTTTTAGCTAAAGGATAGAGATATGCAAATTAATAAATTACAAATTAGTCAACCAGAACCTCGTACGCCAGTTAACCAGAAAATTGATGTTGATAACGCAACGGTGCTTTCGCATAATGCAATCTATCAAACACTCCTCTCTGCAGTGATGGAAACTAATGATTATGATAATGCCATAGTTACGTTAGATCCTTATAGTACGGCACCTTTAAGCCTGTATCTGGGTATTTGGGGGAAATTGAATGAAGATATCAAAATTAATGTGCAGGATAGCAAGGGGATAACGGTAGCTGTATCCTGGACTTACAGCATGCAGACCGGTGCAAACCTGATTCCAGTTTCGGGTCTGGTTGCCGGGGAGGATAACGTCGTTACCTTAATCTCAGGTGCGCAGATTGTTGGGCAATACACGGTTACCCCATCAGCATTGCCGCCATCGGATTCTGCTGATATCAGTCTTGGCTTCCCTGTCATCACTGTGACAAAGTCAGTTGACGATTCCTCATTAGTTGCAGATGGCCTTTATTTTTCAACATATTTTGATCGCTATAATCTTGCCTTTGATCAAAATGGCATCGTTCGTTGGTATGTCTCTCAGGCAATTCCTTCCTATAATTTTGTCCGAACAGACAGCGGGCATTTCCTGGCTACGTCACAAGGAATTAATCACTGCCTGGATATGTACGAATTTGACGTAATGGGCAGAGTATATGCAGTCTATCTCCTTGATAATGAGTTTCATCACTCCATTCTGCCATTAGAGAACAATCTGGCTATTGCCCCCTCGGAATATACTAATGGACGTCCAGATGATTACTCAACAGGTAAAGATGGTGTTTCCATTATCGATCTCACTTCAGGGCTTGAGGTTGCTTATTATGACATGTTAAAAGTGATGGACTATTCTCGTTCGCCACGTCCATCAGGAAGTGCACCGGGTCAATCTGCTACGATGGATGACTGGCTGCATATCAACCAGAGCTATATTAATACAACCAATAATGTGCTGGTTTCATCAGGGCGTCACCAAAGTGCCATCTTCGGTGTTGATGTCGACTCGGGCCAACTGCGTTTTATTATGGCTGATCATGAAGACTGGGCCTCCGACTTTGAGGAATACTTGCTGACACCAGTCGATGAGTCAGGTAATCCGCTGTTTGATTTTTCTACTCAAGATGGAATTGATTTAGCGAACAGTAATTTCTGGACATGGGGGCAGCATAATATCGTAGAGATTCCAAATGCTGAGATCGGTATTCTGGAGTTTTTAGTTTTTGACAATGGAAATTATCGTTCTCGAGACGATGCCAGGAGCTTGTTGCCAAAGGATAACTTTAGCCGGGTAGTGCAGTTTAGAATAGATCTAAACACGATGACGGTAACACGCTCGTATGAATATGGGAAAGATGAAGTTGGTAGCAGGGGCTACAGCAGCTTCGTAAGTGCCAAGCATTTATTGAGCAATGGTAATCTGGTCATCCATTTTGGTGCAAGTACCATGGATGAAAATGGTCGTCCTCTATCTGCCCAACCGGGATACAGTGATATTGTGGATCCGCAAGATGGAAGTCAGGCGCTGGGGATGTTGGTATTACAAGAGATCAATAAGCAGACGAAACAGCTTCTTTTTGAGGCGACGGTAACGTCAGGTTATTATAAAAATGCTGAAGTAAATGGTGATGATTATCGTTATGATATTTCTGCTTTCAGAGTTTATAAACTGCCATTATTTTGATAAGTAAAAATGAATGCGGCCATGATTGTGGCCGCATTATGTATTAAATGATCTTACTAAAAAATCATTTGCTAATATCGTCAACACGCATTGTGTGATCAGGAACAATGTTCTTCACATGCTCCATGTAATCGATTATTGCCTGAGCGGTTTGTAATCCCTTAATGTATTTAACATTTTTACTATTGGTGAAACTAAATCCACCACCGCCTTTCCCGATAAAAGAATCCAGAGCAATAGTATAAAATTGACTGTCTTCTACCGGTTTTCCTTTAATATTAAACGAAACAATACGCTGCCCCAACGGTTTTGTGCTGTCGTATTTAAACTGTACTGTTTTTGACGCGTGTAGCGTCCCATTTTTCAAATCTGCGGCATGAGACATAATTGACCTGAGATCTTTACCGCTGATCTCCACACTCATTACATCATTGGTGAATGGATACATGCTCAATACATCACCATATGTAATGTTGCCTTTGGGTAATTCGGAACGAATACCGCCAGCATTATAGAATGAGGCATCGGCGTAAGGTACCTTATACATCAAAGCATCAGTAATTAAATTACCTGTAGTAGCAGATTCACCATAAGAACGGGTCAAAATTTCAGGTGAGTAGGCGACGACTCTGTCGGTAATTTTCTTAACTTTATTGTTCCACTCATCGATTTTTGCCTGTGTTTGCGGATCAGGCTTATAGGTATCTGCGTACATCGTGATTAGCTTACCATTGTAGCTATCCACTTTTTTGGTTTCAGGGTTCCAGTCGAGGACTAACTTGCCTAACTCAATCGTGTAGGCATTAGTTGAAACCACCAACGTATCGCCGACTTTAATGGGTTCTGGAGTACCTTTATGGGCATGGCCGGTGATCAGTACGTTCAACCCGTAGCCTTCATGCGTTTTAGCCATTTCAACGTCAGCTTTCAGCGCACGGGCAACGTCTTCATCACCACCGCTGGATTGACGACCCGGTACACCTTCATGCGCGAGCAGTACTGTCAGGTCAACTTTCCCTTTCAATTCTTCCAGTTGTTTCTTCACATACGGTACGGGATCCTGGCAGTCAACACCTTCACGGACGCCTGCGGCAATTGCTTCATAAAATGCCGAAACGCCGTGCATCCCAATAACACCAATTTTCAAACCATTTTTTTCGACGATGGTATAAGGTGTTTTAATTAATGGTTTATCACTATTGCTGTAAAACACGTTGTTGAGCAGTACCGGAAATTTAAGTTTACTCAGTTGTGTGACTAGATTTTCATGTCCATGGTCAAACTCATGATTTCCTACCGAAACGGCATCATAGGGCATGGTATTCAAAATATCGATAATGGCTTCACCTTTGGTTAAGGTGCTGATATAAGGACCAGTAAAATAGTCACCTGCATCAAAGAAAAAAACATCTTTATCTTTTTCTTTGGCATCCTTAACTATTTTAGAGATAGGAGCAAATCCTCCTACCTCACGTGTCTTCGACACAGAAGGAATAATCCCTGGTGTAACGTGAGCATGCAAATCATTTGTGTAGTAAATGGTAATGTCTCTGGCATCTGCAGTAAAGGTTATAGCAGATGATAAACCAATACATAAAGACAAGAGGGACAGCGAGAATTTATTCTTCACATTCATATTCATATTCCATTTATTCGATATATTGACAATTACACCTCACCGCATCTGATATATCGGATGCAGAGTTTCAAACTGGGTTATTTCTTTTTTATTTATTTTGATAGTAATCAGAACTCGAAGCCAATCATATAATTCATACGGTCACCATAATCTTTATAACCTAATTTATTATTAAAGTAACGATAGGATACCGATGCAGTCCAGCTAGGTATAAATTTCCATGTGAAAGTCACTGCGCCATTCAGACCAGTATGTCCACCTTGTTGCTCTGCATAGGCATCATTACGATCCATTTCAATTTCATTCCAGTTGGAAACAGCAAATTTTTCGTTAAACATTTCAAAATTATATGCCGCAACCCAACCAAGTACATATCCGTTAAGGCCAGTAGCCTGACCGTATTTTTTTGACGTATAGTCGTTGGATAAATTGTGTATAGCCACATAGGGTTTAATGAACCATGATTTTTCTACCAGACCAAGGTAGCCGACCCCATACATCATATTCAATTCATCACCAAACGTGTTCTCCATCGACATATAGAGTTTGGTCATCAACGTAAAATCAGAACCTTCTATCGGACGATAATGTCCGAGAAACTGAGTAACGTGGTTCCGTCCTTCGACTGGATGGTTGAGAACGTTCATTTCGTAAAATGAAGCAAATTCACCTCTGTCGAAAACGGCGCCAAAATCAGCCACCGCTTTCCACACTTCACCACGATCGACGTTTACGAAACCTTTATTCCAGTCACCATACCCGAGACTAATTTTCCCATATACGCGTTTTAGTTCAGCTGAATGACCATTAAAACAGGCTAAGATAAGGCATGCACCAAGTAGACTATTAATGTATTTTTTGTTCATGCTCAGCTCCGTGAGGTAAAGAAAATAATAAAGTGTAATGCTTTTGAAAAAAAGGAAGTCTATTGGTTGATGTTTTGTTTGTGAGTGATAGGTGTCGCAAAAATACCAGTGTTCGAATATTAATTTGAGAAAGTGTCGGGAGGTGTTGTTTTTTTTATGCTAACTTTATGTTTTTTGAATATAAGGCGTGTTACCGGAGTAACGCGAATATTTTTTATCGATGCTTTTGATATTCTTTTTGTATGACTTATTCGCTATTAGCAACTTAGTGCCGAGAAAACAACATATGCTGACATTAACGAGATATAGAGAGGGTGAGGGAGGTGTTTGGGATCTTCGTCACTTGTTATTGTGCAGTTTTTTAATAGAATTTTCTGGTAAGTTTATATAAATGAAAATGATACTTTAATTATTAATATAGCGTCTGCGAATGTATTTGTTTCTTTATTTTTTTTTCAATCACTCTTTATTGCATGTTGATGTAATAGTGAGTACCAGAAATCAACCGAAAATATTAAGCCTTTTGGCAAGTTTATTGCGTAATTGGTGATGTGATAATTCAAAGGAGTTGAAATGAAAAGAACTGTTGTTGCCAGTATGATCGGACTGGCCTTATGTGCCGGAAGCGTATCGTCAACCGCGCAGGCTGCTACGGATAAACGTCCTAACTTAGTCATCATTCTTGCTGACGATTTAGGCTATGGCGATCTCGCGACTTATGGCCATCAAATCGTCAAAACCCCTAATATCGACAAGCTGGCGCAGGAAGGGGTGAAATTTACCGACTACTATGCACCTGCGCCGCTGTGTTCTCCTTCTCGTGCTGGTTTATTAACGGGGCGTATGCCGTTTCGTACCGGGATACGCTCATGGATCCCTGAAGGGAAAGACGTCGCATTAGGGCGCAATGAATTGACGATTGCCAATCTGCTGAAAGAGCAGGGCTACGACACGGCGATAATGGGCAAGTTACACCTGAATGCCGGAGGAGATCGCACCGATCAGCCGCAAGCGAACGATATGGGATTCGATTACACCCTGGTGAATGCTGCCGGGTTCGTAACGGACTCAACTTTAGATACCGCAACAGAGCGCCCGCGTCATGGCATGGTACATCCAACCGGTTTTGTGCGTAACGGCAAGCCGATTGGCAGAGCGGAGACCTTCAGTGGAGAATTAGTAAGCTCTGAAGTCGTGAAGTGGTTGGACAATAAGAAAGATGATAAGCCGTTTTTCTTATACGTCGCCTTCACAGAAGTTCATAGCCCACTGGCATCGCCGAAAAAGTATCTCGATATGTATTCACAAAACATGAGCGACTACCAGAAACAGCATCCGGATCTGTTCTACGGAGATTGGGCTGATAAACCGTGGCGCGGCACGGGAGAATATTACGCCAATATCAGCTATATGGATGCGCAGGTCGGTAAAGTAATGGATAAGATTAAGGCAATGGGTGAAGAAGATAACACCATTGTCATTTTTACCAGCGATAACGGACCGGTCACACGCGAGGCTCGTAAAGTGTATGAACTGAACCTGGCGGGCGAAACGGATGGGCTTCGCGGTCGTAAAGACAATTTGTGGGAAGGCGGCATCCGTGTTCCGGCAATCATCAAGTATGGTAAACATATTCCGCAGGGGATGGTAACGGATACGCCGGTTTATGGTCTCGACTGGATGCCGACGCTGGCAAATATGATGGATTTTAAACTGCCAACAGATCGTACCTACGATGGGCAGTCTTTGGTGCCATTACTGGAACAGAAAACGTTAGCGCGTCAGAAGCCACTCATTTTTGGTATTGATATGCCATTCCAGGATGATCCAACGGATGAGTGGGCTATTCGCGATGGTGACTGGAAAATGATCATCAATCGCGAAAATAAACCTAAATACCTCTACAACCTGAAAAAAGATCGTTTTGAAACCCTTAATCAGATTGGCAAGCAGCCTGATATCGAAAAACAGCTGTACGGTAAGTTCCTGAAGTACAAAAAGGATATTGATAACGATTCCTTAATGAAAGCCCGAGGTGAAAAACCGGCGCCAGTAACCTGGGGTTAATCGGATAACAACAAAAAAATAGAGTATGCCACTTAGGGCTATGCCCGCCTGGCTCAGTATTTTTATGCTGAGCCGGGTTCTTTTATTTATGGACCTCCGTGATGCAAAGGAAAAGTTGTCAGGTAATGGTTAAGCCGACAGGATCAGTATGCAATCTGGACTGCAAATACTGTTTTTACCTGGAAAAAGAGAAGCTCTATCCAGACAGAAAAGCAAATTTCAAAATGTCAGATGAAATGCTTGAATTATTCATCAAGCAACACATTGCCGCACAGGATGTGGATGACGTCATTTTTGCATGGCAAGGTGGAGAACCGACTCTGATGGGGCGCGCGTTTTATCAGCGGGCGATTGAACTTCAGCAGCGTTACGCTGAGGGCAGAACCATAGTAAATACCTTTCAGACTAATGGCGTTTTGATCGACGAAGAATGGGCTGAGTTTTTCAAGAAGAATGATTTTCTGGTGGGGATTTCTGTTGACGGTGACGCTGCGCTACATGATGAATGGCGTGTTACTCGTTCGGGTAAACCAACACATGAGAAAGTGGAGCAGGCCATTAAACGCCTGGTACGTCACGGCGTTGAGTTTAATACGCTGACGGTGGTTAACCACACTAATATGTCTCATCCACTGCAGGTTTACCAATATCTGAAAAGCATTGGTAGCCAGTATATGCAGTTTATTCCATTAGTGGAGAGGCGTAGTGACAGCAGCGATGCCGAGTTGGCTGCACCCTGTGATAAACAAACGAAAATGATGCCGTGGTCCGTTGACTCACTTGAATTCGGCCATTTTCTCAATGCTATTTTTGATATCTGGATCCGTGAGGATATTGGTAATATTGGCATACAGATATTTGAGCAGACGCTGGCTGCCTGGTGCGGATTACCTCCGCATGTGTGCGTGTTTTCTCCAACGTGCGGCAGTGCATTCGCAATGGAAATGAATGGTGATGTTTATAACTGCGATCACTTTGTCTATCCGCAGTACAAACTAGGAAATATTCAGCATACAACGGTGCGTGCGATGAACAATAGTGAGCAAAATCGGCAATTCGGCAATGATAAAAGCCGTACCATGGCGCAAGAATGTTACTCCTGTCAGTGGCGGTTTGCTTGCAATGGGGGATGTCCTAAACACCGATTTCTCCCCTCAGTCTCAGGAGTATCGAATCAGAACTTTTTATGTGCTGGTTATCAGTTGTTTTTTTCCCATACTGCACTAGCGATGGGGGCGATGAAAACGCTCTATGAAAATAATATTTCGCCAGCAGAGATAAAAACAATATTTGTGTGATAGTAATATTCGCAGGGAGTGAATATGTTTTCTCGAATCAATGTTGATGCCTGTAAAACACCTACTTGTAAAAATATGGGTATATTAAATAGTCCGGATTATTTAACCCAAGGGAAGGAGATTCTGTGTAGAGAATGTGGATTTTTGTTCCCCATCATTTCTGAGTACTCGCTCAATCTCTTCCGTCAGTCGGCAAACCAGGCCTGGAAGGGATTGATTAAAGCTTGTCCTGGCTGCGGTAGTTCATCACTGAAAAAATATGGATTTTCCGCTCAAAGAGAGGCGCGACTTTACTGCCTTGAGTGCCACAAAACGTTTGTTTTCCCGGGAGAACATAAGGCAGATATCCGTCAGGAAAACCTTGCCAGACTTATCCAGGAAGGCGCTTCGTTGTCTGATATTAGAGCGACACTTTCATTAGACAGCACGGGTCTAAACCGTGCGCTACAAAAATTATCCCGCAAGGTAAATGAGGCTGAACGAGAGTTCGTTTTTCCTGCGTTTGATCTGGCGATGAGTACGTGCGCTTTTCGGGTTAAATTTAATGGCGGCGACAACAGTTTGTATGCTCTGGTTACGGCAGAAGAGAGCAGTGGCAGGGTTATCGCTGTGACAACTAATTATACCACGCAGCCAGTCGAAAACGAATATCAGTACATTTCTGAATACGAGGAACGTCTGCCGCCTGGGACGTTAGCGCATCTTGTCCAACGCAAAGAACTCATGACGATGCGGCGAAATACCCTATTTGATATCGACTATGGTCCCGCCACGCTTTACAAAAACGATCCCGGGATGTTGGTAAAACCGGTTCTTCCCGCGTACCGGCATTTTGAGCTGGTCAAAGAGCTTACGGATGAGCACTCCCTCAATGTTCAGCACGACATCGATCATGAGTGTTTTATATTAGGAGGATGTATGATGGCTAATCTGCAATCTGTGCGGCAAGGTCGTTGTCATATATCATTTGTAAGAGAAATGGGGGTTTCACCTCCGGATAAAGACTTTCCTTATCGAGTGTTCTTTAGTGGCGGAATACGCAATAATGTCTGGCGAGCCTTCTCAACACGCGGTTACTCTAAAGCCGTATGTAACCTCACAGGAAATAAAAAAACGAGTATGCTACGCTACGCTACCTTAACGGGCAGCACTAAATTTATTCAGTTTTTGCATACGCATCCGTTTTTCTTTCAGCTTAGTCGCCTGTCTCCTGCCAATGTTACGGTCGTACTGAATTATTTAAAATTTGAATATAATAAAAATATAATGCGATAACGGAATATTTTTATTGATATTAATTGATGTTTTTTGATTGCCTAATTGATATATCCCCAGTGTATTTATTTTGTTGTTCCGCTGTGGAACGATGAAATGAATACATTGGACACGCATAATGAAAAAGATTATTTCCCCCGATATTAAGTTGCCTACACCTCGTCCCGCTGTTAATCAGGAGATTGACAGCAATAATGAGATGGTTCTCAGTCATACAGCTGTTTATCAAGATTGTCTGGCTCGGATCACTGATGAGAATACGTTGGAAAATGCGGTCATTGTTCTAAACCCTTATGGTACAGCCCCTTTAAGTGCATATGCCGGTGTTTGGAGTGCTGAAGAATGTACTGTAACGCTGAAAATTCAGGATCTGGCGCAAAGCGCGATACAAGTCGTGCAAGATTTTACGTTGAATGTGGGGGCGAATCTGCTGCCTGTACTTGGCCTAGTGGCAGATGTCGATAACCAACTGGCTATTTTGGTTGATGAAGTCGTTATCGCCACTTATACGATAGCAACCCAACCTTTACCTGCAACGGATTCTGCAGATGTGCAGTTAGGGTTTCCTGTTATCAATGTGACTCAACCAGTGACTGACGCCGACCTGATTGCGCCGGGCTGCTATTTCATTACGCATTTCGACCGCTATAACTATGCTCTGGATCAGGATGGTGTGGTGCGTTGGTACGTGACACAGGACTTCCCGTCATTCAATTTGGTGCGCATTGATAACGGTCATTTCTTGGCTACATCAGAAGCTAAAAACACCTACCTTGAGATGTATGAGTTCGACATGATGGGACGGCTGTATACTTTTTATATTCTGGATAACCAATTCCACCACTCAATTTGGCAATGGGACAGTAATACCATCGTCGCGCCTTCCGAATATACCTCGGGCAGACCAGATTCACTGAAGACTAATGAAGATGGCGTCTCAGTTGTGGATTTATCTACCGGGCTGGAAATTGCCTATTACGACATGGCCGCTATTCTTGATACCTCACGTACAGCGAGACCAACGGGGACGGCACCTGGTGAAGATCCGACCGCTCAGGACTGGCTGCATATCAACCAAAGCTATGTTAATGAAACGAATAGTTTGCTGATCGCTTCAGGGCGTCATCAGAGCGCTGTTTTTGGCATCAGCCTCGAGACTGAATCGCTGCAGTTTATTATGTCCACGCATGAAGATTGGAGCGAGGAGTATAAGCCTTACCTTCTGACTCCGGTCGACAGTGATGGTGTCCCTCTTTATGACTTCAGCAATCAGGATGATGTGGATGCGGCAAACCGTGATTTTTGGTCGTGGGGACAACACAATGTGACTGAAGTGGCTAATGACGAACCAGGAATGGTCGAATTTATGGTATTCGACAATGGTAACTATCGCTCTCGTGTTGATAGTAAAAGCCTGCTTCCACCAGATAATTACAGCCGGGTTGTACACTTTATCGTTGATTTGAACGCAATGACGGTAATGCGCCCTTTTGAATACGGTAAGGAGTTGGGAGCTCGCGGTTATAGTAGTTGTGTAAGCGCCAAAGAGGTGTTGCAGAATGGCAACATCGTTGTGCATTTCGGCGATTGCACATTTGACGAAAATGGCCGAGCTATCTCTTGCCAGCCGGGGGATAGCGACATTATTGATCCGCAGGAAGGAAATGAAGCATTGGGGAATTTGCTTCTGCAAGAAATTGAACCGGTAACCAAGTCGGTGCTTTTTGAGGCGACAATGACCTCTGGTTACTATAAAAACGAGGAAGTGAATGGCGTAGGCTATCGCTATGACATCACCAGTTTCCGCGTTTATAAAATGGGACTGTATGCCTGATTAGGTCTCAGTGTTTTGCGCTCTATGCCCGACATCTGTTCGGGCTTTTTTGTTCGTAAAAACCGATCTATTCATCATGAATAATCTAATTTTAACGAGCTTTCTGAAGGTGTAAGATAGTATTTACGAAGTATTCACCCAATAGAGAGAATAAAAGTGAAACATCTGCATCGTTTTTTTAGTAGTGACGCCTCGGGGGGCATCATTCTGATCATCGCTGCCGTGGTTGCTATGCTGATGGCAAATATCGGGGTTACCAGTGGATGGTACCACGCCTTTCTGGAAACGCCCGTTCAACTGCGGGTTGGCGCGCTTGAGATCAACAAAAATATGCTGCTGTGGATCAATGACGCGTTGATGGCGGTGTTCTTCCTGTTGATCGGTTTGGAAGTGAAGCGTGAGTTAATGCAAGGTTCGCTGGCCAGTCTGCGCCAGGCTGCGTTTCCGATCATTGCCGCTATCGGGGGCATGATTGTCCCGGCGCTGCTGTATCTGGCATTCAACTATGCTGACCCTATCACCCGTGAGGGTTGGGCGATCCCGGCGGCAACGGATATCGCTTTTGCATTAGGCGTGCTGGCGCTGTTGGGCAGCCGTGTCCCACTGGCGTTGAAAATCTTCCTGATGGCGCTGGCGATAATCGATGACCTCGGCGCTATTGTGATCATCGCGTTGTTCTACACCAGCGATCTCTCGCTGCTGTCGCTGGGCGTTGCCGCGTGCGCGATCCTTATCCTGGCAGCATTGAATCTGTGCGGTGTAAGACGTACCGGTATTTATATTCTGGTTGGCGTAGTGCTGTGGACGGCCGTACTGAAGTCTGGCGTGCATGCAACTCTGGCGGGCGTGATCGTCGGTTTCTTCATCCCGTTGAAGGAAAAACACGGACGTTCGCCGGCGAAGCGTCTGGAGCATGTTCTGCACCCGTGGGTGGCATACCTGATCCTACCGTTGTTTGCCTTCGCTAACGCGGGCGTCTCACTGCAGGGCGTCACCATTGATGGACTGACTTCGGTGTTACCGCTGGGGATCATTGCTGGCCTGTTAATCGGGAAACCACTGGGTATCAGCCTCTTTTGCTGGCTGGCGTTACGCTTCAGGATGGCGCAATTGCCGGAGGGAACGAATTTCCAGCAAATTATGGCGGTCGGTATTCTGTGCGGCATTGGCTTTACGATGTCGATTTTCATCGCCAGCCTGGCGTTTGGGACCGTCGATCCTGAGCTGATTAACTGGGCGAAACTAGGGATCCTGATCGGTTCTTTGCTGTCGGCGGTAATAGGTTACTGCTGGTTACGCACCCGGTTGAACGCAGCAGCCTGACGGGATAACCCTTTCGTGACAATTTTCAGGGAGAGTGTATGTCTCATATAAACTACAACCACCTGTACTACTTTTGGCATGTATATAAAGAAGGATCGGTGGTTGGTGCAGCAGAGGCGCTTTATCTGACACCGCAGACCATTACCGGGCAGATTAAAGCGCTTGAGGAACGCTTACAGGGAAAGTTGTTCAAGCGGAAGGGGCGTGGACTGGAGCCCAGCGAATTAGGCGAATTGGTTTTTCGTTATGCGGATAAGATGTTCACGTTAAGCCAGGAAATGCTGGATATCGTGAACTATCGCAAAGAGTCGAATTTACTGTTCGATGTCGGCGTGGCGGATGCGTTGTCCAAACAGCTGGTTAGCAGCGTGCTAAATGCTGCAGTCGTTGAAGATGAACAAATCCATCTGCGTTGTTTTGAATCAACGCACGAGATGCTGCTGGATCAGCTCAGCCAGCATAAACTGGATATGATTATCTCCGACTGCCCGATCGATTCTACGCAGCAGGAAGGGTTGTTCTCAGTGCGGATTGGCGAATGCAGCGTGAGCTTTTGGTGCACCCAGCCATTGCCTGAGAAACCATTTCCGGCCTGCCTCGAAGAGCGTCGCTTGCTGATCCCTGGGCGCCGTTCGATGCTCGGGCGTAAGCTGCTGAACTGGATTAACTCCCAAGGGCTGAACGTTGAAATCCTTGGCGAGTTTGATGATGCCGCGCTGATGAAAGCGTTTGGCGCAACGCATAACGCTATTTTTGTTGCGCCTACGCTTTATTCCCACAATTTCTATGCCGATGATTCAATTGTTGAAATTGGACGCGTAGAGAATGTGATGGAGGAGTATCACGCCATATTTGCGGAAAGAATGATCCAGCATCCAGCGGTGCAGCGTATTTGCAATACTGATTACTCGGCACTATTTATTTCTGCGGGTAAATAATCAAGGCGCACTCGTCATACTTCATATTGTGGGGGGGTTACTCGGCCAGTCGGTACACTGCATCCTGCCACCTTGTGGCAGGGTCACTGGTGAGTGCTGAGCAAAGTGGATGCACCGACGCAAAAGATGTAGCAAATCAAACAGAAAGAGATTTTCTGAGACCCCTCCAGCTCGCTTCTTACCCTATCTCATAACCTGTTTTATACAGAAAATGAGATCTCATCAAATCGATATCTCATGGTTTCAAAGCGTTTGTGATTAGCACCCCTCGCATAATGGGAGCATTACATAGGTGTCCCACCGGACGGATGGGACAAACTATTTCTTCTATGACTCATTAACGAGGTAAGCATTATGACTAACAGCAAACTGGTACAAAATGATTCGCTCAGTACAAAAGAGTACGAGCAGAACGGATTTGTGGCGGCCACGGAAACCAATGAGTTTAGCTATACATCGGCGCGTGTTGCGAAGGTAGCCTATAACGAGTACAAGCCCAACGAGTTTAAAGTGTCCGGTTACTGGACTGACTGGTCGCAATATGACGGCCGTCTCGATGGTGATTTCGCGCCTTCCAGCTGTGGGCGCGGCGTTGACCTGGCGTTATTAGACCCCTTTGCTTACGATAAAATTACGCTGGGTTTCTGCGGGATTGTCGGCGATACCGGCGAGAAAGCGACGACCATCAACAATGCCGCAGTCGACTTCCAGCGTACGCAATGGCAACCCACTTTTGTCGATGCTTGGGGAGATGTTGCCTCCTATCGCAACTGCGGCTTTGCGGGCTGGGTAAGCAATGATTACATGGCGCTTTTCCATCAGTACGATGCACAGGGCGTTCTGGGGGGGTTACGCGATGTACAGAAAAAGAACCCGAATCTCCATCTTTCAATGAGTATCGGCGGCTGGACCATGAGCCAGGCGTTCCACTTTATGGCTAAAGATCCACATAAACGCGCGCTATTCTGCGACGGCCTGACCGATCTGTTCACCCGATTCCCGATGTTTAGCGAAATCGATCTGGATTGGGAATATCCGGGGGCACCGGGAAATACCGGTAATACCTACGATGATACTGACGCACCAAATTTTGCTGCCTTGATTAAGGATGTGAAAGCCGCGCTGAATAAAATCAATCGCAGTGATGTGAAAATTAGCGTTGCCGCGGCTGGTGACATCGAGAAACTGAAAAAAGCCAATATTCCAGCGCTCATTGATGCGGGGGTCTGGGGCATTAATTTAATGACCTACGACTTCTTTGGTACGCCGTGGGCTACCGAGCTGGCGCATCATACCAATCTCTACCCGAATGGCAGCGCGAATAACTGGAGCGTAGAGACCGCCGTTAATTATCTGGAGTCGATTGGGGTGCCGCTTAAACAGGTCTTTATCGGTTATGCCGGTTATAGCCGTAATGCTCATGATGCGACGATCCAGAGCGTATCTCCGCTGAAAGGAACTTACACGCCAGGATACGGCACGACGGTCGGAACATTTGAATCCGGCTCAACGGAATGGTACGACCATATCGCAAATTATCTTGATCTGGAAAACCAGACCGGTCGCAATAATTTTATTGTTTACACCGATGAAGTGGCGGATGCGGATTTCCTGTATAACCCACAGTCTAAAGTCTTTATGTCGCTGGATACCCCGCGCACCGTGAAGGCCAAAGCCGAGTACGTAAAATCCCGCGGCCTGGGTGGCCTGTTTACCTGGACGGCGGATTTGGATCGCGGTCCGCTGGTGAATGCGGCTCGCGAAGGGCTGGGCTGCGAAATGACGCGGCAAACTGTTGATATGAGACCGTTCTATTTTAAAGGTATTACGAAGTAAGCGCTCATGTCCCCCTGTAAAGGGGGACATTTTCGGCTGTCTCAATCGTGTAAAAAACATAGATAAGTAAATAAATATTGTGTATCAGGTGAATTATTATTTTGGATTGAATAAGTAAATTTATATTACATTTTATGACATTGCCTTCTTATTTTTAGATTTTTTTATGGTTTTTTACATCAGGTTTGACAATTCTCTCAGTTAGATGATTATTTTTGGTACTAAAATAACGCATCTCAATAGTTAATGGATTTTCAAATGGTTACATCATTCATGATTGGAAATGATTTATTGTTTGATACAAGTGAAATGGTTCTTCATCATCTTAAGGATGGGGAAAGTATTCATTTATCCGGCGTGAAAGGTCGCTGTTTGAAGTGTCTCATCTCACATACCCAACAAGATATAACGACAAAAAAGCAAATTTGCGATGAGGTATGGGGACAATTTGGTTTATTCGCCAGCGATAGTACGTTATTGCAGACGATTTATGCCTTGCGGCGGGATTTGCGGGATATAGAGATGACGGATTTAATCGTTACCCATCCCCGACTGGGCTACCAGATCAATCCGGCCTATAGCGTTACACCGGTTGCTGAATTAGGCGCTGAAAAAAATGAACCTGCTGCCACTGAGGTATTTTCCTGTCCTTCTGACACTGATATTCTCAGTGCCCATTATGAAATTCAGAAAAAAACCGAAGGCAAAAAAACAGACGTTGCCGTTAATCTCTCCCTGCATAAGGCGAGGGTTATTTTAGCGTTCCTGACATTTGTATTGACTACAGTATTAGTACTCCTGACAGTGTTTTTCTACAGGGAAGAGTTACGTCTTCATAATGGCGGAAAAAACCTGTATTTAAATCCTGAAACGGGAAAAGATAGTCATGGACAAAAAGGATTTATCCTGTGCCAGTGCAATAAGTACGATACAAGCGAAAATTGCAAAAATCATGAATATATATGTAAAAAAGTGACTTCATGATATTTTTCGTTACGTAATGCAACTTAAGTTTATTATGCGTTTGGTGGATAAGGCGAGAGCGTCATCTTGCCACCGAAAAGCTCGGTTAACCGTCGTTCGGCAAGATGATGCGTCCAGTGATGAGCCGGTTAGATGAAATAATGCCTCAGGTGGTTCATCACGGAATTTCCAGCAGGTCTGATTAATAGAGCTGGCAGCCAGAGAGCCATCCAGAACAAGCTCGAGTTTTGTCACCGCATCGGTGATGTAGAGATCATAATGAAGCCCATTCCGATAATTAACCAGATAACGAGTTCCGCGGAGAGTTTATGCTTTCTGATACTGGCTTTATCTGTGGAGCGAAGGACCTGAGAGACATTCAGGAGGTATTGAGTGCCGAAAAGAGGAAAGAGATTCGGGTTCAGCCCAGGTTGTATCGCATAGCGACAGGTTGATGTATGAAAAAGCCCCATCAAAAATGATGGGGCTTATTATGCTACGCTTACGCGGGTTTTTTCACAAAGCAACAACAAGCAGGCGATTAAGCCAGTTTGTTGATCTGTGCAGTCAGGTTTGCTTTATGACGTGCAGCTTTGTTTTTGTGGATCAGACCTTTAGCAGCCTGACGGTCCACGATCGGTTGCATTTCGTTAAATGCTTTCAGTGCAGTAGCTTTGTCGCCAGCTTCGATAGCTGCGTATACTTTCTTGATGAAAGTACGCATCATAGAGCGACGGCTAGCGTTGTGCTTGCGGGCCTTTTCAGACTGAACGGCGCGCTTCTTAGCTGATTTGATATTAGCCAAGGTCCAACTCCCAAATGTGTTCTATATGGACAATTCAAAGGCCGAGGAATATGCCCTTTTAGCCTTCTTTTGTCAATGGATTTGTGCAAA